>WNFU01003119.1_pt1 | contig 33628 bp, 18 predicted proteins | sample 5400121 | NCBI WGS metagenome assembly WNFU01 (sample SAMN13153360, study PRJNA577476) | soil metagenome | isolation source: 100 cm soil or saprolite under grassland replicate 1 | place: USA:California | collected 2016-06-15
GCGCCTGTCAGGCGGAACGGTGGCCGACGGTGGCGGCAGCGCGCCGTACCGGGGAGAGGGCGGCGCCGGGCAGCAGGTCGTCCAGGAAGCCGTACGCCGCAACCAGGTCCGAGCCGCGCGTGCGCTGCTCCTGCCACCATGCCACGATCTCGCCCCATCCCGGCGAGGACAGCGACCCGCCGAAGTGCTGCACCGACAGCGCGGCGCACAGGGTGGCGAACCGCAGCCGATGCTCCAGCGCCCAGCCGGCCAGCGTGCCCACCACGAACCCGGCGCCGAACACGTCGCCGGCCCCGGTCGGGTCGATCGCGGGTACCGGCAGCGCCGGCACCCTGGCCCGTTCGCCGGTGATCTGGTCCGCGGCAAGCACGCCGTGCGGGCCGCAGGTGATGGCCACCACCGGTACGTGCCGGGCGAGGGTGGACAGCGCGCGCTCCGGCGTGCGGGTGCCGGTGAGCAGCATCGCCTCGTCGGCGTTCGGCAGGAACGCGTGGCAGTACCCGAGCCTGGACAGCATCGTCGCCGCGTGCGTCTCGGACTCCTCCCAGCCGACGTCGGCGAACACCAGGCTGCCGGCGTCGTGCGAATGCCGCACCCAGGCCTGCTCCTCGGTGTCCAGGTGTGCGAAGCAGGCGCGCGAGGCCGGCGGGCTGCCGATCATGTCGTCGAGGCAGATCGGCGCCCGGTGCCCGTGGGTGACCATGGTCCGGTCCTCGCTGATCGCCAGCGACACCGTCACCGGTGAGTGCCAGCCGTCGAAGCGGCGGGACGCGGTGAGGTCCACGCCCTCCTGCTCGGACAGGGTGTCCCAGCAGTACTCGCCGTACACGTCGGCGCCGAAGGCGGCGGCCAACCAGGTCCGGACGCCGAGCCGCCGCATGGCCACCGCGATGTTGGCGATGCCGCCCGGACTGGACCCCATGCCGGGCGCCCACACCTCGGTACCTGTCCGCGGGAAGCTCTGCAGCCCGGTGAAGACGATGTCGAAAAACACCGTGCCGGCGCAGAAGACGTCCACGAACGGGTCGCCCGGCCGGCGTACCGCCGACAGCGGGTCGATGCTCACCGAGTACGGACCGGGCCGTGCCGGCTGGCGCAGGTCGTCGGGGCAGTCCCGCTCCGGGTCGTCCGGCTCGAGTCCCGGGCCGCCGAGGGCGGCGAGGTCGAATCCCAGACCGGGTCCGGGGCCGCCGGGTCCAGGGCTGCCGGGTCCGGGGCCGCCAGGTCCGGGGGTGCCCGATCCGGGGGTGCCCGATCCGGGGGTGCCCGATCCGGGGGTGCCCGATCCGGGGGTGCCGGGACTGGGGCTGCCGGGTCCGGGGCCGCCGGGTCCGGGGCTGCCCGGGGCGGGGCTGCCCGGGGCAGGGCTGCCCGGTCCGGGGCCGCCCGGTCCGGAGGTGCCCGGTGCCGGTCCGCCGGGCGGCGCGCCGCCCGGCCCGGTCACCTCGCCGTGGTCCGCCATCGCGCGACACCCTCCCGACATGCGGCGTCAGTGTCACCTTGACTTCCGAGGCTAGCGTCTTGCTCGTGCGGCTCACGATTATCGGTGGGGGCGGGTTCCGGGTGCCGCTGGTGTACGGCGCGCTGCCGCGTTCGGGCGCGGATCCGACTGGCGGTGGGGCCGGCCGGCCGGTGGACGAGGTCGCGCTGTACGACGTGGACGCCGGCCGGGTGGCCGCGGTCGAGCGGGTGCTGGCTGGGATGGACGGCCCGCGGCTGGTGGTCGCCGACGACCTCGACACTGCGCTGGCCGGTGCGGCGTACGTGTTCTGCGCCGTCCGCGTCGGCGGGCTGGCCGGTCGCACCAGGGACGAGCGGGTGGCGCTGGACCTCGGGCTGCTCGGCCAGGAGACGGTCGGCCCGGGCGGCGTCGCGTACGGGCTGCGCACCGTGCCGGAGATGGTCCGGCTGGCGGAGCGGATCGCGGCGGTGGCCCCCGATGCGTGGACCATCGAGTTCACCAACCCGGTGGGCATGGTGGTCGAGGCGATGTCCGCGGTGCTCGGCGACCGGGTGATCGGCATCTGCGACTCGCCGGTCGGGCTGTTCCGCCGGGTGGCCTGGCTGCTCGGCGTACCGCCCGAGCAGGTCTGGTTCGACTACGCCGGGCTGAACCACCTCGGCTGGCTCACCGCCGCGTACGTCGAAGGGCGGGACCGGCTGCCCGGGCTGCTCGCCGACCCGGCGGCCCTGGCGCGGATCGAGGAGGGCCGGCTGTTCGGCGCGGACTGGCTGCGCATGCTGGGCGCCATCCCGAACGAGTACCTGTACTACTACTACGCCACCCGCGAGGCGATCGCGGCGGTGCGTGCCCGGGGCAGCACCCGGGGGGAGTTCCTGGCCAGGCAGCAGGCGGAGTTCTACCGCGCGCTGGCCGACCCCGCGGTGGCCGCCGACCCGGACCGGGCCGCCGCCGAATGGGCCCGGGTGCGCGCGGAGCGGGACGCGACGTACCTGCCGGAGGCCCGGCGGGACGCGGCCGGGGCGGACGAGCCGGCCGGCGGAGGGTACGAGCAGGTGGCCCTCGCGGTGCTGCGGGCGCTGGCCGGCGGGCCGCCCGCGACGCTGGTGCTGAACACCCGCAACCGTGGCGCGCTGCCCGGGCTGGACGCGGCCGCCGTGGTGGAGGTGCCGTGCCTGGTGGACGCCAACGGCGCGCACCCGCTGGTCACCGTGGCGCTGCCGGAGCACGCCCGCGGGCTGGTCACCGCCGTCAAGGCGGTGGACCGGGCGACCATCCAGGCGGCCCTGACCCGGTCCCGGGACGCGGCGGTACGCGCCTTCGCGCTGCACCCTCTGGTCGACTCCGTCGCCGTGGCGCGCCGTCTGGTGGACGCCTACGCCGCTGCCCACCCCGAACTCGCCCACCTCGGCCGCTGACCCCCGGGCTGCCCGCCGCTTGGTGGACGCCGCCGCCCGGATGCCCGGGCCGAACTCGCCCACCTCGGGCGGCTGTCCGCGGCTGCCCGCCGCTTGGTGGGCCCCTATGCCACGGTGCCGACCCGGAACTGGCCTGCCTCGGCGGCTGTCCCCCGGCTGCCCGCCGCTCGGTGGGCCCCGACGCCACGGCGCCGACGCCGAACTCGCCCACCGCGGCCGCTGACCCCCGGGCTGCCCGCCGCTTGGTGGACCCCGACGCCCGGATGCCCGGGCGGAACTCCTCTGACTCTGCTGCTGACCCGCGAGGCTGCCCGCCGCGTCTCCCCGGCCGGCCGTCCACCTGCCGCCAGCCGCGTCGCCCCGCCGGTCCGTGCCGCGGCGACGAGCGAGGCGCGGGATCCGGGCAAGTCGGCCCTTTACTCGGCGTGTCTGGTTAGCCACGGATCTGATAGGAGGCCTTATCAGAGCGCCGCGGCAAGCCTTGTCACTCTGCGTGTCCGGAGCTAGGCTCACGCCGGCTGGGTGCGGGAAATCGCCCTTATCAGTTCGGGTGCCGAGGAGAGGCGTGCTCGCAATGTCCACAGTGAGTGGCTGCTGAGCGTGACCGACCACGGGGAAGAGGGTGACCGGCCGCCCTGCGCGGGGCAGCTTGCGGGCTGGGCAGCTGCCCGGTACGGCGGCGCTCCCGCGGTGCGGTTCCGCCGCAACGGCGGCTGGCAGCAACGGTCGTACGCCGAGTTGGCCGACGCGGTGCAGCAGACCGCGGCGGGGCTGCGCGCGCTGGGGCTCGGGCCGGGTGACCGGATCGGGCTGATCGCAGGCACCCGGCTGGAGTGGACCGTTTTCGACCTGGCGATCGGCACCCTGGGCGCGGTGTGCGTTCCGGTGTACCCCACGAACTCGCGGGCCGAGTGCGCCTGGCTGCTCAGCGAGAGCGGCGCGCGGGCGGTGGTCTGCGAGAACGACGAGCAGCGCGCCAAGATCGCCTCGGTGCGCGGCGAGCTGCCGGACCTGCGGCACGTGGTCCTGATCGAGGGGGAGAACCCGGCCGCGATCTCGCTCGCCGCGCTGCGCGCCCGCAGCCCCCGGGGGGATGCCGAACGGGCCCGGGTTGCCGCCGGGCCCTGTCCGAACCCCGACCAGGTGGCCACCGTCGTGTACACCTCGGGCACCACAGGGCTGCCCAAGGCCTGCTCGCTGACCAACCGCAACTGGCGTGCCGCGCTGGACGCGATCGGGCAGCGGGCCACGACCCGGCCGGGCGATGTCACGTACCTCTACCTGCCGCTGGCGCACGTGTTCGGCCGCGCGGTGCAGCTCGCCACCCTGGAGGCCGGCGCGACGCTGGTGTACTTCGGCGGCGACGCCCGGCGGGTGCTGGCCGAGTTGGCGCAGGTGCGGCCCACTCGGCTGCCGAGCGTGCCGCGGCTGTTCGAGAAGGTGTACGCGGCGGCCACGGCGGAGCTGTCGGCAGAGGAGATGACGGCCGCGGTGCGGCTCGGCGCGCAGGTCCGGCCCCGGCTGGCGCGCGGCGAGCCGGTGGATCCCGCGGCGCTGGCCAGGTTCGAGGCGGCCGAGCGCCGGCTGTTCGCCCCGGTGCGGGCCGCCTTCGGTGGGCGGGTCGCCGGGGCGCTGTGCACCACGGCGCCGGTCGCGGCGCAGGTGCTGGAGTTCTTCGCCGCCTGCGGGGTGCCGGTCCACGAGGCGTACGGGCTGACCGAGGCCACCGCGCTGGTCTGCGCGAACCCGCCGGGGGCGGCGCGGCCGGGCACCGTCGGCCGGCCGCTGCCCGGCGTGCAGGTGCGGATCGGCGCGGGCGGGCAGGTGCTGGTCCGCGGTGACTGCGTGTTCGAGGGTTACCTGGGCGACAGGGACGCGGCTGCCGGCGGCGCGGGTGGCGGCGGCGCGGGTGGCGGCGGCGCGGGTGGCGGCGGCGCGGGTGGCGGCGGCGCGGCTGCCGGCGGCCTGGGCGGGGTCTGCGCCGGCTGGCTGCACACCGGCGATCTCGGCAGCCTGGACGCCGACGGATACCTGCGGATCACCGGGCCCGCCGCGGAGGTGATGGTCACCGCGGCCGGCGACGACATCGCCCCGGCGGCGCTGGAGAGCCGGCTACGCTGTGGACGATGGATCTCGCACGCGGTCCTGCTCGGCGACCGCCGGCCGTACCTGGTCGCGCTGATCACCCTGGACGCCGACCAGATCCTGCCATGGGCGCGCGGGCAGGGCCTGCCGGAGAGCATCCCCGCGCTGTCCCGGCACCCGGCCGTGGTGCGGGCGGTGCAGCACGCCGTGGACGTGGCCAACGACGAGCAGGCCCCGCCGGAGCGGGTCAGCGGGTTCGCCATCCTGGACCACGACTTCAGTGTCGAGGCCGGCGAGCTGACACCTACCCTGAGGGTCCGGCGCACCGTCGTCGCGGACCGGTACGCCGACGTCCTAGATCGGCTGTACGCCGGCGACGGCTAGGAGGGTGATGGGCGGCGGCGGCAGCGCTCCGGTGCGGCGAGACTACGGCGGGCGCTCCGTCGAGCAGCGGCGTACCGAGCGGCGCGACCGGCTGCTCGCCGCAGGGCTGGAGCTGTTCGGCACCGAGGGGTACCAGGCCACCTCGATCGAGCGGCTGTGCGCGAGGGCGAACGTCTCCACCCGGAACTTCTACGAGGAGTTCGCCAGCAGGCCGATGCTGCTGATCGCGCTGCACGAGCAGATCACGCTGAAGGCGGTGCGGGCGCTGCTGGAGGTGCTGGCCAGCGCGGAGCACGAGTCGCTGGCCGACCGGATGGGGCGCGCGGTACGGGCGTACATCCAGACCACCTCCAGCGACCCGCGCTGGACCCGGATCTGCTACGTCGAGGTGATCGGGGCCGGCAACGCGGTGGAGCGGCAACGGCTGACCTGGCGGGAGCAGGTGGCCGCGTTCCTGGTCGGCGAGGCGGAACGGGCGGTGCGCCGCGGGGAGGCCCAGCCGCGCGACTTCCGGCTCACCGCGGTCGCCTACATCGGCGCGGTGAACGAACTGGTGCACCATTGGTCGATCCGCGGCCGGGACGTCTCCCTGGACGACATCTGCGCGGAGCTCACCCGCCTCGCCGTGGCCGCCCCTCACCCCTGACGCAGCGCTCCACCCGATGATCATCCCGCCTCTACCCGGTGATCGTCGCGCGCCCTCTACCCGGTGATCGTCGCCTCTATCTGGTGATCGTCGCCTCTATCTGGTGATCGTCGCGCCCCTACCCGTGATCGTCCGTCCTCCACCCCGGTGATCGTCGCGCGCCTCGACCCGGTGATCGTCGCGCGCCTCCCACGGCGCCAACCGCGGAAACGGCGCGACGATCACCCCCGGCTGGCCGGGCAGGCCGCGAATCCCGCGCAGCGGACAAGGCCGAGATCAGCGCCGGTGCAGGGGCGGGCGCGGCGGCGGCGGCGACGGTTTGACGGGCGGCAGCGGCGGGATCTTCCGGGTGGTTGTCTCGCCCGTGGCCAGCGTGACCGGCTCGCCGTGGTGGCTGAACGGCACCATGGACGGTCCCGACCGCACCGCGTACTCCACCTCGTCCGGCCCCACGTCCACCCGCAGATGGTGGCCGCGCCACCGCACGCTGAACGCCAGCCCGGTCAGCGCGTCGGGCAGCCGCGGAGCGAACGACAGCGCCCCGCCGTGGTCGCGCATCCCGCCGAAGCCGGCCACCAGCGCCAGCCACGCGCCGGCCAGCGAGGCCACGTGCACGCCGTCCCGGGTGTTGTGCTCCAGGTCCCGCAGGTCCATCAGCGCGGCCTCGCCGAGGTAGTCGTACGCCAGCCCGAGCTGCCCGACCTCCGCCGCCAGCACCGCCTGGGTGCACGCCGACAGCGAGGAGTCCCGGACGGTCAGCCGGTCGTAGTACGCGAAGTTGCGCGCCTTCTGCTCGGCGGTGAACGCATCGCCGCGCCAAAGCATGGCCAGCACCAGGTCGGCCTGCTTGACCACCTGCTTGCGGTACAGGTCGAAGTACGTGTAGTGCAGCAGCAGCGGGTACTTCTCCGGTGGCGTGCCGGCGAAGTCCCACTCGGCGTGGCTGGTGAAGTTCAGCGCCTGCTCATGCACCTCCAGGGTGTTGTTGTAGGGCACGTGCATCGCCGCGGCGGCGTCCCGCCAGGCGGCCGCCTCGTCGTCGTTCACGCCGAGCTCGCGGCCCCGGCCCGGGTGCCGCGCCACCGCGTCGGCAGCTCCACGCAGGTTCTGCTGCGCCATCAGGTTGGTGTACACGTTGTCGTCGGCCAGCGCGCTGTACTCGTCCGGGCCGGTCACCCCCGGGATGCGGAACCGGCCGGTCACGTCGTGGTGGCCGAGCGAGCGCCACAGCCTGGCGGTGGCCACCAGCAGGTCGGTGGCCACGTTGCGGTCGAACGCGGTGTCCCCGGTGGCGTGCACGTACCGCAGCGCGGCGGCAGCGACGTCGGCGTTGATGTGGAACGCCGCGGTGCCGGCCGGCCAGTACGCCGAGCACTCCTGGCCGCGCAGCGTCCGCCACGGGAACGCCGCCCCGCTCAGGCCCAGGGTCTGCGCCCGGGCCTGCGCCAGGTCGATGGTCGACAGGCGCCAGCGCAGCGCATCACCGGCGGCCTTCGGGTCGGTGTACGTCAGCACCGGCAGCACGAACATCTCGGTGTCCCAGAAGGTGTGCCCGTCGTAGCCCGGTCCGGTAAGCCCCTTCGCGGGGATGGCCCGCTGCTCGGCGCGCGCCCCGGACTGCAGCACGTGGAACAGCCCGAACCGCACCGCCTGCTGCACCTCGGCGTCGCCGTCCACCTCCACGTCGGCGGAGTACCAGAAATCGTCCAGGAACCGCCGCTGCTCGGCCAGCAGCCCCTCCCAGCCGGTGGTGAGCGCGGCGGCCAGCGCGGCCGCCACCTGGTCCCGCAGCGAGGGCAGCGACCGGACGCTGGACCACCCGTAACCGACCAGCTTCACCAGCCGCAGCCGCTGGCCGCGCTGCAGCCGGGTGGCCACGGTGGTACGGGCCCAGTCCGGGCGGGCATCGGTGCGGGCCAGCGACCCCTCCGGCAGCTCGATCGCGTGGTCCATCGCCGCGGCGAGCCGCAGACCGCTCTTGCGGGTGCAGTGCAGCAGGGTGGCGGCCAGGTCGTGCGCGTCGTGCTCCGCCGGCTCCAGCGGGGAGTTCAGCACGGCGGCCACCCGGGGGTCGCCGGACAGCACCGGCAGGTCCTCGTTGGCCACCAGTTCGCTCTGCAGGATGATCCGCAGCGGCTCGTCGACCGGCTCCACGTCGTAGCAGATCGCCATGATCGCGCGCTGGGTGAACGACACCAGCCGGGTGGAGTGCACCCGGACGCGGCGGGCGGCGGGGGAGACCCACTCGACCCGTCGCTCCAGCGTGCCGGCCCGCAGGTCCAGCACCCGCTCGTGGTTGACCAGCTCGCCGTACCGCACGTCGAACGGAGAGTCGTCGACGAGCAGCCGGATCAGCTTGCCGTTGGTGACGTTGATGACCGTCTGGCCCTCTTCCGGGTAGCCGTACCCGGCCTCGGCGTACGGCAGCGGGCGCGCCTCGTAGAAGGAGTTCAGGTAGCTGCCGGGGATGCCGTGCGGCTCGCCCTCGTCCAGGTTGGCACGCACCCCGATGTGCCCGTTGGACAGCGCGAAGATCGATTCCGCCTGGGCCAGCAGATCGGTGCGCAGCTTCGTCTCGCGCACGGTCCAGGGCTCGACCGGGTACGTTCCCTGCTCGATCATGGCAGGAGCTCCGCAAGGTCGGTCACTACGGTGTCCGCGCCGTGCCGGCGCAGCGCGTCGGCGTGCCCGACCCGGTCCACCCCCACGACGTACCCGAACCCGCCGGCCCTTCCGGCCTCGACCCCGGCCAGCGCGTCCTCGAACACCGCGGCGCGTTGCGGCTCGACGCCGAGCCGGCGGGCGGCCTCGAGGAACGTGTCCGGCGCCGGCTTGCCCTTCAGGCCCAGTTCGCGGGCCACGATGCCATCCACCACGACCTCCAGAAGGTGCTCGATGCCGGCCGATACAAGCACGTCCCGGCAGTTTGCGCTGGCGCTGACCACCGCGCGGCGCAGCCCGGCGTCGCGGGCCGCCTCGAGGTACCGCCGGGAGCCCTCGTACGCGTGGACACCGCCGGCCCGGATCAGAACCAGCAGCCGCTGGTTCTTGCGGTTGCCCAGGCCGTGCACGGTCTGGCTGCCGGGTGGGTCGTCCGGGTCGCCCTCGGGCAGGTGGATGCCGCGGCTGGCCAGGAAGTCGCGCACCCCGTCGGCGCGCGGCTTGCCGTCCACGTACGTCTCGTAGTCCTTGTCCGGGTCGAACGGCACGAACGGGCTGCCGGTCCGTTCGGCGTACTCCGCGAGGAACTCGTCGAACGTCTCCCGCCAGGCCTGGTCGTGCAGGGCGGCGGTCGGGGTCAGCACGCCGTCCAGGTCGAACAGGCAGGCGCTGATGCGGTCGGGCAGTCCCAACATGCTCGGTGCATACCCCGTGTGGGCCGGTCGGCACCCGTTCTGTGGTCGACTCGGCGGCATGATGCCTTTCGAGACGGTGACGGAGGCGGAGGTCGCGGTCGAGCGTGCGCCGGACGGCTCGGTGGTGCGACCGCTGGCGCGGGTGCCCGGGCTGGGCAGCCTGGCGACGTTCGAACTGCCGCCCGGCGCGGTGTCCGGGGCGATGGTGCACGCGACGGTGACCGAGATCTGGTACGTCGTGGCCGGCGCGGGGCAGTTGTGGCGGCGGCAGGGTGCGGTCGAGGAGGTGGCCGCTCTGCTGCCTGGGGTGTGCGCGACCCTGCCGGTCGGCACCGCGTTCCAGTTCCGGGCCTACGACGAGGCTCCGTTGCGGATCGTGGCGGTGACGATGCCGCCATGGCCGGCTCCCGACTCCGGCTGGGTCTCGGGCCCCAACTCTGGCTCGGGCTCGGGCTCCAACTCTGGCTCGGGCTCCAACTCTGGCTCTGGCTCGGTCTCGGGCTCGGGCTCGGGGGAGGCGCGTCCGGTGCGCGGGCGGTGGGGGCGGTGGGAGCCCCGGATCCAGTGATCGCCGGCAACAGCCGGGCGCTCCGTCGTGGACCGGTCCGTCCCGTGCCCCTCGCGTGCCGTAGCGGCTGGATGTGCTCGGCACCTCAATGACGCACGCCCTCGCGACCGCGCTCGTACCGGACGTCACACGCTCCCGGGCCGCCGCTAGGCCGCTCCGCCCGCCGGCTTCGCGGGCTGCTCCGGCTGCTCGGGCTGCTCGGGCTGCTCCGGCTGGTACGGGTCGTAGGTGCCGAACGACCAGAGGTTGCCCTCCAGGTCGCGCGCGCTGTACTCCCGCGACCCGTAGTCCATGTCCGCCAGGTCCCGAACGATCTCCGCGCCCGCCGCGACGGCCCTCCGGTTGTGGGCATCCACGTCGTCCACCACCACGTACATGCTGATGGGAGAAGCGAGCGGGTCCGGCGGTTTGCCGCCCATCCAGCCGTCCTCGTTGTGCTGCCCGAACATGACGATCCCGGCGCCGAGCCGCAGCTCGGCGTGCCGTACGACGCCGTCGTCGTCCCGGTATACCGCCTTCTCGGTGAAGCCGAACGCCCGGATCAACCACTCGGCGGCGGCCGTCGCGTTCTGGTACCGCAGCGCCGGGAAGATGTTCGGGTGCGCGCTCGCGCTCATGACTCTCCTTTCCTCGTGCTCGGTTCCTCCTCGACACTAGGCAGCCGATCGGCCGCCGTCTTGTACGGATGTGACCTCTATCCCGCCACGCTGGCGGGCCGAGAAGCTCGTCGGCGTGGTGCCGGTGAACTCCCGGAACTCCCTGTTCAGATGCGCCTGGTCGTAGTAGCCGGCCTCAGTGGCGAGTCGGGCGAGACCGGGCCGGTCCGGCGCCTCGAGCCGGCGCGCCAGCCCGGCGAACCGCACGATCCGCGACAGCGTCTTGGGCGGCAGCCCGACCTGCTGCCTGAACCTCGCGATGAGATGTCGCCGGCTCCAGCCCACCTCGTCGGCCAGGTCGAGACAGCACATCGAAGCGGTCCGGGCGAGGACGGAGTAGGTGGCGTCCGGCGCTCGGGTGGTGATCGTCTCGTTCACATCGAGGATGTTAGGACCGGGGTCTGACAAAACGACCGAGCAGCCGCCGATGTGGCAGCCCAGCCTGCCGCCGCGAGACCTGAGCCGCTACCCGCCGAGTTCGCCGAGCCTGTCGAGCAACGCCTGACGACGTGCGCGGAGCCCCTCCACCTGCGCGTCGGTCTCCATCCGTTCGAGCAGCTCGGTGGCGGCGTCCCCGTAGTCCCGGGCCGCGTCCTCGGCGGTCGGCCCGGTCTCACCGGTCAGCCGGCGCAGGGTCTCCTCGATGTCGGCGAGCTCCGCCCGCAGCGCTGCCTCGTCGGTGCCGGTCATGCTTCCCATCGTGCCCTGTCGGCGCGGGTTCCATGCCGAAACGCGCCGCGGCCAAGATCGCCCGCGAGCCGTGGTCGTGGCAAGCTGACCCCCGTCCACGTGTGCACCGTGTCGAGGAGGCCGTGATGACCGACCACATCTACCGGGTCACCGAGATCGTGGGATCCTCCCCGGACTCGATCCACCAGGCGGTGCGCAACGGCATCGCCCGAGCGAGCACCACCCTGCGCAACCTCGACTGGTTCGAGGTCACCGACATCCGCGGCCACCTTGAGAACGGCGAGGTCGGCCACTTCCAGGTCACGATGAAGGTCGGGTTCCGCCTCGACGAGCCCGAGGCCTGATCCCACCCGCCCGCGACGATGCCCTAGCCTTGACCCGCTCGGGGCGGTAGCTCAGCCGGTTAGAGCAGTGGACTCATAATCCATCGGTCGCGGGTTCGAGCCCCGCCCGCCCCACCTGCGGTTTATGGCGACATCAGGCCGGCGCAAGCGGGTGCGCGGCGAGGTGGAGGAGTTGCCCAGCGGCTCCCTGAGCCCGGATCCACCGAACGGCTATCGGTGATCATCTGATCTGACGTCGTTGATCTTCGTTCGGTGGCGGCTGGGTTCGGGCGTGGGTGGCCTGCCGGTCTGTCCGGCTCTTCCACGGTGGCTGTGCTGTTCGGGCCCGGTCCGGGCGGGTGGTCGGTTAGGCAGCGGCGGGTGGTGGGCGGTGGAGGGCGGCGTGGAGGTTCTCGAAGGGGGTCTGCCAGGGCCAGTGCTCGGGTAGGTGCACGATCAGGCGTCGGGCACGGCGGGCCAGGCGGGCGGGGACGTTGATCAGGTGGGCGCGGATGGTCGGGGTGGTGGCGCGGGCGTGGAAGGGTGAGGCCAGCGCGGCGGTGGCGCGGGTGAGGTTGTGGGCGATGGCCCACAGGGTGGTCCAGGCGGCGTTGGCGGCAAACGAGGCGGAGGGTAGGTGGGCCAGGGCGCTGGCCTTGGCGTCGGCGATGAGTTGTTCGACGATGGCGTGGCCGCGGTGGTGGGTCTCGGCTTGCAGCATCTGGTAGGGGCTGGTGGTGAACACGGCGTGGTGGCGCCAGACGTCGAACAGTTCACCCTGCCCGCTGTTCTTGGGGTTGAGGCGTTTGACGCGGCGCACGATCAGCCTGCCCGGGGCGCGGAGCCGTTTGGGTTTGCCCGCGAACGCCACATAGGCGATCTCGGCGACCTCGGCGTCGGAGACCAGTTCCCCGGTGTCGGGATCGACGAAGGCGTCGGGGTAGTGGATCGGCGTCCACGCCGCCCCGCCGATGGCGGCGATCGCGGCGTTGACGCTCGGGTTCGACCCGGTCGTGATGGACACGTACGCCCCGGCCCGGCCGGCGGTGGCCACGAAGTCCGCGGTGTAGAACTTGGAGTCCGCGCGGACCACGATCGCCGCGCCGGCCCCGGCCTCGCGGGCGGTGGCCAGGGCCTCGGCCAACAACGCGCTGGCGCCGCGCACGTCGGCGGACTTGCCCTTACGCAGCCGGATCCCGGCGATGACCGGCGCTGCGATCGGGGTGGAGATGGTGGCCAACAGCGGATGCAGGGTCTTCACACCCTTCAGCCGACCCACCGCCGCACCCTGCTTGCCATAGCCGAACACCTGCCGGTGGGTGGAGTCCACATCCACAAACGCCAACACATCCGCGCCGGGCAGCAACGGCGTGGTCGCCGCCAGCTCGGCCAGGACCTGCCGATGCACCGAGTGCAACTGCCGGACGTGGCCGTGGGTGAAGGACCGCAGGAACGTGCCGAGCGTGGACGGCGCTCGGACCCCGCCGAACGCCACATCCATCGCCGCCAGCCGCAACCGGTCGGTATCGGCGATGCTGTCCGCGCCGGCGACCATCCCGGCCGAGGGAGGTCAGCAGCTGCCACAGCGCGACTTCCAGGGCGAACAGGGCCGGCTGGGTGTAGCGGGTCTGGTCCAGCAGGGCCGCCTGCGCGGTGCCGGGTTCGGCGAAGACCACCTGCTGTAGTGGCTGGTCCAGGTGCGGGTCCAGCAGGTGGCAGGCCTGGTCGAAGGCCGCGGCGAAGACAGGGAACGCGGCATACAGCTCGCGGCCCATGCCGGGGTACTGGCTGCCCTGGCCGGTGAACAACACCGCCAACTTCCCGCCGCCGCGTGCCTGGCCCTGGGCCAGTCCCGGATGGGCCGTGCCCACCGCCAGCGCGTCGAGTCCGGCCAGCAGTTCTTCGCGGTCGGCGCCCAGGACCACCGCGCGGTGATCGAAGCGGGCCCGACCGGCCAGGGTGTGACCGACCTCGGCCGGCCGCACCTGCGGGTGGTCGTGCAGGTGCGTGACCAGCCGGGCGGCCTGCTCCCGCAGCGCCGGCTCGGACCTGGCCGACAGCAGCCACGGCACCGCAGGCGGCACGACGACCTCGTCCGGCTGCGGCGTGGGTTCCTCGGCGGGAGTGGGGGCCTGCTCGAGGATGATGTGGGCGTTGGTGCCGCTGATGCCGAAGGAGGACACCGCGGCGCGGCGCGGCCGGTCGGTGTCCGGCCAGGGCTGCTGCTGGGTGAGCAGCTCCACCGCGCCGGCGTTCCAGTCCACATGCGGTGAGGGCTGGTCGACGTGCAGGGACTTGGGCAGCACGCCGTGCCGCAGGGCCTGCACCATCTTGATGACGCCGCCGACGCCGGCCGCGGCCTGCGCGTGCCCGATGTTCGACTTCAGCGACCCCAACCACAGCGGCTGCTCGGCCGGCCGGTCCTGCCCGTAGGTGGCGATCAGCGCCTGCGCCTCGATCGGATCACCCAGCGTGGTACCGGTACCGTGCGCCTCCACCGCGTCCACATCGGACGGACTCAACCGGGCGTTGGCCAGCGCCTGCCGGATCACCCGCTCCTGCGCCGGCCCGTTCGGCGCCGTCAACCCGTTGCTCGCACCATCCTGATTGACCGCGCTGCCCCGGATCACCGCCAGCACCGGATGCCCACTGCGCCGCGCATCCGACAACCGCTCCAGCAGCACCATCCCGGCGCCCTCGGCCCAGGCGGTACCGTCCGCGCCTGCCGCGAATGACTTGCACCGCCCGTCGGGGGACAGCCCCCGCTGCCGGCTGAACTCGATGAACATCCCCGGGGTCGCCATAATGGTCGCGCCGCCGGCCAGCGCCAGGTCGCACTCGCCGTTGCGCAGCGTCTGTACCGCCAGGTGCATCGCGACCAGCGACGAGGAGCACGCCGTGTCCACCGTCAGCGCCGGCCCCTCCAGGCCCAGGTGTAGGCGATCCGTCCAGACGCGACGCTGGTGGTGTTGCCGGTGAGCAGGTAGCCCTCGATGCCCTCGGGGCCGGTGTGGCAGAGCGAGACGTACTCCTGTGCGGAGACGCCGGCGAAGACGCCAGTGGCGCTGCCGCGCAGGCTGGCCGGGTCGACACCGATCCCTTCGAGCGCCTCCCAGGCGGTCTCCAGCAACAGCCGCTGCTGCGGCTCGATCGCCAGCGCCTCACGCGGACTGATCCCGAAGAACTCCGCATCGAACCGGTCGGCGTCATAGACGAACCCGCCGTGCCGGGCGTAGGTCTTCCCCGACGCGTCCGGGTCAGGGTCGTACAGCTCCTCGATGTTCCAACCCCTGCCTGCCGGGAACTCGCCGACGGCGTCGACCCCGCCCTCCACCATCCGCCACAACCGCTCCGGCGTGTCTGATCCACCGGGGAACCGGCAACCCATGGCCACGATCGCGATCGGCTCGCCGTCCGCCACTGTTGCCCGTACCGCGGGCCTCCGTGCGGCCGGCGTCTGGCTGGCACCCGCCTGGCGCTGTAGGTAGGACGCCAGCGCGGCAGGGGTCGGGTAGTCGAAGACGAGGGTGGCCGGCAAGCGCATGCCGGTGGCGGTCGAGAGCCTGGTCCGGAGCTCCACGCCGGTGAGCGAGTCGAAGCCGAGCTCCTGGAACGCCTGCGTCGGGCCGACCGCGTCTGGCGTGTCGTGACCGAGGACGGCGGCAACGTGGGTGCGTACCAGGTTGAGGAGGATGCGTTGCTGCTCGGCTTCGGGCTGGCCGGCGAGTTGCTCGGCGAGGGCGGAGTGCGTCGCGGCGGGACGGCGGACATGCCGGGGCGTTGCGCGGATCAGGCTGCGCAGCAGCGGGTTGACATCACCGGCGGCAGCGTTGCTGCGGAGTTGCGTGGTGTCCAGGGTGGTGGGGACGAGGGTGGGGTGGGGGCGGGTGAGTGCGGTGTCCAGGAGGGTGAGGGCCTGGGTGGTGGTCAGGGGGGTGATGCCGGTGCGGGTGATACGGGTGTGGTCGGCGGTTGACAGGGTGGCGGCCATGCCGGTGGTCCACGGCCCCCACGCCAGCGACATGGCCGGCAGACCGGCGGCATGCCGATGTGCAGCCAGGGCGTCCAGGAAGGTGTTGGCCGCGGCGTAGTTGCCCTGCCCGGGGTTGCCCAGGACGCCGGCGATGGAAGAGAACAGCACGAACGCGGCCAGATCCAACTGCCGGGTCTGCTCGTGCAACTGCCAGGCGGCGTCGACCTTCGGCCGCAGCACCGCCTCCAACTGCGGCCCGCTCAGCGTGGCCAGCGTGGCGTCGTGCAGCACCCCGGCGGTGTGGAAGACCGCCGTCAGCGGACGTTCGGCGGGCATGCCCTCCAGCAGCGCCGCCACCTGCCTGGCATCGGTGACGTCGCAGGCGGCGAGGGTGATGCTGCCGCCCAGGTCGGTGAGTTCCTGGTGCAGGGTGGCGGCGTTGTCGGCGTCCGGGCCGCGGCGGCTGACCAGGACCAGGTGCCGTACCTGGTGTGTGGTGATCAGGTGACGAGCCACCGCGGCGCCCAGGTTTCCGGTGCCGCCGGTGATCAGCACCGTGCCGTCCGGGTCCAGCGGCCGGGTGGCCGGCTGGTTGGTGGCCGGGGTGGTGCGGGTGAGCCGCGGCACGTGGACGGCTCCGCCGCGTACTGCCAGCTGGGGTTCTGCGGCGGCCAGTGCGGCCGACACCGCTGTCGGCACTTCGCGGTCCGGGTCGGCGTGATCGTCCGGGTCGGATCGGTGGTTGTGGTCGAGGTCGATCAGGGTGAACCGGTCGGGGTTCTCCGACTGGGCGGTGCGGATCAGGCCCCATACCGCGGCGGCTGGCAGGTCGGTGACCGGCGCGGCATCGGTCACCGCCTGCGCGGCCCGGGTGAGCACGACCAGCCGGGACTGCTCGAACCGGGCATCGGCCAGGAAGGCCTGGGCCAAGTCCAGCATGTCGGCGGTGGCGGCGTGCGTGGCGGCGACCGGATCCGACCCGGCCGGGTCGATGCCGGCGTCGCCGGTGCGCGGGCGGGTCAGGATCACCGGCGGCACCGCAGCCGAACCGGCCTCGACCGCCTGCGCGAGCGCGGCCAGGTCCGGGTAGCGGGCCCCCGGCACCTCGGCGATCGGGTCACCCACCACAACCCAGCCGGCGGCATCGGTGGCGCCGCCCGCCGCCGCCCGCTCCGGCACCGCCAGCGGCGCCCACTCCACCCGGTACAGCACCTGCCCGCCGCTGCCGATGCCGGCCGCCAACTGGGCCGGGCTGACCGGCCGGGTGAGCAGGTTGCCAATGCTCGCCACCGGCGTGCCGGCTTGGTCGGCAATCGTCAGCGACAACGTGTCCGGACCGGTGATGCCCAGCCGGACCCGCAACTGGCGCGCGCCGGCGGAATGCAGGCTGACGCCGCCCCAGGAGAACGGCACGCGGACCTGCGCAGCCTCGGGATCGCCGGGGTCCGCGGCGGTACCGACGGCTATCGGGTGCAGTGCGGAGTCGAGCAGGCCGGGGTGGATGCCGTAGCTGCCCGGGTCGCCGCCGTCGGGCAGGGCGACCTCGGCGTAGATGGTGTCCCCGTCCCGCCAGGCGCGCTGGAGTCCCAGGAAGTACGGTCCGTAGCCGAAGCCGGCGGTGGCCAGGCGTTCGTAGAGGTCATCGACGTCGACGGGTGTGGCGGCCTCGGTCGGGGGCCAGGTGGTCAGCTCGGCTGGCGGCTGTGCGGGGGTGTTGGCGAGGGTGCCGGTGGCGTGCTGGGTCCAGGGTGTCTGCGGTGGTGCGTTCTCGGGTCGGGAGTGGACGGTGAACGCGCGCCGGCCGGCCTCATCCGGGGCGGCCACGCTCAGCCGCAGCTGGAGCGCACCCTCCTCGGGCACCGCCAGGAACACGTGGTGGGTCAGTTCCTCGATCTGGTTGCACCCGACGTGCTCGCCCGCGTGGGACAGCAGCCCCACGAAGGCGGCACCCGGAACGATCAAGGTGTTGTGGATGGCGTGCTCGGCGATCCACGGGTGGGTCTTCACCGAGATGCGCCCGACGAACAGGTGCCCCTCCCCGTCGGGGAGTTCGGCTGCGGCGCCGAGAAGCGCGTGAGACGCCGTCGCGAGCCCGAAGGTCGCCGGGTCGCCGGATGCCGACGCGTTGTCCAGCCAGTAGCTGCGCCGCTGGAATGGGTAGGTGGGCAGCTCTGTGGGGTGGCCGCCGGGGTGGAGGCTGGTCCAGGTGGTGGGGTGGCCGTGGGTGTGCAGGTGGGCCAGGGCGGTCAGGGTGGTGGCTGGTTCGGGGTGTCCCGGGCGCAGGGCGGCGGTCAGCAGGGGCGCGTCGCCGGTGGTGGTGCCGGCAGCTGTGTCGGTGTCGGTGGTGGTGTCGGGGAGGGTGGCGGCGGCCAGGGTGGTGAGGGTGGTGAGGGTGGTGTCGGGGCCGAGTTCGAGGTAGGTGGTGGTGCCGTGGGTGTGCAGGGTGGTGATGGTCTCGGCGAAGCGGACGGGGTGGCGGATGTGCTCGGCCCAGTAGCCGGGGTCGGCGAGTTGCTCGGCCGTGGCCAGCTGGCCGGTGCGGTTGCAGATCACCGGGATCGTGGGGGAGCGGAAGTCCAGTCCGGCGATGGCCGCGGTGAACTCCTCCAGGACCGGGTCCATGTGCGGGGAGTGGAACGCATGCGAGACGGTCAGCGCGCGGGTGCGGCGGCCCTGGCCGGCCCAGTACTCCGCGATGCCGGTGACGGTCTGAGGGTCGCCGGAGATCACTGTGGAGGTCGGGGTGTTGACCGCGGCGATGCCGACCCGGTCGGAAAGCCCGTCCAAGAAGGGAAGGATCTCGGCCTCGGTGGCCTGGATGGCGATCATCGCCCCGCCCGCGGGGGCGGACTGCATCAACCTGGCCCGCACGGCGATGAGGTTGGCCGCGTCGGCCAGGGACAGTACCCCGGCGGCGTGGGCGGCGCTGATCTGGCCGACGGAGTGCCCGGCCACAAAGTCCGCCCGCACGCCGAGGGAGGTCAGCAGCTGCCACAGCGCGACTTCCAGGGCGAACAGTGCCGGCTGGGTATAGCGGGTCTGGTCCAGCAGGACCGCCAGTTCGGTGCCGGGTTCGGCGAAGACCACCTGCTGTAGTGGCTGGTCCAGATGCGGGTCCAGCTGTTGGCAGGCCTGGTCGAAGGCGGCGGCGAAGACCGGGAACGCGGCGTACAGTTCGCGGCCCATGCCGGGGTACTGGCAGCCCTGGCCGGTGAACAGCACCGCCAGCTTCCCGCGGCCGACCTGCCCGCGAACCACTCCCGGATCGGCCGAGCCCGCCGCCAGCGAGCGGACTCCCGACAGGAGGCTGTCCCGATCCCCGCCCAGGACCACAGCACGCTGCTCCAGGTGGCTGCGGCCGCCGGCCAGCGTGCACGCCACATCCACCGGCCGCATGTCCGGGCTGTCCTGCAGATGCGCGGCCAGCCGGGCCGCCTGCTCCCGCAGCGCCGGCTCGGTCCTGGCCGACAGCAGCCACGGCACCGCAGGCGGCACGACGACCTCGTCCGGCTGCTGCGCGGGTTCGTCCTCCGCAGCCGGGGCCTGCTCCAGGATCAGGTGCGCGTTGGTCCCGCTGATCCCGAACGAGGACACCGCGGCGCGGCGCGGCCGGCCGGTTTCCGGCCACGGCTGCGCCTGGGCGAGCAGGGCGACCGCGCCGGCGTCCCAGTCCACATGCGGAGTCGGGCTGTCCAGGTGCAGCGTCCTGGGCAGCATGCCGTGCTGGAGGGCCTGCACCATCTTGATGCCCCCGCCGACGCCGGCCGCGGCCTGCGCGTGCCCGATGTTCGACTTCAGCGACCCCAGCCACAGCGGCTGCTCGGCCGGCCGGTCCTGCCCGTAGGTGGCGATCAGCGCCTGCGCCTCGATCGGGTCACCCAGTTTCGTCCCCGTGCCGTGCGCCTCCACCGCGTCCACATCGGACGGGCTCAACCGGGCGTTGGCCAGCGCCTGCCGGATCACCCGCTCCTGCGCCGGCCCGTTCGGCGCGGTCAGCCCGTTGCTCGCACCGTCCTGGTTGACCGCGGAACCCGGCACCACGGCAAGGACCCGGTGCCCGAGGCGCTGCGCTTCCGACAACCGCTCCAGCACCAGCATCCCGGCGCCCTCGGCCCAGGCGGTACCGTCGGCGGCAGCCGCGAAGGACTTGCACCGCCCGTCCGGGGCGAGTCCACGCTGCCGGCTGAACTCCAGGAACATCCCCGGGGTCGCCATCACCGTCGCGCCTCCGGCCAGCGCGAGGCTGCACTCGCCGTTGCGCAGCGCATGCACCGCCAGATGGATCGCGACCAGCGACGAGGAACACGCCGTGTCCACCGTCACCGCCGGCCCCTCCAGGCCAAGGGTGTACGCGATCCGTCCGGACGCGACACTCGTGGTCGTGCCGGTGAGCAGGTACCCGTCGATGTCCTCCTCGCCCTGGCGGGACAGCGAGGCGTACTCCTGGCCGATGACGCCGACGAAAACCCCACCGGAGGTGCCCCGCAGCGCGCCGGGACCGATGCCGGCCCGCTCCAGCGCCTCCCACGCGGTCTCCAGCAGCAGCAGCCGCTGCTGCGGCTCGATCGCCAGCGCCTCACGCGGGCTGATCCCGAAGAACTCCGCGTCGAACCGGTCGGCGTCGTAGAGGAACCCGCCGTACCTGGTGTACGTCTTTCCCGGAGTCTCGGGGTCCGGGTCGTACAGCTGCCCGACATCCCATCCCCGGCCGGCAGGGAACTCCGCGATGGCGTCCTGCTCGTCGCTGACAAGCTGCCACAGCGCTGCCGGGCTCGTCACCCCGCCCGGGTACCGGCACGCCATTCCGACGATCGCGATCGGCTCCTGCATCTGCGACTCGACCTTGCGCAGCTGGCGCCGCGCCTGGTGCAGGTCGGCCGTGACGCGCTTCAGGTACTCGCGAAGCCTGTCCTGGTGTTCCATATGAAATCAACACTCCGTCTGGTCGCCGGGCGGCATGAGCGGCGTGGGCGTTTCTGGCGTAGGTGTAGGCGTTGTCGGCGTGCGCGGTGCTGTCGGCGTTGGCGCCGTCGGCGACTCAGAGCCTGCTGAGCTCGTTGTCGATGAAGTCGAATATCTCGTCGTCGTCGGCAGAATCGATCTTCTCGCTGACCGACCTGCTCACATCGTCTTCGCCCTGCATGCGGCGGACCTTTGTCAGCATCGCCTCCAGCCGGCCGACGATTTCGGTCCAGCCGTCCGCATCGGACGGCACGGCCAGCACGGCCGCCTCCAACCGGTCGAAGTCGGCAATCGCGGCGGGCTGCACAGCCTTGTCGGCCGGGACCAGTTCGGCTTTCAGGTAGTCGGCGAGCGCGATCGGCGTGGGGTGGTCGAAGATCAGCGTCGAGGGCAGGCGCAGCCCGACCCTGGCGGTCAACCGGTTACGCAGCTCCACCGCGGTGAGCGAGTCGAACCCGGCTTCCTTGAACGTCTGCTCGTCGGCCACCGCCGACACCGTGGCCTGCAGTACCGCCGCGACCTCGGTGCGAACGAGGTCGACCAGCACGTGGCGCTGCTCCAGCGGCGACATGCCCGCCAGCCGCTCGCGCCATGCCTCCACAGTGGACGCCGGCTCGGACGCAGGCCCGCGGGCGCCGGCGCGGGATGGCTCAGCGATCCGCCGGACCGGGGCCGGGGCGAGCCCCTGCAGCAGCGGGGACATCCCCGCCACCCCCTCGCGGCGCAGCCGGGCCGTGTCCAGCCGGGCCGGCACCAGCACGGCCGGGCCGGCGTTCCTTGCCGCGTCGAACAGCGCGATGCCCTCGCCGGGCGGCAGCGTCAGGATGCCGGCGCGGGCCATCCGATCCAGGTGGGTGCCGCCGAGGTTCCCCGCCATCCCGCCCTCGGCCGCCCACAGACCCCAGGCCAGGGACGTGGCCGCCAGGCCGTCGGCGCGCCGGTGCTGGGCCAGGGCGTCCAGGAAGGCGTTGGCGGCGGCGTAGTTGCCCTGGCCCGCGTTGCCCAGCGTCCCGACGACGGAGGAGAACAGGATGAACGCGGCGAGGTCCAGCTCCCGGGTCAGCTCGTGCAGGTTCCATGCGGCGTCCACTTTGGACCGGAACGCGGCGTCGATCCGGTGCGGGTCCAGGGCCTCGATCGTGCCGTCGTCGAGGACGCCCGCCGCGTGCACCACCCCGGTCAGCGGATGCTCGGCCGGAATGTCGGCGAGCAGGCCGGCCAGGGCAGCGCGGTCGGACACGTCGCAGCTGGCCAGGGTGACGTGCGCGCCTGCCCGGCTGAGCTCGGCCACCAGGTCGGCGGCACCCTCCGTGTCGCCCCCACGCCGGCTCGTCAGCAGCAGGTGGCGCACCCCGTGACCGGCCACCAGGTGCCGCGCCACCAGGGCGGCCAGCGCCCCGGTGCCACCGGTGATGAGGACGGTGCCTTCCGGGTTCGGTGCAGCCGGCATCGTCAGCACCATCTTGCCGACGTGCCGGGCCTGGCTGAGCTGCCGCAGCGCCTGCCGCGCCTCCCGCATGTCCCACGTGGTCACCGGCAGCGGGCGGAGGGCACCGCACTCGAACAGGCGCAGCAACTCGGCGAGCATCGCCCCGATCCGGTCCGGGTCGACTGCGAGCAGGTCGAACGCCTGGTACGCCACGCCGGGATGTTCAGCGGCGACACGCTCAGGGTCGCGGATGTCGGTCTTGCCCATCTCGATGAACCGGCCACCGCGGGGCAGCAGCCGCAGCGACGCGTCCACGAACTCGTTGGCGAGGCTGTCCAGCACCACGTCCACGCCGCGGCCCCCGGTTGCCTCGGAGAACCGCCGCTCGAAGTCCAGCGTGCGTGACGATGCCAGGTGCCCCTCGTCGAACCCCTGGCGGCGCAGCACGTCCCACTTGCCGGGGCTGGCGGTGCCGAAGACCTCCACGCCCAGTGCCTGGCCAGCTGCACCGCGGCCATCCCGACCCCGCCTGCCGCGGCGTGTACCAGCAGCGACTCGCCCGGCCGGATCCCGGCGAGGTCGGCCAGGCCGTAGAACGCGGTGAGGAACACGACCGGGACCGAGGCGGCCTGCGGGTACGACCACGTTTCCGGCATCGGCGCCACGGTGCGCTGGTCGGCCACGGCGAGCGGGCCGAACGCCGCCGGGAACAGCCCCATCACGCGGTCGCCGGGGCGGAACCGGGTCACCCCCGGGCCGACCTCGACGACGGTGCCGGCGCCCTCCAGTCCCATCAGGCTGTGCTCGGGCACCATGCCGAGAGCCAGCGCCACGTCCCGGAAGTTGACCCCTGCGGCACGCACGCAGATGCGGACCTCGCCGGGCTCCAGCGGGCGGGTCGCCACCTCGTTCGGCACGACGGTCAGGTTGTTCAGGCTGCCGCGCTCAGGAACGTCCACCCGCCACGCCGGATCGCCGGCGGGGACGGGCAGCGCCTCGGCCGGACCGACGCGCGCCAGCCTGGGCAGCAGGATCGCCCCGTCCCGCACCGCCAGCTGCGCCTCCCCGGTGGTCACGGCGGCGCCAAGCGCGGCGTACGAGGCCGGCCGGTCGTCGATGTCCAGCAGGGTGAACCGGTCCGGGTGCTCCGCCTGGGCCGCCCGGACCAGGCCCCACAGCGCCGCATGGCCCGGTGGCACCGCGCGGTCATCGGCCCGGGCGACCATCGCCTGCCGGGTCAGCAGGACCAGCCGGGAGGCGGTCAGGTCGGCGTTGCCGAGCCAGTCCTGCAGCAGGCGCAGCGCGCGACCGGTGACGTCTCGCGCCGCGGCAACGGGACCGCCGCTCGGGTCACCCTCGTCCCGCCGGAACGAACCGAACACCACATCCGGCGCGGGGGCGCCGGCACCGACCGCCTCGCTCAGCGCGTCGAGATCCGGGTACATCGACGCCTCGGCGCCATGCCCGACCAGCGCCGCCACCAGGTCGGCGTCCACGCCGAGGACCGCGCACCGGCTCCCAGCCATCGGTGCGGCGGCCGGAGTGTCAGCGGCCGGGGTCTCGGCGGCTGGGGTGTCGGCTGCGGGGGTCTCTGCGGCGGGGGTGTCGGCGGCGGGGGTGTCGGCCAGGGGAGCGGCCGACAGGGAGCCGGTGATCGCCGCGGGCGCCGGCGTCCAGTCCAGGTGGTACAACGACCCGGCGCCGGCGCCGGCGCCGGTGCCGCTGCCCGCGGTGGCGAACCCGGTGGCCGGCAACGGCCGCATGCGCAGCGACGCCACGGACGCGACCGGACCGCCGTCCAGGTCGGTGATGTCAAGCGCCATTGCGTGCTCCCCGGCCGGGCTCAACCGGACCCGCAGCGCGGTTGCCCGCACCGCCTGCAGCCCGACGCCGTCCCAGGCGAACGGGAGCAGCAGGCCCGTCCCGCCTTCCGGCGGGGCGCCCGGCGGCTGAACCCCCGGCAGCATGGCGTGCAGGGCGGCGTCCAGCAGGGCGGGGTGCAGCGCGAAGTGCCCCGCCCGCGGATGCTCGGCTTCGGGGAGCCGGACTTCGGCGTACACCGTGTCGCCGTCCAGCCACATCCCGCGCAGACCCTGGAATGCGGGACCGTACCGGTAACCCTGGTCGGCGAGACGCTGGTACAGCCCGGTCAGGTCCACCGGCATGGCGCCGGCCGGCGGCCACGCACCGCCCGCAGCTGTCCGGGCGGCCTCGGCGGCCCGCGGGTCCGGGAGCGGAAGCTGGGAGAGCCAGCCGCTGGCGTGCACCGTCCACGCTGTGTCGTCGGCGGCACGGCCCGGCGCCGGGCGGGAGCGGATCGTCACCGGCCGGCGCCCGTCGTGCTCGTCGCGCCCGTCGCCGCCGAGCGGCCCGACCGTGACCTGCAGCTGGACCCGCCCGCCGGTGGCGATGGCCAGCGGCGCATGCAGCGTGAGCTCCTCCACCTGGCTGCTGCCCACCCGGTCGGCGGCGTGCAGGGCGAGCTCGACCAGCGCGGCACCGGGCAGGATGACGGAGTCGAGGATCACGTGGTCGGCGAGCCACGGATGGCTGGCCAGGCAGATGCGGCCGGTGAACACGTGACCGTTGCCGTCGGGCAGCTCGATGGCGGCACCCAGCAGCGGGTGGCCCGCGCTGTCCAGGCCGGCCGCGCCGATGTCCCGCGCGGCGGGCGGCTCGATCCAGCAGCGCTGCCGCTGGAACGGGTAGGTGGGCAGCTCGGTGTGGCCGCCGCGCTCGGCCAGCATGGCGGTCCAGTCGACCGACCGGCCACCGGCGTGGAGCCGGGCGAGAGCGGTGAGGGTGGTGTGCGGTTCGGGTTGCCCGCGCCGCAGCGTGGCGGCCAGAACCGGTGACGCCGGGCCCGCGTCGGTCAGGCACTCGGCGGTGAGCGCGGTGAGCACTCCGCCGGGTCCCAGCTCGAGGTAACTCGTGACGCCGCCGGCCTCCAGGGTGGCGACGGTGTCGGTGAACCGCACCGGCCGCCGGATGTGCTCCGCCCAGTACCCCGGGTCGGTGAGCTGCTGCGGTTCGGCGACCCGGCCGGTGACGTTGGAGACGACGGGGATCCGCGGTGGGTGGAAGGTCAGGCCGCCGATGGCGTCCCTGAACCGGTCCAGGACCTCGGCCATGTGCGGGGAGTGGAAGGCATGCGAGACGTGCAGCCGCCGGGTCTGGCGGCCCTGGCCGGCCCAGTGGGCCGCGACGGCGGTGACCACGTCCGGGTCGCCCGAGATCACGGTGGAGGACGGCCCGTTGAGGGCGGCGATGCCGGCCCGGTCGGCCAGCCCGTCGAGGGACCGGCTGAGCTCGTCCCCGGTGGCCTGGATCGCGACCATCAGCCCGTCGTCCCGGGCAGCCTGCATGAGCGCGCCCCGGGCGGTGACCAGCGCGGCGGCGTCCGGTAGTGACAGCACGCCCGCGACATGCGCGGCGGCGACCTCGCCGACGGAGTGCCCGGCGAGGTAGTCCGGATACACGCCGCAGGAGTCGACCAGCCGGTAGAGCGCGACCTCAAGCGCGAACAGCGCGGCCTGGGCGTAGCGGGTCCGGTCCAGCAGGCCGGTCAGATCACCGAACATGATCCGGTGCAGCGGCCGGTCCAGGAGCAGGTCCAGCTGCTCGCAGGCCTCGTCCAGCGCGGCGGCGAACACCGGGTAGGCGTCGTAGAGTTCGCGGCCCATGCCGGGGTGCTGGCTGCCCTGGCCGGTGAACAGGAAGGCCAGCTTCCCGCCGGAGACCCGCCCGGTCACCAGACCCGGGTCGGACGCGCGGCTGGCCAGCGCGTCGAGCCCGGACAGCAGCTCGCCGCCGGTGCGACCGACGATGACCGCCCGGTGGTCGAACGACGCCCGGCCGGTGGCGAGGGTGTGTCCGATGTCGGTGGCGTACAGGTCCCGGTCGGCCTCCAGATGGGCGCGCAGCCGGGCCGCCTGCTCGCGCAGCGCCGCCTCGGTCCTGGCCGACAGTACCCAGGGCAGCGCCGCCTCGGTCCTGGCCGACAGCACCCAGGGCAGCGCCGCCGGAGCCCCGGGTCGGGCAGGCGGCGGCTCCGCCAGGGCAGGTTCCGCCAGGGCAGGTTCCGCCAAGGCAGGTTCCAGCGGGGGCGGCAGTTCCGGTTGTTCCGGCGGGGTCGGCGAATCTTCGAGGATCAGGTGGGCGTTCGTCCCGCTGATGCCGAACGAGGACACGCCGGCCCGGCGGGGGTGGCCGTTGGGCATCCACGGCCTGGGTTCGGTCAGCAGCGACACGGCGCCGGAGGACCAGTCCACATGCGACGTCGGCGTGTCGATGTGCAGGGTCTTCGGTAGCACCCCGTGGCGCATCGCCATCACCATCTTGATCACGCCGCCCACGCCGGCGGCCGCCTGGGCATGGCCGATGTTCGACTTCAGCGACCCCAGCCACAGCGGCCGGTCGGCCGGCCGGTCCTGCCCGAACGTGGCGATGAGCGCATCGGCCTCGATCGGGTCGCCCAGCGCGGTACCGGTACCGTGCGCCTCGACCGCGTCCACGTCCGACGGCGCCAGCCCCGCACTGGCCAGTGCCCGGCGGATCACCTGCTCCTGGGACCGCCCGTTGGGTGCGGTGAGCCCGTTGCTCGCCCCGTCCTGGTTGACGGCGCTGCCGGGAATGACGGCCAGAACCGGGTGCCCGTTGCGCCGGGCGTCCGACAACCGCTCCAGCACCAGCATCCCCACACCCTCGGCCCATGCGGTCCCATCCGCCGAGGCGGCGAAGGACTTGCACCGCCCGTCCGGTGCCAGGCCGCGCTGGCGGCTGAACTCCAGGAACATCCCCGGACGGTCCGTCCCGGCGCGCGGTCGGCGACCGGTCCGCAGGCCAGGGTCAGGGCGGGCAGCCCGTTGCGGCAGCGGTGCTGGGCCAGCGCCTCCAGGGCCGCGTACCCGGGCGCGGCGCTGCCGGATCCGGGTGCCCCGAGGACGCCCGCGGCCGGCACGCACAGGACGAACGCCGCCAGGTCGAGATCCCGGGTGAGCTGGTCCAGCGCGGCGGCCTGCTCGGCGACGTTCCGGCCTGCGTACCAGCCGCTGCCGTCGTGGTCGCTGCCGTCGTGGTCGCCGCCGTCGTGGTCGCCGCCGTACCGGTCGCCGTCCCGGTCCAGTGGCTCGGGCGCGACGTAGACGACGGCGGTCAGCGGATGCTCCGCCGGCACCCGGTCCAGCAGCTCGGCCAGCGCGTCCCGATCGGCGGGGTCACAGGGCACCGCGGTGACCCCGACCCCGGAGCCGGCGATCTCACCGGCGAGGTCGGTCAGGCCCGCGACCGGGTCGCCTCCGGCGCCGTTCTCCGTGTCGTTACCGGCCCCGGTCAGCACCAGGTGCCGGGCACCACCGGCGGCGAGCCACCGCGCGGCATGACCGGCCAGGCCGGCCGGGTCACCCGCGACCAGCACGGTGCCCTGCGGTGACCATGTCCGACCGCTTCCGCTGCCGGGACGGGGCAGCCGCACGATCCGCCGCGCGAACAGGCCCGCGCCGCGCACGGCGACCCGGTCCGTGCCGAGGGCACCGGTCAGCGCGCCGCAGAGCCGGTCCGCCGACTTCGCGTCCATCGTCGCAGGGATGTCGATCTGCCCTGCCCAGCGGTCCGGCCAGCGGGCAGCGACCACCTCGCCCAGCCCGCACAGCCGCGCCGCCACCAGCTCTGGCAGCGGGTCGCCGACCCCGACCGACACCGCGCCGCGGGTGGCCATCCACACCGGTGCGCCGATGCCGGCGTCATCCAGGGCGCGGGGCAGCGCGAGCGCCATCGCCGGCATGGCGTCGGCCGGCGCGGCGTCGGCCGGCATGGCGTCGGCCGGCATGGCGTCGGCCGGCATGGCGTCGGCCGGCATGGCGAGCCAGAGCACCCCGGTCACCCGCTCCGGCTCGGGTGGCAGGGCCGCCCTGATCAGCGCGCCCAGCCGGGACGGGTCCGCCCCACCGGCGGGCACCGGGACGGTCACCGCCCGGGCGCCGTGCCGGGCCAGCGACTCTGCCACCGGCGCCAGCCCGGGATCCTCCGGGGCGGACAGCACCAGCCAGCTGCCGGACAGCGCCGGCGCGGGCGGATCGGCAACCGGCTTCCACCCGACCCGGTACTGCCAGCGTGCCTGCCGCCGCCAGGCGGACAGCGCAGGGATGACGGCTTTCAGGTCGGCGCGCCGGTCGCCGGCCAGGCGCAGCGTCCGGGCCAGCGAGTCGATGTCGACGTGCTCCACCGCGTCCCAGAACCCGGCATCCCCCGGGTCCGCCTCGCCGGACGCGCCTCCCGGCCCGTTCCCGGGCGCCGCGCTGCCCGGAGCGTCCAGCCAGTACCTCCGGTGCTCGAACGCGTAGGTGGGCAGCTCGATCCGGCGGGCGCCATGCCGGCGGAAGACCGCCGGCCAGTCCACCGGGACCCCCCGGGTGTGCAGCTCCGCCACGGCGGCCACGACCGCATGCGGTTCCGGGCGGCCGGGACGGACCGCGGGCAGCAGCGCCACGGGGCTTGCGGTGAGGCAGTCCCGTGCCATCGCGGTGAGCATCGCGCCGGGTCCCACCTCCAGGTACGCCGTCGTGCCGCGGGCGGCCAGCGCGCGGACGCCGTCCTGGAAGCGCACCGGCTGCCGGACATGCCGGACCCAGTACCCGGGTGAGGTCAGCTCCTGCTCGGTGGCGAGCTGGCCGGTGACGTTCGAGACGATCGGGATGCGCGGCGGGTGGAACGCCAGCGCGGCCGCCTGCCGGCCGAACTCCTCCAGCATCGGCTCCATCTGCGGCGAGTGGAACGCGTGGCTGACCCGCAGCCGCTTGGTCTTGCGGCCCTGCGCCTCCCACAGCGACGCGATCTGCAGCACCGCATCCCGGTCACCCGAGATGACCGTCGACGTCGGCCCGTTGACGGCGGCGACGGAGACCTGCTCGTCGCGGCCGGCCAGGGCGGCCAGGACCACGTCCTCCGGCGCCCGGACCGACACCATCGCCCCCTCGCGGGTCGCCTGCATCAGCCGGCCGCGCGCCGCGACCAGGCCGCCGGCGTCGGCGAGTGAGAGGACTCCGGCCGCACAGGCCGCGGACAGCTCCCCGATGGAGTGGCCGAGCAGCACGTCCGGCCGGACCCCCCATCCCTCGAGCAGGCGGAACAGCGCGATCTCCGTCGCGAACAGGGCGGTCTGCGTGTAGAGCGTCTGATCCAGCAGGCCGTCCCCGCCGGTGAAGATGACCTCGCGCAGCGGCCGGTCCAGGTACGGGTCCAGGACCGCGCAGACCTCCTCCAGCGTCTCGGCGTAGGAGGGGAACGCGGCGGCCAGGTCACGCCCCATGCCCGGGTGCTGGCTTCCCTGGCCGGCGAACAGGAACGCCAGCCGAACGGCGCCGGCGGTGCCCCGCACCAGGTTGGCCGATTGGGTGTCCCGGGCCAGGCAGTCCAGCGCGTGCAGGAAGTCCTGGCGGTCGGCGGCCACGACCGCCGCCCGGTGGTCGAACGGTGCCCGGGTTGTGACCAGCGAGTAGCCGATGTCGGCGGCCGCCAGGTCGGTGTTGCGCTGCAGGTGCTCCCGCAGCCTCGCCGCCTGGCCCCGGAGCGCGGCCGGCGACCGTGCCGAGATCACCCAGGGCAGCGCGGATGCGGCCATGGGCGCGCCCGACTCGGGCGGGCCGGCGGCCGGCACGCCGGCTTCGGACGCGCCGACCTCGGGGGCTCCAGGATGGGCGCCCCCGGAATGGGCGCCGGCGGGATGGGGTGCGTCCGGCCCGGGAGCGTCGGGCTCCGGCGGCTGCTCCAGGATGACGTGCGCGTTGGTGCCGCTGATGCCGAACGAGGAGACGCCGGCGCGGCGCGGCCCGCCGTGCCGGGGCCACGGCGCCGGCTCGGTGAGCAGCGACACGGCGCCGGCCGACCAGTCCACGTGCGGGGTGGGCCGGTCGATGTGCAGGGTCTTCGGGAGCCGGCCGTGGCGCATCGCCATAACCATCTTGATGATGCCGGCGACGCCGGCGGCGGCCTGGGCGTGGCCGATGTTGGACTTGATCGAACCGAGCCGCAGCGGGCGGTCCGCGGGGCGGTCCTGCCCGTACGTCCCGATCAGGGCCTGGGCCTCGATCGGGTCGCCCAGGGTGGTACCCGTGCCGTGCGCCTCGACCGCGTCGACATCGGCTGCCCGCAGGCCGGCGCCGGCCAGCGCCTGCCGGATCAGCCGCTCCTGGGACGGGCCGTTCGGCGCGGTGAGCCCGTTGCTCGCCCCGTCCTGGTTCACCGCGGAGCCGCGGATCACCGCAAGGACAGGCCGCCCGTTGCGCTGCGCGTCGGACAGCCGCTCCAGCAGGAGCAGGCCCGCGCCCTCCGCCCACCCGGCGCCGTCCGCCGCGGCGGCGAAGGACTTGCACCGCCCGTCCGGCGCCAGCCCGCGCTGCCGGCTGAACTCGATGAAGACCCCCGGGGTGGCCATGACGGTGACGCCGCCGGCCAGCGCGAGGCTGCATTCCCCCTGCCGCAGCGCCTGGCAGGCGAGGTGGACCGCGACCAGCGAGGAGGAGCAGGCGGTGTCCAGGGTGAGCGCCGGACCCTCCAGGCCGAAGGTGTAGGCGAGCCGGCCGGAGGCGACGCTGCCGGCGCTGCCGGTGCCGAGCATGCCCTCGAACCCTTCCGGCACCCGGTGCATCAGGCGGGCCGCGTACTCGGCGTACATCACCCCGCCGAACACGCCGGTGGCACTGCCGCGCAGTGTGCCCGGGTCGATCCCGGCGCGCTCGCAGGCCTCCCAGGCGACCTCCAGCAGCAGCCGCTGCTGCGGGTCGATGGCCAGCGCCTCGCGCGGGCTGATGCCGAAGAAGGCCGGGTCGAAGTCGCCGGCGTCGTGCAGGAACCCGCCCTCCCGGGCGTACGTGGTGCCGACGCGCTCCGGATCCGGGTCGTAGAGTTCCTCGACGGGCCAGCCGCGGTCCTGCGGGAACCCGGAGATCGCGTCCCTGCCGTCGTCGACCAGCTGCCACAGCTCCTCCGGGGAGGCCACCCCGCCGGGGTAGCGGCAGGCCATGCCGACGATGGCGACCGGCTCCTGCCGTCCCGACTCGACCTCCTGCAGGCGCTGCCTGGTCTGGTGCAGGTCGGCGGTCACCCATTTCAGGTACTCGACGAGCTTCTCTTCACGTGCCATGTCGGGGTTCAGGCCCTTCCTCACCGTGGGGGACGCGCGGCGGCTGCGGCGGCTCAGATGCGGCCGAGCTCTCGGTCGATGAAGTCGAAGATCTCCTCCGCGCTCGCCTCCTGGATCCGTTCGGCCACCGCGGTCGTGTCCGGCTCGCCGGCGCCGGTGAACATCGCCATCAGGGCGCGCAGCCGGGCGGTGATCCCGGTCCGGCTGGCGTCGCCCGGCGGGATGGCAAGCAGCGCGGTCTCCAGCCGGTCCAGCTCGCCGAGCACCCGTGCCGGATCGTCGGGGCCGGCGGCACCGGCGCCCGGGGCGATCCGGGTCACCAGGTGGCCGGCGAGAGCGGCGGCGGTCGGGTAGTCGAAGAGCAGCGTCGCCGGCAGCCGCAGGCCGGTCGCCGCGTTGAGGTTGTTGCGCAGCTCGACGGCGGTCAGCGAGTCGAAGCCGAGATCCTGGAAGTTGCGGTCGGGGTCGATCGCGTCCGGCGACTGGTGGCCGAGCACCGCGGCGATGTGGGTGCGGATCACCTCCATCGCCGCGGCCTCCGCCTCCGCTCCGGACAGCCCCGCCAGCCGCGCGGCCAGCGACACCGTGCCGGCGGCGGGCCGCCTGGCCGGTACCCGGACGATGCCGCGGAGCAGCGCCGGCAGCCGCCCGGACCCGGCCAGCGCGCGCAGCGCCGGCAGGTCGAGCCGGGCCGGGAGCAGCGCCGCGGCACCGCTGGCCAGCGAGGCGTCGAGGAGCGCCAGCGCGTGGTCGCTCGGCAGCGGCCTGATGCCGGTGCGGGCGATCCTGGACTGCGCTGCCTGGTCGAGCTGGGCGGTCATCCCGCTGGCCCGCTCCCACAGTCCCCAGGCCAGCGAGGTGGCCGGCAGTCCCGCTGCCCGCCGGTGGGCGGCGAGGGCGTCGAGGAACGCGTTGGCGGCGGCGTAGTTGCCCTGGCCGGCACTGCCGAGGGTGCCGGCGGCCGAGGAGAACAGCGCGAACATCGCCAGCTCGGCGGTGCCGGTGAGCTCGTGCAGGTTCCACGCCGCGTCGGCCTTGGGGATCAGCACGCGGTCGAGGTGTCCGGGTGTCAGCGAGGCGATGGTGGCGTCGTCGATGACTCCCGCCGCGTGCACCACCGCGGTGAGCGGGTGCTCGGCCGGGATCCCGGCGAGCAGCCCGGCCAGCGCGGCACGGTCGGCGCTGTCGCACGCGGCGACCGTCACGGCGGCACCCAGCGCCTCCAGCTCGGCGCGCAGCTCGTCGGCTCCACCCGCGGCGGGGCCGCGCCGGCTGGTCAGCAGCAGGTGCCGCGCACCCAGGTCGGTGACCAGGTGCCTGGCGACCAGGCCGCCGAGCGTGCCGGTGCCGCCGGTGACCAGAACCGTTCCCTCGGGGTCCAGCTCCTGCGGGAGCGCACCGTCCGGCACCGCGGCGCGGGACAGCCGGGCGGCGTACGCGTTGCCGCCACGCAGCGCGAGCTGGGGCTCGCCGGTGGCCAGCGCCGCCGGCAGGGCCCGCACCGAGGCCATGTCCCGGTCGAGGTCGACCAGGACGAACCTGTCGGGATCCTCGGACTGGGCGGCGCGTACCAGGCCCCACACCGCCGCGCCGGCCAGGTCCTCGACCGGCTCGCCCTCCAGCGCGGCGACGGCGCCGCGGGTGAGCACGACGAGCCGGCACGCGCCGAGCCGGTGGTCGGTCAGGAAGGCCTGCAGCAGGCGCAGGCAGTCACCGGTGGCGGCGTGCGCGGCGCCGGCCGGGTCACCGTGGTCGGCGGCGGTGAGCCGGGCGGCGACCACCACGTGCCCTGGCCGCCCGGGTCGGCGGGATTGCCCTGGTCGGCCGGATTGCCCTGGTCGGCCGGGTCGGCGGGATTGCCCTGGCCGCCACCGGGCCGGGCGAGCAGCGCCCAGCGGCCCGTGCCGGCGGCGGGTTCGGCGGGCACCGGCACCCAGCCGAGCTGGAACAGCGAGTCCTGCGGGCGGTCGGCCGGCCGGAGCTGGTCGGGGCTGACCGGCCGGACCGCCAGCGACCCGATCGTCGCGACCGGCGCGCCCGTGCCGTCGGTGACGGCCAGGCGGACCGCGTCCACACCGGCGGGGGAGACCAGCACCCGCAGGCTGGTCGCGCCGACCGCGGCGAGCGTGATGCCGGCCCAGGCGAAGGGCAGCCGGACCGCGGACGCCTCCGGGTCGGCGCTGCCGGGGCGGCTGCCGAGGAGCATGGCGTGCAGGGCCGAGTCCAGCAGCGCCGGGTGGATACCGAAGCCCTCGACCGCGGTTCCCTCCGGCAGGCAGACCTCTGCGTAGATCTCGCCGTCCTGCTGCCAGGCCGCACTGAGCCCCTGGAACGCGGGACCGTAGCCGAGGCCGGCAGCGGCGAGCCGCTCGTACAGGCCGTCGACATCGATCGGCGTGGCACCCGGCGGCGGCCAGGCGCCGGCAGGCTCCGGCGGCGGCTCCCCGGCTCCGGCCGGTGCCAGCGTGCCGGTGGCGTGCCGGGTCCAACCTGGCGCGTCCGTGCCGGCCATGTCGCCGGCTCCGGGGGCGTTGCCG
>WNFU01001429.1_pt1 | contig 33608 bp, 32 predicted proteins | sample 5400121 | NCBI WGS metagenome assembly WNFU01 (sample SAMN13153360, study PRJNA577476) | soil metagenome | isolation source: 100 cm soil or saprolite under grassland replicate 1 | place: USA:California | collected 2016-06-15
GAAAAGAGAAGAGGGAAGAGAGCCATAAGCGAGAAGCAAAATCGCGAAATCCAGATTCAAAAGTGAGTGAGTAGTATCAGGGGGAGATCTTGTAAGTGCAAGCGTCTAAAAGTCGGATTGGATTTTCGGTATGCACAGGGTGCGAAGCAACATATACTTAACAAAGAATATCCGTATCAGAATAATTGGAATAGAATATAGATTGATTCATGAAGTTATCGAAAAGCAAAAAACGAAGACGGGTCTCAAATCCGCTGGGTCTGGCGATCCTCGCGTTGCTGTTCGAGAAGCCGATGCATCCGTACGAGATAGCAGCGACCCTCCGCCAGCGAGCCAAGGACCAGAGCATCAAGCTCAACTATGGCTCCCTCTATACCATGATTGGATCCCTTGAAAGGACCGGCTTCATCTCCGCGAGGGAGAGAGAGCGACATGGGGCGCGTCCCGAACGAACCGTTTATGCGATCACCGCTGAAGGCGAATCCGAGCTGTTCGACTGGATGCGCGATCTGGTGGGAACGCCCGTGAAGGAATATCCGAGATTCGAAGCCGCGCTCTCCCTGCTCCCCATTCTCCCGCCGAATGAGGTGAAGGCCTTGCTTCAGGAGCGCGTGCGCCTCCTCGATGAGGAGCTTGACCGTCTGCGCCGAACGAGCGACGAGGCGTCCAGGCAGGGGGTAGCGCAGTTATTCCTGATCGAGGGGGAATACTATGCCGCCATGTGTGAGGCGGAGCGGAAATGGGTCATTGGCCTGATCCGCCTGATGAGCGCTTCGCAGTCTTTCACACGCGACTGGAGAGCCTGGCACGAGCAGCGCAATAAAAGCATCGGCAAGCCGGCGCGAAAGCGTCGCGCACGGAAGCCAGGGGATGAGGCCGATTGAGCATGAGCAAGCGAAGCGTCATAGCAACGTGATTTTTCAACAAAGGAGATTCTTATGAACAGTGCACCTATAAAGGCTTATAAAGGCATCGGCATGGACGGCATGATCGCGAAGTGGTACGCGGCGAATACGCGCAAAAGCATTGAAGACTACAAAGCCCTGGCGCGGCGAGTGGCAGAGGAGCTTTCGCCGGAGAGTCGAGTGCTCGAAATTGCGCCAGGTCCGGGCTATTTCGCGATTGAACTGGCAAAGCTCGGCGCCTATCGGATCACCGGAATCGACATCAGCAAGACGTTCGTGGAAATCGCTCGAAGGAACGCGGCTGAAGCCGGGGTAGAGGTCGATTTCCAGCCAGGAGACGCCGCGAACATGCCCTTCGAGAACGAGACCTTCGACTTTCTGCTTTGCCGGGCGGCGTTCAAGAACTTCGCAGAGCCGCTCCGCGCGCTGAACGAGATGCATCGTGTCCTCAAGGGCGGCGGCAGGGGCCTAATTATCGACCTGCGAAGAGATAGTTCCCGGGAATCGATCAACGAGACGGTGGATAAGATGGGCCTGAATTTGGTGAACACGATTATGACGAAATTGGCATTCCGTTTCATGCTGCTCAAGCGGGCTTACACTAAAAGCGAATTCCAGCAATTTTTCTCCCAGACTAATTTCCGGGCGGTGGACATCGAGGAAGACCTGATCGGACTTGAGATTCGTTTCGAGAAATGAAGGCCAGGCGCCCAAAGAAAAACCTTACGGCGCCGAATTAACACTTCGGCCTGCCTTTCCTCCCTAACCAGCTGAAGCCTGGGTGAACACCAGGCGTCAACCCCTGTTCGTCAGCGATCCGTTGGAGGAGATCTTGTCGTTCGCTAAAACTCGATCCAACTTCTTCTATCAATCCCTTAACATGTTAATTTGCCTCTATTAATCTTCGAATCTTAGCTGCTAACTGTGAGAATTAAAAGGCTGATGGAGTTTTAGCGAACGACAGGCGAAGGTGCTTCAATTGCGAGCTATCCGACTATCCGATCAATGGGACAGCTTCTGGAGCAAGGTTATGCGTTATGCCGCTTGAGGGTACATCAGGCCGAAACTGCACCCGTCCGGGAGTCGTTCCCCAATGTCCCAGCAGGCGAGGCTTGGTGTACTCGAATTTCAGCGGCTCGCGCAACAGCGGATTGGCATATAGGTAAATCTGACCGACGGATAGATAATTCGCCGCACGCCAGTAGGCGTTCATTTTGCGCAGCTCTCCGGGGGAGAGGGCATTGGTAGTAATGGAGAGCTTGACGGAATCTGCAGGTACTACCGCGCTCATAGAAATTCCTCTCATTTTTTTACGAGAACCTACCCAATTGCTTCTTTGCCGCGACCACCTGGTCCGGTTCGAACCCGAACTTCTTCTGCAATTCCTTGAGCGGCGCCGATCTCTCTTTTCTTGATTCCTTCTAGCGCCATTTATTGCTCCCAGCCCCCGCCCAAGGCTTTGTAGAGCTGAACCAGCGCCAGCAGCTCGTTACGTCTGGTTTGCGTCAGGCTCAACTCGGCGGCGAACAGGTCGCGATCCGCGTCCAGAGCGTTGAGCTGCGTATCCACTCCGCCCCTGTACCGCAGGTAAGCCAGCCGCGACCGGTCCTGCAGCGTGGTCACCAGCGATTCCTGCTGCGCGCGAATCTCTTTGACCTTGCGATACTCGACGAGCGCGTCCGAGACCTCACGGAATCCGGTTCGGATCGCCTGTTGATATTGCGTCAGCGTCAATTGCCGTTGCGCTTCGGTAAGCCTCACACCCGATTTGACGCGGCCGGCGTTAAAGATCGGCGTCGTCACCTGGGGCGCAAAGTTCCAGACGCCGCCTGCGCCGCTGAACAGATTGGAGAGTTGACTGCTTTGACCACCCAAGAATCCAGTCAGACTGATTTGGGGGAAATAGGCCGCCTTCGCCACGCCGATGATGGCGGTCGCCGCCACCAGATTCTGCTCCGCGGCCCGGATGTCCGGGCGCCGTTCAAGCAATGAAGATGGCAACCCCGGAGGCGCCGAAGGCGGTTGCTCCTGTTCCGTCAACGGACGCCCGCGCGTCACGGGGCCGGGATCTTTGCCCAGCAACAGGTTGATCCGATTCTCGGTCTGCTCGATCAATCGCTCGATGTCGGGAATGGTCTGGGCCGCGCCGTAAACCAGTTGCTCGGCCTGACGCACATCGAGCATTGTCGCGACGCCGCCCCGCTGGCGCGTCTGGATGAGGCGGAGCGATTCCTGGCGGGTGGCCAGCGTCTCCTTGGCGATCTCCAACTCCATATCCAGTTCGAGCAGATTGAAGTAGGCGGCGGAGACATCGCCCACGATGGTTGTCACCACAGCTTTGCGGTTTTCTTCTGTGGCGAGCAGGTCGGCGCGCGCAGCTTCGGTCGCGCGACGCAGCCTGCCCCAGATGTCAACTTCAAAGGAGAGCAGATTGAGCATGACCGCCCCAAACGTGCGGTCGCGGCTGAATCCTCCGGGCAGAGCGAACTGCCCGCTGCTGGAAATGCGAAGAGTCGTCATATCGGCGCCCGCCGTGACGTTCAGGAATTGATCCGACCGCGTGATCCCCAGGTTGGCTCGCGCCGCGCTGACCCGCGCGACGGCCAGGTGGAGATCGTAATTATTGCTGAGCGCGGTTCGAACTAACTCTTGAAGCTGCTCATCCTTGAAGACCTCGAACCATTTCAGATCCGCCAGCGAATTGGGATCAGGCGCCGCGGCCCGGTCGCCGGTTCCGCGGAAGGCGGACGGCGGTTCGACGATAGGCCTGCGGTATTTGGGGCCGACGGTACAGCCGGCCAGCAAACTCACAATGAGAGAGCCAATCATCAATCGTTTCTTCATAGCACGTTCACCTTTTTCATCTTCCATTTTCCGTTTTCCATTTTTTATTTGTCATTGCAGGCGCCGCGCAACCTAGGCAATTACAAATGAAAAATGACAAGTGGAAAATGGAAAATGAATCAGTCTCCCGTCGCCGGCGCAGGCCCTTCCGGCTCTACTCCCGGCGCGCGCCTCTTCGCCGTCCCTGTAAGCTTCTCTACCACATAGAAGCTCACCGGGATGATGAAGATGGCGATCAGCGTGGCGGCCAGCATTCCGACAATCACAACTGTTCCGAGGATCCGCCGCCCCGCCGCGCCCGAACCCGACGCGATCCACAACGGCACGCAGCCCCCAATGAACGCGAACGAGGTCATCAGGATTGGGCGCAGACGCACGCGCGCTCCTTCCAGTGCAGCCTCCACCAGGCTACGTCCCTTCTCCAACTCGATCTTGGCGAACTCGACGATCAGGATCGCGTTCTTTGCCGCAAGCCCGATGAGTACGATCAGACCGATCTGGGCGTACACGTTCAGGTCGTAGCCGCGCAGCAAGAGGCCGGCGAAGGCGCCGAAGACCGCAATCGGTACCGTCAGCAGCACCGAGAACGGCAGCGACCAGCTCTCATAGAGCGCCGCCAGGATCAGGAAGACGAAGACCAGCGACAGGGCAAACGACGTCATCGCGGCCCCCGAAGCCCGCCTCTCTTGATAAGAAAGATCAGCCCAGTCATAGCCCATCTCGGGCGGAAGAACTTCTTTCGCCACCGCTTCGAGCGCGGCCATGGCCTGACCGGAACTGTAACCGGGCGCGGCGCCGCCGATGACCTGAGCGGCGCGGTAGAGATTGAAGCGGTTGGTGTATTCCGGGCCACTGATGTTGCGCGTGGTGACCAACGCGGAAAGTGGAACCATGTTTCCATCATTGTTCCGCACAAAGTAATTTCTGATGTCCTGATCGCTCCGGCGCTCTTCCCCTTCCGCCTGGAGGAACACGCGCCACTGCCGGCCGAAGCGGTTGAACTGGTTCAGATAGAGGCCGCCCAGATAGGCCTGCAGCGTCTGATACACGTCCGCTACGGCGACTCCCTGCTTCAATATTTTGTCGCGATCCACATCGGCGTAGATTTGCGGGACGGCGGCGGAGAACTGTGAAGCGACTCCGGCCAACTCCGGATGCTTGCGGCAGGCGGCTAGGAAATTCTGCAGGTTCTGGTCGAGGAATTCGACCGACCCGCCGCTGCGATCCTGCAGCCAGAACGAAAAGCCACCCGAATTGCCGAGTCCGGGAATCGAAGGCGGCATGAAAGCAAATGCAATCGCCTCCGGAACCTGGGCCGCCAGAGCCCGGTTCAGGCGATCAACAATCGCTCGCGCTCCAAGCCGCTCCTCTGTGCGCTCGTCCCAGGGCTTAAGACCGACGAAGAAGAAGCCCTGGTAAGTGGCTGAAGTGCGAGTCAGCAAACTGAAGCCGCCAATCGTGTTGTAATACCGCACTCCCTCGGTCTGGCCGAGAATCCCCTCGATCTTTCTCAACACCTCATCCGTTCTCGACAGTGAAGCTGCCGGAGGAAGCTGGACGTTCAGGAATGTGTAGCCGTAGTCTTCTTCAGGTAGAAAGCCGGTCGGAAGCCGTCTGCCGATGAGGCCATCCGCTACGGCGAAGCCGGCGAGAATCAACATTCCAACAACCACCTTGCGGATCAGCGCGTGGCTCCAGTTGACGTACCCGTGCGTCGCCTTCGTAAAGACCCGGTTGAAGCCGCCGTAGAAGCGGGCGAGAATGCCTTTCGAGTGCTTCCGCGGCCTGAGCAGGAGCGCGGAGAGCGCGGGCGAGAGGGTCAGCGCGTTGAAGGCCGAAATGAGCACCGAGATCGCAATCGTCACCGCGAACTGATTGTTCAGCCGTCCCTGGATGCCGCCCATAAACGCCACCGGCACGAAGACCGAAGAGAGGATCAGCGCAATGCCGATCACCGGCCCCGAGACATCCTTCATCGCCCGGATCGTGGCCTCGCGCGGCGACAGTCCCTCCTCGATGTGATGTTCGACCGCCTCTACGACCACGATCGCGTCGTCAACGACAAGACCGATAGCGAGCACCAGACCGAAGAGCGACAAGGTGTTGATCGAGAAACCCAACAAGGGAAAGACGGCAAAGGTACCGATGAGCGACACCGGCACGGCAATCGCCGGGATGAGGGTGGCCCGCCAGTTCTGCAGGAAGAGGAAGACGACAATGATGACGAGGATCATGGCCTCGATCAGGGTTTGGACGATCTCGCGGATGCCTTCGCTGACCGGCAGCGTGGTGTCGAGCGAGACCACGTAATCGAGGTCGGATGGAAACCGCCCCTTCAGTTCCGCGATCATCTTTTTGACCCCGTCGGCAACCTCCAGCGCGTTTGAGCCCGGAACCTGGAAGACCGCGATGATGGCGGCGGGCTGGCCATTAGCGCGCGACGTCTGCTGATAGTTGAGGGCTCCGAGTTCGATCCTGGCGACATCCTTCAAGCGCACGACTGAGCCGTCGGGGTTGGATCGGACGACGATCTGGCCAAACTCTTCCGGCGTCTGGAGCCGCCCCTGCGCGCGGACGGTGTAGGTCTTCTCCATTTTCACCGGCACAGGCTCAGCGCCCACCCGGCCAGATGGGTTGACGGCGCTCTGCTGCTGGACCGCCTTGGCGAGGTCGGGAACCGCGAGACCGAGTTTGGAGAGCACGTCCGGCTTGACCCAGATCCGCATCGCGTAATCCGAAGCCCCAAACAGACGTACCTCCCCAACGCCGGGGACTCTGTAGAGCGCATCGTTGATGTTGATGTTCGCGTAATTGGCCAGAAACAGCGAGTCGTAAGTCTTGTTCGGTGAGACGATCGAGATCACGAGCATCGGAATTCCCGTGGACTTGCGCAGGCTGATCCCGAACTGGTTAACGTCGGTGGGTAGGTTTGGTTGCGCCTGCGCTATGCGGTTTTGGACGTTCACCTGATCGGTGTTGACGTCGGTCTCGATGCCGAACGTCACTGTCAACTGCATCGTCCCGTCGTTGGCGTTGGTCGACTGCATATAGAGCATGTTGTCCACGCCGTTCATCTGCTGTTCGATCGGAGTGGCGACCGATTGCTCGATGGTGATGGCGTCCGCGCCGGTGTAGGTCGTGGAAGCGATGATCTGCGGTGGCACGATCTCGGGAAACTGGGCCAACGGCAGACTGCGCATCGCTATGAAACCGACGACGACAGTTAAAATGGCGATGACCATCGCGACGATCGGCCGATTAATGAAAAAGTTGGAAATCATGTGTAAATTCCCCTCCTATTGCGCTGGCGTTGGCGAAGGCGCGACAAACGGCTTCGGGTTGACGACTACATCCGGTCTGACTTTTTGTGCGCCTTCGGCGACGACTCTTTCGCCCGGTTTCAGCCCTTCCTCTATAATCCACATCGGGCCGACGCGGTCGCCGACCTTGACAGCTCGAATGCTCACCTTGTCATCGCCGCCCACAACGGCGACTCGGTAGCTGCCCTGCAACTCAGCGACGGCCCGCTGCGGCACGAGCAGCGCGCCTTCTCTCATGCTGGTCACCGTGCGGACTTTGGCGTATTGGCCGGGGCGAAGAATGTCCCCCGGGTTCGGGAAGATTCCGGCAACCCTGATCGCTCCTGTCCTCTGATCGATCTGCCGGTCCGCGACAAAGAACCGCCCTTTCCGGGGATAAGTTGTGCCATCAACAAGGACCAACTCCAGTTCAAGCCTACTGCTCGCCGCGTCTCGTTGGCTTTGAGTCGGGTTAGTTCTGGTAAAGTTGAGATACTCCCGCTCGGTGGGGGTGAAATAGACCTTGATCGGGTCCACCGTCGAAACTGTGGTGAGAGGTCCGCTGGTCGGGCTGACCAGGTTGCCGACCTGGGCCTGAGCGATGCCAGCGATCCCATCTATCAAAGAAGTGACTTTAGTGAAACCCAGGTTGAGCTCGGCAGTCTCCACCGCAGCCTCAGCCGCCGCGACCGCAGCTTTGGCCGCCACGATTGCGGCTTTCGCCGTCTCAACCCCGGCGCTCGAAGCCTTGACCTGGGCCTTTGCGGCGAGATTGACCTGGACGGCATTATCAAGTTCCTGGTCGGTGATCGCCTTCTCCCTGGCGAGCGGTGTGTACCGATCCACATCGAGCTGGGTCTTTCCCTGATTCGCTTCGGACTGCGCCAGTTGCGCCTGCGCCTGCAGGAGTTGCCCATCGGCCTGTGTGAGCTGCGCCTGAGCTTTTGCTAGCTCTCCTTTGGCCTGATTGAGCGCCGCCTGAAGCGGCCTCGGATCGATCTCAAACAATAACTCGCCTTTCTTGATGAAAGAGCCTTCCCGGTAGACCTGTCTGAGCAGATAGCCTGAGACCTGAGCCGTCATCACTGCGTTGACCATGCCGTCGAGCGTGCCGATCCATTCGCTGTAAATCGGGACATCCTTCTGCTCGACCTGCGCCACTTCGACCTCGGGCGCTGGCATCGCCTGGGCCGGGGGCTTAGACTTTGAACTAAGAACGGCGACCAACAGGGCAAGGCCGGCCAGGCCAATGGCTCCTCCGATCACCAGCTTTCGTTTCGACAATAATTTCATTTCAGTCTCCATGCTCATTTTTACGGCGCGCCGTGACGCAAGCCGTCCAGCAATAATCTGGTGAAGTTCTCGACCACCGATTCACCCGGCGCCTGACAGGTGACCGTCTCGAACAGCTTTGTGACCAACAGGTGATACATCAACATCCCCGCAAAAGCCCTGACCGTCACATCCGGATCACAGGCCCGAAAAGCGCCTTCCTGCTGCCGCTTGACGATGTACTGACGGAGGAACTCGTGGGCCGGCTTGATCTGCCTCTCGCTAAAACGGCGTGCCGGCGTGTGATGCTCCAGCGCCGAATAGAACATCAGTCGCAGGAATACGGGATCACGCAAGTGATACTCCAAAGCCCCCGCGGCGAATGAAGCGAAGAGCCGCGCGTCATCCCGCCGCTCGGCATAAACGGCTAAAACGGTGAGCCACTCGTCCAGCGGCGGCGCGTCAGGAGTGACCCTGAGAATGACGGCATTCGTCTTGTGCTGACGTCCTTCAGAAGTGACGGAATCTAAAGGTTCCAGCCGGGAATTTCGTTTCGCGCTAGCGGGGAAGCAATGGCTTCGCGTACCGAACTGGGATCGCGAAGTTCGAACCTCCGAAATCGCGAAGCATGGCTACGTTCACGGCGATCACTTTGCCTTCGGCGTTGAATAACGGACCGCCCGATCCGCCGGAGGTGGTCTGTGCGTCGTAGATGATCTTGTCGGCAAGAACGTCACCGATGTGCCCTTGCGTGTTTACGGGCCGGATCAGCTTGCGATGCGCCAGCTCGGTCATCAGGCTCTTTGGGTCTCCCTTGGTATTGGCGGCGATAGAGCGCATAGCATCTTCGCTGGTTCGCGCGAGGATCGCATCCACGCCCGTGGGATACCCGATCAGCACAACTGGCTGTCCGCTTACGGCAGCTTTTGGACTGTCATCTATTGCCAGCAGCTTGAGCTTAAGTCCGGAAATGTTGCCAGCAACGACCGCGAGATCGGCCTCGGGAGAAATCTTTTGCGAGGCCACGGGAACGCCATGGGAGATTCCGGGAAAATACGCAGTCATCTCGACGACTGTCGGTTCCAGATCGACGGCTTGTTTTAGCAGTTCCGCGATGTCGTCGTTCTTCCACCAGGGCTCCACAACGTGATGGTTCGTGACGATGCGGCCGTCGGCAGAGACAAGAAATCCAGTTCCGAAGGCGTCCATGTGTACCTCGGGACCTATTCCACCGAGTTGCGCCTGGGTCTTCCCACTTGCGTCCGCGAGTGGCGAGCCGTTGGCAGTCATCGTCGTGTAGCGAAGGATCAGCCCTGAACCCTTGTCGCGAAAGCCAACCACAACGTGCAATAGACACACACTCGCCGAGTATGAGCGGATTACGTCTTGCGCAACCGTGCGTTCGGTTTCTAGCTTCTGCAGGCGCTCATTGGACGCGCGAAGCTGGCGTTCGAGTTCAGCCACTTGTGACGGGTCGGCGCCAGCCAATTTGTCGCGCAGTTCCTTGCTCTGTCGTTTCAGGTCCTGGCGCTGCGCTTCGGTGGAATCGGTCGCGCTCTGCTCCGCCTGGGCTCTTGCCTTGCGCGCGAGCTCCAGCAGTTCGCGTTCGCCGGCGATGCCGGTCTGCAACTTCGCAAGCGCCGTATACACGCGAACGTTTTGTCGTTGCGAACGCCAATACAGGAAGCCAAGAGCTCCGGTGGCGAGCGCAGCGACAACGATCAGCAGCACGACACCAAGACGTAGCGTGCGTCTGCCTTGATTGAGCGCACGGAGAACCCGCCGAGCCTCTCGGCGCGAATTTCTGCTATTTCGCACGCTCTCGCGCAACTCGTCCTCTGGGCGCTTCTCGCGAAGCTGAGTGCGCACTCGAGCCAGCAATTCGCGATCGTCGAAGGGCAGAGAGAGCACATCGTCGGCGCCCAGGTCGAGCCCGCGGATTCTTTCGGCGGACCCGCCGTCGGCCAGCATAATCACCCGGATGTGACGCGCTTGCTCCGATCGTTTTACGTCCGCCAGCAAGTCACAACAGTCGAGCTGTGGAGGACTCGCGCCGAGGACGATCACATCTGGCATGGACGCCAGCACCATCTTCAAAGCGACTGCGAACTCTGCGGAGACCTGGTATCCAGCGTCGGTCAGAATCTTCGCGACGTGCTCACGGGAGTTGGCGTCGGCTTCGACAACTAGTACTTTGTCAGTTCCAAACTCCATCAAATTTCCTGCTGTTGTTCTTGAGCGATCTTTATGCCGACTGATCCCGGCGATTCAATGTTTGTTGCCGATGAATAGTAGCACCATTAAGAGAAACGTTCCTGTGGTTTGCTGTTGCCGGCGCAAGGAGACCCTTCTCCGAAAGGAAAGGCTTGTTTCCTGATCTCGTATCGAGCGGCCGTTGGGATAGCCAACTCTCCTCTACAAATGTGGTTCCGGGTGAAATTCGGATGCCCGTGCGGCCTGCGCCAATTTCGTCCGCAACAGCTGAGGCCACTTCTACGGCAAAACGAATTTTCCTTTCAATTGACCCGCCATACTGGTCGGTTCTCAAATTTGAGTTGTCCGAAAGGAACTGATGAATAAGATAGCCGCTCGCGCCGTGTATCTCTACGCCTTCGGCGCCGGCCCTTCTCGCGGCGGCAGCGGCGCGCCGGAACTCCTGGATGACCGCCGGAATCTCATCAGCCCGGAGCGTGCGCGGCTCGGGAATGTCCTGCAGTCCCGAAGGAGTGAACATCTTCGCGTTCGGCTTGACAGCGGACGGCGCTACCGCCTGCCTGCCGTGCGGCGTATTCGCCGGATGAGCAATGCGCCCCACGTGCATCAACTGAATGAACATCTGGCCGCCTGCGCTGCGGACAGCTTCGGTCACTTTACGCCAGCCGATGACCTGATCATCGGTGTAGATTCCCGGCGTGAACAGATAGCCCCGTCCATCGTCAGACGGTTGCGTACCTTCCGAAATGATCAGTGCCATTGAAGCTCGCTGGGCATAATACTCGGCACTCAAGCCCGTCGGCACGCCGTGGGCTGCGGACCGGCCGCGTGTCATTGGCGCCATCGCAAGACGGTGGTTAAGTTTGATATTGCCAACTTGAATCGGCTGCCAAAGCTTTGTGTTCATCTTCGGTCCCTCCAGGTTATGTAGCTCGCCACATGACAACTGTTCTCTTTGATTGTTTAATGCCAAATCGATGTTTAATGCCAAATCGCTGGTGTTCCCTTAGGTCTAATTGGACGATTATGTACTGAGCTCACGTTCGGCCTGAAGCCAATCCTCCAACTCATAGCCAGGTTGTGCCCCGCGCTGCAGATAAATCTCGTACGCGCGATCTCTTATTTCTTGCTCACCCGTTGAATGCAGTAACCGTTCTCTTTCCTCAACTGCCGTACCTGGTTGCGTGGAGTCAGTACTGCCGATTGTCTTTGCTTTCGATGCCATGTGCGTCTCCTTTGAAAAATGGACTTCATAGAAATTCCTTGATCTCACGGGCTGAGGACGACTAATTAGACACGCTGTGGTCTAGTCGGGCCTGCCCGCCGATCACCAAACCTTCATTCCGCCATCGACGACGATATCGACTCCGGTGACGTACGAACTGTCATCGGAGGCCAGGAACAAAGCGACGTTCGCCACTTCCTCGGGCCGGCCGAGACGTCCGAGCAGCGTCTTGCCGAGCATCGCGCTCGCCCATTCGGGGTCCTTCAGCTGTTCTCGCGTCTGATTGGTTTCAATCAAGCCAGGGGAGATGGAATTCGCGCGAATACCGTGTTCTCGCCCCTCCATCGCGAGCTGCCGCGTCATCCCGATGATCCCTGCCTTGGCCGTCGTATGCGCCAGTGAGCCCAGCGTCTTGAAGCTCATGAGGCCGTTCAGCGACGCCGTGTTCACGACGACGCCGTGGCTGGCCTTCAGATACGGCCACGCCGCGCGGGTGAGAAAAAAAACCAGGTCTATTTCTTCCCGCAGATCGCGGTTCCATTCCTCGTTGGTGATGTCTTCGAGCCAGTTGAAGTACGCCATCGCGGCGTTGTTGAACAGCACGTCGATCCGCCCGTACTCGCGCACGGCGAGATCGACCAGCGCCTGACACTCGGACGGTTCGGTCAGCTGGCAAGGCTGACGGGAGATCATCGTTCCGCCCTGGGCGCGAACCATTTCAACCGTAGCTTCAGCCGCGGCGACGTTCACGTCGCAACCGACGACCGACGCACCCTCTCGAGCGAATGCCAAGGCGGCCGCGCGGCCCACACTCCCGCCCGTCCCCGTGATGACGCACACCTTGCCCGATAGCCTGCCTGACATCATGCATCCTCCCCGGCCCCGGCGGCTTGCTTCTCGACCTCGCTGACACCAACGTCGGCGTTCAGCTTCTTGGCGACGGCCTCGCCGTTCCGGCCGGGCCGGGTGCTTCCGATGATGATAGCGATTCTAAGCATAGTCTCCTTCAGTTCGATTGGTTCAATCGGGCTGCCCACGTTCCCTCTCTCGGGAAATCCATCCGCGTACGTAGGCCGGGCAGTTTCGAAGTTCGATTCCGCTCGCCTCCGCAAGGGAAAGGACCTCGACCGCTTCATGACTCACCAGAGTGACCTCTGTGAGATCAATCGTTAGTCCTTTCGTTGTCTTCTCTTTCTCCGTCAATTCCCACAACGCCTCGACGTGCGCCCGGTCAATGCGTCCACTCACGCGCAAGACGACAAAGCCATCCGGAGTAAGAACTCGATCAATTTTGCAGAACATCGCGTACCCCGATTTAAGCTCGGTGCAATCTGCCCAGTCAGGCGCCCTCCCTCAGCCGCTCGATTAGAAATGCTCCGATTGCGCTGAGTGCCTGTGTAGCGGCGTTGAATCTGCCGACATCGTTGACGAACCCGTGCGGCATTCCCATCCATACATCCAACTTGGCGTCGACCCCGGCCTCGACGGCGCGCTCTACATAGCGGCGCGAGTTCTTCGAAGACCGGCTCCAGAGTAGCGTCTCCCAGGTACACGCCGTTGGAGTTCGTGAAGAGAACAAGACCATCGAGTCTGAGGACGTCGACTGCGTACGACAGCTCTTCCAGCGAGGCATCGATATCCGGCAGTGGGATGCAAGCGAAGCTTGCAAAGCGGTCCGGTCTGGTATGAACGAGTTCGGCCGCGAATTCGTTGCACCGCCGCGCCAAAGACCGAGCCTTCTCGCTATCGCCAAGGTGCACTCCAGGAGTGCTCACCGACATCACGGCAACCTCGATCCCGGCGTCGTCCATGAAAGAGATCATCGCCTCTTTGGACCACTGAAGCGGCGCCAGCCCTCCGACCGGAGCATGAGAATCATTTGTCTCCCGCCAGAAGAAGTCCGGCAATATGTGATGATGGGTGTCGATGGTCAACGATGTATCTGGATTGCCGGTCATGCGATCTCCTGTTGTTAGCGGAGAATCAGCTTGGCGGCCCGGCCCGCAATCATGTGGGTCGACGCGTTTGTCCCCGGCCCCGTAATGATCTGTGGCATCACGGAGGCGTCCGCCACGCGTAAACCTAAAATGCCGTGCACGCGAAGCTCTGGGTCGACAACAGCGAGCTTGTCGACGCCCATTTTGCACGTACCAACTGCGTGCCCAAAACTCGCCGAGGCAAGTCTGGCAAGTTCCTGGATCTCCTCGGCGCTCGCCTTGGGCCCGGGAATGAGTTCGGTCTCGCGCAAATTGTCGAAGGCAGGTTGACTCCCGAGCTCACGTGCGGCCTCGATGGCCCGCAGGATGACCGTCATATCATGGTCGGTAGCGAGGTAGTTGCCATCAATCACGGCGGCATCCTGAAAGTTGTCACTGGCCAGTCGGACTGAACCTTTGCTGGTGGGCTTCACAAGAGCTGGCGCGATTGTGAACGCGTCCGCTGGAGGAGTTCCAAATCGCTCGGCTACTTCCGGCGTAACCACCGGTAGTTGATGAAGCACAAGACTAATGTCTGTGTCACCCGAAGGACCGCTCGACAAGTAAGCCTCTGCCTCGACAGCATTGCTGTGGGCCGGCCGATCCGGCATCTTGCCTTGGTACTTGAACACGACGCCGGACACGAGCACATGGTCCTGCAGATTCTCGCCAACGCCGGGCAGGTTCTCGATGACGTCGATTCCAAAGCTGCGAAGCGCTTTCGCTTCCCCGACGCCTGAGAGCATCAGAAGCTTCGGGCTATTGATGGCGCCCGCGGCAAGGATCACCTCCTTGTCGGCCGCGATATCCTTTACCGCGCCGTCTGTCATTAGCTTGACGCCTACGCAACGAGTGCCTTTGAAGTTCAGTTTCACTACGTTGGTATTGAGCAGCAGAGTTAGGTTCGGCCTCGACAACGCCGGGCGCAGGAAGGCGCGAACGGCGCTCACGCGAGCCCCATCCGCGGCGATGTTCATATTGATGTAGCCGGCGCCGGGGCGCATCGGTCCGTTCACGTCATCCAGAATGGGCATGTCCATCTGTCGTGCGGCGTCGATGAAGGCCGGCGCTGTGGGATGAGGATCTTTTGGGCGGCGGATGTGGATGGGGCCGCCCGCGCCGCGCCAGGCATTGGCGCCGCCCTCCCAATCCTCCTGACTTTTGAAAACCGGAAGCACATCGGCGAAGGCCCAACCCTTGGCTCCGTTCTCCGCCCACGCGTCGTAATCCGCTTGCGTGCCGCGTATCCATACCATGGCATTGATACTGCTGCCGCCACCAAGTACGTGGCCGAGGGCCATATTGAACTTACGATTGTTCAATCGCGGCGAGGGGACAACGGGCAAGTGGTAATCGAGCGGGCCGCCGACATTGTAAAACCAGATGCTTGGCTCCGCGATGGTCGGCGCCTCGTCGGGTCCTCCCGACTCTATGACGAGGACTTGCGCGCCGGACGCCGACAATTCAGCCGCAATAACCGAACCGGCCGCGCCTGCTCCCACAACGATGAAGTCGTAGTGACTCTGGATTTCTTTATTCGATGTGTCGATCATTGTTGGATCTCCCGATGTCTAAAAGCCGAATTCCACCATGGCAAAGATCTTCGCCAAAGGCCTCATTCAGGACTGAAATAGCTTCTGGTCAATGAACGTGTACAGCCTTGACACGCGACCATCACGCTCTTCGAGGAAGTCCGTTCCCGTGTAGTGGAACGGTTGACCTGGCATCCCGCTTCCCCACCGGCAAGTCGCTACATTGTGCATGATCTGGATCTCACCCGTGACCGTGTAGCGGTATTCTGGGAAGTGTTTGCGAATCTCTGTAGCCGCTTCATTGATACCCTCGCGGCCCACAATGCGACCGCCGGGATGAATCCAAAGGCAATCTTCGGTGTAAGACTCCGCGAGCAATGCCGCACGCTTGAGGGGATCGAGCTCTATAAAAATCTCATTGAAGTTGCGCATAAGCAGTTCAGAGGAAGTTGCCTTCATAAATGGATCCTCCTTAAACATCGTGCAAGACAATTTAACTAAATAGACCAAATTGCTGCTAGCCGTTGGCTCGTCAAGCATTGAACATTGCTACCCTACTCAGCCTTAGGCCTCAACCTCTTTTCCCGAGGGATCGCTGTGAAACCGTGTTGCGCCGCCTGTTTTGAACGAACCCGCAGTGCCATAGCTGTCTTCGAGAAACTGGATGTACGCGACCTTTTCCCCCTCGAAACGCGCCAAAAGGCCGAACGGAGAGGTGATTTCCTTCCCGGTCGCGATCGATTTGTATGTAAAAGCGCCGAAGAGGGCGACGCGGTTACCTTGCTCAATGGTGTCGATGACCTTGAAGTCGAGTGTTTTCCAGAAGCGTTGGATCGCCGCAAAGACATCCGGAAGCGCCTGAGGCCCCTTGTGAGTGCCAGTCCAGGGCATAATTTTTTTCAGTTCAGGGTTGTCGAAGTTCAATGAAACGTATGTGGCGTCCGGCGTCATTAGTTGCTGGAGCACTTTGAGATTCGTTGTGTTTTGCAAAATCTCTTGAAGCACCGCAGTCAAGTTGGTCGACATGATATCGTTCTCTCCTTTTTGTCAGTTCGTGCTAACAAAATTACTGTGAAGGGATTTGGCTCGCGTTGCGGTCAGAAGGGATACTGGCGCTGACCGCTGTGCGAGTTGATCCAGATGACGTCACAAATATTCCGGAGAAGTGTTGGCGATTCCCATAGAAAACAATCAACCACAGGACTGTTACCACCGCCGCCGGCACTGCTCCGCTCGGATTCAGGAACACGTGATAACAAATGATGTTCACGATTACCGGCCCAAGTAGCGCCAACGCGAGCGGTACGAATCGGTTCGCTAACAATAGCGCGCCACCTGCAATTTGGAGCGCAGCCACAACCCAGAAATAGTGAGAGAGGACCAGCGCGCCGAAGAACTGTCCGGCCAGTCCTGTAGGCATAGGCCCCATGCTGAGAAAATTCAAAAAACCATTGAGGCCAAACACAACAAAGATTAGCCCCAGTAAAATGCGTGCAATCAAGGTTACGATTTTCATTTTTCCTTTCGATAGTTTCAAAAACTTTACCAATTTCAGTGTAATGCGCCGTCAGTGGCGTTGAGCTGTTTGGGAAAATTCTCCCAAGCCCAGGTCGAAAACCGGGTCGGTTCCCGACCTGCTACTTTGTTTGCGAGAGCAATTAGATCGGACGAATCCAAACCCAGATAAGTATGGGCTTCCCAGTAACTGAACATCTCGGCAATTTCGGTTGCTCCAGGAAAGGAACCAGCGAAGCTTTCCTTTGGAACCTGCTTGTATGAAAAGTTATGCCCTTGTCGATTTAGGGTCTCAACGATTTCATTAAAGCTCATGAAATCACCGACGAGTGGCAGATACTGACCATTGCCTGCCTCATCCGGGTGTGCGAATGCGCCGGCCACGATGTTCCCGAGTTCGTTGATGTCGCCCATGTGAATGACCCGCAGTGTCGGATCAAGAGGAAGAGCCCAGCCCATGGACCCGTCCGCCTGCTTCTGCGGAGCAAGGGCGCCCGCAAGATTTTGGTAGTAGAAAGGGGCGATGACGAAGGTGTAATTCTCAAACCCGCCATCCTTCACTACCCGATCGATTTTGGCCTTGCCGGTAAAGTGGGGAACGTTGAACTTGCCACCGCTGATCGCTTCTACATCAGGCAGGGTTGACCAGATAAAGTGTTTGCCCCCGGCATCTTTGGCGGCGCGTATGGCCGCCGTCGCCTGCTTAAGCTCGTCGGTTCCTTCTTCCCGAAAATTGGTGACCAGGAAAACTCCGTGTGCCCCTTCAAATGCAGCTTTGAGTGTCTCCGGTTTGTCTACATCTGCCTCGACGACTTCCTCTGCGAGTTCCCGATGCTTGTCTGGATTGCGAGTCAGTGCTCGCACCTTGAATTGTCCGCGGGCTTGCAGGGCACGTAGGACTCCGCCTCCCTGCTGTCCCGTTGCACCGATCACAGCGATCAGTTTCTCATTGTTGGATAACACCTTGGTACTCCTTTCATCTTCAATCATTCAAGATTTAATCGCGCCCATTCGGCCCCGACGGTAATCTTCAAACGCCTGATGGATTTCTGTCTCTGTGTTCATCACGAACGGTCCGTAACGCGCGATTGGTTCATTCAACGGCGCCCCTGCGATGAGCAACACTTGCTCCCACCACGATGAAGTCATATCGCCTTTCTTTATTCGACTCGTTGATCATTTTGAACTCCCAGGATTTAAAATCTGATTTCTTCGATAGCCGCCTCGAAGGCTCAACCCTATCGCGAACCGACCATCGCTGCGCGACTCCCGAGGTCCCGTGCGGCCCCAGCCACTGTCGCGAACTCCGCCCATCGGCGCCTGACCTGGCCGCCGATCACCAACTTGGCGGCTCGGGAGACCTTCCAGGGCTTGCACGGTGCAAGCCTTCAGGCCGAAGGAGATTTCAGCGCCCCGGCAAGCACATCGCGGAGAGGCTTGGCCGGCCGGCCGCCAAGGCGCTCGACGTCGCCGGTCACAATGTCGAAGGCGCCCGCCGCGAAGCTCGCCTGGATGCTGATGACGGTGTTGACGACCCCCACCGGCAAACCCGCCCGCGTCAGTCCGGCGCGCAGTTGCTCTTCCGTGATGGCAAGGAACGCGAGCGGCCGGCCAGTGATTTCGGCGATGAGGACCGCGCGTTCCGCACCCGACAGGCGCTCGGGGCCGGTAGCGTTGTAGATCGCGCCTGCATGGCCGTCGCCGATCAGGATTCCGGCTGCGGCGGCCGCCACGTCACCGCGCGCAACGAAAGCAACCCGGTTCTCGGCCAGCCCGGTCAGCACGCCCTGGTCCAGCGCCGCCTGCGCCTGCTGCACGAGAGCTTCGGCATAGAAGTTCATACGCAGGATGGTCCAGGCCGGCGCCGTGGCGATAAGATGCTGCTCGCCCCGCCAGTAGGAGGCGCCGAGCGCCGGCTCCTCCTCCTGCCGCGTGCCCGCTGCCGACATGAAGACGATATGCTTGACGCCCGCCCTCACGGCCGCGTCGATGGCAGCGACGTTCTGCGCCCCGCGCTTTCCGGGTTCCGGATCGACGGTCGAGATGATGAGCAGACGATCGAGACCCGCATAGGCCTCCGCAAGGCTTTCGGGCCGGTTGTAGTCCCCGAATCGTCCCTGAGCCGGTCCAGAGACGGTTTCGGGCGTCCGCGTGATAGCCACTACCTCGTGTCCGTCGGGACGCTGCAGCAGTTCCGAAACGACGGCTCTGCCCAAATGGCCGCTGGCGCCACTCACACCGATTTTCATGTCAACCTCCAATAATTCTCTAACGAACAAAGTTTTCCCACACTTGCGCTTGTTTTGACCGCGTTTGCGGGCAAGCGCCGCCGCCGACGAGTATTGAGTTTCCGGCGACCTTCGCCGTGATCTCAATTACGGGCTTTACGGGCTCGCGTGCGCCTGTAGCCTCTCGGCGAGGAAAGCACCGATGGCATCTAGCGCCTGTGCTGCCGCCTTCAATCTTCCGATGCTTCCGGGAAACCCATGCGGCATCCCCATCCACACATCAGCTCGGGCATCGACGCCTGCGGCAACTGCACGCTCAACATATCGGAGCGAGTCGTCCAACAGCACTTCGTCGTCACCGACGTGAATGCGGGTGGAAGGCATGCCGGAGTGTCGACCGTGAAGGGGCGAAGCCAGTGGATGTCTCGCGTCGGCGCTCCCCAAGTAGGAATGCACGAGTTCCGCGACCTGCGGGCGAGTAAAAAGGGGATCGGCATCGGCGCGCGTCTCGTAGGTCGCGCCCGAAAGCGTTAGGTCGGTAACCGGCGACAACACAGCAACTCCGACAAGAGTCGCGTTGATGGAGGCGGCTTCGCCGGTAACGCGCGACGCGAGTACGAGTGCCAGATTGCCTCCAGCGGAGTCTCCCGTAAGAGCAATCCGATGAATGTCCCTCTCGGCAAGACCTTGGTAACATGCCAACACATCGTCCGTGGCCGCCGGAAATGGGTGTTCAGGAGCAAGCCGATAGTCCGGGATAAACGCCCTCGCGCCCGCTCTCGCTGCAATATGCCCGACAAGATGGCGGTATGCTTTGGCGGAGCCAAAGTTAAACCAACCACCGCGCAGGTGGACGATCGCCTCGCTCGACCGCCAATCCGCCGGATGTACCCAAAGTCCCGGTACGCCGCCGAGGGTGTCTGCTTCGAATGTCACGTCGTCGCGCGGCAGTACGCTCTCCATGAGAGCGTCGAACTGTCCGCGGGCTTCGATTCCTGGTCGCGCGCCCTTGCTGGAGCTGACCATGGCGCGCATGGCGGTGGTGATCGCTGCGTCTTCGGGATCGAGCGGATGTATATTGGTCATTTTGGGTCCTCCATCTTGGCGGTCGAGCTTGGCGCCGGGTGCATTGCGATTCAGATCGGGTATTGGCGCTGCCCGCTGTGCGAGTTGATCCAAATCACGTCGCTGAAATCATCCAGGCTACGCGGTCCTGTGCGGCCCCAGCCACTGTCGCGAACTCCGCCCATCGGCGCGTGAATCTCGTCGTTGACGGTCGGTGAATTCACATTCACGATGCCAGCGAGAACCTTTGGCGCCATCTCGAATGCCTTGTAGGTATTCCCGGCGAGAATCGAAGAGGTGAGGCCGTACATGGTGCGATTTGCGGCGGCAATCGCGTCTTCCGGCGTATCCACCACTTCAACCACCACGACCGGTCCGAAGGTCTCTTCGTTGGCGATTGCGGCATCCAGAGGGACGTCAGTCAGAATCGTGGGGTAATAAATCTGTCCATCGTACTTCGCGCCCGTGTGGGCCTTGGCTCCCCTCGCGACGGCTTCCTTCACGCGGTAATCGATGAGCTTTATGGCGTCACGCGTAATGATGGGACCAATGATGGTTTTCGGGTTCAGGGGATCGCCTGCCGGCAGGGTGTTGGTCCGAGCCACAAACTTGCTGAGGAACTCTTCGTAGATCTTGCGCTGAATAATGATTCGGCGGGTATTGAGACAGATCTGGCCTTGATGAAAAAATGATCCAAAAGTCGCGGTGCGGACAGCATAGTCCACATCAACATCGTCGAGAATAATTAGCGGGTTGAAACCGCCCAGCTCCATCACGGTCCGCTTTAAGAGGCGACCAGCGCGCTCCGCCAGCATCCGTGCCGTCTTGACTCCGCCGATCAGATTGATGACTCGAACTTCGGGACGATCGAAGAACTCGTCCGCAATGGCGCCCGCGGCTCCGGGCGCATGAGTCACAACATTAATGACCCCGGCAGGGAACCCGGCTTCATCTGCGACCTCGGCGAGCATGATTCCTGCTGAGACGGGAGCGAACTCAGATGGCTTGACCACGACGGTGTTTCCAGCGGCCACCGGCGAGATAACCGCACGCCAGGACAGGACGTTGGCGCCGTTCCATGGCGTGAAACTGGCGACCACGCCCAGCGGACGACGCAGGCCGATCGAGTGCGTGCCTGGTAAATTGGTTTCCAGAACCTCGCCTTTGGGCAAGTACACCCAACCTGCGACCTGCTGGAGGGTCGCAGCGACCAGGTCCTGTTGGAATGTAGCGAATGAAATGGTGGACCCGGTCTCACGCGCCAGCACTTCAGCGATCTCGCTTCGGCGGCGCTTGACGATCTCTGCGGCCTGCAGGAACAGGTGCGCTCTCTCCGCCGGCGCGGTTTGCGACCATCCCGCGAATGCCTTTGAGGCGGCATCCACGGCGACGCGCGCATCCTCGCGCGAACCTGCTGCGACACGGGCAAAAAGGTCCCCGCTGTAGGGCTCGTGTACTTCGAAGACCTGATTATCTGCAGCTTTTCGCCAGCGGTTGTCCGCGAAATAGCTGTACTCTTTCACATCGATTTGCGTGGATATCATAAGCATTACCGGTGCGGCGCGACGCACGAACGACTTCAATTACGCCAGTCACAAAGGGCAACAACGGTCCCAGGCCGATCGCGTCGAACAGCCCGACCATCGCTGGCGCTCCGGCCAATTTGGAGCCACCGGCGTTCAAGAACGGAAATCTTTATCGCAAACTCTCTGCCAATCGTCATGGACTGCAAACGAACGGGTAAGACAAATTCAGCGACAGATGTGAACTGCGAAAAGAGGTGGATTTGGTGAAATTTGGTGGTTTTAGTGGTTCTGGTGGTTCTGATCAGTTTTCAGCGAATACTTGAAACGCTTCTTATTGATTTGTAAGGCTTTGATTCTATGGTCGAGAGTGGACGGCGGAATTCCCAGCTTAGCGGCCGCCCCCGACGGTCCCCAAACCCGCCCTCTGGTCTCGGCCAGCGCCGCCTCTATGATCTCGCGCTCGCTGCGGGGCTCAACGCCACTTTTAGAGTGTACCGACGCTTCAATCCTAGATGCTGGTGGGAACGTTTCTTTTGAAAGCCACGATTCGTCAACGGAAAAAACTCCGCCGGAACTTAAAATCACGGACCTCTCGATGATGTTCTGTAACTCACGAATGTTCCCAGGCCAGTCGTAAGACCGCAACAGGGCCAGCGCCTTCTTGTCGATCGAGCGGATGTTCTTGCCCGCCCGCTTCCCGTAGCGTTGCACGAAATACTCAATCAGCATTCGCAGGTCGTCTTTCCGTTCTCGCAGCGGTGGCACTTCAACGGGAAATACATTCAGCCGATAAAACAGATCCTGGCGGAAGGTCCCATCAGCGACAGCGGCTTTGAGATCGCGATTTGTAGCAGCGATAACGCGAACATCGACATGGATCGGTTGCCTTCCGCCGACTCGTTCGAATTCTCGTTCCTGCAACACCCTCAGTAACGCGACCTGAGTGTCGGGCGAGAGTTCGCCGACCTCGTCCAGAAAAATCGTTCCGCCGTCGGCGAGTTCGAAACGGCCAAGCCGCCTTTGGGTAGCTCCGGTGAAGGCGCCCTTCTCATGGCCGAACAACTCCGAGGGGATGAGGTCACGGGGGATTGCTGCACAGTTCACGCTAACGAACGCGCGGGAGGTCCGACCTGATCGTCGGTGGATGGCTCGCGCAACAAGCTCTTTGCCTGTTCCCGTTTCACCCGTGATCAAAACTGTGGAATCAGTTGGCGCAACTTTGGAAATGCTCGAGAGTACAGTTTGCAAAGCAGGGGAGGTTCCGACAATCTCCTCAAACATCGAAGTTTCATCGATCTCTTCACGGAGAGCGGCGTTTTCCCGCTGCAATCTTTCCTCGGCTCTCTTGCGGTCTTCAATATCTGTACACGCTACATACCAACGCGTGATCTGTCCCTTGTCGTCGCGCACCGGATTGTAGCGAGCCAGAAACCAACGATAACTTCCATCACCTCTGCGCACCCGTAACTCCAGCTCGTAAGCAGAACCGATTGACCAGGCAAGCTCCACAGAAGTCTTCAGCCGTTCCCGATCGTCAGGATGAATTTCAGCGCCGATGCTTCTCTGCCGCCACTCATCAAGACTGATGCCGAGGTAATCGAGCGCGCCGCGGTTAGCGTAGATACGTTCGCGGTTGGATCCGGTTACCGCAATGAGTTGAGGCGCGGAGTCCAGCACCTGCTCAAGTTCCTTCTCTCTTTCCCGAAGATGATGCTCGCTCCGGCGTAGTTCTTCTGTTAATTGCTCTTGCTCGGTAACATCCATCCCTGTGCCGACAAACCCTTGACACGGCGCGCCGGGAGTCGCGGCGGTACCGACGCAACGCACATGACGAATCTCTCCATCTGGCCGAACGATCCGTTTCGTGAAGTCGAAGCTGCGATGGTCTGCCAACATCTTCTGAATTGCTTGTGCGACGAACTCCCGATCCTCCGGGTGTACGAGCGCCATATATTCTTCCACTGTTGGCGCCTTGCGGTTCGGATCAAGCCCATGAATCCGGAACAACTCGGGAGACCAATAGTCGAACCCAGCAGCATTGAAGGCCCAGCTACCCATATGCGCAAGGCGCTGTCCCTTCCCGAGGTAGAACTCGCTTCTTTGCAGCTCTTGGGCACTCCGCTGTAATTCGGAGGTTCGTTCCGCCACCTTAATTTCTAGTTCGTCCCGGGCCGTGCGAAGCTCTTGCTCCCTATCGCGCAGCACTTTTTGGGCGTTGCGCAGCTCGTTGATAAGATGCGCGTTCCGAAATGCCGTAGCGGCGCTGTCCGCAGCCACCGAAAGCAACTGCTGATCAGTCTGGTCGGGAAAATCCGAGCGATAAGACGCTGCGGCAACGAAACCACGGTCGCCGTTTACACCGATAGGAATCACGATACCGCAGAAGGATTCGTCGGGACCGCTAATTTGGTTCACTACTTCCTTGCGAGAAATTTGGCCCGAAACAGCGACCCGCTGCTGCAGCCATTCCGGAAATGAACTCCAAGCGTCGCCGCGGATAGCCTCGACGGCATGGCGCATTTCGGGATCGCACAAGCGCACAAAGGCGAAATCAAGGCGCAGCGATTCGATCAGCAGATCGGCCAGCTCAGTAGCGAGAGCCGGTGGTTCTCTTCCGACCCACACCTCCGGGATGGCCGAAAGCGCCAAGAGATCCCTGACCGTTGCACGTAAACGGACAACCTCAGCGGAGTGATCCATGATCATTTGAGCCGTTCACTATCCTGCGGTCATGCGAGCTGACCGTCGTTCACGCATTTCCTCGAGAAACTGGTCGGGAGGGACGAAAAAGGGGTTCTCCCGCAGCAGCCCACCAATAATTACGAGCGGGTGTGTCCGGATGATGTCCATCGCCACACTCGCGCTAAATTTGGACAGATCGTAGTTACAGATCACCGGATCGTTGTACTTGGAGAGAACATGATTGAGGCGAGCCTCATATTCCACTAAGTTGTTCACGGCTGGTTTGTCGAGAAATAACCAATCCATATGATGTCCCACCAATCTAGTACGCGTGTAGCCGGAAGCTGCGCCCGATTGGATTAGGTTTTCGACTGAAGCCAGCATCGCATCCTGGTCGAACCGGTGATCACGCACATACATGTCGGTCCACGGGAGCACCTCCAGCCGGCCAGTGTCCATCAACTCTTGCACATTTATACCTGCATCGGTGAGCCGCTTCAAATACGCTTCCCGATTCTCAGAATCTACGATGTGGGTAGCCTTTTCACCCCGATCGAAACCACCTTTGTAGAACGAGCGAAGCACCCGGTGCTCCTCGTCCATGGTGTTGAAAAAGGCGCAAACATGATTTTGCCCAGCGAGATCGACCCCGGCGAGCTCTACTGAACGCTCGTTCGTTGCCATATATTCTCTCCCTTTGTGTTGTTTTAGATCGGACAAAAGTTACAGCGTCAGCCATATTTAAATCGGCGCTTATCGATTTTCAAGGCTTTGATCCTGTCTTCAAGAGTAGAGGGCGACATCCCAAGCTTGACCGCGGCGCCCGATGGTCCGGAAACCCGCCCTCTGGTCTCGGCCAGCGCCGCCTCAATAATCTCTCGCTCGCTGCGGGGCTCAACGCCACTCTCAAAGTCATCCAACTCATCAGTAGGGAAGAATCTGTATCTGAAAGCCTTTTGAACTATCACCAAGATATTTCACATCAGTTTACTGGGTTTTGTAAACACTAAAGGCCCCGTCATCTGGAGGACGGCCGAAAGCCCCGGCCCGCCGAACGCGCCGAAGAGTTTCTGCGCGCCGTGCGCCATGAAGATTACGCCGACAAAGACGCGGGCGACGAGAAGCGCCCAATCAACGACAGAACGATCACGACCGGTGATCGAGAGTCTGACCCGGTGGGCCGAACGGCGGGTGAAAGTTGGATCAAATCAGACGCGGAGCGGCGCGGTCACCCATTCGCGCAGCCACTCCGGTTCGATTTGATTTTGGACCAGCGTATCGATCACGCGGTCGGGAGCGCCTAAATCGTTCCATCCCGAAGTGGCGTCCGACGCCACCAGCAACCGATGCGGCTTCAAGCTCAGCACATCCTTCGAGAAATCTATCGTGTCCAGGTCACGATAGGAGCCGTCAATGTCGTCATGCGCAAGCGCGCCCGCAATCTTGGCCACGGCATCCGGGGCTGTGGAGCTAAGCAATTTCAGAAACGCGCCTGCCTGGCCTATGGTGACGAAGGTGTTCCAGAGGCCGCCGCCTCTCATCAGTTCGCGCGCCTTCGCGAGAGGAGGTTTCTCCCAATAACGACTCACTCTGAGCAACGGAGTTCGGCCTCCGTTCGTAACGGACGCTCCCGGCTCAATCCACCCGTACTCGACCTCCGGCCATCGCGGCTTGGCGCCTATCAGAATAAGTGACTCTGTGTGCTTTCTTGCTGCGCCGATGGCCGATTGAACCGTCGCAGCAAACGCCGCGTCGTCCGCGAAGAAGTGGTCGGACGGAAAGAAGGCGACGATCGCATCTGCGTCATGTTGCAAGACTCGAAGGAGCGCCACGATGATGGCCACCCCGGTTCCCCGGTTCCCCGGTTGCGCCACGACTTTGGAGGCGTCAGCGTCGGAGAGTTCCTCTTTGTAAAACGCCTCGTGCGCCCTGGTCACGACGAACATAGTTCGATCCTCGCGGAAGATCGGGCGGAGGCGTTCCCTCGTGTGAGCGAGCAAGCTCCTGCTCCCGAAGATGCGGCAGAATTGCTTCGGCCTTGAGTCGCCCGCGACCTTGAAGGTCAGGCTTTGAAGGCGTGTCCCGTCGCCTCCTGCCAGCAGGACGGCCCAGGCGTCTGAGCGGTCTCGCTCTGCGGCTATGGAGTATTTCATTTCAACCATCCCTTAGAGCGCCACATTCGAAGCTATGTCTGTAGCGGTGGTGGAAATTCGTTTAAGAGCGCTGTAAACGCCGTCAGGCCTGGTCAGTGGCATCTCATGGCCTGCGCCCTTTAGCGCCACAAGCTGCGCCTGCGGAATCCCCTCCTTCAGTCTGTATGCGTTCTCTTTCGGTGAAACAATCTGATCCTGATCACCTGTGACAATCACCACAGGCATGCGCAGCTCACCGTAGTGTCTGCTCATTCTGCGCAGGCTCGTGTTGAGCGACCATTCGTCTTCGAGATAGGCGAGCAGTTGCTTGCGTCCGATGCTGGACCGATAGGAGGTTCTTCCTCCGTTTGTTTTTTGCTGTTTTAGGCGAGATGAGCCGCAATCTGTTTCGATTGCGTGGTAGCCAAAGCGAGCGCCTTCTCCGGACCTATACCGCTCATCGCCATGCCTTCGACACGCACGACATCCACGTCGGTGATGCCGATGAACCCGAGGATCGCGCGGAGATACGGCTCATGAAAATCGAACGGCTTGGCCGGGCCATTAGAAAACACGCCGCCACTCGCCAGCGCCAAGACCGCGCGCTTGCCGGTAACAAGCCCCTTCGGCCCGTTGGACGTGTAGGAAATGGTGCGTCCGGCGCGCACGACGTGGTCAATCCACGCCTTGAGCGTTGAAGGTATGGTGAAGTTGTGAACGGGCACGGCGAGCACGACCACATCGGCTTCCAGGACTTCATTGATCAGCGCATCGGAGTAGGCCAGCGCCTTCACCTGCTCAGGCTCGAGCGCTTCCGGTTGCGCCTGAAGCGCGCTGACAAACGCCGGCCCAACGTGAGGCGGCGGGTTTTCGCCGAGGTCGCGAACAACCACTTTCGCCCCTGGAAGCCGCGCCTGAAGTTCGTTCACAACGGACAGGGCGGCTTGATGCGAGTAGGCTTGCGCTCCTCGCGGACTGCTTTCGATCAACAGAATGTTTTGCATTGTTGTTTTCCTTTCGAGCGGCAATTCCACGACGCGCCGGCCAGGCCGGCTTGGCGCGCCGGTAACGAGCAATACAGGTTTCTGCTTCATGTTCCTGCCTTATCTCAGTGAGTCAGGCCGCCGATACCACGCCACAGCCGCTGTGATCAGCAGGAGCACGAGCGCGGGGGCCGCGCTGCCGCCGATGATGAACAGATGAGTCGCAACCGCGCCGACCATCGTCGCCGTGAGCAACGCCGCGCCAATACCCACTGTCCTGGGAACCAGCAACAGTATCGCGCAGATCACTTCGAGGCCTCCGGTGAAGTACCGGAACCATTGGCCGAGTCCGATCTTCTCGAACATGGCGACGTGCATCTCCGCGCCGGCCAGTTTCGTCGCGCCAGCCATCAGAAACGCCGCCGCCGCCAGCGCCTGCAAAGTCCAGAGCGTGACGTTCAGAGCCTTCGATGGTTGCGATTCTTCGGATAAAGCTACAACTGAATTGTCAGACATGCGTCATTTCTCCTTTCGTGTTTCGCTCTCAGCGGAACACACTCAGATCAGTTATCAAGCCATCTGCGCCGTTGCGGCGCAGCGTCGTTTACTCTCCTCACGTAGTTTCAGTCATAACAAGCATCGCAGCCGCCAGAACCTGCAAAATCCGGAGCGTGATGTTCAGCGCCTCCGATGGTTGCGATATTGAGAAGGGCAACACGCATGCCAAAGCGCGGCCGCTGTAACTCATTGAAATTCAATGCAGGGTGGTAAGGGAGAGGACTGAGGTGTCGAAACTGTCGAAGTCAGTTTCAACACGTTGAGGTCAGGAAAACTGTTTGGGATCTATGCCGAGCTTCTTCATCCGAGAAAGCAGCGTCGTACGATTGACGCCCAGACGTTCGGCGGCTCCCCCGGCGCCGCTAACACGACCTTTGGTCTCGCGGAGGACGCTTATGATCTCCTGGCGCTGCTTCTCATCATATTCTTTAGTGGCGCTTCTAGAACCACCATTATTTAGGTCGCTGATCGTTTCTTTCACAATTCGGACGATCTCTTCCCGCCCGCCTGGGCCGAGGCTACCAACAGACGTATTGATGCCCGTCTTATGCAATTCCGTGAGCTGTACCTCGAGCGACTTGCCGCGCGTGAGGATCACGGCGCGCTCGATGAAGTTCTGTAGCTCCCGGATGTTTCCCGGCCAGTTCCAATCGGTCAGGGCCTTCAGGGCGGCTGCCGGAATCGTTTCGATCTGCTTTTGCATCTGCCGGGCGAACTTCTGGACGAAGTAGCGAGCCAGCAGCGGAATATCTTCCCTCCGCTCACGTATAGGAGGAATGCGGATCGGAAAGACGTTTAGCCGGTAGTACAGGTCGCTGCGAAATTCGCGATCCGCGATCATGCCCTCCAGGTCGCGGTTGGTGGCCGCCACCAGCCGCACGTCTACTTTCTTCGTGCGCGTGCTGCCCAGGCGCTCGAATTCGCGCTCCTGCAGAGCGCGCAGGAGCTTCGGCTGGATTTCCAGGGGGACGTCTCCCACCTCGTCCAGAAACAGCGTGCCCTGGTCGGCGAGTTCCAGCCGCCCGATCTTCTGGCTGATGGCGCCAGTGAAGGCTCCCTTTTCATGTCCAAACAATTCGCTTTCCAGCAGACCCGTAGGGATCGCAGCGCAGTTCAGCTTCACAAAGGTGCGGTCTTTGCGCCGGCTGTGGTCGTGAATGGCGCGGGCGATCAACTCCTTTCCCGTTCCGGTCTCGCCGAGCAGCAGAACTGTGGAATCGCTGGGAGCGACTGTTTCCACGAGTTCCAGGACGCGCCTGAGCGCCGGGCTGTTCCCGACGATCTGATCAAAATTCATCTCGCTGCGAATCTCTTCTTCCAGATAGAGCTTCTCGTGGGCGAGCTTGTCTTTGAGTTCGGAAATCTCGCGGTATGCCAGGGCGTTTTCGACTGCGATGGCTATCTGTCCCGAAACCTGGGTAAGGAAGTCGACATCCTCTGGCGTGAAGGATTCTTCGGTCCTACGCGAAATCGCCATAAGTCCGAGCGCTCGACCGCGGTTCACAAGTGGTATTAGACAGTGGCTCTTAATGCCTTCAGCGACTACTATTTCGTATACCTCGCGACTGAAGTCATCTGCATCAGCCCCGTTTACGATGACCGGTTTCAATGTGTCAAAAGCTCGTATGCCGGGGTCGCTCTTGCTTGGGTAGATAAGCAGGTCTTCCTTAACAAATCCCTTGCCGCTCGGAAAATCTAGGGCATGCACCCTGAAATTTCCTGACGCCGTATCGGGCAGCGAAATAACTACCGCATCGCACTGCATGACCTCACGAATGTTGGCCGAAATCGCGCGCAACAGTTCACGAAGCTCCAGGTTCGAGGTGATTCGGTTCGTCAGATTCAGGAGCAACTGGAGCCGGTCGTTTTGATGTTGTAAGCACTCTTGCGCAGCCTCCGCCCGCCTGAGATTAAGTCCGTCATCAATGGCGAACGCGACCACACGCGCAATCAGCCGCAAAAAGCCGACGTCTTCGGCGCCGTACGTAATTCCAGGGGCGCTGATAATACCTAATGTGCCCAATCGCCGATGTGGCGTGGTCAGAGGGACACGAACAACTGAGCCGATATTGACGCCAACTGTCGCGGCCCACTGCTTCAGGCGGGGAAATCTTTCATCGCTGTCCCAGTCAGCAATGTGGAGCGGTTCCTGGCTGTTGTACACGCGCCAGATCGGTAGCTCTTCGATTCGAATATCCGGCAAAGGCAACGGGCCTTTGCCCCACGCGTGCCATTCGATTTCGTCGGAATTCTCCCTCAAGACGAGCACGTCGAGATGGTCGAAATTGATGACGCCGTCCAACTGATCGGCAAGAACTCGCGACAGCTCTTCCGGCTCACAGCAGGCGGAGAGCCCCTCAGAGATGCGAAGCATCGCTTCATATCGCTGAGAGGCGCTTCCCGACGCGAGTCTCAAGTCTGTGCTCATCGCCCAACGCTCCATTCTATGCGGGATTACAGAGGACAAAACATCATGAAGGATGCTACACGCTTCGCCAGCTTCGGCGCAACGCTCCGTAAGCGACTCCGATAAGCGCTCCCCGCTTTGCCGCCGGTACCGTCGACAGTTTCGACATTTGACGCCAGCGCCTTCGACAGTTTCGACATTCGACACCCGTTCCCGAACATCCTTCCTTCGATCGCCTTTTATATTCAACGAATTGGCGGCCACGCCGGCGTGACTTGTCCTGGCATACCCGTTGCCCTTATCCCGGTCGGAAACGGAGGCTGGCTCAAGGGCGAGGCTCGGAGTTGACGTTCATCGCTCATGAACAATGAGCCTGATCTTCCGCTGTGTAGCCCAGTGCGCTGCGGTGGGCGGTAATCAAGGGCATTCCAGCTACGCGGCGCGCTGCTCCACAGTGGCTTATGACGGGCGAGCGCCGCCACAGGTTTTTGCGGCGCTCGCTCGTGGCGAGAGCGCGAAGCAGGAGAGGAGTCAGTGATGCTCAAAATTACGATCCACAATGAGGGGCAGGCGCCGAGCTTCGTTGTTGAAGGGAAGCTGGTAGGGCAGTGGGTTAATGAATTGGAGAGATGCTGGGAAAGCGTGTTGGCTTCCGAACCATCCTGGGCGATGGTGGTGAATGTGGCGGAAGTGACTTTCATTGACTCCGAGGGGAAAGAACTTCTGACCAGGATGCGGCGACAGGGCGCCAGGCTGGTCTCAGCCGGATGCCTGATGAACGCGATCGTTGCGGAGATCGAAGCCGAAGTGAAGAAGGAGGAGCAATCATGGGTTTACAGACCATAGCGGATGCGAACAACAAACTGAATGGCTTCCGGCGCGCGGTTGTTCTTTCGGACGACGCGCCGGCGCCGATGAATGAAACTGTCGAGCTTTCAATAGACAGCAAGCTCGAACTTGTGGGGCCGGTCGAGTCGCTTGCCAAAAGCGTTAGCGCGAAGCTGGGCTTTGATGAAGAAGACGCAGGCTGGATCGAACTGGCGGTGCGCGAGGCGGTCGTCAACGCGATCAAGCATGGCAATCATTATTTAGCCGACAAGCGGGTTGACGTTCAATTTCTCGTCGGGCAGGACGCCATGACCATTCACGTAAGGGACTGCGGCGAGGGTTTCGACCCGACACGCCTGCCTGACCCGCTCGATCCGGAGAACTTGCTCAACCCGACCGGCCGGGGAATTTTGTGGATGCGCACATTCATGGACGAGGTTGAGTATTCCGCCCACCCCGATGGTGGATGTGTCGTGAGAATGAGGAAGTATAAGCGCTCATCCAAGAAACAAATTTAGTTACTTTCGGAATTCCAGTTCGAGATAATCTGTCTTTCGAATCCAGCTTCGCGGGGAAATGTATCGCAATTTGGGATGATCCCGGATGATCATTTCCACAATGCTCTTCCCCCAAACGTCGGCACAGGCGCGAAGATGAGCCAGGATGTCATTCGCCGACCAAGAGTCCGGGTGAGGCCTGAAATGCAATTTGCTGATTTCGACGTCCCGACTCAACGATGCGATGCGCCGCGGCGTGGCGGCGAGCAATCTGAGAACACTCTCGGTCTCGGCTGGTGAAACTTTCATTCAGTGAAGCCTCGCCTTAGACAACGATCCCTCTGAGTTGGTCGGCTTCGGCTTGTGAGCTTTGAAATCTGCGGCCCATTGCATCGATGCGGCATCCGCACACATAGGAGGATCGCCGACCACCTTGGGATCTCCCGGCATACATGTGAAGCCGTTGTTTCCTTCCCGCAGCACGACGATGTTGCCGTGTGCGTCTTTGTCAATGATCCTCGCTGAATTCGCGACGTCGGTCGGTCCGGCCGACATCGCCCGGGCTATCTTCTCTTGCGTGGTCTCGCCGGCATCCATCGCGGAACTGTGATCAGCCATTTGCGCGTGAAATGGGCCTCGCGGATACGCTCCGTTCACGAGTAGCACGCTCGCCGCAAGTGTCAGTAACCCAAGACTACGTGTTATTAAATTCATATATCCTCCTTGAGACAAGAGATTGAAGGTTCGAAGCCTGTGCCTGGGTTGGGAGTCGCGTGGCGCCCTGTAGTCCCATTTCCCTTGGTTTCGAAGACATGCTCATCTCCCTTCTACTCGCCACTCTATTGCTGTTTATCCTCCAAGCCTGTTCGTGCATTCCATCATCAGGTATCACCCTCAGATGCACGCTGATTCATCAGTGGGCCGGTGCGCTTAGAGCGGCTCCGTCCTTTGTAAGCACCATGCGGAATCGCGCTTTGCCTTGCATCATGTGAGCGTAAGCATCAGCAGCCTGTTCGAGAGGAACTGTCTCGATCATCGGGCGGATATTCTCTTGGACGCTGAAAGCAACGGTGTCCTCATTATCGATCGCCGTGCCGGTCAGTGTCCCGTAGATCGAGCGCCCTCCAAAGATAAGCGGGAACGCATTCAATTGGATCTGGTCCTGCGGTTCACCGACCACGATGAGGTTCCCGCGGGTTGCAAGACCGGACACAAGTGGCCCCATAGTGGCGCCACTGGTTCCTGTTGTGAGAATCGCCCTAGCCCCGCTCATACGTTGCAGCGCCGCTGCGGTATCCTCGGCGGCAGTATCGATGCAGACGTGCGCGCCCAAATCTTTTGCGAGCTTTTCCTTCTGGCGTCCAAGCCCGATTGCGACAGTCCGGAATCCCATGCGCCGCGCAAACTGGATACCGAGATGCCCAAGTCCGCCAATGCCCTGCACGGCGACCAGATCTCCGCCGCGCAAGCCGGCGTTGCGAAGAGCGTTGTAGGTCGTGAGACCCGCGCAGAGGAGAGGCGCGGCTTCCGCGGAACTGAGCTCATCATGAATGGAAGCGATGCCGCGCGCTTCAGCGATCATCACTTCCGCATATCCTCCATCCGCGGTTACTCCCGATACCACGGGGTTCTGACAATTCACGGTGTCTCCACGCCGGCACGGTTCGCACACCCCGTCTTCTCCTGCAATGAGGCCGACACCGACCCGTTGACCGATTTTCCATCTGGACACTCCGCTACCGAGGGCTTCAATGCGGCCAACCACTTCATGTCCGGGAACGCGCGGCAGAGTCAGACCGGGGTAGATTCCCATCACAGTGGCCGCATCGGTATGACAGATTCCGCATGCTTCCACCCGAATCCGGACCTGACCCGCTCCGGGCTCGGAGACTTGCCGTTCCACTACTCGAAGCACGCCGG
>WNFU01002369.1_pt1 | contig 33597 bp, 22 predicted proteins | sample 5400121 | NCBI WGS metagenome assembly WNFU01 (sample SAMN13153360, study PRJNA577476) | soil metagenome | isolation source: 100 cm soil or saprolite under grassland replicate 1 | place: USA:California | collected 2016-06-15
GCAGGCCGGAAAGATCCACTCCCTTAAACATTGGTTGGTGAAAAAACCTATCGCGGTAGCGCTGGCTACACGCGTCACCGTAATGGGCTTCATATTCGATAGCAATTCTGTCGTAATGCAACCGCTGAATCCGCTCCGCATCCACCTGGAAAATCTCCTCCTAATTGTGAGGTTGGGAAGATCGCCCCACTGCGCCATCTTCGCCATTGTTAGTCCTGCATTCCTCATTCTGTTCAATGCCGCGAGAAGAAGCAAGACGCCGGATCGCGGTTCTTGCCTGCTTGAAAGTCATAAGCTATGCTCAGCAACCCCGAATCGATCCTAACCCCGGGTAAATTTCCATAGGAAAAGCTGCGCGAAATGCAAAATCCTCCACTTCTATCCATCTTGATGCTCGCTTACGAGGATCTCGGCGCATGGAAGATTCGCGTTCTCGACGCGACCAATCATCCCCGCCCCCAAGTGGAAACGGCGCCCGTCGGCTATGTCCATTGCGCTGATGGGATGAAACCGGGCATCGGGCTGTCGGCGCTCGCCGAACGTGTTGGTGAAGGTTCCTGGACGCTCCCTTTGGAGATCGCCTAGATACCGCCCGAACATGGCCCGACCAGTTTCGGCGCCGAACAGATCAAAGCCTTTGTCAAGGCGCACGACCTCAAAGAACCAACAGTAATAAGATGTAATGGGAAGTATAATGCAGGCATTAAAAGACCCCACATCGGAAGCCTACCGGGAAGTCCGGCGTCGGCATTGGGATGCCGTAGCCAAGGAAGGACGGCCTGAAACCGGTATGCGCGGCTGCTATCACCGCCGCCTGGCAAAGGTGTACGACTTTTTAATCGGACCCGGCGCCAGGGTGTTGGAAATAGGCTGCGCTGAAGGCAATCTCCTGGCCGCGCTCAACCCCTCCTTCGGAGTAGGGGTGGACTTTTCCCCAGCCATGCTCTCCCTTGCCAAGTCGCGTCACCCGGAACTCCATTTTGTCGAGGCTGACGCCCACTGCCTTATCCCGGACCTTGCCCCGGAATTATTTGATAAGACTTTTGACGCCATTATTCTGTCCGATCTGGCCAACGACGTCTGGGATGTCCTGGAGCTCTTCCGCCGCCTGAAGGCCATTTGCGGTCCGTCCACCCGCCTGATCTGCAATTTTCACAGCCATCTCTGGGAGCATCCCTTCCGGTTGCTGCAAAAAAGCGGCGCCGTGACACCGAGGCTCCAGCAAAACTGGCTGACCCCGGATGATCTGGCAGGGCTCTTTGCCTTGGCCGGCTTCGAGGTCGTACGCGCTTTTGACGAATTCCTCTGGCCTTTTGCCACTCCGGTCCTGGAGCCCTTGTGCAATCGCTGGCTGGCTAAAATATGGCCATTCAAAATGCTTGACCTGACGCATTTTATGGTCTGCCGACCGCTGGCCGCCTCAGCCAAAGAACTCACCGTGTCCGTGGTCATACCGGCCCGCAATGAAGCCGGCAATATTGAAGCGGCCCTGCAAAGAACTCCCGAAATGGGCGCGGGCACGGAGATTGTTTTTGTGGAAGGCAATTCCACAGACAACACCTGGCAGACCATCCAGGATATGGCCCAAAAATACAGCCATCGCAAGATTAAGACCCTGCGTCAGCAGGGCAGAGGCAAGGGCGACGCCGTGCGCGCCGGATTTGATGCGGCCTCCGGCGATATTCTGATGATTCTGGATGCGGACCTAACCATGCCGCCGGAAACCCTGCCCCAATTTTACGAGGCCATTGCCGACGGCAAAGCGGAATTCGTTAACGGCGTCCGTCTGGTCTATCCTCAGGAGAAAGAAGCCATGCGCTTTTTCAACCTGCTGGGCAACAAGTTCTTCAGCCTGGCCTTCTCCTGGCTGCTCAGCCAGAAAATAAAAGACACCCTGTGCGGCACGAAAGTGATAAGCCGGGAAAATTATCGCAAGCTGGCGGCTAACCGGAAGTATTTTGGCGAGTTTGATCCCTTCGGCGACTTTGACCTTCTCTTTGGCGCGGCCAAGCTTAACCTGAAAATAATGGATTTACCCGTCCGCTACCGGGAGCGGACTTACGGAGAAACAAACATCTCGCGCTGGAGAGATGGCTGGATTCTGTTGAAAATGGCCTCGTTCGCCGCCGGCCGAATTAAATTCGCGCCTTAAGATATAAGAAAAGGCGCGTCATGAGCAGCGGTTCACGCCATGTTCTTTCCCTGCAGGCGTTTAATATCATAGCATATGAGGAAAAAATTTTAAGGAGTATTTTTAGTATGAGTAAACGAGGCGGCAATACAGAAGCGGAACTCGAACACGGCAAACTGTTGCTCGCTGGAGGAGCGTCCGAAATATGGGGCTGGGGAACTCCAGCCGGTAAGGAGCGCGTACGCCGTCGCGTAGCCTGGTTGCGTCAGGCATGTAGATTACAGCCCAGGGTTAAAGCCCTGGAGTGCGGCTGCGGCATAGGTCTTTTTTCGCGCGAACTGGCTGAAAGCGGCGCGGAGATTACAGCAGTGGATATTTCACCGGATTTATTAAAGCGGGCCAGGCAAGAATGTACGAGTCCCAACCTTGCGTTTGTGCTAGATAATCTTGAAAATCCGTCCGCATTGGAGGATAACTATTTTGACGCCCTATGCGGCGTCTCTATCTTACATCATCTAAACCTGCCCCAAGCCTTGGCGGCTTTACGAACAAAATGCAAACCGGGCGCAAAGTTCGCTTTTTCTGAACCGAATATACTGAACCCTATCAATAAGTACTACATGTTTGTTCCTGATCCGGAAAAACGAAAGGCCAGGGGCATAAGTCCCAGTGAAATGGCTTTCCGTCCCAAAGAACTACGCTCAATATTCACAGACGCGGGCTATATTGTGGAAAGATTGTCTATGAGAGATTTTTTGCATCCATCTATTCCAAGGTTATTCATACCGATTTTCGACTTTGCCGGACGTGTGGCTGAGGTTACGCCTCTGCTTAAACTCTGGAGCGGTTCTATTTGGATCCAAGGGAGAGTATCGTAAAGCGCCATATGCTCGGCAGAATACTGGCCCCTCTTCTGACCAAAACCCTTTTCTGGGTTGACCCGCGCGCCACGGATATGCGTCTATGAAAAAAACCTGCCTGCAAATGCTCCCCAAATCCGCCGATTATGCGGCGGCAAACGACAGTGATCCCCTACGTTTCTATTATTGGCCTGTACTGGGAAAACTCTATCGGCGTCGGGTGGAGCTGTGTCTTGAACTCCTCCCCGGCGGCGATCGCGTGCTGGAAGTCGGCTTTGGCTCAGGGGTAAGCTTTTTGAATCTCTCCGGGCTCTACCGGGAAATATACGGACTTGATCTGGAAGCTGACTGCCAAGGGGTATCCGCCTGTTTTGCCGCCAGAGGCGTTACGGCGCAACTTATCAACGGCTCTGTCCTTGAGATGCCCTATCCGGATAATTTTTTTGACTCAGTTCTCCTTATAAGCATCCTGGAACACCTTAGGCCGGAGGCGCTGAACAAGGCCTGCCAGGAGTTGCGGCGGGTGCTGAAACCCGGCGGGCATATGGTCTATGGCGCCCCTGTGGAGCGGCCTCTCATGGCGGCCGCTTTCCGGCTTCTGGGATATGATATCCGCGAACACCACTTCTCCACCGAAAAGGAAATCGCCGCCGCCGCCGCTTCCGTACTCTCCCCGGCCGCCACAACGGTTCTGCGCGGGCCTGGCGGTTTGGCCGGCCCGGTGTATGAAGCAAGAAGTTTTATAAATGACGGCCATGACAACTAAAATAGCGCAACACCACAGCTTCGCCGTACTTGGACTTGTCTGCGCCGCTCTTGCCCTGGCCTGCCTGGCTTTTATAAGCTTTCCGCCCACATTTGACATACCTATAACGAAGGCGAATCCGAATTCAGGCCATCTCTGGATTACCAATATTCCTCAAAAAATTCCCCGTACGCTGCGCCACCTGTACAGAATGTCTAATGGGGATATAGATGGAGACAGAAGCGCCAGGCTTACGGAGAACGGGCGCCCTCTGGGGCCGGGCGGCGCCCTGCATGAGGACATCCGCCAAATGGGACAAGGCCGATATTCCCACTTGGGAGGGGCGCTGTATTTTTCCACTTCCGATAACAGCGATCCCACTGCCAATGACCGTGCGTATGTTGTGACAATAACAGCGAAACCCAGGATATTTATTTATCAGGCAGGCGCCGTGTTTACCGGATTGGCTTCATTGTTGTTTATTTTATGGGTAAAGAAGCTGACCTTTTCTGAATTTTTTCGCGAAACGATCGCAGGACTTCAAAGAACGATCGCAGGACTTCAAAGAACGATCGCAGGACTTCAAAGAACGACCGCAGGACTTCAAAGAACGACCGCAGGACTTCAAAGAACGACCGCAGGACTCGCAGGACTTCAAAGAACGATCGCAGGACTTCAAAGACGGAAGCGGGCCTGGCATGAGGCATTACAGCGCGACCGTGCGAACTTTGCCTTTGAAACATTTGCCTGGAAACATTTCCTCTATGGACTGGGGATGTTTCTGCTGGCTTTTATTCTTTTGTCCGCCCTCTGGCCGCCTTTTTTTGAAGCAACTTTTGAAGCTGACACCGACATTCAGAGAGTGCGAATATTTCAGGACATATTTTCCGGAAAAACCTCTATCGGCGATATCCAGCCGCCTCCTAATCACGTATACTTTGAGGGCCACTATATTATTTATGCTTTTACCTCCTTTGTGATAAAACCTGGCGCGGCGCTTTTATCCCGATTGGATTTCTCCCCTGTTGCCGCGGGGAATGTCGACGAATTGATAATCTTTACAATCTATTTCGTAAACACAGGCCTGCTTGCCCTGGCCAGCGCGTTTCTCTTCCATTTCGTATTGAGAGTAACGAAAAGCATTGTTCCGGCCATGCTTTTCACCCTGGTTTTTATTTGCTCCTATCAAACCATTACGGCCTTCAATTTGATCCGGTCCGACGCCTTCATAACCTCCTGCCTGCTTATCCTCTTGTGTTTTTCCGTATCCTTTGCGCTCGGTCGGTTGCACAAACATTCCTACCTTGTTGCCGGGATATTTTCAGCTATGCTTGTCTGCACCAAGGTAACAGCCTTCCAATTTCTGCTGATTCCACTACTTGCTTTTTTTATACAAAGAAAAAATGCCGTTTTCCGAAATGAAATGTATAAATATGCTCTTGTCCTGTGCATAGGAACCTTCTTGTTACAGTGCAGGTATATTCTTTATCCTGGATACATCTTGATCAATGCCCCCGCAATACTTAAGAAGATGCGGGAGTGGAACGCAATGATAAGTAAAACGCCTTTATTTTACTATAATATCAATATCTATCGGAGTGAACCTTTTTTCCTGGCGCTCAGCCTCATAGGAATAGCGGTAAATATATTCGGCATCCGGAAAAACAAACCATCTCACATACTCCTGGCGTCTTTTTTCTTCTTTTCACTGCTGGGACTCGTTACTCCAAAGCTGCCCCGCTGGGGCTACCATATTTTCCTTTTGGCGCTTTTTTTGCTCATCACCGCTCATCAGTATATGGCAGAAAAATTCCGGCTCACGCGCTGGAGGCGGCTGTATTCGCTTAGCGTTTTACTGCTTGCCGCCGGACTTTTGTTTGACGGAGGCAAAAATTTTCTATCCACGAAAAGAGATCTGGCCAAACGCTATAATAACGAACTCACGGTTCAAATAGCGGCAGCCTCCTGGCTGCGCAATAATATTCCCGCGAAGGAAAAAATTTGTATTCTTACGGATTCTAACTGGCAAATGCCTCCAGGTGATTTCAATTATGTGAATGAAGGATTCTTTATTGAATATACCAATCCTGAAGCTGTAGCAAATTACCGCTTGCCGGACGTGTCGGGATTGCCGGCATCTTGCCCAACATTTATCCTTGGAAACGCTCATCGTGACCTATTTGGCGCTATGATGGCTTCACGCAACCCTCATTTGGAATGGTACGGCTATTTCGCCATGCTGGAAAAAAGGTTCCCCCCTGTGGTGTTTGAAAGCGAAGACAAAAAGAACTGGCTGAAAATCTTTAGATTTAATAGTAACAATACACGCTGACGGAATCTTACCCCCTCCCTTTGGGGTGGGCCTTGTCGTAAACCTCGGTAAGTTTAGCCAGGTTCAGATGGGTGTAACGTTCAGTCGTGCTGAGACGCGCGTGGCCTAAAAGCTCCTGGACACTGCGCATATCCGCGCCGACTTCCAGGAGGTGTGTGGCAAATTAATGGCGCAGGGAGTGGGGAGGAAACGACCTGGGGAAGTCCAGCCAGGCGACAGAGATTTTCTATTATCCGCGCCGCCTGGCGGCGGTTCAGGCGGCCGCCGCGGCAGGCTCCGTACTCTCCCCGGTTGCCCAAAGGTTCTGCGCGGGCTTGGCGGCTTGGCCGGCCCGGTGTATGAAGCAAGAAGTTTTATAAATGACGGCCATGACAACTAGGATAGCCCGACACCACCTCTTTGCCGTACTTGGACTTGCCTGCGCCGCTCTTGCCCTGGCCTGCCTGGTTGCTATCAGCTTACCGCCCGCATTTGAGACAACCATCACAAAGGCCACGCCTGAATCAGGCTATGCATGGGTTGCGAGTTTGCCGAAAACATTTCCCGGTAAACTCCGCCCCCTGTACAGAATCTCTAATGGGAATATAGATGGAGACAGAAGCACCAAGCTTACGGAGAACGGGCGCCCTCTGGGGCCGGGCGGCACCCTGCATGATGACATCCGCCAAATGGGACAAGGCCGATATTCCCACTGGGGTAACTCGCTTTACTTTGCCGCTTCGGACAACAGCAACCCCAATACGAATGGCCGGAAATACATTTTAAGGACAACAACTTCGGCAAGAGGTTATTTATATGGCATAACCAGTATTACAGCCGGGTTGGGTCTGCTGTTTTTTTGCCTGTGTAAAGGAAAATTGGCATTCACGGAGCTATGGCTGATAGGCAAGGCCTTACCGGCGGAACTATGGAGCTCCGCAAAAAAACGGCGCCTGGCGTTGCAAGAAAAACAAAACCGGTTTTGGAGAGCTTATACCAAACGCTTCTTCCTCCCCCCGGGCCTAAAATTTTATGCGCGCCGCTTTTGCGAGATCTGGCGGAAGAGCGGCTGGGCAAGTCGGCTGGCTTTGTGTGTGTCCCTGGCCATTCTTCCTCTCCCCCTGCTTTTGATCTCATGTATCTCCCTGGCCTACCTTCTGTCCATCCTTATTTCCCTGGGTCTTGGGCATGCCCTGCCGGCCGCCAGCCTGCCGCGCTTTTTCCCTAGGCTTGAAGGCTACCTGCATGCGGTTTTTTTTCGCAATCTTTTCCTGGGCTGGGCTGTAATCGGGGCTCTCTGGAGTTGGCTGACAGCCCCGCGCGCCATTCATGCACAGGCGCTAGCCAGACCTGTCAAGGCCTTCACCGCGCGTCTGGCCCGCTCAGGCGGGTTATTCTGCATTACCGCCGCAATCTTTCTGATCCTCAGTTCCTACTGGCTGGGATATGATTCCGGAGCTTTCAGCATCGCCGGCATGGCGCCTTATTCCGATGGCGCTGGATATTGGTCCGAGGCGGAACAAGTCCTGCGTGGCAACCTGTGGACCTCAATCAGCATACAGCGGCCTTTAGCGGCGGCGTTGCGCCTTGTTCTACTCTATTTTGGCCGGAACTATACAGGCATGCTCCTGGTCCAGGCCGGAGCGCTCAGCCTGGCCATGTGCCTGGCCGTTCTGGCTGTAGGCCGTTGGCGCGGCGTCTGGGCCGGGGCGGCCTTTGCCGGACTCGCTTTTACCACTCTAAAAACTTGGATAGGCTCCTCCTCCACGGAAGCGCTCGGGCTGATTCTCTGCCTGTTGAGCCTGCCTATCCTCATAACCGGACTGCGTCGCCGCTCTCTGCCCTGGCTTTTAGTCGGGCTGGCCGGGCTGTGGTTCACGCTTCTCTCCAGAATGGGGGCGATGTTTCTTGTCCCGGCCCTTGGCATATGGTTGCTCTGGGCATTCAGAAAACAACAGGGCGCCTGGAAAAAAATCCTCCTGGCCGGCGCGATTATAGCCGCTTCCGGCCTTGCCTATTCCTATGCTTACAGAACTATGTACAGCGAGGACAATATTTCTCTGGGCGGCAATTTTGCTTATAGTCTCTGCGGCATGACTTTGGGGGGAAACTGGGGTACTCCGTATGCCCATTATCCTGAACTGAAGCAAATGGGGGGGCACGTGGAGCAACAAACCTTTTTATACCGCAAGGCCTGGGAAAATCTACGGCAGGACCCAAAGCCGTTTTTGCGCGTAATAAAGCAAAATATCACGTCATTCATGACGTTCAGATCGCAGGATGACGGCCTGGGCCGCCTTATCTGGTCGGGCTATGAGGTTCATCCGTCGGGAAAAGCCGGATATATTCTTCCCTATGGAATATTATGCCTCGTTATCCCCGGAGCCCTGCTCATTATCGTCGGTCGCCGTCTGCCGGGAGAATTGAGCCTGTATATGGCAATATTTCTCGGCATATGGTCTTCCTCCGCCATTGTCCTGCGGGATGACGGTATCCGGGTATTATCCAGCGCTGCCCCCCTGCTCTGGCTTATAGGAGCGTCCTTTTTTGTCGTGCCGGAAGGAATACTCGCCTTTAAAGGCACCGGACAGGCCTTGCCACGACAAACTCCGGCCAAAGTCTGCGCCGTTTTGCTTGCCGCATTCCTTGCAATCGCCTTTATACTGCCGGCTTGCATCGGCGAAGGGAAAACGCGGCAGGCTTCGCAAGACGCCCTGACAGGAGGGGCCTCCATAGCCGGACTATTAGTCGTGCCCAACGGCGCTCCTCTGCCTCTGGATGTGCCGGCCCTGTCGGAAGAACGTTTTAAAATGCTTTTTACGGATAAGATGCCTTCCTTAGGATATGATATAGGACCAAAAGCCGCATGGCCGAAACCACCGTTTGTCCTTGGCAGTATGCCGAATATTTTTATCATCGGCCCGCCGGAACTCCTGCAAAAACCGGAAGTGGATTTCTGGCTGGTGGAACGCAGGCTTTTTGAACAGAATGTTTGGATGACGATAATCGAGATAACAAAGGCCGAACCCCTGCCCCCGCCAGATATAAAAGCTGGAGAGGCGTCTTCGCGTTAAAAATTTAAACGAATACTGCGTGGCCCCAATGATCCTCTACAATGCAATTAGCGTGTCCCCCTTCGGCAAAAGTGCTTGACAATGGCATAGTGACATAAACGCGCAGCTATGATAATGAGTTGGCCAAGCGTTCGTGCCCCGAAAAGGAAAAGAGGTACGGAAGAGATGGCCGAGTCGGGCAAAATACCGCAGATCGATCCTGCTGAGATAGAAATACTGATCGAGAAAATCGAGTCGATCTTCCTATTGCCAGTCAATTTGTATGGCCTGCGCGACCAATTTGACCTGCAAAGCTCGCACGTTATTCCCGCTCTCATACGTAAATGCATCGAAGCCGTGCGCCAGAGAGAGGATCACGTCGTTTGCTGGGGAACCGGCGCCGCCACGAGAGAGTTCCTGCTCGCGGACGATTGCGCGCGGGGCATTGTGCTGGCCGCCGAAAAATACGATAAATCGGACCCGGTCAACCTCGGGGCGGGTTTTGAAATATCGATTAAGCTCGACTTTGTCCATCTTGTGACGCCGGCGCTTGCGCCGGCGTCACAAGATGGACAAAGTCGGGACCATTGCCGAAGGTTTACCATGCTGTCGCGAATCTCCCGCACCGCCGCGTGGACGTCCGCAGGCGCTGGGGGCCTCCTCGACGTACGTGGTCACGGCGCCGAGCAAATGTACAGCGCCGAAGGGCGTGATGGTGAAGGCGCCGATTGTCAGCCGGTTGTACGCGCACGTCGCGAGGATGACGATTGCAAGGGGCAGCGCAAAGGCCAGCACAAGGCGTCGCGGTCGCCATTGAAGGGGAAGCCACCCAAGTACGAGACTATAGATAACTAGTTCAGCCTGAACTCTCAATCTATTTCATTCCATCCCGTAATCAGCCCACATCTCCATGACTCCACTTTGTCCATTTCGTAATGACGGCGCTTGCGCCGTCATTACGAAATGGACAAAGTGGAGTTGAATATGCCAAGTCAGCTTTTCAAACCGACTCCACATACTTTCCTGAGTGTTGAAAATAAAGCTCAATCCTGTGGTTAACCGTTAGCTAAACGCGCATTTAAGCAATTGAATTGTCAGTAGTTAGATCATCCGACACGCTGTTAACAGTTAATCTCGACTTTGTCCATTTGAATGCCGGCGCAACGCGCCGGCATTCAAATGAGGCAATGAGGAAGGGAATGCTCAAGCGACTGCGCGCTGAGTTTCTCACCGCCTTCGGACACGACCCGGCCGAACTGCGCCGCCCGGAGCGGATCAAACGAGAGGCGTTCGACGCCATGAGCAATTCGGAGAAGGACAAGCTGATCAGAGAGGGCGCCCAGATCACCGACTAAGACTTGCTTCGCGAAGAAAGTGGGGACGCTTCGAGGGCGGCGGGCGCGTTGATGTGAGCCGTTCGACTTGCTTGTAATCTTTCCTTCTTTGTTGATGTGGGTGAGGTAAAAGCCTGCCGGGGATTTGATCCCGGCGGCTTTTTGTTTTTTCCATCTCAATTTCTTCGGCCAGCCAAGTTGCCGAGCGTCCATCGGTAGCGCCCCCGCGAAATATTCTTTCAACTTTTGCATTAGTCATCGAAGAGGCCCCCTTGCCGACTTCAACCCCAAAGGAGATTCAACAAGAATATGCGATATGTTTTTAGCTTGCTCTTAGTCTTAGCCACCTACTCGCCCTCGAACGCCCAAACTGACGACATCGTCGGCGACTGGCACGTCAACGCCAATAGTTTCAGGATGACGATTTCGCTGACGCGGCAGGGCGAGGGATATACGGCATATCTGATCAACAGCTATGGCGGCAATGAGACGTTGGATCAGGTGACGGCGGAAAACAATGCCGTCGAATTCCGCCGGCCGCTCAATGGCTTTACCCAGTGGTATAGAGTGGCTATTGAAGACGGCGTTATGGTTGGCCGTTTCTCCTATATCCCCGGCGGTGGGCTATCTAAGCCGACTGACCCGCTCGCCTATAAGTACCAGATCACAGGCTGGAAGGATGATTATTTCCCGATCACGCCAGTCGTCTTTGACATCAGCGCGATTGGGTATCGAGGGCGGTTGAGAATAGACAGGCAGGGCGGGGAATTCGTCGGCCGGCTGAAGTTCTACGCGATTGGAAATACGCTGTCTGAAAAACTCGAAGAAGATATTACCGTCAACCACTGGGATGGCGAGCATTTAGAGTTTACGCGACCGAGTTGCAGCCAGGTATATACTGGAGAGGTCGAGGGCGCCACTATTTCGGGCACGTTTACCCACCAGGGCGGCGTCTATCAGTGGTCCGGCCATCGCGCCGAAGTGCTGACATATGGACTGGCGCCGAAAACGACGGAGGAACGCGACGCATGGCAGGAAAGAACCAGACGGACGCTGCGTCGTTTGATGATGGCGGGAGATCCGCAACCGGCGTCCGTTAATGTTGAAATTCTCTGTGAAAACTTGCCGCCGATCGAGAGCAAGCCATACGAGCTTAGAGATGATGATCCGGCAAAACACCCTCAGATTTACACGCTGACAGAGTTACGTCTTACTTACACAATCCCCGGTCAGTTTGGACTCTCGGCGCGAACCGTTCACGCTTATCTTGCCAAGCCGACCATGCCACCACCGGCGGGCCTTTCCCGCTACCCTCTCGTCGTCGCCGTCAACGGGCATCTGGGAAGCGCTTACAAGGTGATGGACGGCGGCGGGCTGTTTTGGTACGGCGACGCGTGGGCGCGACAGGGTTATATGGTTCTCGCGGTTGATATTGGGCATCGGCCGATCGTTGATGTTCTCCAGTTTGGCTCCGTCGCCGATCTCTCAACCTATCTCGGCTACGCGTACCCTATGGACCCCGGCGACGACCCGGCGCACGGCAACGGACTGCATTCGAGCATAAAGCCAGTTAAGCCAGAAGGTTACAGCGACGCCGATTGGGCTTATTACACGGATTGGGAAGAAGACGGTGAGCGGGTATGGGACGTGATGCGTGCGATCGATTACGCGGTAAGCCGGTCGGACGTGGATCCAGAGCGGATCGCGGTCACCGGCCTCTCGCTCGGCGGGGAAGTGGCCTCCTACGTCGGGGCGCTAGACATACGCGTCAAGGCGGTTATACCGGCTGGCTACTCTCCAGACCTCAACGTGGTTCTCTACAAAGCCGCCGGTCATTGCTGGCATTGGTCGTTTGCGGACTTTCGGGAATATTTAGATCACTCCGACGTCCTTGCGTTGATCGCGCCGCGTCCGCTGATCGTCGAGTCGGGCATGACGGACAATGCCTATTCCGTGTTTCCGTCGCCGTTCGCCGCCGATAAGCAGGTGATGAGAAGGGCAAGAGTTGCGGGTGGGACACTGTTTCACTATCTACACCCGATCGGCCATGAATATCGCGCGGGCGTGGTGAGGTATGCGGTGGTAACTGAGCCTGTTTCCCCCGGCGATCTCACCTGGCAGACGAATGCCGACACGGCGACGGATGGGCGGACGCTGTTTGATTACGTCAGGGCGTTTCTGAACTTCTAGTTGTCGATTCACGATAGCAGCGTTATTATCACCAAGCGAATTTACACTGTCAGTCAACCTCAAGAAGAATACTATGAAACTATTTGCTCCCATCGGAGCGGTCGCAATTGCGCTCGCTCTTTCGATTTCACCCGCGTCAGGCCAGATGTTGACTCAGGCGCTTCAGGCGCTCGAACAACTGCGCGACGCCATCGCCTCCGAACAGACTGACGGAAGCCAGGCGCGCGCCATCTTCGACAGTCAGATACTCGGGCAGTTCCGCGCCGGCATCAACACATTGAAGACGGAATCCGTAAGAAGATCCCGTCTGACCAACCAGGTCGCGGATTTGAATCGAGTCTATAACGACATCATCCCGCCGCAGATCGCGGCGCAGGAGGCAAGAAAGGCGGCGGGAATTGCGCAGCAAGCCAGGCTGCAGCAAAACGCGCTGGTTTTCTCGAAACTGATACCGGAATTCGCATCCGGCGGAATTGTGCCGGGGGTAGATAGAGGCTTTGATTCCGTCCGCGCATTACTCCGCCCCGGCGAAATGGTTTTAAACCTTCAGTAGCAGGCGGCAGTGATAAGACAAGCGGGGCCCGACGTCTTCAGATCCGCCGGCGTGCCGGGCGTGCAGGATTCTGGACGATTTGCTTCAGGCGGGATTGTTCCGTCCGGCAGCGGCGAGCTTATGATCGAAAATATAACCATCGTCAACAACCTCGGCGTCGGCAAGTCGACCGCGGAAGCCATCGTCACTTTTGGTCTAAACGGCGAGAAAGGCCGGGCCGCGACCGTCAACAACGTCAAGGTCGCGCGAACCAACCGCGAACTTTGATTTCTGACGGGGCGTTTTCAAGCGCATTGCCGCCGATTTCCGTCGATTGGCCCGTGGTGACATACAGGCGCCCCCTCGATAAAAACTCAATGGCAGTCGATTCTGCGCAAAAAGTCGAAGTCAGGCGCAGTTGAATTTGGTCAAAAATTCATCGATGTTCGGGACAGGTCGTGGCGGAGGGATAGATTGACCGACTTCTTTGCAATACTCATAAAGAAACGCGCGAATATGCTCCAGCGCCATTGTGGCATGATTGTGTATGACCTCGCCCAGTTCGGTTGATGGATCAGGATTCCGCGCTATATCCAAGTCAGTGTGGGCAATGATCTTCCTACGGTAGTCGCGAATCGTTTTTACCAATGACGATTCAACGGTTGCCTTATACCTTTCGTCAACCCCAAATCTGTGCTTATTTTCCTCCCTCAAAGTATCAAGCGTGAGGTTTTGGAATTTGCCAGTTTCTCTATTGTCAGTGAGCTTTGCGATCCGAACAAAGGTGATTTCAATCAAACAGCGATGTATGGCTGCAAACAATGGGCCGGAAAGACTATTCAGCGTGTTCGCGCGCGCTGGACCATTCATAAATAACTGCTGGTAAAGGTTCCAATCCGCTTCGCAAATATGGAAGTTATCAATCAATCTCAATAGGTCGCGAGGGTTCATTGTTTTTCGGCTCCTTAGATGAATTATGCGGATGGTTTTGACTGCGCGCGAATTCTACACGCGCCATGATCCGCGTTCAACGTTCGCCGCAAATAGAAAAGCCGGGCGACGAACCCGGCTTTTTGTTTGTGGCGGCAAAAACCAACCGCATCATGCGGTTTATTTTACTCGCTTAGGATTGTGGATGCCTCGGCTTATCAAGCCTTACGAACCAGATTTTGGGACCGGCAATCTTATCCGTGCCGTGATAGAACTTGGGGTCATCGGCGTGCATCCTGGTCACACTAAAGTCGGCTTTGTGCGCCTCAGTCTCGAATTGGATCGCCGCGTCGCCGTTTTTGCCGAATGCCACGTTGCCGCCGTCTTCGACCTTGCGGCCTTTGCTTTTCGTGAACTCTTCAAACTCTGCGAATGTCTTTTTCATAGGTCTCCTTGTTAATCATGACCCCATAGTAAGCAACCGGAAACGCGACACGCAACTACGGATCGTGCTCTTCGATCCACTCGGCAATCGCCCGCTCCGGCGCCGCGCCAATCGAAGGCTGCCGCACTCGTTAGCGCTCGATCTGTACGGAGCCGTCAACCGTGACGCTGCCGCCGGAGATAAGCACGACCGGCATCTGATCCAAGAGCTCCGGCCGAAGACGCAGCGCCTCAGGGTTGCGGAGGCCGGCTTTTTTCACGTCCCCCATCGTGGGGAAAGTCTGCTGCCGGCTGCGGATGTCTTGCAGCAGCCACACGGCGACGGCCAATAAAGCCACGACCGCGCACTTGTAGAGCGCACCGAAGATGTTGGATACGACGTCCCATTTCGTCCTGTTCTCCATGTGATCCTCCGTTGTTTGATATCCACACTTCCCTGAGTTTAACTAAGAAGTAGAGGCTAGTGGGCCTCGCCCAAATGCAGCCAGTCATGGCGAACGATGCGCCAACACATGCCCAGGCGCCGCCACGGAGAATGGCGAGAGTCAGTGTCCCAAATGAAAGCATGAGCAACGAGCTTTACAAGCTTTCGGTCAACAGCGTTGTATCGAAAACGACGCTGTGCATTGAGGAAGTGAAGCCGACAAGAGCAAATGCTATAGGATAGGCAAGCCGTCTATCCACTCGAACGAAGCAGGGGCGCGAGGCGCAACAGCGCGCCGAGTTCCAGCAGCCGGTCCGTCGAACTCTGCGGCGGGGGGATGCGTTGCAGCGTGCAGATGAAACGGCGCATGTGTTGCGTTGCGTATACGCGGTCGCCGGGATCGATGATGAAGCTGAGAGTGTAATCCACCATCTCCCGCTCGTCGGCTGAAAAATCGTTCAGTCCGTCCTGCGCCTTCTTTTTCCATTCGAGAATGCGTTGATAGAACGAGGGACCGCCCGGGCTGTTGGGTTGGAGTTTCTGTTTCACTGGCCAGCCGGCGTTCTCTGCCAGTCTTTGGAAAGAGAGAATCTGATCGGCGGGCGATTGTTTGCCGTTCGGAGCGGTAACGTCGGGCGCGCCATGCGCCGGTTGAGTTTCTGAGCCGGATGAATCATTATGCCTGGCCCTGTTTTTCGCAGCGTCATTGCGGGCGGCGAGCGCTTCACGTATGGCCTGGGTTTCGCGCCGCTATTGGTCCAGCCTCTGCTCGAAGATCTGCAACATCACATCGGTGCGGTCAATGATTCCAGAGCGGTATTTGTCCATCGCCTTAAATCGCTCCTCTATTCGATCGTCAACAGCCCTTTCGTATCTGTCGGCGCGTTGGTTCAGACGAAGTTCCATCGGATCAGTGATCTTACGTATTAAGATAAAGTGCAAATTGCGCGCAATAGCTTTAATTCGACCCATAGTTGCTGGTCATCGGTTACTTGTGGAGCTTTTCTAAAGTTCTCCACTTTGTTCTTTGAATGGTAAAATCAGCTTCTGAAGCAATCCGGATCGGACGTCGGAGCAACAAATGCCAATGACGTTTAAGCTGGGAGCGCTTTTGAAAGGTCCCACTAGGTACATATCTTGAGAGGCCGACATCTTGTCGATCAATGGCGCGTGGTGTCAACGGCGCGAATCGCGTCCAACGATCGATGCCAACGTGACAAATTCAATAAAGTATTTTAGACTTTGCCCTCTTCGGAATGATCCTCTCTTACGCCCCGCTTCACTCGGATGAGGTGAATGACCACGGAGAAGAGCCCAAGTGAGGAATTGTTGGGCCGTCTGCTCACCCCGCGGGCCGGCTACAGTCTCCAACATTTAAGCGCGATTCGCCGACCATTGCGACACATATCCAGTGTTGGACGGCTGCCTGCGGTTCATCTCCTAGAGGCTGTTATTAACTTTTCCGCTTTACAGCGTTTTCCACTTTAACGAGTGGGCTTTATGAGCTCCTCATCTCGCATTTCCGTGAAATATTTTTCCGATCTTTACATTAATCGGAGGGGGATTTGAGCAGGGACCGAACGCCCGGTCTCAAATCCCACGAACGCTTATTTTGGCCGCAGACATACGCCTCGATTACTGCGCGATCTGGCTTTCATAGTTCTGATGTTAAAGAACGTTGCGGGAGCCTCGCTTAAAGTTGATAACAGGCTCTAGGTCCGGCCATTAGATGGCCGCGAAGCTGTAGAGTTCGTCCAACTCAATGTCTTCGGCCCGGACTTAATCAATGATCTCTTGATCGGTGGCTCGGCCGTCTATGGCGGCGCGATCAATCCGTCGCTGGACGGTCGTCGGGCGAACGCCCTTGATGCGCCCAATGGCTTCTGGGCGCAGCCTTTCAAGATTCTGATTTGACGCGCTCGGCCTTCTTCTCTTCGGTCTTAAGGTTGTGGAAGGTCATGCGGTATCGGTAGTTTCAAAGATCGGCTCCGGAGTACCCAATGCAAAGAGGCAAAGGTTTTTATACTATGCGATTTGAACCCTTCCTGAAATCTTGCTATCAACATATTCTACGGCGTCAAAATAGCGCGACAATATTTTTCATATTCGCCGCGTTTTTTATTGTGTTCTTTCACAAAGGACTGATTACTGGGACGTTTTATGCATTAGGAGATCCATTCGTAGAGCTTCATCCATTACGCAAGGTGGCCTGGGATATGATCCGGCATGGCTCGCTGCCTCTGTGGACTCCGTACATATTCTCCGGCTACCCGCTGCTGTCGATGGCGCAAAACGGGCTTGGCTATCCTCTGACCTGGGGGTATCTGTTCTTGCCGAGCCAGTGGGCTGAGCAGATAAACGTACTAGCCCCCTTCCTCCTGGCGCCGATCTTCACCTACCTTTATGTCCGCGCGTTGGGCAAGTCGCGGTTGGCTGGAATCCTGGCGGGGCTGTGTTTCGGCTACGGCGGGTTCATGGCGAGCCGGATGTCGAACGGGCTGATGCCAAACGCGGTGATGTGGCTGCCGTTAATCCTCATCCCCATAATGAAAGTGTCAGGCAGTCGCTTTATTCCCTGCCTGCTATGGGGCTCTGTGGCGTATCTGATGTCAGTGCTCAACGGCACAGGGCAGGGGTTCGTCTGGGTGGGGATAACGGCCCTGGCCTACGGCTTCTATTTGAGCGCGGTCGAGACGCTGTCGGTTTACAGGTCGTCCGATGACCGCCGCCCGTGGAACCTGTTGAGGTGTTGGAAGCCGTTGGCGGTCGCAGGAGGGGCAGTAATCCTTGCGGCGGGGCTGGCCTCGTTCCAGATATTCGAGTCCTGGGCGGCAAAAACGCTCAGCATTCGTAGTGTACTCGGGGTCGAGCGATTTAATGATTTGACATACTCCCCAACGCATGCCTGGAGGGCGTTTTTAGCACCTCTATACAATTGCATCGAATCAACCCCCTTTGTTGCGCCGGGAGCCGCCATCTTAGCGCTAGGCGGCGTCATCATCGCCTTGAGAGCGTTGATACGGAATAAACATTTATTCTTGATGCGGGATCCGCATTTATCCTTCTGGTTTATTGCGGCGATAGCGTCTGGGTTATTGATTCTAGGAACGCATACACCTCTATACGGCTTGTTACGGTACATTCCGGTCGTCAACTCTTTTCGCGGGCCGTCTCGACTCAGTTTTATATGGAGCCTTGCGCTTTCCGTCCTTGCGGCTTACGGATTGGATGCGCTCGCATCATATGTGAAGCCGAAAAAGGATAATGTTCGAGTTGACAAGACGCTAATAACGAGCGTCGCCGTTCTCATACTTACGATAATAGTGGGTTGTTTGTGGGTAAATAATACTCCAATTCGGCACGTACATACAGACTTAGACGTCTCGATTATGGAGGATCACTACTTAAAGTGGAAAGCGGCGTTCACTTGTTTGTCGCTGATCGGCTTATTGTTCTCATTGCGAATCGCTCCGCCGAAACTTCGGACGATCGGATTATGCGCGTGGATAACAGTCGCCTGTTTTTTCGAGCCGTATGTCGGTCAAGTTCGATGGTGGGGGAAATACACGCTGACGGCCGACCGGATGACCAGGATTTCGCCGACCCAAAAATGGTTGCAGCAGTATCCGCCCGAAGAAAATCGGGTTTATACCCGCGTCAAATTATTGCATATGGAGGTGAATCCCGAACCGCTCGACATCGACTCTCCCAATCAAACGGTAACAGCCGGATTGCATAACGTCGCAGGGTACGAGCCTTTGATACTGCAGCGCTACAGCCGCGCTCTCGGCGACGTCGGCATGGACGGAGTCAGCAAGCGAGGTACTTTCAAGCCGAGCGACGCTCCCTTGGATGGGAAATCCCATGTGCTGGACCTGCTAAATACGCGTTTTCTGGTCGCATACTCGACTCTCTCCATCGAGCGTGAATTTCTAGTTGGAAGAAACGGGATCGGATTCGGACAAAAGGATCTTCCGTTCGATTTGTTAAAAGAGGGAGAATTGAATTTTGACGGCATAAATTTCACTGGCGACAATCTCGCTCTGGTGACAACATTGGTGAACTCAGCCGGGATCGGGAATAGAACCGTCGTCGCCCGTGCCGAGATTCATACGGCGGACGGGCAAATAATTACCAGAGACATCATCGCGGGGGTTGATACGTCAGAATGGGCGTATGACCGAGATGACGTGCGCCCGGTAATACGCCACTCGCGCGCCCCAATATTCGACAGTTCTTGGGTCGATGAAGAGAATTCCTTCTACGGCCATCGTTACATGGCGGTCATACCATTGGGAAGGGAATACGTTATAAATCGAGTCTTGATCCAAAAAATCCCGGACACGGCCCCGTTGAAAGTTTGGAAGGCCAGCCTGCACAACTCCAATACGAAGAAATCCATCGCGCTAAATACGGCAGATCTGCCAGATATGGCAGGTCAGCTAGACACGGAGAATCAGCCGGAAAAAACGGACAAGATAAAGGAGATATTGTCGACCGAGAGGTGGAAGGAAGTGCATCGCACGAGCGACACGGTTGTCTTTCGTAACGAAAGGGCCTTGCCCCGAGCCTGGCTGGTGGGGGAGGTCAAAGCCGTCGACGCGGAAGAGGCCTTTAAAACAATAACCGGCGAGAGCGACGGCGATTTCGATCCGCGCCACACCGCCTTAATAGAGGCCGACGTGAAATCGTCATATCTTTTGCCTCACATATCCGGTGGAGAGGCGTCGCCCAACGCCTTCGCGAAGATATCCTCATATGAGCCGAACCGCTTGAAAATAGATACCGAGGCAGAACACCCTTCGTTCCTTGTCCTGAGCGAGGTTAATTATCCGGGGTGGAAGGCGCAGATAGATGGAGTGGACACCCCCATATACCAAACCGATTATCTTTTGAGAGGTGTGGAGCTGCCGGCGGGGAAGCATACGGTCGTAATGGAATACAAAGCGCCGGCGTTCTGGAAGGGTGTATACGTTTCGGGATTGACATTTTTCATCGTGGTTGCACTTGCCCTCTACGGCTATGTTGGCGCAAAGTTACAGGCCCCGATATATAAACTGGTCCTGAAACCTTGCTACCAATATGCCCTACACATACTGAATATCCTGCAACGTCATAAAAACGCGACGATATTTTTTATGTTCGCCGCGTTTTTTGTCGTGTTCTTCCACAAAGGGCTGGTTAGTGGGACGTTTTATACAATAGGCGATCAATTTGCAGAGCTTCATCCGTTACGCCGAGTGTCCTGGGATATGATCCGGCACGGCTCGCTGCCGCTCTGGTCTCCATACATATTCTCCGGCTATCCGTTGCTGTCGATGGCTCAGAACGGCCTCGCCTACCCTCCGACCTGGGGGTATTTGTTCCTGCCGAGCCAATGGGCGGAGCAGATAATTGTTCTGGCGCCCTTCCTCCTGGCGCCGATCTTCACTTACCTTTACGTCCGCGCGTTGGGCAAATCGCGATTGGCGGGAGTCCTGGCGGGGCTGTGTTTCGGCTACGGCGGATTCATGGCGAGTTGGATGTCGAATGGGCTGATGCCGAGCGCCGTAATGTGGCTGCCGCTGGTCCTCATCCCCATAGTGAAAGTGTCCGACAGTCGTTTCATACCCCGCCTGCTGTGTGCCTGTGCGGCGTACCTGATGTCAGTGCTCAACGGCACAGGGCAGGGGTTCGTGTGGGTGGGGATAACGGCCCTGGCCTACGGCTTCTATTTGAGCGCGGTCGAGACGCTGTCGGTTTACAGGTCGTCCGATGACCGCCGCCCGTGGAAACTGTTGATGTGTTGGAAGCCATTGGCGGTGGCGGGCGGGGCCGTTATCTTTGCGGCGGGGTTGGCCTCGTTCCAGATTTTCGAGTCGTGGGCTGCCAAGACGTTGAGTGTTCGTAATGCTCTCGAGATTGAGCGATTCAATGAGTTGGCGTACTCTCCGGCGCATGCCTGGAAGGCGTTTTTAGCGCCTCTATACAATTATATCGAATCAACCCCCTTTGTTCCGCTGGGGGCGGCCGTTTTGGCGATGTTTGGCGTCGCCGCCGCCTTGAGAAAACCGGCGCGGGATAAGCATTTATTCTTCTGGTTTATTGCGGCGATTGCGTCGGGCTTATTGATACTAGGGGCGCACACTCCTTTGTACGGCTTGTTGCGACACATTCCGATCGTCAATTCTTTTCGCGGGCCGTCTCGACATAGTTTTGAATGGAGCTTCGCCGTTTCCATTCTCGCGGCTTACGGATGGGACGCAGTCACGTCATATGTGAAGCCGGGACAGGAGAATGTTCGAGTTGATAAGACGCAAATAGCGAGTGTCGCTGTTCTCATACTCACGATAATAGCGGGGTTTTTGTGGGTAATGTATACCCCCATTCGGAATGTATACACGGACGGGGACGTCTCGATTCCGGAGAGCCGTTACCTTATGTGGAAAGCGGCGTTCACGTCCCTGTCGCTGATCGCGCTATGGTTTTCTCTTCGAGTCGCTCCCCCCAGACTTCGGACGGTCGGATTATGCGCGTGGGTAATAGTCGCCTGCTTTTTCGAACCGTACATCAACCATGCTCGGTGGTGGGGTAAATACACGCTGACGGCCGATAGGATGACCAGAATATCGCCGACACAGCGATGGCTGCAACAATACCCGCCCGAAGAAAATCGGGTTTATACCCGCGTCAGATTATTGGAGACGGAGTTGAATCCCGAACCGCTCGACATTGACTCTCCCAATCACACTGTCATAGCCGCATTACACAATGTCGCAGGATACGAACCTTTGATACTCCAACGTTATAGCCGCGCGCTCGGAGACGCATGGCTGGACGGGATCAGCAAGCGAGACACTTTGACGGCGAACGACGCCCCTCTGGATGGGAAATCCCACGTGTTGGATCTGCTCAACACGCGTTTTCTGGTCACATACTCGACTCTCTTCACCGAGCGTGACCTGATGCTTGAAAGAAAGGGAATCGGATTCAGACACCAGGATCTTCCGGGCGACTTGTTGAAAGAGGGGGAATTGAATTTTAACAACGTGGATTTCAAAGGCAATACGCTTGCTTTGATAACAACATTGGTAGACTCGGCTGGAATTGAGGATAGGACCGCTGTCGCCTACGCTGAAATTCATACGGCGGACGGCCGAATGATTGTCAGAGACATCCTGGCCGGGGTCGACACGTCAGAGTGGGCGTATGATCGAAATGACGTGCGCCCGGTAATACGCCACTCGCGCGCGCCCATATTCGACAGTTTTCCAAATGATGAAGGGAACTTTTTCCGCGCCCATCGCTATATCGCGATCATACCGTTGGGTGGGGAATATTCCATAAATCGGGTCTCGATCAAAAAGATCCCGAACACAGCTTCGCTGAAAGTCTGGAAGGCCAGCCTTAACAACTCCAAAACAAAGGAATCCATTTCGCTAAGTACGGTGGATCAGGCGGAAAAAATCAGCAGGATGCTGGCGCCCGACAGATGGACGGAGGTTCATCGCACAAGCGATACGATTGTTTTTCGCAACGAAAGAGCCTTGCCCCGAGCCTGGCTGGTGGGAGACGTCAAGGCCGTCGGCGCGGAGGAAGCCTTAAAAACAATAACCGGCGAGGGCGACAACGATTTCGATCCGCGCCGCACCGCCTTGGTGGAGACTGACGTGAAGTCGTCGCCGCTTTTGTCTCAGTTATCCGGCGGGATAGTTTCACCCAATGCCGTGGCAAAGATATCTTCCTATGAGTCGAACCGCTTGAAAATAGACACGGAGGCCGAACACCCCTCGTTCCTCGTCGTGAGTGAGGTTAATTATCCTGGATGGACGGCGCGAATAGATGGGGCGGAGACCCCCATCTACCCAACCGATTACCTTTTAAGAGGCGTGGCGTTGCCTGCCGGGAAGCACACGGTCGTGATGGAGTTCACGGCGCCGGCCTTCTGGAAGGGGATGTACGTTTCGGGATTCACACTTATCGTCGTCGTCGCCCTCGCCGCTTACGGCTATGTCGGCGCGAAGTTAAGAGCCCCTTCAAAAGAGTCCGTTATCGTGCCTAAAACGGCTTGAGGCTTTTTCAGTTTCTTTCGAGTCGGTCAGGCGATAATGAGTGATGAGGGAATGAAGGATAATCCCATATTTAAATCGATCTACTCACACTGCAGGAAGCATCGTGAAGGTTCTGTAATCCTGCTGCTTTTTTCTTTGTTCTTCGCGACTTTCTTCCACAAAGGACTGATTAGTGGGACGTTTTATACAATAGGGGATCAATTCGCGGAGCTCCATCCGTTACGCCGGGCGGCCTGGGACATGATCCGGCAAGGCTCGCTGCCGCTTTGGACTCCGTACATATTCTCCGGCTACCCGCTGTTGTCGATGGCGCAAAACGGCCTTGCCTACCCTCTGACCTGGGGGTACCTGTTCCTGCCGAGCCAGTGGGCGGAGCAGATAAACGTTCTGGCCCCCTTCCTCCTTGCCCCGATCTTCACCTACCTTTACGTCCGCGCGCTGGGTAAATCGCGATTGGCTGGAATCCTGGCGGGGCTGTGTTTCGGCTACGGCGGGTTTATGGCGAGTTGGATGACGAACGGGTTGATGACGAACGCGGTGATGTGGCTGCCGTTAATTCTCATCCCCATTCTGAAAGCGTCAAATAGCCGTTTCATTCCATGCTTGCTGTGGGCCTTCGCGGCGTATTTGATGTCGGTGCTCAACGGGACCGGGCAGGGATTCGTATGGGTGGGGATTACCGCTTTGTCCTACGGCTTCTATTTGAGCGCTGTCGAGACGGTGGCGGTATACAGGTCCTTAAATGAAGGCCGTCCGAAGAACCTGTTGAGATGTTGGAGACCCCTGGCGGTAGCGGTAGGGGCTGTGACGCTTGCGGCTGGGGCGGCGTCGTTTCAGATATTCGAATCGTGGACGGCCAAGACACTGAGTATCCGCGATGTTCTTGGGGTCGAGCGATTCAATGATTTGACGTACTCGCCGATGCGCGCCCTGAAGGCGTTTTTGGCGCCTCTATTCAATTATGTTGAATCAACCCCATTTGTTCCGCTGGGAGTCGCTGTATTGGCGCTGGCTGGCGTCATCATCGCTCTGAGAGAGCTGATGCGGAACAAGCATTTGTTTCTGATACAGGATCCGCAATTATCCTTTTGGGTTATTGCGGCGATAGTGTTTGGGCTGTTGATGCTGGGATCACATACGTTCCTGTACAGCTTGTTGCGCCATATTCCGATCGTTAATTCTTTTCGCGGGCCGTCTCGACTCAGTTTTGGATGGACCTTCGCTCTGGCCATTCTCGCGGCTTACGGGTGGGATGCAGTTACATCGTATGTAAAGCCGAAGCATAAGAACATCAGACCTGATAAGACGCTAATAACAGGCGCCGTAATTTTCATACTCACGATAATAGTTGGTTATTTCTGGATAAGTGGGACTCCCGTTCGGGTCATAGACTCCAACGTAGACTTCTCAATCTCGGAGAGGCGTTACCTTGTTTGGAAGGCGGCGTTCACGTCTCTGTCGCTGTTCGGCTTATGGTTTCCTTTGCGCCTTGCTCCGTCAAAACTCCGGACGCTGTGGTTATGCGCATGGATAGCCGTCGCATGTTTTTTTGATCCATATATCAATCAAACTCGCTGGTGGGGAAAATACACGCTGACGGCCGATAGAATGACCAGGATCTCGCCGGCCCAGCGATGGCTGCGGCAGTATTCGCCCGAAGAAAACAGGATTTATACGCGCGTTCGCGGCCTGGACGGCCAGATTGATCCTGAACCGCTCGACATAGACTCTCCCAATCTAACCATACTGGCCGGATTACATAATGTCGCAGGATACGAACCGTTGATACTGCAACGTTACAGCCGAGCCATGGGCGACGTGGGGATAGATGGAGTAACGGTTCGGGATACCGTTATTCCGAGCGATTCGCCGCTGGACATGAAATCTCATGTGTTGGATCTGCTCAACATGCGCTTCCTCGTTACCTACAAAGATCTGTCGATCGATCGCGAGGAACCGATCGAAAAAGACGGCATCAGATTCGTAAGGCGCGATCTTCCGATAGATTTGTTAAAAGACGGCGCCATCAAATTAGATAAGGTTTCATGTGAAGCGGATACACTGGCGCTGGTAACCACACTGGTTAATTCTGTGGCGATGGAAAACGGAACCCCTGTCGCCAGAGTGGAAATTCAAACAGAAGATGGACAAACTATCTCGCGTGATATATTGGCGGGGGTTCATACGGCGGAATGGGCTTACGAACGCAGCGACGTGCGCGCCGTCATACGTCATGCGCTACCTCCGGTATTCGACACCACCCTTGCCGAGGAACAAAATACATTCCCGGCGCACCGTTACCTGGCGGTCATGCCCTTAGGTCGACGTCATAAAATCGACGACATTACGATCAAAAAGATTCCGAACACGGCTCCGTTGAAAGTTTGGAAAGCCGGCATATACGACTCAGTAACGAAAAGCTCGGTTCAGCTATACGCCGTCGGAGAAAAAGAACGGATAAGCAAAATTTTGGACCCGGACAGGTGGACGGAAGTTCACCGAACCAAAGATACGATAATATATCGCAACAGCAGAGCGATGCCGCGCGTTTGGCTGGTTGGAGAAGTTAAAGTCGTCGAGCCTGAGGAATCTCTGAGAACGATAACCGGCGATAACAACGCCACATTCGATCCACATAAACTCGCATTGATAGAGACGGACGGGAAGCCTGCCCAATTTCTATCTCAATTATCAAACGGAAACGTCCTGTCCGGAGCGTCGGCCAAAATAACATCTTTCCAAACCGACTATCTGTTAAGAGGCGTAGCGTTACCTGAAGGCAGGCATACCATTGAGATGAAATATACGGCCTCCTGGTTTTGGAAGGGCGTGTATTTCTCGCTGTTAACATTATTGATAATCGTAGCCCTTGCCGCTTACGAATTTTCAAAAGCGCCGGCCCGCTATTTCTTACGGCGCTTTAGAAAATTAAGCGCGACCACAATCAGTCAGTGAAAAGCATCGCCGATGTTCTGGATGTGGTCATTGGCCGCGAAGCTCATCGTTTTGTGGCTCTTCGTTTCGCATAGACCGCAAGGGAGGCGACGAGCAGTAATGTGAAGAGTGAAATGATCGCCCCGGTTCGCGCCTTGGGGGCGTTGTACCGCATTTCCACGCGATGTAGACCCGCCGGTGTCACAACCCCGCGTAATAGAAAATTTGTGGTGTGAATGGATGTTTTCACGCCGTCAATTTTGGCGATCCAACCCGGATAATGCATCTCGCTGACGACGAGGAGGGCGGGCTGGTCTGTCTTGGTCTCGATTGTCAGGCGGTTTGGTTCATAGTTCACAATTCTGGCGTACGAGTCATCTGAAAGTGGGCGGCCCGAGAGAGTGGGAATTTTACGTGGATCGATTTCGAGCAACGCTGTGCGCCGCGGGTCGAATTGCCGGTCGTTCAGGCCACGGATGGTGGCCCAGGCTTCCTCCGCGACGACAGCCAGGGCGCTGGTGACCAGCCAGGCGCGTGGCAGCGCGCGCGTGTTTTGGAGAATCTTCACCCCATCTTTCCGGTAGACCGTCCGCCAGTTCTTCGAAGCGGTCGAGAGTGGCGCCGAACGGCCGGAGGCGGAGTCGTAAAGCGAGGCCATCCACAATCCGAGACCGGCTCTGGTCTGCGCCTTGGTGATCTCCACACTCTCGACGCGCGCCCGGGCGCCCAGAGGGATGCGCGCTAGAAAACGATGTTTCTGCCAGCTACCGCTTTCGTCGCCGGGGGAACTATCGAAGATCGGAGCGAGCGCATGTTTGATGATCGACTTCGCGTCGGGGCGATCGTACGCCAACTCGGATGTGTCGACACCGGCGCGCAACTCCCTCTCTATAACGCGTCCGTCGCTGGCTCGGATTGCTATCCTTGCTACGACCGCTTCTTGGGGGATATCGGGCGCGTTGCCGAGAGTGGTGACGAGGGCCAGCGTGTCGCCTTCCGCATCTTCGCTGGATAAAATGATCGGACTATCGGACTTGACATCCACTCCCAGGTTATCCGAGCGGAAATCAACGCCATCTTTTGATACATCGGCGTCGGAATAGACGATGGCGAAGGTCGTATTGAGCAAGTCCAGGACATGAGATTTCGGCTCGAACAGCGTTGGGTCCGTTCCGAGCGAAGCGTCGCGAGGGACTATGTCCCAGGGAAGATTGTTGAGCGCGCGGCTGTATCTCTCCTGCATTAAGGGCTCGTAGCCCGCGACGTGATGAATTCCTGCCAGCGCCGTGATGTTGACCGAATCCAGGGTAGGTTTTTCCGCTTGGCTTTCGGCAAAAGGATTGATGCTGGAATAGACCCGGTTCTGTTCGGGCGGGTATTGCCGCAGGAACTCCGTGGTGGGCGCGAACGCGCCGAATCGGCTTGCGGGCACCACCATTCCGGGAAACCATCGGGTGATTGTGATGAAAGGCTCGATGAAACATGCAAGCGTAACCACGCCCGCCAACAATCCCACCTGGAGCCGGCCACTTTTCATCCTCCATAATAGCCCGGCCGATGCGAAGATCAGCAGAGTGAAGGCTGCTTTCCAGGCCAGATAGGGGTACTGGAAAATTGCGGGCGACGCGCTGACGTCGTTGATCGGGTTGCTCGAAAATCGCCACCAGGAAAATCCGACAGCCGCGCCCGCCGCCAGACAGACGATCCCCAAAACAATTCCGTAGCGTTCGCGCCAGGCCGAAGCCGTTTCACGTCGCCCCGCGATTAACGATTTCATCGCATCCCAGCCAAAGGCGCCCAGTATGCTTAACGCGAACGTCCACTCGAAGGAGTGGCGCGAAGGGATTCGGAAACGATTGATGAATGGGATGTTATAAAATATTTGGTTGAGCCGTGTGTCCGGCCCCAGGATCATAATGAATGAGATCACGGCGACCGCCGCCCAGAAAAGGACCAGGGGATTACGGCGCCATTGTCGTAACGAGAGGCAGAACACGGCGATCGCAAGGCCGGTCGCGAGTGGCGATACATAGAGGGTCACATCGCCGTAAGGGTAAGGTGGCTGCAGCCAGGCCTTGAATGCGAGATCTAGGGGGAAGTATCCGAAGCTGAATTGCTCATAGCTCAACACTCCGCGGACACTCAGGCTTGCCGCGCGCAAGGTTTCCAGGACTTGAAATGCGGCCACGCCGGAAGCCAGGGCGATTCCTCCGGCGGCCACGGCCAGCGGTTTCAACCTTCGCCAGGTCCACAACTCGGCATGCGCGACCACGGCCAGCCCGGAAAGAACGATTAGCGGTCTCCACTTTCGCCAGTCGCCCTGCTCTTCCGTTTCGGCTTCGGGCTGTTCATTTGGCCTCCTCGGATGCAGGACGAGGAAGACTCCGTACGCCAGCGCCAATGTCCCTGCGTAAACGAAACCTTGGCCAACGCCCGCAAGCACCGACATTGTATACGCCGCGGCGCCGGACAAAAGACAGGGAATGAAACGCCGTGTCCGCGCCCGCTCGATCGCGATCAGAAAGAGCGGCAGCCACATCACCGCATTCGGCATCAACCCGTTAAGCCCAATCCCACTGAGTATCATTCCGCCATAACCGAAACTCAATCCGGCCAGCATCGAGGCGATCCTCGATCGCCCCAATTCTCGCGCGTAGGCGTAAGTGAAGATGGGGGAAAGCAGGTAAGGAGCGAGAACGTAGACCTGCTCAGCCCAGTGTCCTGGTAAAAAGAGATATCCCCAGGTGAGTGGATAGCCAACAGCGACCTGAGCCATGGACAATAATGGATAGCCAGAAAGGAGCAACGGCGTCCATAACGGCGGCGAGCCGCTCCGAATCATCTCCCACGCCACCATGCGTAAGGGGTAGGATTCCACTGCCGCGTCACCGTGGAGTATGAAATCGCCTCCGAATATCGCGCGCCTGAAAAGGATCATAAAGATGGCTGCCAGGATTGAGATTGCAGCTATGTTTCCGCCATGTTCTTTCTGAATAACTCGCAAGCGAAATCTTTCCATATTTATGTCTCTAACTCCGGGATTTTAAACAAGAAAGGGGAAGGCCAAATTTTGAAATGGTCGGGCCGACATGGTTACGTTTTCTCGGAAAAACCGCGGATTTAACGGATTAAGACAGATCGGGACGGGATCCGTGAAAATCCGTTTAGATCCTTATAAGTCCGTGGTTTCTCCTTCTTTTTTCAAACCGCAAAAAGACACAGGTATTATTCACCTGGTCTCCAGACGATGTAAAAAACCGCCGCCCCAATTCGTCTATTGTCGCCGTTCGGTAATATAATGGCGTTATTCGTCGATAGAACCAGATCGGCGCGCGCGCCATGATGAACAGCTTCGGGGACGAGGATGGATTTTGTAAACCGATTGGCGTCGGCCGGGCGGAACTTATCGATCACCTGGCCGGAAATCTCTACCGTAACTTCAGGGATGGTTCCACCAGGGCGTATTGGCGTCTGCATGGTCAATTCCAAATCACCATTCCCTTCGATTGGCGGGAGATGAATTGTCGCGCGCTGTTCGGCCCATCGCAGACACTCGGCAGCCTCGCCTTCAAGTCCATACCATCCCGAACCGAGAAATTGATCGGCGGCGAAGGTGGTAAGTTTTGCCCCGGGAGACGGGGCCCAATCCAGCAAGTTACAGTCAAAGCTCAGATCGCGGTTATCGTTGCTTATTCCCAATTTGCTTTGATTCACTGTCTGGTCAAACTCGATTGAAAGCGCATACCACATAAACTGTGGGTCGGTCTTTACCGTGAGGCTTTGATCGAATTCGTCGCTGTTCAGTGTCTGACGATATATTTCAACTCCATTGAGCCGCAAGGCCATGGTTGGCAGGCGACCCGAAGGGCCCCTTGCCGGTACACCGCGCAGTCGCAAGACCATCGAATCCGCGGCGTTAAACAGCGCGACTTTGGACTGACGCCCCAACCAGCGCCGACTCTGATACCCATTACTTTCCTGGCCTTGCCAATCGGATAAGAATAACGTCCGGTTAGCCTTGGTTACATTGGTGACGTAGACGTCAAAATAACGCCCCAGGCTCAATCTCTTCAATCTTCGGACGCCATAATCGTTCGATGTCCAATGAAACGCCTCGTCCAATTCTCCTGAGGCCGGATAATCGGTAAGCGCAATAATACGGCTCCCTTCAACCCCAGGGTTGATTAGATTTGCTTCGGAGTTTTTGATTTTTGCCGATCTGAGCAGCCTGACTTGCGGAAGATAGAAGCTGACATGTGGTGTGAAATTGCCACTGAAGTCCAAGACTTCATGTTGAGCGTCGAAGTTCTTTTTCAAATAGGTGAGAGCCTTAATTGGAGGGCTCACCTCGCCATGTATCAGCTTAATGATCGGATAGGTCCATCCGGCCATTCCAAGCGTCACCGCCGCCGCCAGAATCAGGCCCGAATATTCGCGCGTTCGCCGCCATCCCGAACTCAGAATCATGTCGGGAATTTTTACCAGCCCGCAAGCGGCAAGCCCGATGAACAAAGGAATATAGGGCAGTGAATAGAGCGGCGCGGGAAACGGCACATTGAACGTCAGGGTGAAAGCCATATATGGGAGAAACGCCAGCGCCATCCAACCGATAACACGCCATTGACGCTTTAGAATAAGCGCAATCAACCCTAGAACCGTAAACCCGTAGATTATCTGCATGATCCAATCCGGGCCCCAGGTTTCTATAAAAAAACGCGTGAAACGATATGGGAGATAGTCACCCTGGGCAAAGATCGTATCAGTCTGGTAAATATACTTAGAGTGCTCCCTCGACATCGTGCGGTAAGTGTTCCAGGTGACGATATAGATGAAGGGCGCAAACCAGACGATCACGCCGAGCGCCCCGGTTGCGAGGGCCGCCGCAACAAGCTTCCATTCCCGGCGCCGGAGCCGGTCGATGAAGACCATGGCGATTACCGGCCCCATCACCCATAATAGAGTGACTCGCACTCCCATCCCCAGTCCGAAGAGCGCGCAGCCGGCGATCAACGAGCGTCGCGATCGCAGGCCGTGAAGGACGAGCGCCAGTCCAATGACACCCAGAGTTAGCCCCACTCCGTCACTGCGTGCGGCCCCGCCATGGACCCAGACGTTCGGCGCGAAAGCGCCGAGCAACGCCCCGGCAATGGCTATTCGCCTGTCTTGAAAAACCTCGCGATAAAAAAAGAAGAAGGCCGGGGCCAGCAAGGAAGCGAAGATAAGGGCTACGGTGGTCAGCGCGCGATGTTCATCATGGAACACCCAATATCCTATGCGCGCCATCACTACCAGAACCGGAAATCCGGGTGGATGTGGACTATGCTCAGCAAGATCGTACTTATGCAGGGCGCGCGCAAAAAGAATGTCATCCCATTCCCAGAGCGAAGCAGGGACCGCGATAAGACGCGTGACGCCACAGAGGATCAACAATCCCATGACTATTCCCGCGTCATTGGTTCTCGCCCACGCAATCAGGCGCGGGAGGAATGAAGACTTCGAAACTATTTGTTTATCCGGATCGGCAGCCGTGGCTATTGATTTGTTGGCGGTGTCCAAGCGTGCCTTCCTGCTTACTTATTCATTCGGCTAATCGAGCGTTCAGGTTATGATTGCAGCGTCGATTCAGATTGGGATAAACGCGCTTGATCGGGGGCCGGTATAAATGTGTGTCGCATTAGATCCGCTGGTGAATCCGTCCTGGTGCATTCTATCAGAATTTGATAAGCGAAGAGCTTCGGCCAGATCCGCGCCAGTCTGGCCAGCAGGCGGTCCGCGACGTTAAATATCTTAGAACGTCCGCCAGTCAGATCGGCGAGCGGCGGACCGAAGCCGATGATGTGATCAATCCGGAAACCGGCGTTCTTCAGCAATCGCCTGAAAGAGTCAACGGTGAATAGCCGCCTGTGAGTCAGATCGAGAATCCCACGCCCGTAATTGAACCAGCCCAACAACATCGCGAGTCGAATCGGAAGGAACGCCACGTTGCCAGCGCTCACGTAGAGTTTCCCTCCGCTCTTCAAATACCTGAAGATCTCCGCCATGCCCCGCTCCGGCGATTTCAAATGTTCGATCACGCCGAGCGCGATTGTTGTGTCGTATTCCTCGACATCGAATTGGCGCTCCCATGGTTGATCCAGGTTAACATGGAACTGTTTTATCTGAGATTCGGGCAGATCCGAGTTCTGATCAATGCAGGTCACATCGACGCCGCGATCGGCGATCGCGCGGCCGACCACCTCGCCGTCGCCTCTGCCGACATCAATAAGCCGGGAGCCGGGTTCGAAAGGGAGATGGCGTATGAAATAATGGAGTGATGTTGTTGACTGCTTGGGCGTGTAGACTTCGGGGATTCGCCGCCGAATATCGAATTTCGGGTCGTAAAAGATCTCGAATTGCATGAGCCTGTACCTCACAGATGTCTTGACGCATTGCCATGCGTATTGCATTCCGTTGACGTGACAGATTTCGTCCCCGTAGAAAGTGGGAATCGGGACTTCGGTGATGTGAAATCCGGCGGCGTGGAACTGCACTATGATGTCGGCGTCGAAGTCGAAACCGAGGCTGTTACTCGTGAAGGGAATTTGCCGGAGAGCCGACGTGCGATAAGAGCGATAGCCGCTATGCATCTCCGACATCTTCGCGCCCAGGATCAGGTTCTGCATCCTCGTCAGGATCCGGTTGCCGACCCATTTGTAGAGAGGCATCCCGCCTTTGATTGCGCCGAGAGGTTTGATAAAACGACTGCCGAAAACCGCGTCGACTCCGTCCGCATAGGGCGCCAGGATATGTGGGAGAACTTCAGGCGCGTACTGGCCGTCGCCGTGCAGAAGGACGACTATGTCGAAGCCCTGCTCGATGGCGTATAGATAGCCCAATCGCTGGTTGCCGCCATACCCCTGGTTGTATGGAGTCCGAAAGATGCGTAGAGGAGCGTATTGAGAGGGCCAATCGAGTTCCATGGCGACGGCGAAAGTGTTATCGCTCGAGTGATCGTCCATGACGAAGATTTCGCTGAGGCGTTCGGCCACCCAGGTTGGAATGCGCTCAAGAACTTTCTTGATATGCTTCTCCGCATTGTAAGCCACTATAAAGATTGCAACTTTGTTTCCCTCCAATACCTGCAGAGCGCGCTCATTAACATCATTCATTTCATTATTCACAGGGTTCATGGGATTTCGCCTTGATTAAATTATAAATGGGTCTTTGAGTACGAGGACGCGAATTTTACTCCGCGGGTGAGGTTTTGTATAGATTTCCGGACAGAAATATCCTATTCATATTTGGACTCGACTTTGTCCATTTTGTGACTTCGGCGCAAGCGCCGAAGTCACAAAATGGACAAAGTCGGCTCTTTGAAAAAGTAACGGCAGACCGCGTAAGCTCCGGAAGAAATCTTTTCCAGGAGAAGTCTTCCTTGTGCGAACACTGTCTGCCGATTTGTTGAGCCTGATTGTAGTTTTTCGGCCCCTGTTTACCAAGCCGACTTGGGAGAACGCAAAAGCGCTGCTGCTCGGTGTGCTGCTGGCTCGTGGCAAACGCACCGTGACAGCTTGCTTGCGAGTCGTCGGTCTCTCGCATGAGGGGCGCTTTCAGAACTACCATCGAGTGCTCAATCGGGCGAAGTGGAGCGCAGTGGACGCCGCCCGAATCTTGCTCGG
>WNFU01001892.1_pt1 | contig 33585 bp, 32 predicted proteins | sample 5400121 | NCBI WGS metagenome assembly WNFU01 (sample SAMN13153360, study PRJNA577476) | soil metagenome | isolation source: 100 cm soil or saprolite under grassland replicate 1 | place: USA:California | collected 2016-06-15
GCGGTACAGTACGGGGAGCGTGAGCGACCTGAGCATCTATCAATAGGCCTATTGATAGATGCTCAGGTCGCTCACGCTCCCCGTACTGTACCGGAGGTCGCGCCACTTTCCCGTACATGCATTTGCAAATCGCTCTAAGCAAAAGAAATTCCGCTGTGTCCTTGTGGCAAGAGGCGTGCGCCGCATACTTAATCCGAAAACCGATGATCACATGAAACACATCGCATCGAATCCCTCTTGACTCTCCAATTACAGGAGACAATAGACTGCCCTGGCTGGCTAATGAAAAGGGTGTCAAGCAGGGGAGGGAAATGGTGAATCTCGGGGTCATTGGTTTGGGAATGATGGGGCGCGCGATGGCGCGAATCCCGCTGCGGGCGGGACATCGCGTCACTGTTTGGAACCGCACGCGCAGCTCGCTATGCCTTTGAGAAGAGACTGTTCGCTTCGCCGACGGAGAGCATGTTCGTGGTCATCGCCGTGTACGTCCCTTCGTTGAGCGTTTCGGTTGCGATGCGCCGGGCGAGCGCGAGCGCGGCCTGGAACGGTCCGCATCCGAGACTCACCCGCCGGACCCCGGCGCGCCGGAGTTCAGCGACCGGCGGCAGTCCCCCATATCCCGCATAGATGTTCAGCGGTCGCTCGATGGCCTGCGCCAACCGCGCCATCTCTTCCGGGCTTTCCAGTCCCGGAACAAAGATGCCATCGGCGCCGGCGGCGACATACATTCGGGCGCGTCGCACTGTGTCTTCGTAGCGGGCGCCCGGATCATTCGTGGGCGCGAAATAGGCGTCGGTTCGCGCGTTGATGAACAATCGGACTCCGGCTTCCTCCGCGACGGCGCGGATGGCGGAAATTTTCTCAGTCAAGGCGCTCGGCGGAGCGAGTTCCTTCGCGCCAGGTGTGAGGCCGTCTTCGATGTTTATTCCCACGACTCCCAATTCGAGCAGGGCGCGAACGGTCGCCGAGACCTCCGCCGGCGTCCGGCCGTACCCACGCTCTATGTCAACGCTAACCGGCGCCGTGACGACACGGCAGATGCGCGCGCAGGCTTCCAACAAATCACGCGCGCTGACCTGTTCGCCGTCGGAATATCCGAGCGACCACGCCATTCCCGCGCTCGTTGTGGCTATCGCCGGCGAACCGGCTTGCTCGAAAAGCCGCGCGCTCGCCGCATCCCAGGCGTTGACCAGCACGAGCATTTCATCACCCGCATGCAGCAGATGAAATGCCTCGGCTCTTTGTCGCTGTATGGTTCGTCGCATAGATTCTCCCTCCTTCGTTTCCATCGGCGGCGCCCGCAAGACTGGCCCACAAATGCATTGCCGCATAAGCGCGCCAGGGTCGCCACTCGTCTGCGATCTTCGTCAACTCCCTGGCTGAAACCAGGCTCTTCCTGCTGTTCCTGGCGCCCAGCGCCCGGCGCAGCCCCAAATCGTCAGATGGCAAGGCGTCGGTTTCCCCGAGCGCCCGCATCGCAATGTAATTGGCCGACCAATCGTCGATCCCCGGAATGACGCGGAGGCGCGAGATTGCCTCATCCAGTCCATGCGAGGCGTCAAGCTCAAGCTCCCCGCGGGCGACCGACGAAGCCAGCGCTCGAATGGTATTAGCGCGGGCCTCGGTAATCCCGATGACCCGCAGATCAGCCTCCGCCAACGCTTCCGGCTGCGGAAAAAGATGAGTCAGGGCAAGGTTCTCATAACCCGGCAATGGCGCGCCGAAGGCTTTTACCAGACGCCCGGCCAAAGTTGTTGCGGCTGCCTCTGAGTCCTGCTGTCCGAGCACGGCGCGCACGGCGAGTTCGAATCCATCCCACGCGCCCGGCACACGCAGACCGGGCGCCGCCGCCAGGGCGTCCGCTAGCGCGGGGCAGCGGCGCAGATGTTCGGCAATTTGTAACGGGTCTGCGCCGAGATCGAAGATGCGCCGCGCACGTTCCGCCACCTGCATGACGCATTCGTAGCTCGGCAGCCAGACATGCATCAGCAGGTAAGCCTCGTTTGCAACGCGCCGCAATTCGATGACGCCGGCCGCGGAATTGAGCTGTATTGTTCTGCGATAACAATCGCCGTCAACGGCTTCGACGCCGGGCGTGGCTCGCTGTCTGAAAAAAACGCTCATCGCAGCCCAGTCCAATGGCGGCCTGTACGGCAATCGCAGCGGGAGACCGCCTCCGTTCCGCGCATCCTTCATTCGCTTCAACTCCGTCTTCAATCCGCGCCGATTCCGAATCTGCGTCGGCGATTGCCCGAACGCGGAAAGCACGGCGTGGTTGAATTGCCGGACGCTGCCAAACCCCGCGGCAAAGGCGATCTCAGTGATCGGCAATTCCGTCTCCTGAATCAGCCTGGCGGCGAAATGAACCCGCCGCGCGATTGCGATGGCGAGGGGCGAAACGCCCAGATGTTCGGCAAACAACCGGCGCAAGTGGCGTGATCCGATGCCGAGTCTGGCTGAAAGCTCTTCGAGACCGGTTTCATCCAGGACGCCTTCCGAGATCAGCCGCAATGCGCGAGACACAACCGCCGAACTGCCCAGCCAGGCGGATGTCCCCGGAGCGGCCTCCGGACGACACCGCCGGCAGGGACGAAATCCGGCGGCTTCGGCGGCGGCTGCGCAAGCGAACCAGCGGATATTTTCCGGCCTGGGAGGACGGACGCGGCAGACGGGGCGGCAGTAAACGCCGGTGGTTACGACGCCGCCGAAGAATCGCCCGTCGAAACGCGGGTCGCGGCTCAAAACCGCCTGATAGCAAATTGTCGGATCCAGTTCCATGTCGATCGCCAATCTATCAGCTCAGGATGACATCCTTTGCTCGTTGCGTGTCCATGTATTCCCGCACTCGTCGAATGCGTTCTCCTTCCAGCTCGATTTCGAGATCACTTTATAAATTTTCAGCACGGGCGGCGCCGGCAAGTTTCGGACATGATCGTCACGAATGCTTGCGGACCGTCATCGCGTCTCCCGCTGCGCCGCCTGCCAGTGCGCGCGCAGTTCTTTGTTGAACTCCGCCCAGCGTTCTTCGGGAAAGAAAATTCTGGCGCCCTTGAACTCGACCCGACGCCGCGTGCCGGGGATGGTGTCGGCTAGCCAACGCGACCACTTCACGTCGAAATACATGTCATCCGTTCCCCAGACGATGAGCGTCGGCGCTTTCAGCGTCTTCAACCGCGTTTCAACGGCGAGTGTGTGCTTGTTGTCGAAGGCTGCGAGGAAGCGTTGCAGGTCGCGCGTGCGCTGCTCGGACCTGACCAACGGACGCAAATATTTCTCAATGTTGTCGTCAGTCAGGCGTTCCGGGTGTTCATACGCCGGCCCCAGGGCTTGCGGCGACCGATAGACGCTCTTGTCCGCCAACATCGCGTCTAGAGTCCCACGCAAACCGCCGGCGGCCGCCATCGCCAGGAATGGCTTGAAGGCTTCGGGCGGCCAGTTGTCGTGGGCGTCGCAGTCGGTGAGCGTGAGGCTGCGTACGCGCTCAGGGTACGAAGCGGCGAAAATCTGCGCAATACCACCCCCGCTGTCGTTGCCGACGAGGTCAACCTGCTCGATCTTCAAGGCGTCCAGAAATTCCTCGAGCATGTTCGCATTGGCCGTCACGGAGACGTCCTGATCCGGCGCGATTTCGGTGTCGCCATGCGCAAGCAGGTCAACCGCTATGCAGCGCCGGATGTCGGACAAATGCGCCAACTGATTGCGCCACAGATGCCCGTTCAGCAGCACACCATGCACAAACAACGCGACCGGTCCTTCGCCCTGCTCCGTGTAACTGATGCGGCCCGACGCGGTCTGAACGCTGCGCCGGCTCGGCGATGATTTGACGCCCTCTGTATGAGTTTTGTTAGTCATACTATCTGTTATCCTCCCTGAAACGATTTTCTCCTTGAACACCTGAAATCCAGGTGTGATCAGTAAAGCACGCAAGAAAAGAGGGCCGCTATCAGAATCTTTAGCGACGGCGGACACAGCCGGCGCCCGGCTCGACGTCTGGGCGGACGCCATCAGACGCGGGTTCGTGTCCGCCCGCGCCGGTGTCATCGCGCTCAGATAAAACCCGATGACCACCGCGCCGGTCAGCAGCGCTGCGCCGGGCCGCGTAATCCGACGCTGCTCGTCATGAGCGCTGGCGGCCATTTTGTCTCCGTCCATGTCCGGGCCCTCGCTCGGCGCCGCCGCAGAAGCATGCGCCTCCTTCAGCTTCCTTGCGCACTCATCACAGCACACCTCAACAGTCTTGCCGCTGATTTTGACCTTGATGGAATTCGCATCCAGATTGCAGTCGCAAGCCGCACAAGTTTTCTCGGCCATAAAATTGTTCTCCTTGGGAAAATTGATCTGCTTGAACACCCGAAATCCGGGTGTGGCCAGTAGGCCATGCAGGAGGAGAGGGTCGCTATCAGAATCTTTAGCGACTTGTTTGAATGAAGACTGTGCAAATTAAAGTCGAATGCAATCAACTATTTGAATCCTGCGCATAAATCGGGAGACGCCTGGGTACGCATCGCTTCCAGCGTGCAGTCTCGGGAGGCCGCCCATTGATTCTCGAATGCGCCTCCTGCCGAATTTGCACACGCTTCATTTGAATAGGCCCTAACGACGCAGCGCCGTCTGCCGGAACTCCGAGGGCGAGCGGCCGTAAGCCTCGCGGAATGCGGCGCTGAAGTGACTATGGCTGGAGAAGCCGAGGTCCAGGCCCAGGGCGGTCAGGTCGTCATACTGCGCGATAAGATCCAGCGCCCGCGCCAGTCGTAGTCGCAACTGGTACCGGTACAAAGGCAGGCCTTCCACTTGTTTGAAGACCTGCGTGAGATAAACCGGAGAGCCGCCCACTTCGGCGGCGATCTCTGCCAAAGTCCAGCGCCTCGCCAGATCGGTTGCGAGCACGAGCTTAACCCGATCCGCCAGTCGTCGCCGTCCGACACTGGCGCCAGCCGCGTGTGTGGTTCGCGGCCCCAGGGCGCGCAGCGCCAGGGTCAGGGCCAGGCTTTCCGCTTCCAAAGGTTCCGCGATGTTCTGACGCAGGCTGTGCCGCAGCAGCGCCACGAGCGCTTGAGCACGCGGATCGATCCGCAGGCGCTGCTGTCGGAACGCCAGCGCGGCGCCGTCGCGCATAAAAGCGAGTGGCGCCAGTTCGCGCAAATCCGGTTCGCTGATGATCAGTGTCAGACTGGCGTCGCCACCCGGCACGGGGTGGCTGACCTGGTAACCTTCGGCGGCGTTGAAAAATAGCGCCTGGTTCGCCTCGGCGACGGCCTCATCACGACCCAGCCGTCGCACATAGACGCCGCGATACGGAAACACCAGTTGTGTGTCGGTCGCGCACTCTTCCGCGCTCTGGCCCCGGCAACTGCCCTTGCAGTACACGTCCCGGACCGTAACGGTCGGAGTTTCCAGCAAAGATTGAACGGCAAATTCGGACATGAGTTTAGATCTCGTTGTTCAGCGCGACAGTCCAACCCGGCAGTGGGACGAAATAATATATCACTGAATCTCAATTGAGAGACACGTCGGGCCGGAGCGACCTCAGAAAATCTTGCGCGTCAAAGATCTCGCCGGCGGCGACAACCCCTGTCGCCTTGAAACGTCCGCCGAGGAGGCGCTCGGCCGCCTCCACGACGATGGGCGCCGTGATCGCATAGATATCGCGTCCACGCGCTATGGCGCGGCGCTCCTCACTTCCCCTGCGTGCGACCGCCTCCATGATGAAGGTCTGCGACGAGCGTCCGCTTTCGTCCGCCGCCACAGGCTCGGGCGTATCGGGGTTGCGGAGGTCCGTGATAGGCGCGAGATTCATGAACGCGTGAATCTCGGGCGTCCGCAGATGGCGGGAGATGGTGATGATTTCGGAGAAGCCAAGTCCTACGACATCCTGCGCGCCGAACGGCGCCGGGAAATTCCACGCGCGCCTTGGCGCCGGATCGGCGAGGAACTCCAACTTATTGTTCGAAAATACGAAACGCCGGCCTGTATTACGCTTGCCCGTCAAGCGCGTCCCCCGTGTCGGCTTCCAACTATCGAGCGCTACCGCGACGCATATCTCATCCGCGTCCGGCCAATCCCCCATCGCCGCAGTGGCCAGGAGATCGCCCAATCCGCCATAGAACGCCATCGCGGGGGCAATCACGACGCCCGCATCTCTCGCCGTATCAGCAAATCGCTCAAAGGAGGCAAGCGCGGCCGATTGTTCCGCAGTCACATCCAAATAGTGAATACGCGCACGAATTGCGGCCTCGATGAGGGGCGCCGCTGTGTCCATGAACGGCCCGGCGCAATTGATGACCGCCGCGGCGCCCGAAATCGCGCGGTCGAGCGAGGCGGGATCGTCAACCGACGCAACGCGCGCTTCCGATCCCGGATGCGCTTCGGCTATGGCGTTCAGCTTCCCGGCGTCTCGACCGGAAAGAATGGGCGTCAATCCGCGCCGGCGCAATTCCGAAACCACGAAGCGGCCGGTGTGCCCCGCTGCGCCAAAGACGGCGACCGTTCGATCCGGCGTCTCCGACGGTGTTGGATATGGAGAGGATGCTGTCGATTGGAACGCCTGCGGCATATATTCCTCCTGAGCTACAGTCCGAGCTAGCGGATCCCCCAGAGCCGCAGCGCTTCGTCGGCGATTATGTCGGGAAACTCTTCCGGAAAGAAGAGCTTTGCGTCTTCAACGCGTCGCACGCCGCGAGAGTTTGGGAATATTTTGTCCAGATAATCGGGGCTTTTTTGCGAGAAGATGTCATCGCCCGTCCCCCACACGATTCGCGTTGGCGCGGCGCATCGTTTGAGTTCTTTCTCGACGCCGGCCAGGGGGTTAGGCTCTAGCGCGATGGCGTAGGCATGAACTTGCGCTTTGCGTTGTGGCGAACTCACTAGAGGGGCCAGGTAATAATCTACCGCCTCGTCGGTCGGATTGGCGCGGAAGGTGTAAGTTTGTCCGCCAAGCCCTTCCGCCGAACGTGCGAGAGACTTATCGGCTACCCAGGGAACGAACCATTTGTCCACGAACGTTCCGGCGCGCGCCATCTCGATCACCGGCAAGAGCGCGGGCGGCGGACTGTCTGTCTCCACATCGCAGTTCGTCAGTAGCAACGTACGGACGCGCTTCGGATGACGAATCACGAAGAGCTGCGCCACCGCGCCGCCGCTGTCGTTAGCGACTAGATCAACGGTCGGGATCGAAAGTGAGTCGAGTAGCGCCGCGAGCATGGCTACCTGCGCGTCCGGCGCGAGGCTCTGCCCTTCGGGGATCTGCGAGTATCCGAGTCCCATGAAATCCGGGGCGACGCATCGCCGGTACGCCGACAGCCGATCGAGCGCGCCTCGCCACTGGAACCCGTTGAGGGGAAAGCCGTGCAGGAAGAGTGCGGCGTCTCCGGAGCCGCGCTCGACATAGGCGATCTTCCCAAACGGTGTCTCGGCGAATTGTCGCGCGGCGCTCCACGCCGCGGCGTCCAACGGCCGGCCATGCGCCAAGGTTTTCGGCGCCTGGCTCGTCTTCTCTGTAGGTTTTTTAGGCGGGCCGGCGTTCTGTTGTGGCTTTGATTGGTTTCCGCGCGCCTGTGAGTATCCATTGAAAACCGGGCCATGACAGAGGCAAATCGCAATGATAAAAAGTACCGTGCGTTTCATCCGTTTCTCCATCTGATTGCATTTGGAGATCAAACTATAGGGTTTCAACACAGGCGGCGCTGGCTAGTTTCGGACATGATCATCCGGATTTGGTGATTTGTTTCAGAACCGGAAGCGCGGCGCCAGCAGATGAAGCATGAATACAGTGTTTACAAAGTATTCCAGCGCCTTGATTCACCGCAGAGGTCGCAGAGGAACGCAGAGGGAAAAGGCTTACTCTCTCCTCTGCGCGCCTCTGCGACCTCTGCGGTTGAACCGAAGATAGATAACTTTGTTAACGCTGTAATGAAGAACGGTAATGCGACAGGACTTCAGACGAGCTTTACAAAGACATAACCACTCTTCTCGCTATAATCCGTATACTCATACTGATCAGACGCGCCGACCAAGGCGACCTTCGCGCTCCACATCACGTCACACTGATGGAGAAACACAATGAAGAATATTCAGTTAAGTCCCGCATCGTTCGGTTTGCTGACCAGTCTGTTTTGCGGCGCCACTACAATTTTGTTTGGTTGTTTCTGGTTTCTTTCCGCCGCCAGTCAGGATGTTAAGATCGTCAATCAACCCGCCGCTGAAGGCCATACAATCACGCCTGCCGGAACGCTCTTGTTGGACGCGACTACAAGGCTGCCCGCCGTGGCTCCGCTCACGGTGGATTTCGTCCGCTCGCCCGACAAGAACGGCCCGGACGGCAAAGGCCGCTATCTGATCGCGGTGAACAGCGGCTTCGGACTCCAATTCAACGCCGAGACCAATCATGGCCAGCAATCGCTCGCTGTCATTGATCTGAATGCGAAGCCCGCGCCCGTCGTGATCCAGAATGTTTATTTCCCAGCGCCGCAGAGCGCCAGCGTCGGCGTCGCGCTCACAGCCCAGGCCGAGCAGGACGGAAGCCACCTGCTATATGTCTCCGGCGGCGTCGAGAACAAAATCTGGATGTTCCGGTTCACCCCCGGCGCGCGCGCGCCGATCACGCCGGCCTCGTCGGGGCCGAACACTCGCGTCGAAGCGCCGTTCATTGACGTCAATGGCTTTGCCACGCAAGCGCCCACGCCGCGGTACAACGGAAATTTCGCGCCCGTTTACCCGACGGGCCTGGCGCTCGGTCCTGACGGCGAGACGCTCTTTGTCGCCAACAACCTCGGCGATAGCCTGGGCATTATTCGCAACCTGCGCGGGACGCGCGAACTCGTTCGCGTGGATTTGCGACGTGACAATCCACTGCAGCCCATATATCCATACGGCGTCGCGGTTTTGCCCGCGCGCGACGGCGAAGCGGCCAAAGTGTACGTCTCTTGCTGGAATGACGCCTCGCTGGCGGTGATTGACCCGAACGATCCGAACAATTCGGGCAAGCCTGTCCGGCGCATTGCGGTGGACCGCCATCCGACGGCAATGATCTTCAACGCCGCGAAGACGCGTTTGTACATCGTAAACTCGAACGCCGACAGCGTCTCGGTGATTGACACGGCGGCGGACAGGGAGATCGAACGCGTCAACGCGCGTCTCGCCGAGAGAGCCTTGCCGGGTGGCAGCCCTGAAAGCCTTGCGTTGAGCGTGGACGAGAAGACGCTTTTCGTCGCCAATGCGCACAGCAACGCCGTCGCCGTCGTTGCGCTCGCGCAAAGCGGCGAGGAGAAATCCAAGCTGAACGGTTTTATTCCGACCGGTCAATATCCGGCGGCGATCGCCGTCGTGGGGCAAAGTCTCATTGTCGGGAACGGAAAAGGCACGGGCGTGGAGAACTCTTCCGTGATCGTCAACAACTCGGGCCGCGCGCCCAACGCGCCGAACGACCGTTTCCCTGCGGGGCGCGGGCAGGGCGGGCAATATAGCGGCTCGCTGATTTCGGGCAATCTGAGCCTGATGGACATTCCTGACGAGCGGCGGCTGTACAGCCTCACGCAGCAGGTCTTGCGCAACAACGGCTTGAATCGCATCGCGCGTCTGCCCGCGTTTGACCTGATGCTCGTGGGATTGCGGCGGGAAGAAGATGAAAACGAAAAAGAAGAGCATTTGGAATGGCGACGTAACGCCCGATCACGACGCGCTTTGATGGCGCGGCGCCAGTTCACAAAGTAAAATTAACAATAAATCAAGCGCGGCTTACATCAATATGGCGCAAAGAGAGTTCGATGACGCGATTGTCGGCGCCGGCATAATAGGGCTGGCGCATGCTTACCACCTGGCGATGCGCGGACGCCGCGTGGTTGTCTTTGAACGCGGCCCGCAAGCGCACGGCGCGTCTATCCGCAATTTCGGGATGATCTGGCCTATCGGCCAACCCCCGGGCGAGATGTATGAACTGGCGCGCCGCAGCCGTGAACTGTGGCTGAACGCGCTGCAAGCCGCCTGCCTGTGGTATGAGCGCACAGGCTCGCTCCACTTGGCCTATCACGACGACGAAGCGGATGTGCTGCGAGAATTTATTACAGCCGCGCCGACAAGCGGTTTCGAATGCAAGTGGCTTGACCCGCGGCAAGTCATATCAAAATCACCAGCAGTCAAACCCGACGGGTTGCGAGGCGCGATGTGGAGCCCGATTGAAACCTGCGTTGATCCGCGTGAGGTCATCGTCAATCTGCCCGCCTGGCTGAGCAAAGAATACAGGGTTCAATTCGTTTTCAATTGCGCGGTGACCGCTTACGATGACCGCTACGCGCTTGCGGGCGGAGAGGAGTATGTCGCGGATAATCTGTACGTATGCGCGGGCGACGATCTGCAAACGCTCTTTCCCATGGTCTTTCGCGATAGCGGCCTCGTTCGCTGCAAGCTGCAGATGATGCGCTCGCATTCCATGGCGGATGATTGGCGCGTCGGGCCGATGCTCGCCGCCGGGCTGACGCTTGCGCATTACCGCGCTTTTCAGGATTGCCCGTCGCTGCCCGCTTTGAAAAAACGCTTTGCCGATGAAATGCCCGATTACGTCCGCTACGGCATCCACGTGATGGTCTCGCAGAACGGGCTCGGCGAACTCACGCTCGGAGATTCGCACGAATACGGCGCCGAGATCGCGCCTTTCGACAAACAGGAGATTGACGAACTGATACTTCGCTACCTCGACACATTTTTCAACGCGCCGAAGCTGCGGATCGCCTCGCGATGGAACGGCGTTTATGTCAAACACCCGACCGAGCCTTATTTCATCGCGCGCCCCGTCGCGGGCGTAACCATCGTCACTGGCGTCGGCGGAGCGGGGATGACGCTGTCGTTCGGGCTGGCGGAGAAGATCGTCAAGGAGAATTTGGGGGAGGATTGAAATGCGGTTTGAATTGCCAATTGAGCTGGTGGTTTTCGATATGGCGGGCACGACCGTCTCGGAAGGCGGCGCGGTCTACCGATGTTTGCGCGACACGCTTACTGCAAATGGATTGGAGACCCCGACGGACGCCCTGCAAGAAGTCAAAGGAATAGACAAGTATGAGGCGCTGCGGATTTTGATTGAAAGATCGGCTATGCGTGAACAATTACTGCCCGGTCTCGACGCCATCCACGAAGACTTCGTCGAACGGATGATCGAGTTCTATCGCGCCGATCCGGCGATTGGCGAGGCGCCGGGCGCGAGCGAGACGTTCCGCCGCCTGCGTCAAGCCGGCGTGAAAGTCGCGCTCGACACCGGCTTCAGCCGCGACATCGCGCAGACGCTGATCGACCGGCTGAATTGGGAGCGTGACGAGTTGATTGACGCCTCGGTGACGAGTGATGAGGTCGATCGCGGGCGCCCTCACCCCGACATGATCCGGCGACTGATGTTGAAGCTCGGCGTCACAGACCCGCGGCGCATAGCCAAAGTCGGTGACACGCCCGCCGACCTGCTGGAAGGCAAGAACGCTGGCTGCGGCCTGGTCGTTGGAGTGACTCAAGGTTCATGCTCTCGCGAGCGGTTGGAGCGATTTCCGCACGACTATTTAATTGGTTCGGTGGCGGAGTTGCCAGAGTTGCTTGGGGTTTAAGCGAGCCTGGGTACGCGCCGCTTCCAGCGCGCAGTCTCGGCGAAAGACGAATTTACAGGAACAAAACCTGTGTAGGCGTTACGCGCAGTTCGGGGGCGCCTGATTCCAATCAATAGGCCTCTTGCCGAGAGCGCGCTGGAAGCGACGCGTACCCAGGCCCGCTTCAGGTAATCTTGCAGGGTAGTTTCTCAAGCAAGGATTGATACTGCGGCAATCCCGGCGCCTTCGCCCCTACCACTTTCGCCAGTTCATCCCACCGGCGCAGCCGCGCGCCTTCGCGAGCGTAGGGCGACGCTTCGAACTCCCGAACCTCCTCATCGCTCATCGGCCCGCCCTGCAACGCCAGGCTCCGGATCGAGGCTGCGGAGAGCCCGTGTTGGTATTCGACGTCAATGGCGCACAGATACCGTTTGGCCGCGACGTGCAAGCGAATCGGTTCTGTAACAGCCGCCGGGAAATAGCGCGCAAGCCACGTCGCCCCGACCTGCTCGTGCCGGCCGTCAACCCCGCGATCGGCGATGTCCTCCGGCAGCTTATGCAGCAGGTGTCCGACGTCGTGGAGAAGCGCGGCGGCGATCAACGTGTCGGACGCGCCTTCTTGTTCTGCCTGAAACGCCGTTTGCAGCGCGTGTTCGAGCTGCGAGACCGGCTCGCCGAAGTAGACATCGCCGCCCCGCCTCGCGAACAGCTCTATGATTTCGTCAACTATGCTCACGTCGCCTCCATTTCAATTTTGGTTTTTACCGAACGCCGTTGCCCGATCAGGAATAGCGCCGCAGCCAGGCTTGATAGCAGCGCGACTCCGGCCAGCGCCGTGAACGCGCCTTGCCAGCCGAAACTGACCGAGACGCGCGCCACAGTATCGCCCGCCAACACGCCTCCCAAATATCCCACGCCGTCAATGATGCCCGAGGCCGTGGCGCTACCTCTCTTGCCTCCGAAGTCGAGTGAGATCGCGCCTGCCAGATACGAATACGGCCCGATCAGCGTGAAGGCCACAGCGGCCACTAGCAAGACCGGCAGCGCCGGCGAGCCGCCGAAGCGCGCGTGGCCGAGCAGCCACAAGCCCGCGCTCGACAACAACAGCCCGATCAAGATGATCAGCGCGCGCCCGTTGCGCCCTAATTTGTCGCTGATGAAGCCCGCCAACAGAACAGAAACGCCGCCGAAGAGGGGGAAGAGCGCGCTCTTGCTCGCGGCGTCGGCTTTGCTCAAGCCGACGACCTCTGTGAAATAGGTGGGCGTCCAGGTGTTGAACGTCTCGCGCAGCAGCGTAGTCCCCAACGATAGCGAACATACGATCCAAAACGCCGGGCTGCGCAGAAAAGCCGTGAGCGCCCATTTCAAAGCCGCTTTCGCCGAGCCTTCGTGTTCGTCTACTAAATTGAGCGGGTTGGCTCGCGGCTCAGCCTCGCCGATCTCGCGCGGCGATTCTTTAAGGAGCAGAAAGTTGACAATGAAGATGATCAGCATTACCCCGGCGGCCGCGAAGAAGACGCCACGCCAGCCAACGCCAAGCCCGATCAGCCAGCCCATAAACCGGCGGGCAGCCGCGTCGCCGAACAGGTAACTCAAGCTGATGACGCCCATCGCAGCGCCGTAACTGGAGAAGGAAAACCAGCGCGACGTTAATTTCACGGCGCCCGGCCAACCCATCGACTGCAACAGCCGGTTCAGCGTCCAAGCCAGAGTGAAGACAGGGAAGCCGCCGCCTAGCGCGAACAGCGCCGTACAGCTTATCGCCCCCGCCGTGCCGAGTAGAAATGCGCGCCTGCCGCCGAGAAGATCGGCCAGCCCGCCGCTCAGGAATTTCCCGATGGCGTAGGCGAAAACGCCAATTGAAGCCAGCGCGCCAAGTCTGACCTTCGCGCTGTTCGCATCCCAACCTCTTGTGGCCAGCTCATCAATGATCAATGGCAATGTGACTGAAAAGTTCGACCGGCAGAGATAGTAGCCCGCGTATCCGAAGACCAGAAGCGTCACCGTCAGCGTTCGCCAGCGCAGCAGGCGGGGAGGCGGTTTTTCCTCAAGCATACGTCAGATGAAAGCCTTTCAATTGTGGATCATCGGCTCAGTATACCCTGTAAACGCGGGAACCCGGGCGATGGGCGCGGGCCTGATGAAGAATTAAGCGTTCGGTAACACGATGTTAGGGCTTGGCGTCTTGTCGGTTCTGGCAACGTCTGTTCTGCTTACATTTGATTCTTGTCGAGTCGGGCGCATTCTGGGGGCGTCTGGGAGCGTTCGCGTCTGGCTCGCACACCAAGCTCGGCTCGCAACGCTCGATCTGATCCGTCGAGCGGCTGGCATTCCTGAGCCAGTGCGAGCCGATCACCAATCAGGAAGAAGGCGACAGGAAGCCTATGTTGATCTTTTTGGATGAGGATTTCGCGCTGATGGTAATCCGGCGTCAGATTGAGAGAACGTATCGCCTTGTCGTCTCGCCCGGTAGGCCGTTGGACGAAGCCGAGACGCAGAGGGCGATTGACGAATGGTCAGTAAAGGCGAGCGCATTGCTCGAACAGTATGCGCTGGGAGTTTTTTGCATGGCGCAAGCCCAACTAATCTCTGATGTAGCGCAGGAAGTGGTTCGGGACATAGTGCGGCAAACAATAAAACGCCAGGGCGTTGTTGGCGAGAGTTCGCAAACTGCGGCGGCGGCCGGATAGGCCGGGCAATGAACCTATACCCGCCATAGGCGCGATGCTCTCAAAAGCGCTGAAGAATGCGCGGGGATTGCTTCAATGAAAATCAGCGCTGACATCAGAAAGCTTGTGGGCGAGTACTTGAAAGAGACGGCGGTCACTCTCAGGGCGCAAAAGGAGTTTTTGAAGCGTCGGGGCCGCACAGTCCGCACAACTAAAAAAAGGGCGCGACTTACAACAATCTGCAACCAAAAAGAGACCGCCCCGGCCGTCGAGCCGGGCCATAACCGAATGGAGGAATAAGCAATGCCGGAAGATAAAGCTACGATGGACCAACGAAACGCCAACATTGAATCCGTGGTCAGGGAGTTAAACCCGGGCGCGACGACCACGACCTCGTCGCCGGGGCCGGGCGCGCAATCGCCGGCGGCCACGATAAACCAAATGCCGTCCCAGTCTCCGACGCAGGCGGCGACCGAGGCGGTGGTTGAAAGGCTGGCGAATAACCCAGGGAGAAAATAATGAGCGATCAAAAAACAACCGTCGTCGAAGAGACGCCGAGTTACATTTTGCTATCCACAGGCGACGTGATCACGCTCGGCTCTCCCCTATGGCGCCAATACAGCGGACAGCCTCCGCGCGCGCCGGAGCGACCTGCCGGGCCTCCCCGCCTCGCCAGGGCCGACTTTGACGCTCTGCCGGAGGATCAAAAATGGGCGCATATCAAGGCGGGCGGAACGCTCTTCGATCCCGGCGAACCGAAGAAACCTGCGCCGCCGCCGTTCACCGGCGTGACTTTCTCTCGCGCCGCTTTCGATAAGTTGCCGGCCGAGGAACAATCCGCGATCGCCCGCGACTGCATCGCAGGGGACGCGCGCCTTGTGGATTGATGAGTTACTTCGCGCGAATACAGAGGGGATTATTACTCGGCACCGTGGAAGCGCGGCGGCCTTCACCGTTTGGGACGGTGGCGGGCGCTTACCTGGCCAGGGCGTGAAAGCGGCGCCGGGCTTTTTTGATCTGAGGACCGTGACATGGATATGGCCGCGCGCATTCTCGACAAGTTTCGGCAGTCGCTCTTCAGCGTCGAAGAGCTGGCGTTCGATTTGAAGCGCAATGCGGCCGAGGTCCGGCTATCGGTCAACTCGCTGCTGCGCGACGGCTAGATCGTAAAGCTCGACATTGATCGTGAGGGCGGGCCGTTCTACGCGCTGGCCGGCTACGTCGAGCCTGCCGCGATCGGCTCGACAATTCTGACTTGGTCCTCAGCAGAGATTACAGCGGACAATACGAAGCGCCGGGCTGGAGGGACGATGCGTAAGACGGGGCGCATTTGAGCGGAAACGCGGCTTCCTTGCGCGTTTCGGGCGAGGGCCGAGCGCAGGGTTCATCGTGTCCTTTCGGGCGCCGGGATTGATATGACGATAAATTAGTCAATCCCGGCCTCTGAAAGGACACTCCCCATCTGTACAAGCGAACGCCTGAAGAAGAACTCCGGTGCAACGGTGTTAGGCGGCTGCTATGGGCCGAGTTTATCTACCAAGTCTTTCAACCAGGCTGGCGCTACACCCAGGCCAAAACCCACCAGCATGAGACCTAACGCCCCGAGGAATTTGCTGCGCTTTGCGATGCCGAGCCTTTGTAAGGCGTATACGGGCCTCTCGATCAGTGGCCAGAAGAATCGATGTATGAGCGTGACAAGTGCCAGCGCAATGAAAATGGTTGCGAAAAAAGCGGAATTGACGTTGGATAACGCGGCAACAAAACCCACCTGATGCAGCCCCTGTACAAATAGGGGCAGGGAAAAGGTAGCAAAAGAATAGTCATTGGGATATCTCCACGAGCCCCAGAACGCGCTGGTCCTGCCGGTTAATAACAAAGCCGCCACGGCTCCGATCAAAACCGGCCCGAGGCAAAGCGCGACGGCGAGGACGCAGTTCAGGAGGATTATCGACAGAATGCGAAAGAAAGACTCCAGCCGCGAACTCCACCTTAACATCTTACGAGTGATGGCAATGAATACCGTGTCGGATGCGATGCCGAGGCCTATGCCGACGTAGTAGCTTATTAGCATTATGCCCGCGAAATCCCGCCGGTAAAGCAACTCCTCACTCATCTCAAAAAGCATATTCTCCCAAAGGATTGAAGTGTGACCGACACTCTTCGACACCCTGCCGGAATAGTGGGAATGTTCGTACAGCTCTTTCACGCCGTCGAAATAACGCACCCACCCGTAGTATTCCCAGAGGTAGAGCGCGCTCGCCACGCATAAGACTGAGATGACGGCCGCCGCGAACCACAGTTTGAAAGTATTGCGCTTCCGGATTAAGAGCGGAATCGTGCCTAAAGCAATAAGCCACAACATCATCATTACCAGTGACGGTGGAAGATAGTCGCCGTACTCTTCAGAGAATAATGTATTAGCGAGTATGGTGTCAGGCGGGAGGGACTTTCTCACTGCCCTTATTCGGTTATCATAAGTATATACGATATAGGAGAGTACCAGGCAGACGGATGCAAGGGAGTAGCAGGCCGATACCGCTGCCGATTGCAAGGACAAGAGTTTATGCCCGAACAACCGGTCAAAGCCGGATTCGGTAAACCGGGCGACTTCGCTCATGAAGGCCGCGTGGCGCGAGAGGAAAGCTTGCCTGCGATCCTCAATCCTGAGCCATAAATCTTCGAGGACGCTCTGTATCTTCCCCTGTTCATTCTCGTAGAGGAAAATCGCGGCGTAAAGACTGATCAGGCCGCCGGAAATTGCCAGGACGCGGAGGATGATTGACATTGTGTACCACATAAACTTCCCCACAAAGCAGGCTCAGATGCGGCAATCCTCATTTCCCGTAATAAGCCAGTAGAGTAAGAGCAGAGCGCGTCGCATTGGCTATGATCAGTTTTGGTTCTCCGTGTCCCTTCTGGAATCAGGCTTGACCTTCGTTTCAATAATCAAGCCTGATTCCAGAAGGGACACGGTTCATCAGTCGAAAAACGAAGATGCCTAGACGAGCGCCTTAGTCGTGGTGAGGGTTCCAAGCTTTTGAGAGTCAGAAAATATCATCGAGCAAATCTTTTCCAGTTCATCTCGGTGCTCGATGTATTTGTCGTCCCTGAGCCAGTCGTTATACCCTTGACGGCAAAATTCGATCACATGGGTGAGCCCTTTTCCTGGTAAGGGAATGTAGTCTTCTAGCTCACCTAGTTTCAAAATGAAAATACCTTTCGAATAAGCTAATTCGATACCCTGCTCGATTTGTTGCCATCCGTTTTGATCGTGCAGTTTCAAGTATCCGATAAGTTCCGCGTGAGGGCAAAATCTGCCGACTATATAGTCCTTTACAGCCTTAAGCTTTGCCAGATTCTCCTGGCTTGGATCGCTTATACATAGATCAATCAGGTTAAAAAGAGCCGCTCTGTCTGTTGAATCTTTGTGAAGAATGTTCTTTGCGGCTTGCTTGGCGGCCTTGAGGTAACCTTCTCGATAAACTTTAAGATCATAAGAGGCCACCTCACTGATATTATCCCAATCTCCGATAAAGAATACATGCAAGCCAAATTCTTCTAGAAACTTAGTCCATGTCACTCGTTCGCCTTTACCTTTGATATTGAATATTTCGAAGTCTCCCACACGATCTTTCCAGTTAAGGCCTGCATCAGGTCTGGGTTGCCTATCGGCCGTCTGCATCTGATCTAGTAAAAATCGCAAGAAGTATTCGTCGGTTTCCCCTTCAACGAGTATGGCCTTGTTCACGAAGAAAATCTTGGCGGAATTCGTAAGATCTAAAATCTTTGTCAGATTTTTCTCCGATCCCTTAATAGCCGGAGTGATTATTTGGGTAGCCCCCTCTTTAAGGGTGAACCGGCAGACGTAAGCTATTGTGGTTTGGTTGACGAAAATAGGGGAGTGAGTAGCCAGGATAAACTGTATGTCAAATTTGCGACGAACGTCCTCAATAATTCTTAGATATTCACGTTGCATTTGCGGGTGCAAATGCAACTCTGGTTCATCAATTATTGCGACGCCATTTTTCAAATCAAAACCATAGATCGTAAAGATAAAGTGAAGTATACCTTTTTCTCCAGAACTCAGATCAGATGGATTTATGGGACTTCCATCAGCTTTCGCGAAGATCATCTCTGTGGACAAGTCATTTGAAGGCAGCTTATGCACTTTTATTGTTATGCCAAGATAGTCGGACAGAAATCGATTGATACTGATCAACGGCTCTTCCCCGTACAGTCGCTCTAACCCGTTCACGACCCCAAGTGATAACACTAGGTCGCAAAATCGATTCCCAACTATTCTTTTTACGAACTCAAAGGCGGCTGGCTCGCTGCTAGCATCGTTATGCCTTGTACTCTGATTGCGTAATCGCTGGTTTATTTGATGCAGCGACCGACTGGATTCTACAGGAACATTGCTGCCAACGCCCGCATAGTTGCGATAAGAGCCAAGCATGACGAATGTCTCGTGCAATACCGGCCACTCGGGATCGGTCGGAGCTTTGATGTAGCGGTTATATACTGTGATGATACTTTGAAGGACTTTAAAATATAGCAGGTAATGTTTTATGAAAACAATTTCTGAACCTCGTTCATTTTCAAGAGTCAGTTGTGGCATCTGTTGAAATGTTGAATCTATCAGCAAGGTAACCTCAGTATATGTCTGAAGTATCTCGGGCCGCGCATTTTCTGGCAGATTGATGTCTGGGCTGCAATAAAGCTTTAATAGCTGATTAATGATCTCCCTATTCGTAAGGAGAAAGAGTAGATTACTTATATCATGATCGTTGAGCCCTAAGACCAGACGAATTCTCTGGTCTCTGTTTTTGCTTTCTCTATGTGGCGCAAGTCCCCAATTATTCTCATTCGCCTCCATAACCAGAGTCTTTTTTAAATCTTCCGGCGATACTTTCCCACTAGACAATTTCATCACGTGCGACTCGTCCAGCTTTGTCGCCAAGAATAATGCCTTATTGAAAACCTGATTGAGAACCTCAACAAAGTTACTTTTCCCGGAGCCGTTCGGGCCAATAAGTATATGGAGGTTTCCATTGGTTCCGGAAACATCAAATGTAATATCAGGATTGGTCACAATGTCATCTCGAGATGTAAAGCTGAGTATATTTGAAATACCGATAGACTTGATTTTCATGCGACATGCCCTTTCATCAAAACTCTTACGGAACCTGCTCCGCCCATCTTGCAGTTTCGTGTTTGCAGGCTTTCCTTCCCTCTAAACTAATGCCTTCACGCGATCGGCAGGCTGGCGCTTTTATCCAGCTTCTCGCCGGCTGCAGCTCTGACGTCGAGTTGGCCGTGGTGAGCAGCGTGAGCGATAGGGCGCTTCTTTGCGCTTTGCCGCCTTCCCTGCGCGTTTCGGTCGCAAGCAGGTACCCCGTTGAGAAAAACGTGTTATAGGTCGATTCTGGCGAAAGAAGCCGGGTATTGAGTAGCGCGATATCACTCAACCCCGGCCTTTTGCTTTCCCCTTACTCCTAGCCTGCGAATGTCGCTTTTTGGCCGACTTTGGCTTCGGCGCATCTGGAATAATACGCGGAAAATTTACGCGCAAGCGTCCTTCACACTCTATTGCCCGTAAGCGCAGCAAGGTTAAGAAGTTCACGAGTGTCCAGATCCCGTCCGGGTTCGGCGCCGCCCTATCGCCGTCCAAATTTAGCAGAATCACCGCTCGCTTTTCTTCGACGAGTTGACGTAGCTTCTTGTCGGGCTTGGTCGCGACGCAAACGACTCCGAGTGCGCCGACAGGGCCCTCCAATTCCGGATAATTGTCCCTCAATCCCGGTCGAATGAGTTCATCCTCATAGGCAAGTTTTTGAGCGATACCTTTGCCCGTACCTGAATATGACGTGGATTTTATCTCGAGGAACCCATGGGCGCTTCCCCGAGGGACTATCGCAAAATTCGCATTCTCGAAGATGGCCGGCACAAGGATCGGCGACCAGACGATTGCATCAAGTTGTGGCGGATTTCCGATATTTCCCTCGTATAAGATCGTGCCTGTCGAGACCTTCAACGGAGTGACCACGCGTGAAATGAAATCGCGGGTCGACGCCTCTGCGTAGTGGCCGATGAGATCGGGATGACTGCCGACGAAAGTGCGGATCTTATCGTGCGCTGTTAGCTCGTGAGCAAGTTGACTGCCCAAGAGATCCAAATATTTCTGAGGTTCCATGTGATCCTGTTCTGCCCAATAACGCGGCTGCTGAAAGTTTTGACTGCGCGCGGCATTCTACCCGCGCGATGATCCGTGTTCAATGTTCGCCGCAACGAAAAAAGCCGGGTCAATCGCCCGGCTTTTCACCCGTTGTCGACAGGCAGAACGCCGCAAGGCTACCAGGTTGCAATTCTCACTACCCAAACAATGATCCCCAGGATGGCGCAGGCGATCCCAAGGAGTGTCGTCATATTGCCGGAGACGACAGCAGCCTCGGATTGAGCGATCTTGCCGCCACTGGATGCGGCGACGAGTACGCCAAAGGCGGCTATGATTGTGCAGGCGATCGCGCCGATAACTGAGCCAAGAATCAATGCCCCGACAAAGCCGGCATTGACCCCCAAGGCCCAAATTAACCCGTTAACTGCGCCGATCGCGCCGCCGATAAGAACTGTGGTCACCAATGTCTTGATCATTTTCGGTCATCTCCTTTATTCAAGTTCAAAATCATTCTCGCGCAGAAAGTTCTCCAGCCTCTCGCGGAACGCCGTCCGCTCCATCCTCATCGCGTCATCGAGGATTGAGAGTTTCGCCTTGGCGCTGCTGACCGTCTCTTGAGTTCCCTGGTTTGCGCGCACCATTAGAATCCAAACCGCGTCACCGCGAACGTAGGATTTGAAACTGAGGCCGGGTAATCGAAAACTGATGTCTCGCAGAGCCTCTCTTATACGCCTCAGACCCTCAGAATCGAAAGAAGCATGCTTCTTTGCTGTTTCTTTTTTCTGTGTGAATTTTCCGCGCTTAATTGGGAGTCGGTCTTCGGTCTCAATCTCGTCGGGAAATTCCTCTTCGTGGTATGCCTCCCCGGGCGAGTTCGTGAGCGACGACCGGACGCGGATAAAGATTAGCGTGAAGATCGCAAGCGCCAGCTCTCCGAAGTTCGCCAGGCGGATCGTCGAATCCCATCGAGTCAGGTAATCGGCGGACGAGTCTTTCGGCGGATCGGGCGGTTTTGCCAGTTCGACCGGCGACGTCGAGATGTTGCCGGCGAGAGATCCGGCCCGGCCGGTCTGAACTCTCGCGCCGGCCTGCGCCGCTTTCCTGGCTTGATAGACGGTATCGTTCTCGATCCTGGCGCGCTTCGACTCCTCGGCGGCGACCTTCGCCAGGGCGTCGGCTATCTTCTCGTTGCCGGACTGAACGGCCCGGGCCTCGGCGTTGTATGTGGCTATGGCGACCTTGTAGTCGGCCTCGGCATTCTTCAGCGTCGAGAGATGGCCATAAACCCACATCAGAAAAGAGAAGTGGGCGACGACGAAAAGCAGAGTCACGGAATCGAGGACGGCGACGCCGCGCGACAGATGCGTGTCGGTCGAGTCCGAATAGTGCAGGGCGCCGACTCCGAGCCAGGCCAGCAATGCGCCCACGCCGACGAGCACGGTTCCCATATAGGTTTGCAGGACGCCTCCGGCGTTGAAGACCAGGGCGGTTAATGCGGCGTTGACGATCGAAAAGCCGATCAGGGCGACAAACCAGAAGCGCCACTTGTTGTCGCGGAATTGTTCGCCTTTCGGCTCGGCGAGCCATGCGTTAATGCGACGGCCAAAAGTGCGTGACATTGGGATTCTCCTTAACGGGAAAAGCCGAATCGGGGTAAAATGGCATCATGAAGGCTCATTTACTCGCTTCGGCGGGTTTGTGAGTTGGGGCGCTGTTAACGCAGCGCCCTTTTCAGTTGATCCGATCTTCGGCGGACCTCGCGCCAGCCTTAAACTCATCTTTGCTGTTGAGAAAATGGCAAGCCATATGCCTGCCGTCGGGGCCGATCGCGTCAGGATAGCGCCGGACGATCGAATAGATTGCATTCCAAAAGCCGCGCTGGCGCTCTTCGGTCGTGAATTTATGCCGGCGCGGGTCGTGGCCTTTTTTGAACTGTCCTGAGTTGGGGGAAGTCATCGGGGGAACTCCTTTCACTTTTGGTACAGGTGAAGTCCGAGGCCGAATTTTGCCGCAGCCCTCTTAAGGGCCATAGCCTCGGCGTTGCTGCAGGCGTCCCCGTATCCTTTGGCGTCCGAGTCTTCGCAGCCGGTCGCCTCGCGCGTCACGACGCCTTCGGAGCAGGGAATCGAGATGGAGGCGATGACCGTGACGAGAGATCCGACCAGGGCGACAGACTTGACGTGGTAACTGAAATCACAAAAAGGTAAGCCACTGGTTCGACCAGTGAGACCAGAACAGCTTTGAGCGTTCCGGGAGTCCAGTTTGAGCGATTGGGAAGTCAAATATTGTTCTCCTTCGGAGCGGATCGAACGGCTGTTCGGAAGCGGGAAAAATTGATGTTTTTGCGGCGTTCGCGTCCTACTCGCACACAAGAAAGGGCGCGTTTCGGTTCTTTGAAATAGGGAAACGTAAGCAGGGAAATGGCTTAGAGTCTTGACGCAGGCTTAAACATTCGGTAACACGATGTTAAATCCGCGAGGTTAAAGTGTCCTTCTACCGAGTCGCTCAACAAGCGCATATTGCGAAAAGGACAAACCAGTGCGTTCGGCCCAATCCATCTTCGAAGACTTGGGACTTTGCATACGCGGCGCGGAGATCGACGTCGAGTCGATGCCATTCTCCGCCTCTGACATCACAGCCGGCTCCGAATCTGAATTGCAGGCGGTGGTCGTCGGCGACAGGAATTCGGTTGATCTGCCGCTGCAGATCGAGCGTTCGAACTACTACGCCAACGTCTCTCGCCATATCGCCGCCGGTGACACGCCCAGACGAGCAGGCGCCGCGATCGAGCGATACCTGAACGACAACCGCGAACATGTGTGGGAAAACAGTTGGGCGCGTTTTTCCGAGCGGCTGCTCAGTGAATTCGCGCGACAAACGTTTCAAGACGACCTGTTGGCCGACAAGCGCGATCATCGGCGCGGACTGCGCGCCGACCTCGGCCGGTTCATCATGCGCGAACGCGGTGAGACGTTGATGCGCGTCCCGGTCAGCTATCTGCTCAAACTCGCGCTGGCCGAAGTCCTCGGATCACAGCCCAATTTGCCGCGCGCCATCAGCGCCACGGGCGTGAAGCTGTTGGGACATTTTCTCAACGACAACACCTCGCCGGAGACCTTCTCGTTTTATGTGACGCTGTTGCGTCCCGAAAACGGATTGGGTCGCGAACTGGCGCGCGAGAAGGCCAAGCGGTTTCTACTCAGCCAATTGTTGCTGATGTACGCGAACCGCCGCCTCGGGCTGCTCGACGGCGGGCAGCGCGCGATGATCTATTTCGCCCCGCACCCGCCCGTACGCCAGAAACAGCTCAACGACTGCATCTCGGACGCCTTCTACCGCGAGCTATTCATGAGCCCGTGCCTTTCGGGCTGGGACGACGGCGAGGCCAAGCACGCTTACATGAAGCTTTGCCATCAGGTGCTGAGCCGCAGCCAGTTGAACGCCGTCGCCAAACTTCGCGAAGCGGGCATCGTCGTCAACAACCTGGTCGTGTTACCCAACCTCTCCAACATCAGCCTCGCGAACAACGGCGCGCACGTCAGCCTGGGCAGCCGGAAGCTGACCGCGGCGATGCGCGAAGGCCATCCCGGTTTCGGCCCCGTCGAAGAGAAACTGGTCGGCGACCTGACAATCAAGATCGTTGAGCATTTCTTGCCGTTGTTCGTCGGCGCGTACAGCGCCGCGCCCTACCGCCTGGACTTCGCCGATTTCCACCCTGAAAAAGTTCTGGGCTATCTGCCCCACGAACTCGACTACACGCACCTGCGGATGATTTGGCGGCGGTGGCGCAAGAAGGCCGACCTGAAAATCTTCGGATACGCGATGACGCCGTGTGGGCCGTCGTGGATTGACCGCCTGTTGAGCGCGCTCTTCCGGCTCAAAGGCGATTGGGTAGCCGATTTCCGCCTGCTCGATTATCTGGTGTCTGTGATGAGCACGGAGAGCAGCCCCGCGCTCGACGGCAGTTTGGGCGCCGGAGAGCGGCTCAGGCGCGACCTGGCCGACCTCGGGGTTTTCGACACGAAGATGCCGCTCTATCTGCTTTACCGGCTGCGTGAGTTCGAGATGATGGGGTTCACCGGCTTCGAGGGGCGCTATTACAGCCTGTTTGAAAGCTTGACGGAAGACGTGGGGCGGGCGGTTGATTTGCAGGCGCTGGTCACCGCCCTTGCGTTCAAGTATCAGGCGCGAGGCAAATACGCGCACGCCGACATACCCGACAATCCGTTCGTCGAGAGCGAGCGGCGTCAAATATTTTTCGGCGCGGCCATCGGCATTCCCACCTTTTTCGTGCGGCGCGATACGACGAATCAATTAATGCGCGCGATCCTGTCCCGCACGAAACGAACGCGCGCCAGCCGCCGCTACTCCGGCTACCTGCGCGTCCACAACGACGACTACCGGCGGGCGCTCTTGCGAACGCTGCTCGAAGACGGCGCCGATTTGATCGAGATGTTCGGCCTGCGGGAGACCATCGCCGACCTCAAAGCGCGATTGGACGACCCGGCCAATCGATCCGCCGCCGGCAAGCTGACGCGCGGCATCCTTGAGGACACCGGCTTGCGGTCGCCGATGCGAATGAAGGCCGAGGAGTTCAATCTTCAGGCGGAGCGCTATTACCGCGACGCGCTGCGCCGCCGGCACACCGCCGAAGCGTTCGAGTTTCTGATCGATGATCTGCGCGCGCTGGAAAAACGCTCCGCGCAGGCTGACGGCGCCGTCAGAAAGGCGCTGCGCGATTGTCTGAAAGGGCGCGGCGCGGCGGAGATGGCCGAACGCCTGCGGTCACGCGTCGTGGCCGACGAGGCGACCGAGGACGAGTTGAGATCGCTCATTAACCTCACGCTACTCTCGGTTCACCTCGATTTGAAGGCTTCGGAGAAGTGGATCGCGAGTCAGGACGGAGAAACATCCTCTGAAAGGGGCGAAAGGGGCGAAAGGAACCGCGAAAGGAGTATGGATGCGCGCGTCAACGCTCTCGATCCCACACCAGTATATTGACCGTGGCGCCGGACGCGTCTGCGACGAGCGGCTTTACGGCGACGCGTTGGTGCGCTGGCTCTATTCCGAAGTTCGCGAAAACGCTCCCGCGCTCTACCGCCTCATGCTCAGCCCGAGGGTCTCCGGCCTGCTGGGTTTCATCAACTACGACCTGCCGCTCGGCGGCGCAATCTCCGGCAGTCAGAAGTTCCTTCGCGAAAACGGCGTCAATCTGGAGGAATGCGTCGAGCCGCCCGAAGCGTTGAACACGATGCGCAAGGTCTTCGAGCGGCGGATACGTTACTGGGACTGTCGCCCGCTGCCGCCGGAAGGGAGCGCCGTCGTTTCGCCTGCCGACTCGAGAGTCCTGGTCGGCTCGTTCGACGAGACTTCGGCCTTGGTTCTCAAAGGAAAATTTTTCGATTTCGAAGAGCTGTTGGGCAGAGGCAAGGTCGACTGGCTGGAATCCTTCGCCGGCGGCGATTTCGCGGTCTTCCGATTGACTCCTGACAAATACCACTACAACCACACGCCGGTGGCCGGGGTGGTCAGGGATTTATACGAAGTGCGCGGGCGAAACCACGCCTGCAACCCTTCCGCGGTCGTCACCGAAGTGACACCCTACTCGAAGAATACCCGCACCGTAACGGTGATCGACACCGACGCCGAAGGCGGCTCGCAAGTCGGGCTGGTGGCGATGATCGAGGTGACGGCGCTGATGATCGGCGAGGTCTTGCAGTGTTACAGCCGAGAGCGGTACGACTCGCCGCAGCCGATCACTGTCGGAATGTTCGTCGAACGAGGCTGCCCGAAGAGTCTTTACCGGCCGGGCAGCAGCACAGACGTGCTTTTATTTCAACGCGGGCGCGTGACCTTCGACGAAGATTTGATCGACAACCTGCGCCGCCACGACGCGCAGAGCCGATTCTCGCAGGGTTTCGGAAGGCCCCTGGTCGAAACCGAAGTCACGGCGCGTTCGCGCATCGCCATAGCCAATTCAAACAAGGAGACGTTCAAATGAGCGCGGAGCTTTTTCTCATTATTCTGGCGGCGCTGTTTGCCGCGCTATTCGCGTGGGCGTTCCGCGCGCTGCCGCAGGAGCGCTGGCAATTTCTCGCCGTTATGCCTGTGGGCAAAACCGCCGCGGGCGAATGGCAAGGATTGAATCTGACGTTCTACGGATTCTTCCAGGCCACGTCGAACGCCCTTGCGGCGGTGATTATGTTCACGCTGCTCGGCGCGATCGGCGTTACCGCCAGCGCCGTCTTCGCGCTGATCGCGATTACATTCGTGCTGTGCTGGCCCGCTTCCAAACTCATCGCGCGCGCGGTCGAGAAGAAAGCGTACACCTTCACCGTAGGCGGGGCGGTCTTTGCGGGCGGGATGATGGCGCCTTGGATCATCGAGGCGCTCAACGCGACGCGGGCGCTCGGCGGCGAAATCCCAGTCGTCCCGGCGCTGGCAGCGATGTCCGTGGCCTACGCGTACGGTGAGGGCCTGGGGCGCCTGGCCTGCATCAGCTTCGGCTGCTGTTATGGCAAGAGCCTCGATCAACTCTCGCCGCGGATGCGCCGCTTGTTCGAATCGTTCAACTTCACGTTCGCGGGCGCCACGAAGAAGGTGGCTTACGAAGGAAGTTTGGAGGGGGTACGAGTCGCGCCGGTCCAGGCGATTACCGCGGCGGTCTTCATTATTATTGCTCTCGCGGGCGCCTATCTGTTTCTCAAATCGTATTTCACGGCATCATTGTTCATCGCGGCGGCGGGCACACAGGTGTGGCGTTTTCTGTCCGAGAAACTGCGGGCCGACATGCGTGGCAAGTCGCAAAAGATATCGGCTTACCAAGTAATGGCGCTCTTGATGGCGCCTTATGCCGCCGCCGTCGTTCTCATTTTCCCGGGCGGACAGACCGAAATCCTGGGAATCGCGGCGGGCCTCGGCTTGCTATGGAATCCGGCGGTGGTGCTGTTTTGCCAGGCGTTGTGGCTGGCGGTCTTCTTGATTACGGGGCGGAGCATGGTGACCGGCTCGACGCTTTCATTCTTCGTACGCGTCGACCGAGTCTAAGTACAGGCCGCCATAAATACGCTGAGGGTTGAGTGAGCGGTACAGTACGAGGAGCGTAAGCGACCCAGGGCTTACGCTCCCCGTATCGGCGGCGCTAAATCCGCCGTTCAACGAGTAGCGATTCGGCGCAATGACGCAAGCCTTCAAGCCCGGTCTTGAGCGTTTCGAGCATGCGCGGCTGGGCGGCGCGTCGCTTCATAAAGCCCATCGAACCGCCGAGCATATCAACTTGTAAACGGATTGTGTACGCCGCGAGTGTGCGCTTGGCGCCCTTTTCGTCGCTGAACGGAATCAACTCGGCGACGTGGTTTCGCTGTTTTTGAAGACGCTGAGCGCGTTGAAAGCCTTGACGAACTCTTCCGGAGAGGCGTCGGCTATCATCGCGCCGAAACCCGCAATCTCTTTGGGCTGACCCCCGGCGAGCGAGCGCGTGACGATGTGTCTTTCATCGAGGGATCGCCATTCGGCGGGTTTGAGTTTCAGATGGGCCGCCTCGGTCGCGAGCGCCGAAGCGCCGCCGGACTCGGGAGCGCCTCGGCCTTGCGCCGGAATGACGCCCTCAAACACGATTAGCAAAATCAGGGCCAAAAGCAGGGAGTCGGTCCGCATTGTTCACACCTCTTTCCGGCGCCGATTGAGGGATAGTTGAATGAATCGGCGCGCCGATCGGTCTTCGGGGAGTTAATGGATCGCCGCTGCTTCAGCGACAGGATCAAGGCTTACTGCGGAACAGAAATGAATCATACGGCGCGAGATTTAAGTCGGGGTAAGGCTGAGGTGAAATCAATGACAAGCCGCGGCGGGTTCCTCAACAACTCCGCCGAAAGCGAACTGCGTCGTGCCGATTAAATCAGCGCGGCGCGGGCCTGTGTAGGTTTGATGAAGAATCGGAAGCGTCATGATTTCAGACTGGCTTTACAAAGACATAACCACTCTCCGCGGCATAATCCGTATACTCGCGGGACCTTGAATGTGAATTAGACAACCGGGAAATAACTATGGCTCTTTTTGACGGTTCGGTGGGATGGGGAACGAAAGAACTTTTGTCCAATCACTTAGTTTTGTCAGTGGGCGCCCCTTGGGCGCGGCTAACACCGCACGTGTTTGTGCGACTGCGATATTATGCGGCGGGAGTCGTATTCATGATTACCCTCCAAATTTGACAGCAAGTCTTCCCTTAACGACCTTTTCTCTCGCCTGTCTGTCCGCTAGCGCGCAGACAGGATCGAGCAGTCCTCACAAACTTACCTCCCCCGCCTAAGCCTCGACCCCCGTCACGTCAACTGCGAGAGCGATCAGTTTTTCATCCAGTTTACGAGCGGCGTTCATGACCTGCTCGTTTCCCAGAACGGACATCAGCGAAGAGGGCAGGTCATAGACGAACCTGGTTGTCCCGCTCCCTACATCCTCGTAGATCATGATTCGCACGGGAACATTCAGGCCCGCAGCGATTTCATGCCTCAGCATGGTCATTGCGATTAAGGGATTGCCGATGATGTACAGGCGCGCTCGAAAATCCATGCCTTCCAGCCCCCCCCATACCCCGTGATCGGCCGTGAAAAAGCGCATGAAGCCACTTGAGCCCTCACGCTCCCGGACCAGCCTTTCGAATTCCGCCGCGTCGTGCGACATTGCAACGAGATCGTCATAGACACCCTCCACGGAACCGACGGACCGCTCAAAAGCTTGGATGACCTCTTCGAACGGAAGTCGCGTGACATGCTCGTTGTGTTGTACCTGATAGGTCTTCTTCATGATTGCGCCCCCGTTGTAAAAACTCACTTCTGGCGCCAGCGCCTTCCTTACTTCGGGGCTTTCAACTCGCTCCCGATGGTATCCAGCGCCGAGGTGTAGGCGCGAAGTCAGTCCGTGTGGCCGCCGAGGCCCCAGTCGTCCCGCTCCAGTTCTTTAATAAGGAAGCCTAACGCCTTGTAACGGAGTGTGTCTGTACATGGCCGTACGTGCGCGGGATTTTTAGACCGGGATTCGGCGCGATTGCCAATCAGCGCCACGCGCTGTCACGCCGCATCTTGCGCGAGCACGCGCCGGAGTTCATCACTGAATATGTGTGCGGCCCGCGCATCAGCCGCGCGCTGCACGTCATCGTCTTTAACCGCCAGGAGCCAGAGGAGTGTCAGCGCGTCATCTCCTGCTACCGGGCGCTGATGGCGCCCTATGGGAAGGCGGGACATCCGATCCCTCGCGCGCCGCTTGATTTTCAGGAAGAGGCGATGGCGCGGTTGGAGTCTTTTCCCGAGGTATACCCCGCCATCAAGCGGGCGCTCGCCCCGAATGGTATCCTATCTCCGGGTCACTACGGCGTCGGCTGAGACAGAGTGGGGGGGAGCGGTCTCTGTCTCTTGCGGTTGACAGTAATCCGAAACCTTCGGATTGCAGCGCGATCAACCTTCCGCTCCCGGTCTTATTGAGTTTATTAAACTATGATAGTACCAACATATCCGGACTCGCGAGTGGTAGCGGCCACGGTGCAGGAGCGCTTCGCCCGCCATATAGCGGCTGCGCGCCAGCAGGGACAGCAAAACATAGCGCCACAGCCGGACGCTCTGACAATCGAGGCGATCATCAACGCCGCCTTCTGGGCAAGCCTCCGGCGCGAGGAAAGCTACTTTCCCAAGATTTCGTTTGCCTTCCTTCCGCCTGAGCAAGCAGGGCAGCCTCTGACGTTCGAGCGGCCGCTCCCGTTCACCCCCGTTACCCTTGCGCGGCTCGCGCCCGCCGTCGAGCGCCCCGGAATCCATCTTGGGGTTTGGCGCTACGGGAACGAACTGTGCGTGTGGGGCGCCGCCCATAGAATCCCGAGATTTTGCTTCGTGCTGGAGGTCATCGAACCCGGGCTGCTGGTGATCAAGTATCGACGCGGCCAAGATTCCGGCAAGTTCGTCAACGTCGCGGTGCTCAAGGGCAACCAGGTAAAGATAGTGGATGAAGAGGGCGCTAGTCTGCCTGACTGTCCGACTCTCATCAGCTCGCTACTCGGATCCGGCTCGCGCTCCTCTTCCTCCGAATCTGTCAACGCGTTCGTTCAATTGGCAGTTTCTATGCGCGCACACGGACGCGGCGGAGCGCTGCTCGTCGTGCCTCAGGGTTCCGAGTTGTGGCGGGAGTCGATCCTGTGGCCAGCCCCATACTCGGTGGCGCCCCCGTTCTCTGAACTGGCGGAACTGATGCGGCAAGGCGCGGGCATGAGGAGCGAACGACACTGGCGGGAGGCGGTCGGCCGGGCGGTAGATGTGATCGCGGGACTAACAGCAGTTGATGGGGCGACCTTGATTAATGATCAGTATGAATTGCTCGCGTTCGGGGCGAAGATCGGGCCGCGGGAAAGGGGCGCACAGGTCGAGCAGGTATTGACGACTGAACCTGTCGTCGGCGCAGCAGCCTCGGTCGTCAATCCCGAACATCTGGGTGGAACCCGGCATCTGTCAGCGGCGCAGTTCGTCCAGGATCAGCGCGATTCGTTAGCGCTGGTCGCCTCCCAAGACGGGCGCTTCACGGTGTTTGCGTGGTCATCCTGTGAGGGAATGGTTCACGCGCATCGCGTGGAAACGTTACTGCTTTGACCGTCGTAATCGCGTCGAGATGAAAGCAGGTTGCATCGGGCATCCTCGTCTTCATTTCATTCGCGCAGCGCTTGATGAACAAAGGCGACCGCAATCGCCCCTTCGCCGACTGCCGACGCCACGCGCTTGAGGCTGCCTCCGCGGACGTCGCCGACCGCGAACACCCCAGGCAGACTCGTTTCCAGGAGATAAGGGGCCCGGGCGAGCGGCCAATTTGTCATGGCCAAATCATCCTGCGACAGATCCGGCCCCGTTTTGATGAACCCTTTCGAGTCGAGCGCGACGCACCCGTCGAGCCAGTGGGTGTTGGGAATGGCGCCTGCCATAACGAAGACGTGGCTGATGTTGCGCGTCTCGATGTTCCCAGTTTGATTGTCCCGCCAGCGAACGCGCTCGAGATGATCATTCCCTTCAAGGGAAACGATTTCTGTGCGCAGTCTTAAGACGACGGCCGGACTCTGTTCGATGCGGCGAATTAGGTAGCGCGACATGGTCTCGACCAATCTGTCCGATCGGACGAGCACGTGCACGCGTCTGGCGGTCTGGGCGAGAAACACGGCGGCCTGGCCCGCTGAGTTGCCTCCTCCTACCACAATCACTTCCTCATCACGGCACAGTTGCGCCTCAATGAAAGTCGCGGCGTAGTAGACACCCGCGCTTTCAAATTGCGACAAGTTATCGAGTGATGGTCTCCGATATTCGGCGCCGGTCGCGATGATGATTGTGCGCGCCGGCACGCGCGTCCCGTTGTCCATCTCAATAGCGTATGGCTTCCGGTCGCACACAAGCTGTTTGGCGCCCCTCGCAATGATCAGTTGCGCCCCGAACTTTTGCGCCTGCTCCCAAGCGCGCGCCGCCAGTTCCTGACCTGAGATGCCCGTGGGAAAGCCGAGGTAGTTCTCGATCTTGGAGCTCGAACCGGCCTGTCCCCCCGGCGCGTTCGATTCCAGCGCCAGAACATCAAGTCCTTCTGACGCGCCGTACACGGCCGCCGCAAGGCCCGCAGGCCCGGCGCCGACGATGACCAGGTCGCGGATCTGTGTCTGGTCAATCGCCTCGTTGAAGCCAAGACAATCGGCGATCTGCTGATTGGTCGGGTTGCGAAGCGCGACCTTGCCGTAACAAATCACAACAGGCACGTCAGCCGCGGTGACGTGGAAATAATCCAACAACTCCTGCGCGTCGGCGTCGCGGTCAAGGTCGATGTACGAATATGGGTGTCCGTTGCGGGTCAGGAACTCTTTGACGCGAAGTGTCCCTGCGCAATGGCGCGACCCGATGAGCGAAACATCTCCAAATCCATGAGCGATCAACTCCACTCGGCGGAGGATGAAGGCTCGCATAAGGATATCGCTCAACTCGCTGTCGGTTTGCACGAGCGCAAGTAAATGTTCGCGATCAACCTCAATCACTTCGCCCGCCTCGCCAGCCCGTATCTGAGCCAGCCCGCGGCGCCCCGAAAGAAGTGTTATTTCACCGGTGAACATACCCGGACCATAGACGGCTAGAAGCTCCTCGGTCGCGCCTGATGGCCGTACAATTTCGATTCGACCTGCGGTGACGACGAAGAACCGGGCAGTACGCATACCGGCTTCGACCAACACCTCACCGCGCTGCACGCGCCGCGCGCGACCATACGCCGCGATCCGCGCGATCTGGGCCTCCGTCAGTATCGGGACTATCTTGTCGGCGCGCGCATTTGCCGATGGGATTATCGGGGTTTTATCGGTCATCGTCCTGAGGGCCCCCCCTTTCGTTCCCTGCTGAGTACTTCTCGGCTCATGTTTCCTTAGACTGCAGGGCGTCCCAAAGAATCGCTTCTAAAGCTGAATTGCTACCCACCTTACAGTCTAAAGAGACATGAGCCTGCTTTTCAATGGGCTATCGGCGCGCCGCCGCGCCTCTCCGCCTTTTTGAAAAACTGCGCCAGCGAGGCGCACATCAGGCAGCGCAAGGCGAGGATGCGAAAGATATCTATAAACGCGAGCAGGTCAGCCTGATTCAACAGCGCGCTGTTCCGTCGCGAGAGCCTAGTCCAGAAGAGCTTAAACCCTTCGCGATGCCAGCGGAGAACCGTCTCCGGCTTGACGATCAAGAGGGCCGAGCGCCATTGACTCCAGACTTTGGAGAGCTAGACCCAGGAGAGGCGATCTCGTGGGCGCAGTTGCGGTCGCGGATGGCGGCGTTGATAAACCGCCAGTTATTGTCGGAGGGCTAGGTTCTCCAGAGCCAGACCCTTACGGTGTCTGACGTGGGGCTGGCGATCAATGTGAGCAAAAAGAGCGCGGAATGGATGTTCAACATTGGGCCATTTCGATCATCAACGGCCAGGGCGAGCGCTTCCGCTTTTCCAAATATTCCAGATTCATTTGGCGAATGATCAATCTTTCCAGATTGATCATTCGCCAAGCCAACAGGGCTAAAAGCAGCTAAAGTTTGCGCTGACAAAAGTGTTTATTTGTGATTAAATACGCCCGCGAAAAACCGCCGGTGGTAAGTTGCCATCGATAGCAGATCAATCCGGCCTCAGACTTGGCAAATAGATCAAACCCGCG
>WNFU01001435.1_pt1 | contig 33527 bp, 33 predicted proteins | sample 5400121 | NCBI WGS metagenome assembly WNFU01 (sample SAMN13153360, study PRJNA577476) | soil metagenome | isolation source: 100 cm soil or saprolite under grassland replicate 1 | place: USA:California | collected 2016-06-15
GTGAGGTCAATGTCGAAGAATTTATCGACGCGGAGGAATACACTTTCGACACGGTGTGCATCGACGGCAAAATCGCCTTCTGGAACATCTGTGTGTACCGGCCCCGCCCGTTGACCGCACGGCAGGAGGAGTGGATCAGTCCGCAGACCGTGGTGCTGCGCGACGTCGAGGCCGACAATCTCGCGGGCGGACGCAAGATGGGCCTGGCCGTCCTCAAGGCGCTCGAATTTCAGACGGGATTCACGCACATGGAGTGGTATCGCACGGCAAAGGGCGAAACCATATTCGGCGAAATCGCCGCCAGGCCGCCGGGGGCACGCACAGTCGACGCCATGAACTACGCCTCCGACATCGATCTCTACACCGGATGGGCCGAGGCCGTGCTGCATCGGCGCTTCAGCACCAAGCTGGATCGCAAATACAACTCCGCGATCATCTTCAAGCGCGCCCAGGGCACAGGTCACATTCGCCACATCGAGGGGCTCGAGCGCTTGCAGGCCCGCTTCGGCCCACACATCGCGGCGGTGGAGCTGCTTCCCGTGGGCGCGCCGCGGCGCAACTGGATACTGACCCTCGTGTCGGACGGCTTTCTCGTGGTCCGGCATCCCGATCTGCAGACCACGCTCGACATGGCGGACGCCGTCGGCACCGATCTACACCTGTACGCCGGCTGAGCACCGGCGAGGAGCATACGATGACTGCCAAAGTGGGACTTATCGTCGGCCGCGAGTGGTCGTTTCCGCCCAAGTTCATCGAGGAGGTGAACCGCCGCGACAAGGGCGTGGTGGCGGACTTCGTCAAGATCGGACCAACGCCGATGGACGCGCCGCGCGGATATGCCGTCCTCGTTGACCGGATCTCGCACGAAGTCCCGTTCTACCGGTCATACCTGAAGCACGCGGTGCTGCAGGGGGTCGCGGTCGTGAACAACCCCTTCATGTGGAGCGCCGATGACAAGTTCTTCGGCGCCACGCTCGCGACGAAGCTCGGCGTCGCAAGCCCGAAGACCGTGGTCCTGCCGAACAAGGATTACATCCCCGCGATCAGCCACCAGGAGAGCCTGCGCAACCTGGTGTTCCCGCTCGACTGGGACGCCGTCGTGCGCGACATCGGGTTGCCCTGCATCCTGAAGGATGCGCACGGTGGGGGCTGGAAAGACGTCTACATCTGCCGCACGCGCGACGAATTGCTCGCCCACTACAATGAATCGGGTTTGCGAACGATGATCGTGCAGGAGTTCATCGAGTGGGAGCAGTTCGTCCGCTGCGTCTGCATCGGGCAGAAAGACATTCTGCCGATCCAGTACGATCCGAAGGCGCGCAAGTACATCGTGGATCCCGACTATCTCACGCCGGCCCTCCACAAGCAAATCGTCACCGACTCGCGTACGCTCGTGAGCGCGCTGGGATACGACATGAACTCCATCGAGTTTGCGATCAAGGACGGCGTCCCGTACGCGATCGACTTCATGAATCCCGCGCCGGACTTCGACATCAACTCTCTCACGGCCGAGTACTTCGACTGGGTGGTGCAGCACATGGCCGACCTGGTGATTCGGCTGGCGACGCGCCGGACGACTGGCGGGAGGGGGGCGGGGAGCACACGCACGTTCCACTGGCAGGTCCTGTTCAAAGGCCGCGCGCGGAGCCGCACATCCTCGGCATGACGTCGGTGTTGGAGCAGGCGATCGAGCACTACCACGAGCTGCTGACCGACGAGCTGGCGGGAGAGTGCCAGGCGATGCTCGACGCCGAGCTGCGGCGCCGCGGATTGTTTTTTGGGGACCGGGCGTTGTGTACCGTGCTGCGGCCGCGGTTCTTTACGCCCGAGCAGTACCGATTCCTGCGGGATCGCTGCGCGATCCTGCTGCGGGCGTTCGATCGCGTCTACCACGCCGCGCTCGAGAACGCGACGCTGCGGCGGCAGTTCGGGCTCGTCGAGTGGGAGGAGGACCTGATGAAGTCGGATCCAGGCTTCTCCGATCCCAGCCCGGTCTCTCGGATCGATGCCTTTTATGTGCCGGATGAGGGCGTGTTCCACCTGACGGAGTACAACGCCGAGACACCCGCCGGCGCGGCTTACGCCGACGCCTTGTCCGAGGCGTTCCTCGCCCTACCCGTCATGGGTCCGTTTCTGGGTCGCTTCGACCTCCGCCCGCTCCCCGCGCGCCATGACGTGCTGCACGCGCTCCTCTCGGCCTACGCGCAATGGAGGGGAACCGAGGGCAGGGGGAGCCCCGCGACGCCGCGCATCGCGATTCTCGATTGGCGCGAGGTGCCGACCTACAATGAGTTCCTGTTGTGGGTCGACTACTTTCGCGCGCGTGGCCTCGAGGCCCGAATCGTCGATCCGCGGGACACGGAGCTCAAAGGAGGCCGGCTGGTGGCGGACGGACAGCCGATCGACCTGATCTACAAGCGCGTGCTCATCAGCGAGCTCGTGGAACGGGGTGGCCGCGACCACCCGGTGGTGCGCGCGGTGGAATCGGGCGCGGTGTGCATGGTCAATCCATTTCGCTGCAAGCTGCTCCACAAGAAAGCGAGCCTGGCGGTGTTGAGTGACGAGCGCAACGTGGGACTGTTCTCGGATGACGAGCGGCAGGCGATCGATGCCCACATTCCCTGGACACGCGTGGTGGCGGAGCGCAAGACACGTCATGAGGACCGGGCGGTGGACTTGGTCCCCTTCATTATTGAACGGCGCGAGCGACTCGTGCTGAAGCCAAATGATGCGTACGGTGGCGCGGGAATCGTGCTCGGATGGGAAGTGGATGGCGCAACATGGGAAGCGGCGGTTCGCGCGGCGCTGACCGAGCCGTTCGTGGTTCAGGAGCGGGTGCCGATTCCGAGCGAGCCGTTTCCGAGTGTCGTGGACGGGCGCGTGGTCCTCGCCGACCGCATTTTGGACACCGCTCCGTACGCCTACCAGGGGACGCACGTCGACGGATGCATGTCGCGTCTGTCCACGGCCGCTCTCGTCAACGTCACGGCCGGCGGCGGGTCGCAGACGCCGACCTTCCTCGTGGAGGCGCGATGAAGCCCCCCTCCCTCACTCTCGGCATCGAGGAAGAGTATCAGATCATCGATCCCAAGACCCGCGAGCTGAAGTCGTACATCACGGAAATCCTGAGCGGCGATCACCTCGTGCTCGCGCAAATAAAGCCGGAGCTGCACCAGTCGATTGTGGAAGTCGGGACCAAGGTCTGCAACACGCCGGCGGAGGCCCGCGCCGAGCTGGTGCGACTGCGGGGACAGGTCCTGGAACTGGTGGCCAGGAACGGCCTCAAGATCGCCGCCGCGGGCACGCATCCATTTTCGTCGTGGGTCGATCAACAGATCACGCCGCTGGAGCGCTACCTGGGCGTGCGGGCAGACATGGGCGAGCTGGCGCAGCGGTTGCTGATCTTCGGCACGCACATCCACATCGGCATCGAGGATCGCGAGTTCCTGATCGACGCGCTCAATGTGGCGCGCTATTTCCTGCCGCATCTCATGTGCTTGTCCACTAGCTCGCCGTTCTGGGGAGGGCGCAACACGGGACTCAAGTCCTATCGCAGCATCGTGTGGCGCGGCTTCCCCCGCACGGGCGTCCCCCGCCCGCTCAGGTCATGGAGCGAATACACGGAACTGGTGGACCTGCTCGCGAGCACCCACTGCATCCCGGACGGGTCCAAGATCTGGTGGGATGTGCGCCCCAACTGGAGCTATCCGACGCTCGAGTTCCGGGTCTGCGACGTGTGCACGCGGGTCGACGAAGCGGTCTGCATTGCGGCCATCGTCCAGGCGATTGTGGCGAAAATCTGGAGGCTGCGGCGGGACAACATGACGTTCCGTGTGTATCCCGCGGACTTCATCGAGGAAAACAAGTGGCGCGCCGTGCGGTACGGCTTCGATGGGCGGCTCGTGGATTTCGGCAAGGGGGTCGAGCTGCCGGCGCGGGAGCTGGTGCGCGAATTGCTGGCGTGGTTCATTGACGACGTCCTGGACGAGCTCGGCAGCCGCAAGGAGGTCGAGTACGCCTTTCGCATTCTCGACGAAGGGTCGAGCGCCGACCGCCAGCTCGCCGTCTATGAACGCACGAAAGATTTCAAAGCCGTGGTGGACCACGTAATCGCCGAAACGGCAGAAGGGTTATAGTTGCGTCCCCCCATCATCGGGATCACTACCCAGACGCTCGAAGCCGTGCCCGATCAACTGCCGCGCTGCTGGATCATGAGTCAGCGCTACGTCCAGGTGCTCACGGCGGCTGGTGCCGTCCCATGGGTCATCCCCCTGCTGCAAGGCGACGAGGCGACGCTGCGGGCCATCTATGAGCGGCTCGACGGGTTGTTTCTGCCGGGCGGCGTCGATATCGATCCAGCCGCCTACGATGAGCCGCGCACCGAGTTGTGCGGCCGGACCGACCCGGCGCGCGACTGGACGGAGCTGTTGTTCACGCGTTGGGCGCTCTCCGATCGGAAGCCGGTGTTTGCCGTCTGTCGCGGCGCGCAGCTTCTCAACGTGGCGGTAGGCGGCTCCCTGTATCAGGACGTCGGAGCGCAACATCCCGATGCGATCAAGCACGATCATTTTCCCGTCGCCGGCCGCCGACGCGATGAACTGGCACACGAGGTGCGCATCGCCCCGGAATCGTGGCTGCGGCAGCTGCTGGGGACCGACACCATCGCGGTGAACAGCATGCACCACCAGGGGATCGCGCGATTGGCGCCGGGGCTCGTCCCCGTCGCCACTTCTCCCGACGGCCTGATCGAAGGCGTCGAAGGCGCGCTGGTGCGCGAGCATTTCTTGGTCGGCGTACAGTGGCACCCCGAGGATCTCGTAGACGTCGATCCGCGCATGCGCCGGCTGTTCGACGCCTTCATCGGTGCGTGCACGTCGTAACAGACGATCAGCGCAGCACGACCCCCGCCACATACTGCGCCCACAGCGTGCCCTCGGGCACGAGGGTCGGCGCGAGCCGGTCGATGATCGCGAGCCCGCCGCCCTCGCGCGACATCAGCTTGAGCTGGCGCTGCACATCCACCGCCGTGATCGGCGCATCGCTCGTCAGCAACACCCAATAGCCCGACACGCCGGTGCTGTCGTCGCGCGCGGGCGCACCAGTCAGCAGGCTGCCCGTTGGCGTGAATTGCCCCGCTCGACCCGACACCGGCGCGCCCGAGATCACCGGCGCCTGGATGGGGGAGGGAATCTCGGTGACGCTGATCGCATTGTTCCCGGCGCGCCGCAGTGTCTTGTCGCGGCTGCGCACCGGAAAGAATAGATCGATGTGGCCTTGGGGCGTCACCCAGAACAGCACCACGTTCGCGGGCCGCAGCAGCCGGAAATCGACTCGGCCTTCGCTGATGGCGGTGAAGCCCTCCCCGAAGTGAGCGACATCCCCGCGCACATTCTGTACGACCTGCGCCCCCACGGTTGCGGGCCTAGCGAACACGAGTGTCGCGAAGAGGAGCGATCGTGCGGTCATCGTCATCGTCGCGTTAGGGCGTGCTCGGTACACCAAACGCCACATAATACGCGGCCCAATGTGTCGTGAGAGAGCCGACCAGCGCCTCGGGCAAGTGCCGCACTACCTCGAGCAGCGTCAAGTCTGGGAACGTCATCGGCGCGAGCCGCTGGATCAGATCTCCGGCCGTGGTCGGCGCGTCCGAGACGATGAGCAACCAATAGCCGACATCGTCCGGCGGCAGCCGAGTGACGGACGTGGGTCCTATACGTTGAAAGATCGTTTCGCGAGTGCTCTCCCGGCGCACACAGTCCTCGTAGCGTCGTTGCGCCGTGACGGCCGACCGCGCCAGCCGGCCGGCGGAGTCACTTGCCGCGCTCGGAGCGGGAGTTCCGATCGGGTCCGCCTCGAACGCCGGCGTACACGCCAAATAACCGGCGTACGCTTCGGCGCCATACGTCGAACGACCGCCCGGGACCCTCGCTGACGTAACGCTGGCCAGGGTGACCACATGCTCACCCCTCCCGAGTGCCGAGCGATCGCCGCTGCGCAGCGGTCGCACTGGCTCGATTCCGCCCGAGTTCGTCACGCGCAACACGATGACATGGGCTGGTGCGGCGAGCTCGAAGGTGATCCCGTTGTATCGCATCATTGTGATGCCGGGACCAAGATCCTGCGCGGGACCGATGCGAGTCTGATTGATGAGCATGACGGGAGGGATTGTGTGCCGCGCGCAACCTGCGGCTGCCACGAACAGCGCGAGCACGGAGAGAGGCAGGTTCCGTAGCATAAGGACCTCGCGACAGAAGGCTGCATAGAGCTTGGCGCAGTGCGCCAACTCGCGCAAGATGCCCTCCGCTTCTACACTTCGAGTTATGACCCGTTGCGGGACCATCGTCCTGGCCGGCCGGCCAAACGTCGGCAAATCGACGCTGCTCAATGCGCTTGTCGGCGAACACCTGGCGATTGTGTCAGCGAAACCACAGTCCACGCGCCTGCCGGTCGTCGGCCTGCTCACGCAGGACGACACGCAGTACATCTTCACCGACTCGCCGGGCCTGCTGGAGCCCGAATACCAGCTGCATGAAGTGATGCGCGCCGCCGCGCTGCGCGCCATCGACGACGCGGAGCTGATCGCCTACCTGCACCCCCTTGGCGAGTATCCGGCTCCGCCCCTCTCCAAGGTCGCTCGACTCGAGCGCACGCCGCGCGCGCCAATCGTGAACGTCTACACCAAGTCCGATCTGGTCAGTCCGTCCAACCGTCCGACCGTCCAACCGTCCGACATTCTGCTCTCCGCGGTCACGCGGGAAGGCCTGGACGAATTTCTCGAGGCGCTGCGGTCCCGGCTTCCCGAAAGCCCCTTTCATTATGATCCCGACGAGCTGGCTACCCAACCGATGCGCTTCTTCGCGGCGGAGTTCATTCGTGAAGCGGCCTTCGAGCAGCTGCACGAAGAGCTGCCGTACAGCGTGGCGACCGAAATCGACGAGTTCCGGGAAGGCGCCGAGCCGGTATATATTCGGGCCGTGTTGTACGTTGAACGTGAAAGTCAGAAAGGGATCGTCATCGGCGAGGGCGGCCGCACCATCAAAGCCCTCGGCGCTGCGGCGCGCCACAAGATCGAGGCGCTGCTCGGCCAGCGCGTGTTCCTCGACTTGCATGTGAAGGTCCTTCCCAAATGGCGCCGGGACGAACCATCTCTCAAGCGTCTGGGGTACGCCACCTCATGAGCCTCGCCCCCGACCTGCTCGAGATTCTCGTCTGCCCGAAGTGCAAAGGGCCGCTCGAGCATCGGACGAATCCGGAAGCGCTCGCCTGCCATGCCTGCCGCCTGGTTTACGCCGTCGAAGACGACATCCCCATCATGCTCATCGATGAGGCGAAGCCGTTCTGACGGACGGTCGGACGGCCTGACGGCCGGACGGGCGGTCGCCGTTGCTCTTGGGCTCCTGACCGTCGGGCCGTCCGGCCGTCTGGTCGCTCAAGAAACTCCGCACCGCTCCACCCAACAGGGGCCGCTCAACGCGGGCGCGCTCTTCTTGGTATTTCCTGTGGGGGCCCAGGCGGTCGGGATGGGACAGACCGCGACCGCGGCGGCGGGGCGGGGCGAAGCGGCATTCTGGAATCCCGCCGGCCTCGCCACCCTCGACGACGACGAGTTCGCGCTCCACAGCGCGTCGCTGGTCGCGGGTCGCAGTAACGTGCTGGGTGCGTATTTCCCCTCGCGCGGTATTGGCGTGATCGGCGGCGCCGTCTACCTCGTCGACTACGGCGATCTCGATCGGACCGACATCAACGGCAACACGATCGCGCGCATCGCCCCCCGCAACTTCGAGTTCCTCGCCTCCTACGCGACCAACCTGACGGGCTCGTTTGTCTTCGGCATCAGCTACAAGCTGGTCCAGTTCCGCGTGGATTGCAGCGGCGACTGCCGGGACTTTCCCGCCGGCACCGGCGCTACCCACGCGATCGATCTCGGGGGACAGTTCCGCGTTGGCCCCGGCGGTCCGCTGCGGATCGGCGTGGTGCTACGCAACGTCGGTTTCCGGCTGCAGGTGCAGAACCAGGCGCAGGCCGACCCGTTGCCGACGCGGCTCGCGGTGGGCGCGCTCTACGACGTCCGACTGCGTCCCGCCACGGGACGCACACTCGATCAAGCCTTCGATGTGAAATTCGCCGCCGACATCGACAGCCCCTGGGGACAGGTGGGCCAGTCGGAGACTCGGCTTGGCCTCGACGTCGGCTATCAGCGGCTCGTGCGGGTGCGTGCCGGATACGCGTTTGTCCAGGACGGACTGAGTGGGCCGAGTGTGGGGCTGGGTGTGGAGAGTGGTTCGCTCGGCGTCGATCTCGCGCGGGCGTTTCTGACCGGCTCGGACCTGCAAGCGGAGAGCCCGACCTTCTTTTCCTTCCGAGTGACATTCTAATGACGCGGGTGGCGTTCCTGGCGGGCGTCGCGGCGATCGCCGCGGCGAGCGTCGGCGTTGCCCAGCAGCAGGAGGAGCCGCAGGCGAGCATCTTCGTGCGCCCGCTGGCGTCGCTGCTGGTGCCGGGTACCGGGCAGCTGCTCGCCCATCAAGATCGCGGGGCGGTGTACCTGGCGGCGGAGGTGTACCTGGTGTCGCGGTTTCTGCAACTCGATCACGAGGCGATGGCGGAAGCCCAGCGCTTTCAGAATCTCGCGTTCGATGTGGCGCGGCGCTCCTTCGGGCCGACCCGGCGCGACACGATCTTCGAGTACTATGAGCAGATGGAGCGCTTCGCGGAAAGCGGCAGCTACGACGCCGATCCGGGAGCGGCGTTCGTTCCCGAGAGCAATAGGCAGACCTACAACGGCGCGGTGTGGCTCCTGGCGCGGCGCACATTCTGGGAGGATCCCGACCTGCCTCCCGATCCCACCTCGCCCCAATACTGGAGAGCGCTGCAGTTCTATCAGGCCCGGGCCGTGGGTCCCAACTACCAATGGAGTTGGCGCGACCATTCGCTGGAGCACGAGGTGTTCCGCGACTTCATCAAGCGCAGCGACAACGCCTTTCGGCGCGCGCAAAATCAGATCGGTTTGCTGCTCGCCAATCACGTGATCAGCGCGGTGGACGCACTGATCTCCGCGCGCCTCAGCGTCGCCACAGGACGTGCGGCACAGATGCAGACCAGCGTTGGCCTCGGCGGCCGAACCCAGGTTCAGTTTTCAATCGCGTTCTAGCGAGGCCGAATTCCACGCAGCAGGAACGGATCATGAGTCTACTAGGGAATCCCGAAGCGTGGCTCGGCCTGCTCACGTTGACGGTGCTCGAGATCGTCCTCGGCATCGACAACATCATTTTCATTTCCATCCTCGCGGGCAAACTCCCGCCGCAGCAACAGGGGCGCGCCCGCCGCGTCGGCCTGGCGGGCGCCATGCTGACGCGCATCGCCTTGCTGGCCGCGCTCGCCTGGATCATTCGCCTGACCGCTCCGCTGTTCCATCTGCTCGGCCATCCGTTCTCGGGCCGCGACGTGATTCTCATCGCGGGCGGCCTCTTCCTGATCGCGAAAAGCACCCGCGAGATCCACGATGGTCTCGAAGGCGACGCGGGCCATGCCGGCAGCGGCGTGCGCGCCTCGTTCGCCGGTGTCGTCGGGCAGATCGTCCTGCTCGACATCGTATTCTCGCTGGATTCGGTGATCACCGCCGTCGGAATGGCGCGCCATCTCCCGGTGATGATCGCGGCGGTGGTACTCGCGGTGGCGGTGATGATGTTCGCCGCCGCGCCGATCAGCGACTTCGTGCATCGCCATCCGACGGTGAAGATGCTCGCGCTGAGCTTTCTGCTCATGATCGGTGTGTCGCTCATCGCCGACGGATTGGGTCAGCACATTGCCAAGGGCTACATCTATTTCGCGATGGGCTTCTCGGTGTTCGTGGAGATGCTGAACATTCGCATGCGTTCGCGCACTGCGCCGGTGCGGTTGCGCGAAGCGTATGAGGGTTCATTTGACACGGGAGGCGACGAGGCCTAAGTTTAGGCGGTTTCTACCCTTACGCGAGGAGTAAGGTGCGGTCGCGCCAAGCCATTCTCTTCTTCTCGCCGGCTGGACGGTCCGTACCTGACTTCGTGACCGCATGGGTCAACGGGAAGGGGCTGCCTGTGATCGCCCTTCCGCAGGCGGCAGGGGTGGAAGAGCGGGTGCTGCGCGGGCTGCCGACCCTGGTGGTGATCGACGCCGACAGCGCGGGCGATGAAGGGATGCAGCTGTGCGCCCGCCTCAAAGGCGACGCCTACACGGCGATCGTACCGCTGGCCGTGGTGACGAATCGCCACGCGACGGACGCGGTGCGGAAGTGGTTCGCGGCGGGTGCGGACGAGGTGATCACGCCGCTCTTCGAGCCGGGCGAGCAGGCGGGGCGACTCGACGCCCTGGTGACCCGGGCCGAGCGCGACGTGGCGGTGAATCCCTCGACGCGGCTCCCGGGGACGACGGAGATCGAGCGGGAGATCAAGCGGCGGATGGAGCTCGGCGAATTCTTCGCCGTTTGTTACGCCGACCTCGATCACTTCAAAGAATACAACGATCGCTACAGCTATTACGACGGCGATCGTGTGATCTACCTGCTGTCCCGCATCCTGCACGACGTCGTGCGGGGGATGCTCGGGAAGCAGGGTTTTGTCGGGCACATCGGCGGCGATGATTTCATCTTCGTCTTGCCGATCGAGAGCATCGCCGGGGTGTGTAGTGAAGTGCTCGACGTGTTCGACACGCTCGTCCCGTATCAGTACAACGAGCAGGACCGACGCGCGGGCTACTATTTCGGCAAGGACCGGCGCGGCCAGCTGCACCGGGTGCCGCTGATGACGCTGTCGATCGGCGTTGTGACCAATCAACACCGCCGGTTCGCGCACCCGGCGCAGGTCAGCGAGCTGGCGACGGAAATGAAGAGCTACGCGAAGACACAGGCGGGATCGGTCTTTGTCGTTGACCGGCGCCACGATCGCGAGCAGAGTGAAGAAGGAAGCGGAGACAACGAGGCCTAAGGCGTGAACGTCACCTGTCCGTCGTGCGAAACGGTGTACCGTGTGGACCCGGCAAAGGTCCCCGCGGGAGGCCTGCGCGCGCGCTGCAGCGTCTGCAGCAATGTTTTCGCGGTGAGCCCTGACGGCGCCGGCGCCTCGACGCGGGCGCCAGTCGCTGCGGCGCCCGTTCCGACGCCGCCGCGGGCGCCCGCGCCGCCGCCCCCGCCCACGCCGCCCGCGCCACCCGCCGCGCGGCCCGCCGCGGCTCCGACTGCCGCACCGGCACGTCCCGCGATGGCATCACCAGCCGCGCCACCGAATCGGCCCGCGATGCCCGCGGCCCCCGCGGCTCCACCGATCGCTCGACCGGCTGCGCCAGCCCGTCCCGCGACGCCGTTCGCCGCACCGCCAGCTTCAGCGCCTGCGCCGCCACCCGCGCGGCCGGCACCGCCAATGACGGCTCCGAGGGCGCCCGCGCCGCCGCCCGCGGCAGTCGTGCCGCCCCCGCCTCCGCGCGCTCCTGCTCCCGCACCCGCGTCGGCTCCGGCGGCGGGGGCCAGCACGCCGGGGAAGCGCGGCACCGGACCGCTACGCCCCGTCAACCCGTTCATGGTGCAGGATCCGAAGCAGAAGGCACGGCGGCTGGCTCGCGCGCTCATCTCCGACATGTTGGTTTATCATCCTGAGAAGCGGCAGCAGGGGATTCGCGACGGTACCCTCCCGCAGCTGTTCAAGGACGAGATCGAGAAGAGCTGGCAGGAGTATGTCGAGCAGGTCGGCGCCGACATGGCGCAGAGCACGCCGTTCTGGACCGAGGCTCTGAACGAGATTTTAGCGGGAGGACACAAGCTCTTCTAATGGCACTCGCCGACAGATTTGCCGATTTCGATCGCCGCCTCATTGAGCTCAGGAGCTTTCTTTGACGTCGAAGGAAAGACCGCCCGCCTCGCGGAGCTGGAGCAGAAAATGGCGGACGGTGCGCTCTGGGCGGACTCCGAGCGCGCCCGCGCGACCGTCGCCGAAGTCAAATCCCTGAAGGGTTGGCTCGAGCCTTACCACGCCCTGCGCAAGCGCGTGGACGAAGGCCGCGAGTTGAACGACCTGCTGGAAGCCGAAACCCACATCGATCTCGCGTTGCAGCGTTCGCTCGAAACGGAGGCGGAGCAAATCGCCGGCCGGCTCGAGGCGCTCGAGATGCAGAACATGCTGCGGGGTCCCGACGACGCCCGCGACGCCCTGCTGACGATCCATCCCGGAGCCGGCGGCACCGAGTCACAGGACTGGGCGGAGATGCTCGTGCGCATGTACACGCGCTGGGCCGAGCGCCACGGGTTCGTCGTGGAAGTGCTGGACATCCTGCCCGGTGAAGAAGCGGGCATCAAGTCCGCCGAGATCGAGATCCGCGGGCAGTATGCGTTCGGGTTGCTCCGGGCGGAGAAGGGTGTGCACCGCCTGGTGCGCATCTCGCCCTTTGACTCCCAGTCACGGCGCCACACGTCCTTCGCGTCGGTCTTCGTCTATCCGGAAGTCGACGACGAGATCGAGATTGAAATAAAGGACGACGACTTGCGCATTGACGTGTTTCGCGCGTCCGGTAAAGGCGGCCAGCACGTCAACAAGACGTCGTCGGCGGTGCGCATCACGCACCTGCCGACGGGCATCGTGGTATCGTGCCAGCAGGAGCGCAGCCAGGGAAAGAACAAGGCGACCGCCATGAAGATGCTGAAGGCACGGCTGTACGAGCGCGCCGTCGCCGAGCGCGACGCGAAGAAGGCGGAGGTGGACAAGCAGAAGACGGACATTGCGTGGGGCAACCAGATCCGCTCGTACGTCTTCCAGCCGTACACCATGGTGAACGATCATCGCACCGAGTTGAAGGTCAGCGACGTCCACAAGGTCATGGACGGCGATCTCGATCCGTTCATCGAGGCGTTCTTGAAGCGCTTCGGAAACAAGGCGGCGTAATGACCGAAGGCAGTTTCGTCGAGGCCGCGCGGCGCGAGAAGCTCAAGGCGCTGCTGGATCGGGGCGTCGCACCGTATGCGTACCGTTTCGAGCGCAGCATTGCGGCGGCGGCGGCGGTGGCTGGCTATCGCGGCGACGAAGACGAGACCGTCCACCGCCTCGCGGGCCGGCTGGTGGCCGCCCGCCCGCACGGGAAGACGACGTTCGCGCATCTCGAGGATCCGAGCGGCAAGATTCAGCTCTACTTCAAACTCGATGATCTCGGCCCGGACGCGTACGGCCTCGTCGAGCTGCTCGATCTCGGCGATCACGTCGGCGTCGAAGGCCCGCTCTTCAAGACCCGCAGCGGCGAGATCACAATTCGGGTGAAGCAGCTGACACTCCTCGCCAAGGCGCTGCGGCCGCTGCCGCTCGGGAAGCAAGACTCGAGCGGCGTCAAGCACGGCGAGTTGACCGATCCGGAGTTGCGGTACCGCCAGCGTTACGCCGATCTCGCCGTGCATCCGGATGTGCGCGAGGTGTTTCGCCTGCGCACCAGGATTGTGCAGGGCATTCGCGCCTTCCTCGATGGCAAGGGGTATCTGGAAGTAGAGACGCCGGTGTTGCAGCCCCTCTATGGGGGCGCAACGGCCTGGCCGTTCAAGACGCACTACGAGGCGCTCGACACGACGTTCTATCTCCGCATCGCGGACGAGCTGTATCTGAAGCGTTGTCTCGTGGGGGGTCTCGAAAAAGTGTACGAGATCGGCCACGATTTTCGGAACGAGGGGTTGTCGCGGTTTCACAATCCCGAGTTCACGATGGCGGAATGGTATCAGGCGTACGCGGACTACAATGACATGGCCGCACTGACGGAAGAGATGCTGGCGGGTCTCGTGCTCGAGCTATTCACGAGCAGCGTGCTGGAGCGCCACGGCGCCACGCTGTCGTTCGCGCGCCCGTTTGCGCGCAAGGACTACTACGCGCTGGTGCGCGAGCATGCGGGTGTCGATCTGAACAAGACAAAAGATCCGGAGCTGCGCGACGTCCTGAAGCGTCACAACGCGCCGCCCGCCGACGTCGCCGCGCTCAGCGGCCCGAAGCTCGTGGACGAAGTGTTCAAGACCTGCGTGGAGCCCAAGCTCGTGCAGCCGACGTTCGTGTTCGACTATCCGCTCGCGCTGTCCCCGCTCGCGAAGCCCAAGCGCGGCGATCCGACCAAGGTCGAGCGCTGGGAGCTGTTCGTGCAGCATCGCGAGCTCGCGAACTGTTTCAGCGAGCTGAACGATCCTGATGAACAACGCCGCCGCTTCGAACAGCAGGCGGCGCTGCGCGCCGCCGGCGACGCCGAGGCGCAGCAGTTGGACGAGGACTTTCTGCGCGCGCTCGAGTACGGCATGCCGCCCGCAGGAGGCGTGGGCCTGGGGGTGGACCGGCTGACGATGATCCTCGCCGATCAGACGAATATTCGCGATGTCATTCTTTTCCCCATGCTGCGGCCTGAGTGATGTCGATCGCGACTGTCGCGCTGAAAGTGCTCCTCGTCGGAGCGTCAGCCGCCGCCCTGTTCGTGCTGGCGACGAACTGGCCGTCGCGACTCGATCTGCGTGTGGCGATGCGCTACCTGCGGAGCCGCCGCTCGTCACGTCTCCTCTCGCTGATCACGGTGATCGCCGTCGGCGGCGTCACGATCGGCGTGATGGCGCTCGTCATCGTGCTGGGCGTGATGAACGGCATGCAGAACGACCTCCGCGAGAAAATTCTCGTCGTCAATCCGCATTTGCGCGTGCTGACCTACGGCGAAGGACTACGGCTCGACGACTGGTCCGACGTGCTGACCAAGGTGCGGCGCTCCCACGGCGTGGAGGCTGCGGCGCCGTTCGTCATGAGCCAGGGTCTGATCTCGGCGGGCCACGACTATGCCGAAGGCGTGATGGTGATCGGCGTCGAGTCGGATACGGGGACACAGGCGGTGACGAGCTTGCCGCATTATTTCACGAAGGGCGATCTGACGTTCCGGACGACGCAGGCCGGCGTCGAGGGAGGCATCGCGATCGGGACGCGGCTGTCGAGTAAGCTCTCCGCGTATCCTGGGGACATCGTCACCATGGTGGCACCCGCCGGTTCGCAATTCAATCGCAGCCTGGGCGCGTTCCAGCCCAAGTATCGGCGCTACGAGGTGACCGGCCTCTTCGAAACGGGGATGTACGATTACGACAACAGCTATGTCCTCATGCGGCGCCAAGGGGCCCAGGACTTCGCCGGCCTGGGAGATGCGGTAACGGGGATCGAAGTGCGGCTCGCGCATCCGGAGCGCGCCACCGAAGCGGGGCAGCAGCTCGAGAGCATGCTAGGCTACCCGTACCGTGCGCTCGATTGGCAACTGCAGAACCGCTCGCTGTTCTCCGCGCTCAAGCTCGAGAAGCTGGCGATGGGGCTGGTTGTGTTTCTGATCTGCGTGGTCGCGGCCTTCAATGTTGTCGGGACGCTCACGATGGTGGTGCGCGACAAGACACGCGAGATCGGCATCCTCCTCGCGATGGGCATGCAGCGCGGTCGGATCCGGAGGGTCTTCTTGATCCAAGGTGTCTTCATCGGACTCGTCGGTACGGCGCTTGGGGCGGTATTGGGACTGATCGTCGGCGCCAGTGTCAACCGTGGTCACCTGATCCCGATCGATCCGTCGATCTACTTCATCGACCACTTGCCGGTGCTCAACAATCCGCTCGACGCACTGGCCGTCATCGGGGCCAGTCTGGTGATCGCCACACTGGCGCCGCTCTACCCGAGTACGCAGGCCGCCCGGCTCGATCCGGTGTCCGCCATTCGTTACGAATGAACGCGCTCCTTGTAGCCAAGGCGATCCGGCGCGTGTTCGCGGGCGGCGATGGGCAGCTGCTCGAGATCCTGCGCGGCGTCGACGTGGAAGTGCGGCGCGGCGAGTTCGTCGCGATCGTCGGGGCATCGGGGGCGGGGAAGAGCACGCTGCTGCATCTGCTCGGCGCCCTCGACAGCCCGACCACCGGCGACGTCTGGTTGGATGGGTCGCGCTATGCCGACCTCGATGCGCGGGGCGCGGCGGAGCTCAGGAACCGCAAACTCGGGTTTGTGTTTCAGTTTCATCATTTGCTCCGTGAGTTCTCGGCGTTGGAAAACGTCATGATGCCCCTGCTGATCGGCGGCGCGTTACCGCGCAAGGCACGGTCGCGCGCGGAAGAGGTATTGTCCGAGGTGGGCCTGGCGGGACGCATGAGCCATCGGCCGGCCGAGCTCTCGGGTGGGGAGCAGCAACGCTGTGCCGTTGCACGCGCGCTGGTGCACGATCCGAGCGTCGTGCTGGCGGACGAGCCGTCGGGCAACCTCGATCACGCGAATGCCGAGCGGCTGCACGAGATCTTTTTTCGGCTGGCGCGGGAGTACGAAACGGCGGTGGTTGTGGTTACGCACAATCGCCAGCTGGCGGGACGCGCGGACCGGGTCCTGTTGCTGGAGGACGGCCGGCTCACCACGGTGAGCTCGGTCGACGCGATCCCCTGATGCTGTGCGATAACTGCAAAGAGCGCGATGCCATCATCAACTTGACCCAGGTCGAGCATGACTCGAAAGTCACGCTGCACCTGTGCGAGCAGTGCGCCCAGCAGAAGGGCGTGGAGACCGGCGGCGCCGTGCTAAAAAGCCCGCTCGGCAACTTTCTGGGCGCGGTCGTGAAGGGCGGCGGTGCCGGAGCGCTAGTGCCCGCTGCGGGCGACGGTGTCCGGTGCCCTGCCTGCGGGAGTACGCTGCGCGACTTCCGCGACTCCGGCCGTCTCGGCTGCGATCAATGCTATGTCTCCTTCGATACACACTTGCGCGACCTGCTACGGCGGCTGCATGGGTCGAGCCAGCACGTGGGCGAGCCCTACGCGATTCCGGGTGCGGTTGACGGTGATTCCGATCCGCGCAGCCAGTTGCTCGAGCTGAAGGCGCAGCTGCGGCGCGCCGTCGAAGGTGAAAACTTCGAGCTCGCGGCCGAGCTGCGGGACCGCATCCGGGTGCTGGAGTAATGGATCTCTCCCTCCTTCCCGATGGCGGGATGCGGTGGCTGGACGCCGCTGGGCCGAAGTCCACGATCGTCCTGTCCACCAGAATCCGGCTCGCGCGCAACGTACGCGGTATCCCCTTCAGCCAGCGGGCGAAAGACGCCGATCGGACGGCGGTGCTGGACCGCGTCAGCGAAGCCGCCGCGTCGTCGGACCATCTCTCCTCGGCCGTCACCTTCCACCTCGACCAGATGGAGCGTCCCGAACGGCAGCTGCTCCACGAACGTCATCTCGTCAGTAAGGAGTTGGCTGGGCTGGAGCGGGAATCGCGCCCCCGGCCGGGCGCGGCGCTGCTCGTCCAAGACCAGGTCGGGGTGATGGTCAATGAAGAGGACCATCTGCGATTGCATGGAATGTGGTCGGGATTCGATTTGGAAGACGCGTATGCCGCTGTGGAAGCGGTAGATGACGAATTAGGCCGGCTCGTTCCTTTCGCCTTTCATCCGGAATTTGGCTATCTTACGTCCTGTCCCACGAATGCAGGAACCGGGCTCCGCGCCAGTGTGCTTATCCACTTGCCGGGTCTTGTTTTGACCAAGGAAATCAACAAAGTTCTGCAAGGACTCTCGCAGGTAGGATTGACCTTTCGGGGCTTGTACGGGGAAAACAGCGAGGTCGTCGGCAATTTCTTCCAGTTGTCCAACCAAACAACCTTGGGGAAGACTGAAGACGAGCTAATCGATCACCTCGGGAAGATCGTCCGGCAGGTTGTCGAATACGAGGAACAGGCACGGGACGTGCTGTTGAGAACGGCACCCGAGGAAGTCGAGGACAAGACGTGGCGCGCCTACGGACTGCTCAAGCATGCGCGCCGGCTGTCTTTTGAAGAGACGATGAATTTGTTGAGCGGAGTGCGGTTGGGTGTCGGTCTGAATCTGCTGGCCGGGCCGGGGGTATATACGCTCAACAAGCTGCTGATTTACACTCAACCTGCGCACCTGGCGGCCATGGATGGTCGGTCCACCGGCGACCGTGAGCTGCCGACGGTGCGCGCTGCGTTTGTGCGGCGCCTGCTCGAAGCGGAATCCAGCTGAACGGCGAAAGGTGAGTCGGAACAGCGATGAACGGCTACAACTTCACGGATCGAGTTCGGAAAGTTCTGCAGATGGCCCGCGAAGAGGCGGCGCGTCTGCATCACGAGTACGTCGGCACCGAGCACATCCTGCTCGGCTTGATCCGCGAGGGCGAGGGCGTCGCAGCAGCGGTTCTGACCAATCTCAACGTCGATCTCGAAGAGATTCAGCAGAAGATCGAGGAGACGGTCAAGAAGGGCAAAGCGGCGGCGGCGGCCGGCCCCGATCTTCCGTATACATCGCGCGCCAAAAAGGTGCTCGAGCTGGCGATGAGCGAGGCGCGGGAGCTCAATCACTCCTACGTGGGCACCGAGCATTTGCTGCTCGGCCTGCTGCGCGAGGAGAAAGGGATCGCCGCGCAGGTCCTGACGGATGCGGGCGTCAACCTCGAGCAGGCGCGCGCGGAAACCCTGCGGCTGCTCGGGAGCGAGATGCCCGCGACGCCCGCCGGCGGCGGCACCGGGGCGCAGCCGACGCCGCCCAAGAGCGAGAAGAAGTCGAAGACGCCGGCGCTCGACCACTTCTGCCGTGACCTGACCCAGCTCGCCGCCGAAGGCGCGCTCGATCCCACGATCGGGCGGCAAAAAGAAATCGAGCGCGTGATGGAAATCCTGTCACGCCGCAAGAAGAACAATCCGGTGCTGATCGGCGAGCCGGGCGTCGGCAAGACGGCGATCGTCGAAGGGCTGGCGCAGCTGATCGCGGGCGGGCAGTGCCCCGACGCGCTCAAAGATCATCGCGTGCTGTCGCTCGACATGGCCGCCGTCATCGCGGGCACGAAATACCGCGGCCAGTTCGAGGAGCGCCTCAAGGCCGTCATCAACGAGATCGCCCAGAACAAGAACATCATTCTGTTCATTGACGAGCTGCACACGCTCGTGGGCGCGGGCGCGGCCGAAGGCGCCGTGGACGCGTCCAACATGCTCAAGCCGGCGCTGGCGCGCGGCGAGCTGCAGTGCGTCGGGGCGTCGACGCTCAACGAGTACCGCAAGTACATCGAAAAGGACGGCGCGCTGGAGCGCCGCTTCCAGACGGTGATCGTCGATCCGCCAACCGTCGAGGAGACGATCGAGATCCTCAAGGGGCTGCGGAAGCGGTACGAAGATCATCACCGCGTCATTATTCCCGACGAGACGCTGATCGAGGCCGCGAAGCTGTCGGAGCGCTACATCACGGACCGCTTCCTCCCCGACAAGGCGATCGACGTGATCGACGAAGCGGGCGCGCGCGCCCGTCTGGCGGCCCAGGTGCCGCCGCCCGAGGTCGCCGAGCTGAAGGACAAGCTCGAGGGCATCAACGGCGACAAGGAAGCCGCGGTACGCGATCAGAATTTCGAGAAAGCCGCGTCGTTGCGTGACTCCGAGCGCGAGCTGCAGGCCGAGATTCGCCGCAAGCAGGAAGAATGGGAGCGGGAGCGTCAGACCCGGCGGCCGACGATCAGCGAGGAAGGCGTCGCGTTCATCGTGTCGCGCTGGACCGGCATCCCCGTGACCCGGCTCCAGGAAGCGGAGACGGCGCGCCTGCTGCGGATGGAAGACGAGCTGCACACCAGCGTCGTGGGGCAGAACGAAGCGATCCAGGTGATCTCGCGGGCGATCCGGCGCAGCCGGGCGGGCCTCAAGGATCCGAAGCGGCCCATCGGCTCCTTCATCTTCAGCGGTCCCACGGGCGTGGGCAAGACCGAATTGGCGCGCGCGCTCGCGCGCTTCCTGTTCGCGGACGCCCAGGCGCTGATTCGCGTCGATATGTCGGAGTACATGGAGAAGTTCTCGGTGAGCCGGCTGATCGGCGCGCCGCCGGGGTATGTCGGGTACGAAGACTCCGGCACGCTGACCAAGGCGGTCCGCCGCAAGCCCTATTCCGTGGTGCTGCTCGACGAGATCGAGAAGGCGCACCCCGACGTGTTCAACATCCTGCTGCAGGTGCTCGACGAAGGGCATCTGACGGACAACTACGGGCGACTGATCGACTTCAAGAACACCGTCGTGATCATGACCTCGAACGTCGGCGCGCGCGACGTCGTGAAGGGCAAGACGCTCGGCTTCGGGCAACCCGATGCCAAGAACGAGTTCGAGCGGATGTCCGAGAAGGTGAAGGAAGAGGTCAACAAGGTCTTCAATCCGGAATTCCTGAACCGTCTGGACGACGTGATCGTATTCCACGCGCTCAATCGGGAGCACATCACGCTGATCGTCGCCATTCTGGCGCGCGACGTGCAAAAGCGTCTGGGTGAAGAGGAGTTGACGCTGCGGCTGACGCCGGCGGCGACCGACTTCCTCGTCGATCACGGCTACGATGAACACTTCGGCGCACGCCCGCTCAAGCGCGCGATTCAGAAATACGTCGAGGACCCGCTGTCGGAGAAGATCCTCGTCGGAGATTTCGCAAAGGGTGACGAGATCGAGGTGGACGTCGCCCCCGACAAGGAGCGCCTGGCGTTCCGGGCACTCTCCGGCTCGAAGGCGTGATCCGCCGGCTCACTCTTCCATTCTTATTGAGTCTCGCCGCCGCCGCCCCGGGCCTGTGCGCCGCACAGGCCGGAGTGGCGGGGGGCGCTCAAACGCCGGTCCCCGACTCGATTGCGGTGGTGGGACAGCGCCGCAATAGCGTCATCAGCATCATCCAGATCAGCGGTCTCGTGCCGGGCCGCGCCATCAACTATCGCGACGTCCAGCGGGCCGTCCAGGCGCTCTACAACAGCGGCCAGTTCGACGACGTCGCCGTGACGCAATCGCCAACCGCCGCCGGCAAGAACGTGCTCGTCATTCGCGTGCGCGAGCGGCCGCTGCTGGTCAAGTGGGCGCTGCGCGGCGTGCAGCGCCTGGCCGAGCACAGCGTCCGCGACAAGGTGGTCCTCGCCGAGGGCCGGCCGCTCGATCCGGCCGGTGTGGCACGCGCCCGCGCCCGCATCGATTCGCTGTACCACGCGCAAGGCTATTACCTCGCCCACACGAAGCCGCTGTACGTCTACGAACGGGATTCCTCGGGCGTCCGCGTGATCTTCGACATTGACGAGGGGCGCCGCGTCGCCATCGCGCGCGTCGATTTTCAGGGCAACACGCATTTCACGGACGAGCAGCTCGCGGCCCAGATGCGCTCGCGCCCCGAAGGGTTCTGGTGGTTCCGGTCCGGTGAGTACAATGACGACAGGATCGCCGAGGATCTGCACCAGAACCTGCCCTCGTTCTACGGCAAGCAGGGGTTCGTGGACTTCCAGGTGCTCGACGACACGCTCATCGTGCACGAGGGGACCGGGAAGGCGACGCTCGTCGTGAACGTCAGCGAGGGCGAGCCCTACCGGATCGGCGCATTCGAAATCGTGGGCAACCGGCGCTTCTCGACCGAGGATCTCCAGACCTTCTATCCATTCGCCGGGGAGCAGCGCACCGGCTTGCTGGGCCTGGGCGGCAAGCGGCACATCGCGTTTTTCGATGACCAGCAGTGGCAGGATGCCACGCGCAAGCTGCAGACGCTCTACTACAACAATGGCTACATCTACGTCAACGTGCGGCCCGACGTGTTGCGGCGGACCGCGCCCGACGGCAAGCCGGTCGTCGACCTCCGCTGGGTGATCACCGAAGGCCAGCCGGCGATCGTGAACCACGTGGAGATCCGCGGCAACGACGTCACGCACGACCGTGTGATCCGTGAGGCCATCGTGATGGTCCCCGGCGACGTCTTCCGCCAGGACGCCCTGATCGCCTCCTACCAGCGCGTCTCGAACCTCGGCTTCTTCAATCAGCCGATGCCGTTCCCGGATACGAAGCCGGCCAACGATCAAGGCGACATCGACGTCGTGTTCCGTGTCTCGGAGAAGCGCACCGGCAACATCAACTTCGGCGCGTCGGTCGGGCAGGGAACGGGTGTCGGCGGCTTCCTCGGCCTCGACGAGCCCAACCTGTTCGGCCAGGGCAAGCGCGGCCGGTTCCAGTGGCAGTTCGGCAAGAACATCAACGATTTCGACGTCTCGTTCACCGATCCTGCCGTCCACGAATCACGCATCTCCGCCACGATCGGGGTGCACAACACGCGGGTCCGCTACATCATCGCGGACGTCGGCCGTCTGCGGCGGCGCGGAGCGAGCTTGCAGTTCGGCTTCCCGGTATTCGGCGACAACTACACGCGGCTCTTCCTGTCGTACGGGATCGATCAGCAGAGCTTTACCGGGTCGTCCACCAACTTGGCGTTCTCGAGCGCGTTTCGCTGTAACGACTGCGTGCGCTCGACAGTCGGAGCGTCGTTGATGCGCGACACGCGCATCGACCTGCCGTTCCCGACGGCCGGGACGATGGTGCAGCTCGGGCTGTCGCAGAGCGGCGGTCTGCTCGGTGGGTCGGGCAACTTCCAGCGCGTCGACGTGGAAGGGCACTTCTACGCGCCGATCGGCACGATCGGCAATCCGGCGACGTCCAACGTGAAGTTCGTGCTCGGCTTCTCGACGCGGTCCGGATTCGTGTTCGGCAACTCGCCGTTCTTCGAGCAGCTCTTCACGCTGGGTGGCACACAGTTCTTCATTCCGCTGCGCGGCTACGACGAGGCGTCGATCACACCGTTCGGCTACGATCCCAACGCGAGCGCCAACGGCGCGAGCCCCAACGCGTTCGGCAAAGCGTTCTTCTCGATGACGGGCGAGCTGGGGATGCGCCTCTCGCAGATGTTGTACCTCTCGACGTTCTTCGACGCCGGCAACGTCTGGTCGCGGCCCGCGCAATTCGATCCCACGCGGCTGTTCCGGGGCGCCGGGATCGGCGCGGCCGTCATCTCGCCGCTCGGACCGCTCGGCATCGATTACGCGTACGGATTCGACCGAGTCGATATCTTCGGACGGCCCAAGCCCGGTTGGAAGCTGCACTTCAAGCTCGGCAATTTCTTCTAAGCCTGATTCACGTCCTACATCGGGAGTTCCAGCGTTATGCAGCGTCTCGTGCTCGTGTCGCTCGCCGCCGTCGTCGCCGCACTCGCGGCACCCACTGTCCTGCGCGGGCAAGGCGCCTCGTCCGCGACGGCGCCGGTCAAGATCGCGTTCATCAGCTCGCAGGAAATCCTGCACGCCACGCCCGGCTACGCGGTTGCCGAGTCGACGTATCGCAAGGAGTTCCAGGCCTCCCAAACCGAAGTGCAGCGGCTGCAGCAGCAGCTCGATTCCGCGGTGCAGGTCTTCGACCAGCAGTCGCTCGTGTTGTCGCCCGCGGCGCGGCAGGCGAAACAGAAGGACCTGCAGGCGATGCAGCAACGCATAGAGCAGCGCTCCAGCCAGCTCCAGGATCGCCTGCAGCAACGGGAGCAGGAGCTGCTGGGACCGCTCCGCGCGCGCATCCAGTCCGTGATACAGGGCATCCGCGCTGAAATGAACTATTCAGTGATACTGGATGCCGACGCCGCCGGGGGATTCGTCGCCGCGGCGGATCCCGCGCTGAACATCACGGCGCGGGTGCTACAGCGCCTCGCGCAGGCGCAGTAACCGGGCGGCTCGCGCTCCTCCCCCGATGAATTCGGCGGGAACGCGGCCGCTCTCCGCGAGTGAAATCGCGGCCCTCACCGGCGGACGGCTGGTGGGGCCGGGCACGGTAACGGTCGCCGGGATCGCGCCGCTCGAGCGTGCGGGTCCCGGCGACCTCTCTTTTCTTGCCTCACCCCGGTACGTCCCCTACTTTGAGCGCACCAGCGCTTCCGTGGTGCTCGTCGCGCCGGCGTTCGAGGCGGCCACGGGCGGACCCGAAACGCGCATCGTCGTGCCCGAGCCGCACGCCGCGCTGCTGGTCGTGCTTCCCGTGCTGTATCCGCAGGCCGTCTGGGAGGCCGGCGTCCATCCCACGGCCGTCGTGGGCCGGGGCGCCACCTGGCAGGAGCCGGTCGCGATCGGTCCGCAGGTGAGCATCGGTCGCGAGGTGCAGCTCGGGCGCAACGTCCGCATCGGCGCGGGATGCGTGCTCGGCGACGGCGTAGCGGTTGGGGATGACACCGAGCTGTATCCGGGCGTCACGCTCTATCCGGGTACCGCCCTGGGCAAACGCGTGATCGTGCATGCGGGTGCGGTGCTGGGGAGCGATGGGTTCGGATATGTCCCCGGTAAGGGCGGCGAGGCGCACCGCAAGATCCCGCACGTGGGCCGCTGCCTGATCGGGGACGACATCGAGATCGGCGCGAACACGTGCATCGACCGCGGCAGTGTGGACGATACCGTGATCGGATCGGGCACGAAGATCGACAATCTCGTCCACATCGCCCATAACGTGCGGATCGGCGCCCGCTGCCTCATCATGGCGCACGCCGGCATCGCCGGAAGCTGTCAGGTGGAGGACGACGTGATCATTGCAGGGCAATCGGGTATCGCGGATCACATCACGATCGGACAGGGGGCCCGGCTGCTCGTGCAGTCGGGAATAATCGCGGACATTCCGGCCGGTGCGACGGTGTCGGGGTATCCCGCTCGCCCGCACCGCGAGCTGCTCCGCGCCCAGGCCGCGATGTACCGTCTCGCCAAGATCGTGGATGAGCTCGAAGCTCTCGTGAAACCTGGCTCCAATAGCCCAGACCACTAGACGTTCCGTCACGCGCAGCGCGGCGCTGCGTGGTATCGGCCTCCACACCGGCGCGGCGACGGAAGCGACGTTTCTGCCCGCGCCCGCCGGGCAGGGAATCGTCTTCCGCCGAACCGATCTCGCCGACAAGCCCGAGGTCCCGGCGCGGCTGACCGAAGTCGAGGCGGTCGAGCGCCGCACCGCAATCGGCCACGGCAACGCCACGATTCACACCGTCGAGCACCTGTTGGCGGCCGTCGCCGCGCACGTGATCGACGACCTGACGATCGAGCTCACGGGTCCCGAGCCGCCGATTCTCGACGGTAGTGTGCAGCCATACTTCGATGCGTTGGTCAAAGCGGAGCCCGTGGCGGTCGGGGGCGAGCCGACGGTGCTGACGGTGGCGGCGCCCTTCACCGTCACCGATAAAGACGCCGCCTATATCGTCGCCCCGGCGAAGACATTGCGGCTCACGGTGTCGATCGAATGGCCGCATCCGCTGATCGGGCGGCAGGCCGGGACCTACGAAGTCACTCCGGAACACTTCGCGGCCGAGCTCGCGCCGGCGCGCACGTTCGGCTTCACGCATGAGGTGGCCGAGCTGCAGGCGCGCGGGTTGATCAAAGGCGCATCGGAAACGAATGCGATCGTGCTCGACGAGCGCGGCGTGGTGCACGGCGGGAAGCTGCGCTGGCCGGACGAGTTCGTGCGGCACAAGGCGGCGGACATCGTAGGGGATCTGGCGCTGACCGGCGCGCGGATTCAGGCTCATGTGGTGGCGACGCGGCCCAGCCATGGCGGCAACATCGCGCTGGCGCGGGCGCTCGCTCGCGCAGGGAGGCGCACCGGAATGCCCGCGATGGACATCAGCAAGATCATGGACTATCTGCCGCACCGATATCCGTTCCTGCTCGTGGACCGGATCATCGAGGTGGAAGGGCAGAAACGGATCGTGGGCATCAAGAACGTGACGATCAACGAGCCGTTCTTTCAGGGGCACTTCCCGGGTCATCCCATCATGCCGGGCGTGCTCATTATCGAAGCGATGGCGCAGGTCGGCGGCATGCTGTTAATGAGCCATTTCGAGGGCCAGGACACGGCGAACAAAGTCGTGTACTTCATGTCGCTCGATAACGTCAAGTTCCGCCGTCCCGTGGTGCCGGGGGACCAGATCCGCTTCGAGCTCGACATGCTGCAATTCCGCGGCAAGACGTGCCGGATGAAGGGAGCCGGTTTCGTGGACGGACAAGTCGTCGCCGAGGCGGAAATGATGGCGATGGTGGTCGATAAGTGATCCACCGGACCGCGCTCATCGATCCCACCGCCGAGCTCGGCGCCGACGTGTCGGTCGGGCCGTACTGCGTGATCGGGCCGCGCGTCACGGTGGGAGAGCACGGCACCATCGCGGCCCACGCCGTCCTCGAGCGCAATACGCGCGTCGGCGAGGGCGTGAAGATCGGCTATGGCACGGTCATCGGCAACGATCCGCAGGACCTGAAGTACAAGGGCGAGGAGACGTGGGTCGAAATCGGCAACGGCACGATCATTCGGGAATACTGCACGATCAACCGCGGCAGCACGGCGACCGGCAAGACCACGCTGGGGGCGCGCTGCTTCCTCATGACCTACGTGCACATCGCGCATGACTGCGTCATCGGCAACGACGTGATCATCGCCAACGGCGTGCAGATGGCTGGCCACGTCACCGTGGACGACCGCGCCATCATCAGCGGGCTCGTCCCGATCCATCAGTTCGTCCGCATCGGCACGTATTCCTTCGTGGGTGGCGCGTCGCGGGTCAACCAGGACGTCCCGCCGTACACAAAAGCGGCCGGCAATCCGGTCCATTTGTACGGGCTCAACTCGGTCGGCCTGCAGCGCGCCGGGTTTTCCCCGGATGTGAAGCTCGCGTTGAAGCGCGCCTACCGGCTGGTGTTCAACTCGGAACTCACGGTGAGCCAGGGCATCGCGCGCGCCCGCGTGGAGCTGGCGCAGGTTCCGGAGGTCGAAACGTTCCTGCGGTTCATCGAGGGGTCGCGGCGCGGGGTCATGGTGTGAGGCGAGGAACGACCGTCCGGCCCGTGCGCGTCGGCGTGATCGGCACCGGCGCCCTGGGCTTTCACCATGCCAGGCTCCTCAGAAAGATCGAGGGCGCGGAGCTGGTGGGCATCTATGACATCAATCCGGCGCGCGCGGCGCACGTTGCCAAAGAGCTCGAAACGGTCGCGCATCCTTCCCTGGGCGCCCTGCTGGACCGAGTCGAAGCCGCCACGGTGGTGGTCCCGACGCCGGCGCACGTGGAAGTGGCGCTGCCGGTGCTCGAGCGGGGACTGCATGCCTTGGTCGAAAAGCCGCTCGCCGATACGCTGCCCGGCGCCGAGCAGCTCGTGCAGACGGCCCGGGAGCGCGGCCTGTGTCTTCAGGTTGGTCACGTCGAACGATTCAATCGGGCGGTGCGTGCGGCGGTCCCATACCTCGAGGAGCCCCGGTTTCTCCAAACGGAGCGCCTGGCGCCGTTCCAGCCGCGCGGCACTGACGTCGCCGTGATCCTCGACCTCATGATTCACGATCTCGATCTCATCCTGGAGCTCGTGCGGTCGGAGGTCGGCGAGGTTCGCGCGACCGGGGTGCCGATCCTCACCCCCCACGTGGACATCGCCAACGCCCGTGTCGAGTTCGCGAACGGCGCCGTTGCGATCATCACCGCGAGCCGCGTGTCGCGCGAGCGCACGCGCAAGCTGCGCATCTTCCAGCCGACGGGATACTTTTCGCTGGATCTCGCCCAGGGCAACGGCCATTTCTACCGGCTGAAATCGGGATGGCAGGGATTCGGCGCGACCCGGATCGAAGAGATCGTCGAGCACGTGCGGCTCGACGCACCCGAGGCCGAGCCTCTGAAGCTCGAGCTCGAGAGCTTCCTGCGCGCGGTGCGCGGCGACGGCGACGTCGTGGTCACTGGCGCAGCCGGGCTGCAGGCACTGACCCTCGCCTATCGCGTCGCCGACGCCATCAGTGCCTCGCCGCTCGCCGCGGCGCGGCCGTGACTCGGATCTACATCTCGGCAGGAGAGCCGTCCGCGGACGCGCATGCCGCGGCGGTGGCGACCGCATTGCGCCGCCGTCTTCCAGGGCTCGAGCTGGAAGCCCTCGGCGGCCCGTTGCTCGAGCGCGCGGGGGTCCGCGTGCTCGACCGGATGGAATCGTATTCCGTCGTCGGATTTGTCGAGGCCATCGCCAAGATTCCGGCGCATTACCGGTTGCTGCGGCGAATCCAGAAGACTTTTCGAGACAAACGCTACGATCTCGTGATTCTGGTGGATTATCCCGGTTATCACCTGCGCGCGGCCGCCGCGGCCGCCGCCGCCGGCATCCCCGTGCTCTACTACATCGCGCCGCAGATGTGGGCGTGGGGGCCCAAGCGCGTACGCAAGCTCGCCCCCGTGAATCAGCTCGCGGTCATCTTGCCGTTCGAGGAGGAGTTTTTTCGCGAGCGCGGGGTCGCCGCGACGTTCGTGGGGCACCCGCTCAAGGACCGGCCGGCGCCGCCCGCGCGGGCCGACGCCCGTCGAGTCCTCGGACTCGAGCCGCAGCGGCAGACACTCGGCTTGTTTCCGGGGAGCCGCGCCCAGGAGGTGAGGCGGCACTGGCCGATCTTTCGCGAGGCCGCGGCGCGCGTCGCCGCCGCGCGCCCCGACGTACAGATCATCGTGGCGGGTACCCCGGAAGCAGAATATCCGGACCCGGGCGCGATCACCGTGCACATGGGTGATCCGCTGCTCGCGTTCTCGGCTTCGGACGCGGGGATCTGCAAGTCGGGCACGACGACGCTCGAGGCGGCGATCGCCGACGTGCCGATGGTCATCACGTATCGCGTCCATCCCATCACGTCGTACATCGCATTCCGGCTGCTGCAGGTGCCGTGGGTAGGTCTCGTCAATCTCGTGGCGGGCTACGAAGTCGCGCCCGAGTTCCTGCAGCGCCGCGCCAGGGCGGAAACGCTCGCCGACGGCGTACTGCCGCTGCTCGACGCGGCGAACCCCGTGACCCGGCGCCAGCGCGAAGGGCTGCGGCTCGTGCGCGACCGCTTGGGTGCGCCTGGGGCGGCCGACCGCGTCGCGGAGCTGGCCGCGGGCCTGATCCGATGAAGTTGCGGTGGGCGGAGCCGATCGCGAAGGCGTTGGGGCCGCCCGCGATCAAGACGCTCGCGGCGACCTGGCGCTTTCGCGAGAGCGGCCTGCAGCCCTGGAAGCCGCCGTTCATCTTCGTGCTGTGGCATTCGCGGATCCTCCCGTTGCTCGCCCTGCACAAGGGCGAAGGACTGGTGTTGCTCATCAGCCGGCACCGCGACGGCGAGTACCTGGCCGATCTTGCGGACGGATGGGACTACAAGTCGGTGCGCGGCTCCACGCAGCGCGGCGGCGAGGTCGGATTGCTGGGCATCGTCCGCGCCCTGCAGGCGGGCGCGATCGTCGCGCTGGCGCCGGACGGACCGCGCGGCCCGTGCGAGCGCGTACAACCGGGTGCGGTCGCGGCCGCGCAACATGCGGGCGTGCCGATCGTCGCGGCGGGCGCACGAACGTCGTCCGCATGGTATCTCCAATCGTGGGATCGTATGTGCATTCCCAAGCCCTTCGCGGCGATCGATGTGCGCTATAGCGCGCCGATCCAGATCGCTCCGAAAAAGGAAGGCCTCCGCGCAGGGATCGAGGCCGTGACGCGCAGTCTGCACGAAGTCAACGGAACGTCGTGAGCGCCCAGCGCATCGCCCAGTGGCTGTGGTGGAGCAACGCCGCGCCGGCGCGGGCGGCGCGCGGCGTGCTCCTTCCTTTCGCGTTCGCCTATCGAACACTCATGAGCGCGCGGGCGAGCGCCTACGCCCGCGGCTGGCTGCGGCGGCGGCCCTTGCCGTTGCCGGCAGTCGCCATCGGCAATCTCGCCGTCGGCGGAGCGGGGAAGACGCCCCTGGCCGCGTGGACCGCGGCGTTCTTCGCGAGCCGTGGCGTCAAGCCGGGCATCTTGCTACGGGGCTATCGCGGCGACGAGCAGGCGGTGCATCAGCGGCTCGTGCCGGATGCGATCGTCGTTCCCGACGCCGACCGGTTGGCCGGCGCCGAGAAGGCGCGCGCCCAGGGAGCGCGCGTCCTCGTGCTCGATGATGCCTATCAGCGGCTCAATGTCGGGCGTGATGTCAACGTCGCCGTGGTGAGCACGGAGAGCGCTCCCCCACGCCACGTCGCGTGGCCGCTGCCGGCCGGTCCCTGGCGGGAAGACTGGAGCGCCTTGGGCCGCGCGGATGTCATCGTCGTGACGCGGCGCCGTGCGGCCGTCGCCGAGTCGCGCGCGCTCGCGGGGCGTCTCGCGGCTCGCTGGCCGCTGGCCGTCGTGGCTGGGGTTCATCTCGCGCTCGACGGATTGGCGGGACTCAAGTCGGGCCGGCGCGTGGCGCTGTCGGCGCTTGCCAAGAGCCGAGTGATCGTCGCCGCGGGGATCGCCGATCCCGTGAGCTTCGCCGCGCAGGTGCGCGCCTTCGGCGCCAGCGTGCAACTCACGGCATATCAAGATCATCACGCCTATCCTCCGGGCGACGTCGCCCGGCTCGCGCGGGCCGCGCAAGACGCCGATTATGTTGTAATCACCGAAAAGGACGCGGTGAAGCTGCGCAGCCGCTGGCCGGCGGACGCGCCGGAGCCGCTCGTCGCGCAACTCGCGTTGCGCTGGGAATTCAACGGCCACGCCGTCGAACACGTCCTGGAAGGGGTCCTGAAAAGGGTCGTATGAGCGAACCAGCGATTATCCGTCCCGACAAGCAGACCTTTCTCGCCGAGGAGAATCCCTTCGAGGCGATGATGGAGCGCTTCGATCACGCCGCGAAACTGCTCAATCTCGATCGCGGCCTCTACAAAGTCCTCCGCAATCCCGAAAAACAGATCATCGTCTCCGTTCCCATCCTGCGCGACAGCGGGGAGGTGGAGGTTTACACCGGCTATCGCGTCTTGTACAACACCTCGCGCGGGCCCGCCAAGGGCGGCATCCGCTTCGACCTTAACGTGACGCTCGAAGAGGTGAAGGCGCTGGCCGCCTGGATGACTTGGAAGTGCGCCCTGGTGAACATCCCGTTCGGAGGCTCCAAAGGCGGCGTCGTCTGCGACCCGAGCGCGATGTCGATGGCCGAGCTGGAGCGAGTGACGCGACGCTACACGTCGAGCATTATCGAAACGCTCGGACCCGATTCCGACGTCCCCGCGCCGGATGTGAACACCAACGAGCGCGTGATGGCGTGGATCATGGACACCTACTCCATGCACAAACGCCACACCGTGACTGCCGTCGTCACGGGCAAGCCCGTCGAGATGGGCGGATCCCTCGGCCGCCGGGAGGCGACCGGGCGCGGCTGCATGATCGTCACCCGTGAGGCGCTGGCGAAGCTGGGCATGAGTCTCAAGGGTGCGCGCATCGCGGTCCAGGGCTTCGGTAACGTCGGCTCCATCGCGGCGGATTTGATGGCCCGGGAGGGTGCCACCATCGTCGCCGTGTCCGACAAGTCGACCGCTCTCCACAACCCCAAGGGTCTCGACGTGCAGGACCTGATCAAATGGGCGAAGGAGCACCGTCAGCTCGCCGGCTACACCAAAGCCGAAACGATTCCGCACGAGCACGTATTGACCGTCGATTGCGACGTCTTGATTCCCGCCGCGACCGAGAACGTGATCACCCGCAAGAACGCCCCCCACATCAAAGCCAAGATCATCTGCGAAGGCGCGAACGGACCCACCAGCGCCGCCGCCGACAAGATTCTCGAGGACAAGGGCGTCTTCGTGATTCCCGACATCCTCGCGAACGCCGGCGGCGTCACGGTGAGTTACTTCGAATGGGTCCAGGACCGCGGCGGGTATTTCTGGGACGAGGAGACCGTCAATCGCCGACTCGAGACGATTCTGGTGCGGTCCTTTGGCGAGGTGATGGCGATGGCGGAGCGGCACAAAGTGGCGAACCGTATCGCCTCGTACATCGTCGCGGTGGACCGCGTCGCAGGGATGCACCGGCTGCGCGGCATGTATGCCTGATGCGCTATCGCATCGTCGCGGTGGGGCGCATGAAGAACGCAGCGCTCCGCGCAGTGTGTGACGAGTATCTGGACCGCTTGCGGCATTATACGAAGGTCGAGGAGCATGAGGCGAAGGACGAGGCGCGGGTCCTGGGGGCGGTTCCCGAGGGCGCGCGCCTCGTGGCGTTGACGCGTCGCGGCGACGAGTGGTCCTCGGTCCAGCTCGCAGAATGGACGGAACGGTGGGAGATGGACGGACGGGACGTGGTCTTCGCGCTCGGTGGCGCCGACACCCTGCCGGACGACGTCCTACGCACGGCGGAGCGGCTCTGGAGTCTGTCGCAGCTCACGTTGCCGCACGAGGTGGCACGCGTGGTTCTGTACGAGCAACTCTATCGTGCCCACACGATCCGTCGCGGAGAGCCATACCATCGCGGAACCTGACCTGACACCTGGCGATCGCGCCGCGCTGCTCGCGCTGGCACGTGGCGCCATCGAAGCGGCGCTCGCGGGCCGCTCACCCCCGGAGCTGCCCGACATTCCGGCTGCGGCGCTGCACCGCGGGGCGTTCGTGACGCTCGAGGAACAGGAAGGACACGATCTGCGTGGCTGCGTTGGCCAGGTGACCGGCGACCGGCCGCTCGGCGAGCTCATCCGGCAAGTCGCGGTTTCGGCGGCCCGTTCCGATCCCCGCTTTCCGCCGGTGCAGCTCGATGAGTTGCGCGCATTACGGATCGAGATCTCGGTCCTCGGCGAACCCGTGCGCGCCGAGCCCGCCGACCTGTGCCGCCTGGTGATTGGACGCGACGGGTTGCTGGTGCGCCGGGGGCGCGCGCAGGCGGTGCTGTTGCCGCAGGTAGCGACCGAGCACGGATTCGGGCCCGAGGCGTTCCTGAACGCCGTGTGTCACAAAGCGGGACTCGCACCGGGCAGCTGGCGGGAACCGGCAACCCACGTTTTCACGTTCAGAGCGGACGTCTTCGTCGAATGACCGAGTGGTTCGAGCAATGGTTCGGCGAGGAGTATCATGCCCTCTATCCACACCGCGACGATGAGGATGCACGCCGCGCGGTCGCGCTGATCCGCCGCGTCGTCCCGTGGGGATCGGGCGATCGCATCCTCGATCTTGCCTGCGGGCCGGGACGCCACGCCGCCGAGCTGGCGCGCTGGGGGGGAGGCGGGCAGGTCGTGGGGTTCGATCTGTCGCGAGCCATGTTGCGGCGCGCGCGCGAGCGGAGCAGCGGAGCATTGGTGCGCGGGGATATGCGGGCGCTGCCGTTTCGCGACGGCAGTTTTGCGCTGGCGGTGAATCTCTTCACGTCATTCGGTTACTTTTTGGACGATGACGAGAACCGTCGCGTGGTCGGCCAAGTGGCGGCCGCGCTCGCACCCGGCGGTCATTTCGTGCTCGACTATCTCAACGCGGAACAGGTACGACGCACGCTCAAAGTCCCCGAACAGGCCAAGAATCGCGATGTGATGATTACACGCCGCATCGATGCGGCAAACCGCTTTGTGATCAAGGAGATCGAGTTGCGCGATGAGGGTCGCCGGTTTCAGGAGCGCGTGCGCCTGTATAGCGCCGACGAGCTGGCAGCACTGCTCACGGACGCCGGCCTTCGGGTCGCTGCGCGGTTTGGAAATTACGACGGCACGGCGGCCGGGCACGATACGCCGCGCGTGATCCTGGTGGCCGCTCGCGCATGATCTCACGCATCCTGTCCACGCCGCTGCCCATGACAGATGGGAAGATTCCCGCCGGCAAGCCACGCCGCGTGGACCCCGACGTGCTCGCTTCTATCCTCCCGGGCCCCGGGCGCGACCGGCTCGCCGGGGGCAGGGAAGTGCTCGCCGTGACAACCGGCCAACAGCCCGCGCTCTTCACAGGGCCGCTCTACACTCTTTACAAAGCCTTGTCCGCGATCG
>WNFU01001437.1_pt1 | contig 33500 bp, 35 predicted proteins | sample 5400121 | NCBI WGS metagenome assembly WNFU01 (sample SAMN13153360, study PRJNA577476) | soil metagenome | isolation source: 100 cm soil or saprolite under grassland replicate 1 | place: USA:California | collected 2016-06-15
GTCATCGCCAGCAACCAGTCGGTGCTCACCGACCTCTCGAAGCTCGGCAAGGCCGGGACGCACTTCGTCCACGACTTCTTCCTGCCGGGGACACAGCTCACCTTCCCCGAGAAGCAGGCGCGCCAGGTGGCGGCGGCGAAGAACGTCTCTGCGAGCTCGCAGGGTCTCATGCTCGTCGCCGTCCACCAGGAAGGCACGGTGCCGAAGATCGTGGCCCGCTTCCGGACGGGCGGGCAGCGGATCCAGGTCGACCGTGCGATCAAGCCGCCGACGGCCGCCGAGTTCGCGCAGATCCAGAAGTGCCTCGCCAAGGCGGGCATCTCGTCCGGCGTCGGGCCGTCGACCGGCCCGGGGAGTGCGCAGCCCGGCTTCGGCCAACGGCAGGGAGGCGGCAACTTCGGCGCCGCGGCGAAGTGCCTGCCCGCGCGCCTTCGGCGCTTCCGCGCGGAGGTCAGGACGCCCGAGCAAACGTTCCGCCAGGTCCTGGACCCGCCCCAGACGAACATCTCCAGCGAGCCCTACACGATCGCCGGCGTCGATCCCCGGCAGCCCGACATGGGACTCGTGACAGCCGCCCAGATCACGAGCGGCCGCTACTTCGATCGCACCGGTGGACGCGAGGCGCTGATCTCGACTGCCTACGCGCAGAAGCACAGGCTGAAGGTCGGCTCCCAGTTGACGATGAACGGCACGCGATTCCGGGTCGTCGGCCTCGTCCACCCGCCGCTCGGCGGCCAGTCGGCCGACGTCTACCTCCCGCTCGCGCAGCTCCAGCGTCTGGCCGAGCAGAAGGGTCTCGTGAACGTCGTTCTCGTGCGCGCCACGAAGGGCTCCGCGGTGGGAAGCGTCCAGCGCGAGATCGAGCGCAAGTTCGACGGCGCGCAGGTGACGAGCGCGAAGCAGGTCGCCGACCAGGTCACCGGCTCGCTCGTTGACGCGTCCAACGTGTCCGACAAGCTCGGGCTGGTGCTGTCGATCGTCGCGGCCGCCGCCGCCTTTCTGCTCGCCGCGCTCCTGACCCTCTCCTCCGTCGCGAAGCGCGTCCGCGAGCTCGGCACGCTCAAGGCCCTCGGCTGGACGCAGCGGCTCGTCGTGAGGCAGGTGGTCGGCGAGTCGCTGGCCCAGGGACTCCTCGGCGGCTTGCTCGGAGTCGGGCTGGGTGCCGCCGCCGCCCTCCTCGTCGACGGGTTCGGGCCGACCCTGACGGCCAGCACGACGAGCGGTGGCGGGGACGGGCTGTTGGGCCTCGGAACCGCTGCCCGGACCGCCACGAGCACGATCGCCCTGGACGCTCCGCTCACCGTGTCGCTGCTGCTGCTCGGGTTCGTCCTTGCCCTTCTCGGCGGGTTGGTCGCCGGCACGGCCGGCGGCTGGCGCGCGGCTCGCCTCCGTCCCGCCGACGCCCTCAGGCAGCTCGAGTAGATGGACCAGCTCTACGAGCTCCGAGGAGCGAGTCGGCTCTATCGCCGTGGCAACGCGACCATCCGTGCCGTCGATGCGGTCGACCTGTCCATCGCGGCCGGCGGGCTGCTCGCAATCGAGGGGCCCAGCGGCTCGGGCAAGACGACGCTGCTCCAGCTGCTCGGTGCGCTCGACCGGCCCAGCAGCGGCCAGGTGTTCTTCGAAGGGCGAGACCTGTCCGAGCTACCCGACCGGGACCTTGCCGAGCTGCGGCTCCGCGCCTTCGGCTTCGTGTTCCAGCAATTCAACCTGATCCCGACGCTGACGGCGCTCGAGAACGTGGAGGTGGCGCTCGCGCCTGCCGGGACGAACGGCGACGAGCTTCGCATCCGTTCCCACGACCTCCTGTCAGAAGTGGGGCTGGCAGACCGCGCCTCACATCTGCCGCCGGAGCTCTCCGGCGGAGAGCAGCAGCGAGTCGCGATCGCCCGCGCGCTGGTGGGAGAGCCGAGGGTCATCCTCGCCGACGAGCCCACCGGCAATCTCGACTCCGCAACCGGCGCTGACGTGATCGAGCTTCTGGCCGGCCTTGCGGCCCGTCGGGGCACGACGGTCGTAGTCGCACGCACGACGCGGAGCTCGCGGCGCGAGCCCCCCGTCGGCTCCCGATGCGCGACGGGAGGCTCGTCGCGCAGCTCGAGTCCGCCGCCGCTCCCTAGACTCCCACTCGGGCTACGCTCTCTGCGTGGCCCGCTCCGTGATTGTCTCGGCCGTCCGCACCCCGTTCGGGAAGCTCGGCGGTGGGCTCGCGCGCCACCGGGCGACCGAGCTCGGAGGGATCGCGATCCGCGCGGCGCTCGGTCGCGTGGACGTGGCCGACGACGAGGTCGAGTACGTAGTCATGGGCCAGGTGCTCCAGGGCGGCGCCGGCCAGGCCCCGGCCCGCCAGGCCTCCGTCGCCGCCGGGTTGCCGAAGGAGACGCCGGCCGACACGATCAACAAGGTCTGCGCCTCGAGCATTCGCGCGGTCGAGATCGCCGACGTGATGATCCGCTCCGGCGAGTCGACCGTCGTGGTCGCGGGCGGCATGGAGTCGATGTCGAATGCGCCCTACGTGCTGCAGAAGGCGCGCTTCGGCTATCGCCTGGGCCACGGCGAGCTGGTCGACCTGATGATCCACGACGGGCTCGTCTCGACCTTCGACAACCGCCACATGGTCGAGCAGGCGTCGTTTGTCTCGAGAGAGCTCGGCATTACCCGCGAAGAGCAGGACGAGTGGGCCTTCCGCTCGCACCAACGCGCGGTGCGAGCCATTGACGAGGGCCGCTTCGCCGACGAGATCGTGCCGGTCGGAGACGTCTCGGCCGACGAGGGCCCGCGCCGCGATACGTCCCTGGAGAAGCTCGGCAAGCTGCCGCCCGTCTTCGATCCGGAGGGAACGACGACGGCCGGCAACGCACCGGGCGTGAACGACGGCGCCGGGGCGCTGGTCGTCTGCAGCGAGGAGTTCGCTCTCGCCCGCGGCCTGGAGATTCTCGCCACGATCCTCAGCCAGGGCTACGTCGCCGACGAATTCGCCTACCTGGCACGCACCCCAGCGGGGGCGGGAAGCCAGGCCCTCGAGAAGGCGGGCAAGGGGATCGGCGAGGTCGAGCGCGTCGAGGTGAACGAGGCGTTCTGCTCGGTCGCGGTCAACTCCGTCCGCATGCTCGGGGCCGATCCGGAGAAGGTCAACGTCAACGGCGGCGCAGTGGCTCTGGGCCACCCGATCGGAGCGTCGGGCGCACGAATCCTGACCACGATGGTCCACGAGTTGCGGCGAAACGGCGGAGGCCTCGGGCTGGCCGCGATCTGCTCCGGCGGCGGCCAGGGTGACGCTCTCTTGATCCAGGTCTAGGCCGACGCCAGGAACTCGAGCACGACCTCGTTGAAGCGGTTGGGCTCGCGCCAGTTCGGGAAGTGATCCGAGTCGGCGAAGCGGACTCTGCGCGCCCCCGGAATCTCGCGCTCGAGCTGGTCGCCGATCTCCTCCATCCGGGGCACGTCCTGGTCGCAGGTGATCACGAGCGTCGGCACCTGCACCTCGCCCAGTCGCTCCGCCGCAGGAGGTTCGAGCGGGACTGGCTCGGCGTCCACGTCGCCGTTGACATGCGCGTTCTCCAGTGCGATGCGCCCGAGCTCGTTGTCGAAGCCCAGAGGCGCCCAGATCTCCAGCTCGAGCTCGACCGAGCGCTCGAGCTTGCCCGCCTCGATCGCCGCCTCGACGGCCGCTTGCTGCTCGGCCGAGTACGCGGACGGCCCGGGGAGCCCGGAGCAGACGAGGACGAGCGCAGCGACGCGCTCGGGGCTCTCGAGTGCGACCTCGAGGTAGACGCGACCGCCGTAGGAGGAGCCCACCAGCGCCGCGCGCTCGATCCCGAGATGGTCGAGGAGCCCGCGGAGGTCGTCGCGCTCCGAGAAGCTGCCGGGCGTTCGGTCCGAGCGCCCGAACCAGCGCATGTCGTACCGGACCGTCCGGTGGTGCTCGGCGAAAGCATCCATCTGCGGCTCCCACTGGCGCGCGTCTTGCAGCGCCGAGTGCACGAAGACGACGGGAGGGCCGTCCCCCCGCTCCTCGTACCAGAGCCGCGTCCCGTTGACATCGGCGTGGGCCACGAGCGGAGGTTAGCCTCCCTTTCGTGGAGTTCGAGCACGTGCTGGTGGTGGGCGCCGGCCAGATGGGGGCAGGCATCGCGCAGGTCGTCGCCGCGTCAGGAAGACGCGTGTCCCTCTACGACGCCGCGCCGGGCGCGGTCGAGAAGGGCCGCGAGGCGATGCGGCGGAGCCTCGTCAGGCTGGCGGAGAAGGGAGGTCCCGAGCCCGAAGAGGTCCTGGCTCGGGTCGAGCCGGTCGACGACCTCGTGCCCGCAGCGCTGATGATCGAAGCGGTGGTGGAGAGCGCGCCGGTCAAGGAGGAGGTCTTCGGGAGGGCTGACCAGGTCCTGCCGCCGGAGGCGATCCTGGCCTCGAACACGTCCTCCATCCCGATCACGTCTCTGGCCGCGGCGACGATGCGGCCGGACCGCGTGATCGGCATGCACTTCTTCAACCCAGTGCCGTTGATGGGGCTCGTCGAGGTCGTACGCGGCCTCGAGACCTCGGACGAGACGGCGTCAGCGATCGCCGAGCTGGCCCGCGGGCTCGGCAAGACGCCGGCCCAGGCCCAAGACTTCCCGGGCTTCGTCTCCAACCGCATCCTGATGCCCTTCATCAACGAAGCCGCCTACGCACTGATGGAGGGTGTGGCGGATGCCGAGTCGATCGACACGATCGCGAAGCTCGGCTTCAACCATCCCATCGGGCCGCTCGCGCTGGCCGACCTGATCGGGCTCGACACGTGCGTGGCGATCATGGAGGTCCTGCACGACGGCCTCGGCGACCCCAAGTACGCGGCGTGCCCGCTGCTCCGGCAATACGTCCAGGCTGGCCGCCTCGGGCGCAAGTCCGGGCGCGGATTCTACGAGTACGGTTAGCCCGTGGACTTCGAGCTCTCCGCCGAGCAGCGCGAGATCCAGACGCTCGCCCGCGAGGTGGGCGGCGAGGAGATCGAGCCTCACGCCGGCGAGTGGGACCGGGAGCACGGATTTCCGCGCGAGCTGCTGAAGAAACTCGGCGGGCTCGGCTTGCTCGGAGTGTGCGTCCCGGAGGAGTACGGGGGAGCGGGCGCCGACTTCCTCTCCTACATCCTCGTGATCGAGGAGCTCTCTCGAGCCGACGCGGGGGTGGGGGTGACCGTGGCCGTACACACGAGCGCCGCGACCCTGCCGATCCTCGTCTTCGGCGACGACTCCCAGAGGAGCCGGTTCGTGCCGCCGCTCGCGCGCGGCGAGGCAATCGGAGCCTTCGCACTGACCGAATCGGGCTCCGGCTCCGACGCGGGCTCCCTGCGCACGCGCGCGGAGGCCACGGACGGGGGCTGGCGGATCACCGGTACCAAGCAGTGGATCACGAACGGCGGCTTTGGAGGCACGATCCTGCTCTTCGCCCGTACCGAACCGCAGACGCCCGGCGCACGGGGCGTCTCGGCCTTCCTCGTCGACGGTGGAGACGTCCAGGTCACCCGCGAGGAAGAGAAGCTCGGGCTCAACTCGTCCTCGACCGTCGACCTGGCGCTCGACGGGGTTACGGTCGAGGCTGACCGGCTGCTGCACGAGCAGGGCAAAGGCTTCCACGTGGCCATGGCGACGCTCGACGCCGGCCGGATCGGCATCGCGGCGCAGGCCCTGGGGATCGCCCAGGCCGCGTACGACGTCGCCCGCGAGTACGCGAAGGAGCGGCGGCAGTTCGGCAAGCGGATCGCCGACTTCCAGGCGATCCAGTGGAAGCTCGCGGACATGTCAACCGAGATCGACGCCGCCCGGCTGCTCGTCTACCGTGCTGCCTGGCGCAAGCAGGAAGGCCTTCCCCACACCGAGGAAGGAGCGAAGGCGAAGCTCTTCGCCTCCGAGATGGCTCGCCGCCAGACGGCCGAGGCGATCCAGATCCTGGGCGGCTACGGTTACACGAAGGAGTTCCCGGTCGAGCGCTACTACCGCGACGCCAAGATCACGGAGATCTACGAGGGGACGAGCGAGATCCAGCGGCTCGTGATCGCGCGCTCGATTCTCGGGCTGGCACAGCGGACGCTTGCCGCCGGATAGCGACGTGGCCTCGACTGTGGAGCATTTGTTCCTGAATCGGCGCTCCTCGAGTGCCAGGCACTGTGTGGCATCTGGAACGAGAGCCGCTGCGCGCAGGGAGCAGCGAAGATGACGCGTCGCCGGCGCGACGAGCCGGTTCGGCTGACGCGCATCTACACGCGGGGAGGTGACCAGGGCGAGACGAGCCTGGGGGACGGGTCCAGGGTGCCCAAGAGCGACCCTCGCATCAGAGCCGGCGGCGCCGTGGACGAGGTGAACGCGGCGGTAGGTCTCGCACTTGCCGCCGATCTCCCCGACCAGATTCGGGGCGAGCTGGAACGCATCCAGAACGAGCTCTTCGATCTCGGCGCCGACCTGTCGGTGCCGCTCGAGGTCGAGGGCCGGCTGCGCGTGCAGCAGTCCTACCTCGACGCGCTCGAGCGCGCCTGCGATGAGTGGAACGCCGGGCTGCCCGAGCTCCGCAGCTTCGTGCTGCCCGGAGGGACGGAGGCGGCCGCACGGCTGCACCTGGCCCGGACGCTCTGTCGGCGGGCCGAGCGAGAGGCGCTCACGGCCACCGGCGAGACGCCGCTGAATCCGCTCGCCCTCGTCTACCTCAACAGGCTCTCCGACCTGCTCTTCATCCTCGCGCGCGCCGCGAACGACGGCCGACCCGAGCCGCTCTGGAAGCCTGGGAGCTAGCCGCCGCCTTCGCCGGGTCGTTCGTGGCCGGATACGTCGGGGCTGCGATCGGCCTTGTGCTCGGCACCCTGCGCCTGCCCCTCATCCTGCTCCTGTCCGGAAACCCGGCCTCGGCGGCGGGGACGAACGTGGCCATCAGCGCCGCGGCCGCCGCCTCCGGAAGCATCCAGCACGCCCGCTCCGGCCGGGTGGACTGGCGGGTCGTGGTCTGGATGGCTCCGCCGTCCGTGGCGGGAGCCCTGATCGGGGCTCTGTTCGGTCACACCGTGCCCGAGCGCTTCTTGCTCGCGGCAATCTCGGTGGTGCTGGGCTGGAACGGAGTCGACCTCCTGTTCCGGCCCGTCCGCGAGCGGCCGCGTTCGAGCCCGCGCCTAGCGCCGGCGGCAGGCTTCGGCTTCGTCATCGGGGTGATCGGAGGCGCCATCGGCGTGATCCTGGGGACGCTCCGCGTTCCCGCGCTGCTGCGCGCCGTGGGGCTTCCCGCGGCCAGGGTGGTCGGGACGAACCTCGTGGTCGGCTTCTTCCTTGGCGTCTTCGCCTTCGTCGGCCACGCGGCGCGCGGCGAGGTGGAGTGGAGCATCCTCGCCGCCGGGCTCGGCGGCGCCGTGCCGGGTGGCTGGCTCGGGGCGAGAGCGACCGGTCGCTTCTCGGAGCTCGGTCTCCGCCGGGCGCTGGGAGTCGCTCTGGTCGCGATCGCCGTCGCCCTGGCCGTCCAGGCGGCACTCGACTGATTTGGACGCGTCTTGGTGACAGTCACAGGGACAGTCACAGGGACAGTCACAGGGACAGTCACAGGGACTGTCACCACCGATTGAGCGCCCCCGCCCAGCGAGCTGGACGCTCGAGGGCCCGCGGGGCGAGCCGGGAGGCGCGAAAGCGGAGCCCCAGCACCCTCCCCGTAGAATTCGCAGCATGGCGGCAACCGAGGACGAGCGACGGCTCGACGCGACCGCCGCGTGGCGGCGGGAGACCTACGGAAGCGCACCGGAGCGGGAAGGGGCGCTCTTCTCGACCATCTCGGGGCTGCCGGTCGAGCCGCTCTACACACCGGACACCACAGAGGTCGACTACGACCGCGACCTCGGCTACCCCGGCGAGTACCCGTTCACGCGTGGCGTTTACCCGTCCATGTACCGCGGGCGGCTCTGGACGATGCGCCAGTTCGCCGGCTTCGGCACGGCCGAGGAGACGAATGCCCGCTTCCGTTACCTGCGCGACCACGGCCAGACGGGCCTCTCGACTGCCTTCGACATGCCCACCCTCATGGGCTACGACTCGGACCACCCGCGCTCGCTAGGTGAGGTCGGCCGCGAGGGAGTGGCGATCGACTCGCTCGAGGACATGGAGACGCTGTTCGCCGGCATCCCGCTGGCGGACGTGTCGACCTCGATGACGATCAACTCACCGGCGGCGATGCTGCTGGCGTTCTACGCCTGCGTCGGCGAGGAGCAGGGCGTCCCCCGCAGCCGGCTTCGGGGGACGATCCAGACGGACATCCTCAAGGAGTACATCGCCCAGAAGGAGTTCATCTTCCCGCCAGAGCCGTCGATGCGGCTCGTCGTCGACATGATCGAGTTCTGTGCGAGCGAGATGCCGCTCTGGCACCCGGTCTCGATCTCGGGCTACCACATCCGCGAGGCGGGATCGACGGCCGCGCAGGAGCTGGCCTTCACGCTCGCCGACGGCTTCGCCTACGTCGACGCGTGCCTCGCCCGCGGGCTCGACGTCGACGACTTCGCCCCTCGCCTCTCCTTCTTCTTCAACGCGCACATGGACTTCTTCGAGGAGATCGCGAAGTACCGCGCCGCCCGGCGGATCTGGGCACGTGAACTACGCGAGCGCTACGGCGCCACGAACCCACGATCCTGGCTCATGCGCTTCCACACACAGACAGCCGGCGTGTCCCTGACGGCCCAGCAGCCAGAGGTGAACATCGTCCGCACCGCGATCGAGGCGCTCGCGGCCGTGCTCGGCGGCACGCAGTCGCTGCACACGAACTCCTTCGACGAGGCGCTGGCGCTGCCGACGGAGAACGCGGCCCGCATCGCACTCCGGACGCAACAGGTGATCGCGCACGAGTCGGGCGCGGCCTCCACGATCGATCCGCTGGGAGGCGCCTGGTTCCTCGAGGACTTGACGAACCGGCTCGAGGCCGAGGCGTACGACTACTTCGACCGGATCGAGAAGCTGGGCGGGGTGGTCGAGGCGATCAAGGAGAACTTCTTCCAGCGGGAGATCGCCGAGGCGTCGTTCCGGTACCAGTCCGAGCTCGAAGCCGGGCAGCGCATCGTCGTGGGCGTCAACCGCTTCGGGCTCGAGGAGGAACAGGAGATCGCACTCCTCAAGATCGAGCCCGGGCTGGAACGAAAGCAAGTCGCCCGCGTGCAGGGGCTTCGCGGCCGGCGCGACTCGGCGGCCGTCGATCGTCGCCTGGCCGCCCTGAAGCAGGCCGCCGCGCAGGAGGACGTCAACCTGATGCCGGCGATCGTGGACGCCGCCCGCGACTACGTGACGATGGGCGAGATGTGCGACGCCCTGCGCGAGGTCTGGGGCGTGTGGCGCGAGACACCGGTCTTCTGAGTACACTGGTGTCTGGGCGCTAACTCCGTCGAATCGTCTTTCGTCTAACCTGTCAGCCCGATGAGCGTTCCCTCGGCAGTTCTGGCCTCCCGTCGCTGGCGCTTCTGGCTGCCGTGGATCTCGGGGCTTATCTTCGTCGCCGGACTCGTGACGTTCCTGATCGTCTACGACGTCGGCGGCATCCGGAACACCTCGAAGCAGTCCAAGGTCGTGGTGTCGAACGAGCCGGCGCAGCAGGTGAAGAAGCTCGGGCCCCGTGTGCCGCTGCCGAAGGAGGCGAGGCACGTCGCCGCGCGCTGGATCGTCGGCGCCGTGGGCCGGACGAACCTGGAGGAGTCGTGGCGCCTGACTGCGCCGAGCCTCAAGAAGGGTCTCACGCTGACCGAGTGGAAGACGGGCGAGATCCCAGTCGTCCCGTACCCGGTCGGCAAGGCGGTATCCGGCATCGTCAGGATCAACTGGTCGACGGCGAACGACGTCAGCTTCGAGGTCACGCTCGTGCCGAAGAAGGGCGCGGGCGTCAAGGCGCAGGACTTCTTCATCAACCTGCGTACGGTCGGCACGGGCAAGAACCGGCATTGGCTCGTCTATTACTGGGCCCCGCGGGCGATCCCCCCGGTCCCAGACGCGAGCGAGAGTCGCTAAGGAGGCGCAGATGATCGGGCAGGCACGGCAGTGGTGGGCTGCATCCCGCCGCCGCCGCCGGCGTGTGACGTGGCTCGCGGTGCTGCTCGTCGTCTCCGGGAGCGTGGCCTCGCTGGTGGTCTGGGTCCGCGACACGGGCTCGTCGCTCGAGACCCCCTACACCCCGGGCAAGGTCCAGGTCTATCGTGAGCCGAAGAAGGTTCCGCTCGGTGGGAGCGCGCTTCACGCGGCCCAGCTTGCGACCTACCGCTTCCTGCAGACCGCAGTGCTCCGCGACCACGTCGAAGACTCGTACGAGCTGATCGCCCCGAGCCTGAAGAAGGGCTACACACGCGAGCGCTGGGCAACGGGCGAGATCCCCGTCGTGCCGTATCCCGTCGACCTGAAGACGGTTCGCTACCAGCTCGAGTACTCGTACGCGACCGGCGGGCCGGACGGGCTGCCTCTCGTTGGCCTGGAGGTGGCCATGCGGCCGAAGGCGGGCGAGGACCAGCCGGCCATGAGGTTCGGGATCGAGCTCGAGGCTGCCGGAACGGGAACGCGGCGGCACTGGGTCGTCTCGCAATGGAGCCCGAAGGGGCAGCTGGGCGGAGAGCCTCAGGGCTTCCGTGGCACACCCCCTCCCGAGCCCCCCAAGAGCGGTCAGATCTCGACACTCTGGCTTCTCGTCCCGGTCCTGCTGCTCTCGGGGTTCATCCTCGTGCCGATGGGCTTCGGCGTGCGCTCCTGGATGCGCAACCGCCGGCTGGCCCGCTCGTGGGACCTCTGACCGAGCTAGATCCGCACTACCAGCCCGTCACGCGCCTGTTCGATGCCGTCCACCGCCGGGAGCTCGTCAGGCCGGTGGGTGAGCAGAAGGCGCTTCGCCCCGGAGGCCTCGAAGGCCTCGAGGGCCTCGTCGGCCGACAGGTGGCCCCGGGGGTTTCCGTCCAGCTCCCCGCGCTCGAGGGTTGCCTCGCAGACGAAGAGGTCGGTGCCCTCGGCGAGCTCGACGAGCCGCTCGCTCGGGCCCGAGTCACCCGAGTAGGCGAGCGAGCAGCTGCCGTTCGAGATGCGCAAGCCGTACGTCCGCAGCGTGTAGTGCGGGAGGCGCAGCGCCACGATCTCGAGCCCGGCAGCGCGAAACGGCACCGCCTCGTCGTAGTCCCGGACCCTGAACGTGGTCTCGAACATGTCCTCCCAGCCGAGGCGGGCTCCGAAGTCGCGCAGCCGTGAGCGTCCCTGCGGAGGAAGCCAGAGCTCGGGCTGATCCTGACCGCGCCCGGGGCCGACCATGTTCCCCCAGACCCACGGCACCAGGTCGCCCCAGTGGTCCAGGTGCCAGTGGGTCACGACGACAGCGTCCACGTTCGGCCAGACGCCGTTCATCTCCCGTAACCGGGCCAGCACGCCGGGGCCGCAGTCCAGCAGGAGCCTGCCCTCGCCGTCCTCGACGAGATAGCCGGACTGGGCGCCTCCGGGATTCGGCCACGCCGGTGAGCAACCCACGACCGTCAACTTCACGGCCATATACTGCCCGCCCGGTGGAACGGAAGATTCGGGTAGTGATCGCGAAGCCCGGCCTGGACGGTCACGACCGAGGCGCCAAGATCATCGCGCGCGCGCTCCGGGACGCAGGCATGGAGGTGATCTACACCGGCCTTCATCAGACCCCCGAGCAGATCGTCGAGACGGCGATCCAGGAGGACGCCGACGCCGTCGGGATCTCCATTCTCTCCGGGGCACACATGACGCTCGTGCCGCGCATCCTCGACGGTCTGCGCGAGAACGGAGCCGACGACGTGCTGGTGGTCGTGGGCGGCACCATCCCGGCGGAGGACGCGCGGGCCCTGAAGGACGCTGGGGTGGCGGAGGTCTTCACTCCGGGGGCTCCTACGAGCGAGATCGTCGATTTCCTGCGGGAGAAGGTGGCCGCATAGCGGTCCGGGTCGACCGCCGAGAGGCAGTTGCGCTCGTCACGCTCGACCGCCCCGATGCCCTGAACGCGCTCGATCGCGAGTTGCTCACCGAGTTGCGCGATCGCCTTCGGGAGCTGGCGGAGGACGAGTCCGTCCGTGTGGTTGTCCTCACTGGCGCCGGCGACAGGGCGTTCGCCGCCGGGGCCGACATCAAGGAGATGGAAGCCATGACCGTCGACGAGGCGCGCGCCTGGGGCGCACTCGGCCACGAGTGCGGCCGCCTGCTCGAGACCATGCCGAAGCCGACTCTCGCCGCGGTCAACGGGTTCGCGCTCGGCGGAGGGTGCGAGCTCGCGCTCGCCTGCGACGCCCGGTACGCCTCGGCCCGGGCGAAGCTTGGCCAGCCCGAGGTGAGCATCGGGATCATCCCAGGCTGGGGAGGAACGCAACGCCTCGCACGCGTGGTCGGCGTCGGTCTGGCCAAGGAGCTGATCCTCAGCGGGCGCACCGTGGATGCGGACGAGGCGCTGCGCATCGGGCTCGTGAACGCCCTTTTCCCTCCGGAGGAGCTGCTCGACAGAACGCTCGAGCTCGCCGGCTCCCTGGCGGCCAAGAGCCCACTCGTGCTCGCGGCCGCGAAGGAGATGGTCAACCTGGCGCTGCAGGGCGAGCTCTCGGCGGGTCTCGACGAAGAGGCGGGGCGTTTCGCGCAGCTCTTCGCCTCGGAGGATCAGAAGGAGGGGATGCGCGCCTTCGTCGAGAAGCGCACGCCCCGCTTCAAGGGCCGGTAGCGCCTGGCCGGCGGCGGCTCTCGCCAGGCGAAGCCCGGCTTCGCCGTCGCCTGACCCCGCTGGCGGCAGGATGCTTCGCCCTCGTCGCGAGTCCGTACCGGCATGTACTGTCCTCGCTTCTCGGGCTCGCCTCCTTTGCCAGCGACGTCCCAGGAACGCTAGCGAGTCGGAGCGGAAGCGATCCGGGCGGCGGCGAGGCCCTTGCCGAGCTGCACCGCGAGCGTCGCGAGCGCGGGCTCGGTGAGCACGACCGCCTCCGTGCCGATCAGCGCCTCGGGCCGGGCCGCGCCAAACGACTCCGGTACCAGGCTCAGCGTCAGCGTCCTCCCGACCTTTTTCAGCGAGATGCCCTTCGGGACCACGCGCAGGGTCTTCGCGCGGAAGGTCAGGGTCAGATCGTCGGCGGCACGCACCGTGCCGGTGAGCGAAAGCGCGACCGTGCTCCCCGGCGTCGCGGCGAACAGGAGCTTCTGTGCCCGCTTCAGGAAGCGAAAGGGGTCGACGGCGGCCATGCCGCCCGGGTGGACCTCGAAATGGAGATGGGGGTGGATGCCGTTCGCATCGCCGGAGTCGCCGACGAAGCCGATCTGCTGTCCGGCCACGACCGCCGACCCATTCGCGAGCCCCGGGGCGTAGGCGACGCCGGGGATGCACTTGCCGCGGTTGTCGTTCCCCTTGCCGAGGTCGTTGTTCAGGTGGATGTACTGGTACGTCGTCCCGCTCTCGCCGCGCAGGTAGAGCATGCACCCGGCGCCGGGGGAGGTCGTCCAGAACTCGACCATGCCCGCCTCCGCGGCGACGGCTGGGGCCTTCCGGGCCGCGAGGATGTCGTTTCCCTGGTGCCGGAGCCGGCCTCGCGGCTCGCCGAAGTCGTCGTAGTACGTCGCCTGCCCGACCACCGGGAAGATCAGCTGCGGCACTGCCTGAGGCTGCGCGGCGCTGCCGCCGGCGGCGACGAGGACGAGAGGTAGGGTGAGGAGGCTCCGCACGACAGGGGGTTCGCGCTCGAGGCGCCAGACCCTAGCACCCGCGTCCCTGGCCGGCCCAGGAACGCGGACTGCGCACCACGCTCCTACTGTGGCCGCTCGTTAGAGTTGCCCCCGCCGTGAAGATCGCCGTTTGCGCAAAACAGGTGCCGGAGTCCGGGGCTCCGAAGCGGATCGATCCCGCCACCCGGCGGCTCGACCGCTCCGTCGAGGCGGGGCTCAATCCGTTCGACGTGCACGCTGTGGAAGAAGCCCTGCGGGTGAAGGAGAAGGTGGCCGAGGCAGAGGTCGTGCTTGTCTCGCTGGGGCCGGAGCGGGCGCTCGAGGCGCTGCGCAAGGGACTGGCCATGGGCGCCGACCGGGCCGTGCTGGTCTCCGACGAGGCGGCGGCCGGCTCGGATCTCGGGCCGACCAGCCTTGTGCTCGCCAAGGCGATCGAGCGCGAGTCGCCCGACCTCGTCCTGTTCGGACAGCAGTCGGCTGACGGAGAGGGCGCCGTCCTCTGGGCCGCCGTGGCCGAGCGGCTGCGCCTGCCGCTCGTCTCCCAGGCGGCCGAGCTCGCGCTCGAGGACGGTCGCGTCGTCGTGAAACGCCAGACCGAATTCGGGTACGACCGTATCGAGGCGCCCCTGCCGTGCGTGGTCGCCGTGTCGGACGCGATCAACGAGCCGCGCTATCCGTCGCTCAAGGGGATCATGGGCGCGAAATCGAAGCCCCAGGAGGTCCTCGCGCTTGCCGACCTCGGCGTCGAGCCGTCGCTGGCAGGCGAGCAGGGCTCCGGGACGGAGGTCGTCGCGCTGGGCGACCCACCCCCGCGCGGCGACACGCTCAGAATCGAGGACGACGGCAGCGCTGCCGAGAAGGTCGCCGCGTTTCTCGCCGAACGGAAGCTCCTATGATGGCGGTCACGTTCCTGGGGCGCCGGTGGCAAGGGAGGCAAGCGCGAGGCGCGCAGGACAGTGCCCGACAGCACGGCCAAGCGCCGAGCGCGTGGCATTCTGCCGCCAGCGGCGTCACCCTTTCGTGGAGGACGGCTTCGCCGGCCGGCAGCGAAAGGGGGCCAGGGGCGTGAAGACGCTCGTCTTTCTCGAGCACCATGAAGGCGAGCTCGTCCGGGGCTCGCTCGGCGTGCTCTCGAAGGCCGCGAGCCTGGACGGTGACGTGGCCGGGGTCGTGGCGGGCTCGGGGGTCCGCAAGCTCGCGGCAGGCGCCGGCGAGTACGGGGCCGGAACGGTCTACGTCGCCGACGATCCGCGTCTCGAGGCGCCACTCCCGCAACCGCGGGTGGACGTGCTGGCCAAGCTCGTCCGCGAGCAGGGCTTCCAGACCGTGCTCTTCGCACAGTCCGTGCTGGCGGCAGACGCGGCGGCGGGGCTCGCCGCGCGGCTCGACGGGGGGCTCAACTGGGACCTCGTGGACCTGGCACAGGAAGACGGAAGGCTGATCGGCACGCGCCCCGCGTTGGCCGACTCCCTGTACGTCGATGTCGGCTGGAGCTCGGAGCCCGCGCTCGCGACCTTCCGAACGGGCTCGTTCGAGGCGCAGGCGACGGGCGGCACGGCCGAGGTGGAAGAGATCGAGGTCGAGCTGGAGGATTTTTCGACCCGCGCAACGATGCTCGAGCAGGCGCACGAGGAGCGGAGCGGCCCTTCCATCGAGGACGCCGACGTGGTCGTAGCCGGTGGCCGCGGGCTCGGCTCACCCGACAACTTCGCGCTGCTGGAGGGACTGGCGAAGGCGCTCGGCGGTGCCGTGGCCGCGACCCGGGCGGTCGTCGACGCCGGCTGGTACCCGTATGCCGCGCAGGTGGGTCAGACCGGGCGGACCGTGTCTCCGAAGCTGTACATCGCGTGCGGCATCTCGGGTGCAATCCAGCACAAGGTGGGCATGCAGGGCTCGGGGACGATCGTCGCCATCAACAAGGACCCCAACGCCCCCATCTTCGAGTTCTGCGACCTCGGCGTCGTGGGCGACCTGCACCAGATCGTGCCGAAGCTGACCGAGCTTGTGCGGGCGAGGAAGGCGTGAGCCCTCGCCCGGCCGACTACCCGCCGCCCTTCTCGCCGGCGGAGGCGATCGGGCAGCCATCGGACAAGGATCCGATCGACGTCGGCATGCTGGTCGTAGGCGCCGGCCCGGCCGGGCTCGCGTGCGCTATCCGCTTCTGCCAGTTGCTGGAGGGATCGCCGGAGACGGCCGAGCGCCTGGGCGAGGTTCCGGTCGCGGTGCTGGAGAAGGGCAAGCAGGCGGGGTCGCACCTGCTCTCGGGCGCCGTGGTCAATCCGCGCTCGCTGCGCCGACTCTTTGCAGGCAGCAAGCGCACCGCGGACATGCCGTTCTTCGCCGAGGTGGAGCACGAGGCCGTGTACTTCCTGACGCGACGGCGGGCTTTCCGGATCCCGGCTCCGCCGACCATGCGCAACCGCGGCAACTACGTCGCCTCGCTCTCGCAACTCGGGCGCTGGCTGGCAAAGGAGGCGGAGTCCACGGGCGCAACGGTCCTCCCGGGAACGGCGGCCGAGAAGCTGCTCGTCTCCGAAGGACGGGTGCGCGGCGTACGGACCGGCGACCGCGGCCGGGGCCGAGACGGCAAGCCGGCAGCCAACTTCGAGCCCGGCTCGGATGTCCTCGCCCGCGTCACCGTGCTCGCGGAGGGAACCCAGGGCCATCTGACCGGCGCCGCGATCGATCGCTTCGGCCTGGGCGGCGAGAGCCCCCAGGTGTGGGCGCTGGGCGTGAAGGAGGTCTGGAAGGTGCATCGCCCGCTCGATCGCGTGATCCACACCATGGGCTGGCCGCTCCGGCTGCGCGGACGCTACCGCGAGTTCGGGGGCTCGTTCATCTACCCCATGGGCGACGATATGGTGACGCTCGGCATGGTCGTCGGGCTCGACTATCGGGACGTCGAGCTCTCGGCCCACGACCTGCTGCAGGAGTTGAAGACCCATCCGAAGATCCGCCGGATCCTGGAGGGCGGCGAGCGCGTGGCCTGGGGGGCCAAGACGATTCCGGAGGGAGGACTGAACGCGCTCCCGCGGCGGTTGCACGCGCCCGGTCTCCTGCTCTGCGGCGACGGGGCGGGCTTCGTGAACGTGCCCGCGCTCAAGGGCATCCACTACGCGATCGAGTCGGGGATCCTGGCGGCGGAGGCGGCCTTCGCCTCCCTCCGCCCCGGCGAGACGCCGACGCGGCCCGGGGCGCTCGCCCGGTACGACGACGCCGTGCGGGGGAGCTTCGTGTGGAAGGACCTCTGGCGGGTTCGCAACATGCGCCAGGGGTTTGGCCGCGGCTTCGTCATCGGGACCGCCGTGGCGGGTGCGGCCACGGTCTCCGCCGGGCGCGTCCCCCCGAACACGCTTGCGACCGAGCCCGACGCCGAGCAGGAGCTGATTCGCACCGATCGGGCGAGCCGGTACCCGGCTCCCGACGGGACGCTCGTGTTCGACAAGCTCTCTTCGGTCTTCCTCAGCGGGAACAAAACCAGAGACGATGCGCCCAGCCACCTGCGCGTGGCCCGGCGGGTGCCGCGTGAGGTGGCCGAGCTCTGGACGCGGATGTGCCCGGCGCAGGTGTACGAGGTGGGCCCCGAGGACGCCGGCAAGGTGGCGGTCGAGGTCACGCCCTCCAACTGCGTCCAGTGCGGCGCGATCACAGCCAAAGGCGGGCGATTGACCCCTGCCGAGGGTGGGGCCGGGCCCGAGTACACGCTGACGTAGTGGAGAGGAGGACAGGTGTCTGAGGAGCCTGAACCAGTCGTCGAGCCTGAGGAGCCAGGCGTCGAGCCTGAGGGGGAAGCCGTCGAAACGCGGGGGCAGCGCCTCGGCCGCCTTGGCCGTCGGACGCGCCTCTACGTCCGGGCGGCCTTGCTCGTGGCCGCGCTCGTCGTTCTCATCCTGCTCATCGCTGCAAACACGCGCTCTGTGAAGCTGGATTGGGTGGTCGGCTCGACACATGCCTCGCTCGTCTGGATCATCCTCGCCGCCGCCGTCCTCGGGTGGCTCGTCGGGATCATGACGAGCGTCGTCTTCCGCTTCCGGACGCGTCGCCGCGTCTGAGCACGCGGCGACGAGGCGAGTCGCCGGCTGGACCAGGGCCGCGAGGAGCGGGCGCATCATGCGCTCTTACACTGGCCGTGTGAGCGGCTGTCTACGCCGGCGGATTGCTGGATGATGGGGTCGTGGCCTCGGGAACCGTGATCTCGCGCGACGATGTCCTGGCTGCGCGCGCGACCATCGGAGACCGGGTTCACCGCACGCCGACGTTTGGGTCGCGGACCCTGTCGGAGGAGATCGGTGCGCCCGCCTTTTTCAAGGCCGAGCTCTTTCAGCGCACGGGCTCGTTCAAGCCTCGGGGCGTGCTCAACAAGCTTGCGGCGCTGACCCCGAAGGAGCGCGCGCGGGGGGTGATCACCTGGTCGGCCGGGAACCACGCCCAGGCCGTTGCCCATGCGGCGGCGCTGGGAGGCCTCGACTGCCTGGTGATCATGTCCAGCGGAGCGAACCCGCTGAAGATCGCCGCCACGAGGGCGTACGGCGCCGAGGTCGACCTGGAGGCCACGGCCCATGCCGAGGCGTACGACCGCCTAGTGGAGCTGATCGAGCAAACCGGACGGACGTTCGTCCACCCGTTCGACGATCCGCTCGTGATCGCCGGCCAGGGCACGGTCGGTCTCGAGATCGCGGAGGACGTGCCCGACGTCAGCCTCGCCGTCGTCCCGGTCGGAGGGGGAGGACTGATCTCGGGCATCGCCACAGCACTCGACTGCCGGGTGATCGGTGTCGAGCCGGCCGGCTCGACGGCGCTCTCCTCCGCCCTGGCGGCGGGTGAGGTCGTTCACGTCGAGTCGCAGACCATCGCCGACGGGCTCGCACCGCCGTTCGCCGGCGAGCTGTGTCTCGCCGTCTGCCGCGAGCGGCTCGAGGACCTTGTGCTCGTCACGGAAGCGGAGATCGGACGGGCGATGCGCTTCCTCTACCAGCGGGCGAAGCTCGCCTCCGAGCCGGCGGGGGCGGCCGCGACCGCCGCTCTGCTCGCGGGCAAGGTGGCCGTCGGTGCCGGCGACACCGTCGTGGCCGTCGTCTCGGGAGGGAACGTGGACCCGAAAGTCGCCGCTGCTATCCTGGCTTTTCCCGATGAAGCCTGACATCCATCCCGACTACGTCCTCGCGACAGTCCGCTGCTCCTGCGGGAACGAGTTCGTCACCCGCTCGACCAAGTCTGAGCTTCACGTCGAGATCTGCTCGGCCTGCCATCCGTTCTACACGGGCAAGCAGAAGCTGCTCGACACGGGCGGCCGCGTCGAGCGCTTCCAGCGCCGCCTCGAGCGCGCGCGCGCTCAGAGCGAGTAGCCATTCCCGCCATGCAGCCCGTCCATGCTCCGGCGCTCCGGCGTTCCTCGGGTGTCGCTGGCAAGGGAGGCAAGCGAGCGGCGCGCCGGACAGTACAACCGAGTACGGCCAAGCACCGCGAGCGCAGCATCGTGCCGCCAGCGGCGCCAGACGGCGGCGAAGCCGGGCTTCGCCGGGCGACAGGGGCTGTCGGCGAGGGGCGCCGGTGACCGCCGTCGGCGGGCAAGCCGTCCTGGAAGGCGTCATGATGCGCAGCCCCTCGAGCTGGGCGGTCGCCGTCCGCAAGCCCGACGGCGAGATCGCGCAGGTCTCCAGGCCGGTCTCCTCCCCAATGTCGAGGCACCGCGTTTACCGGCTGCCGGTGATCCGTGGGGTGATCGCGCTCGGCGAGGCGCTCGCCATTGGCTTCCGCGCCCTGGCCATCTCGGCCCAGTACGCATCCCAGGAGGAAGACGATGAAGGCGAGGTCAAGGCCGAGATCACGCGCGGTCAGCTCGTCTTCGCGTTCGCCATTGCGATCGGCTTCGCGGTCATGCTCTTCAAGGTCGGCCCTGCGCTGATCACGAGCCGGCTGGGACTCGAGACGACCGGCGCCTTCGTGATCGTCGAGGGGGGGATTCGGGTCACCATCTTCGTCCTCTATCTCCTCCTGATCTCGTTCCTGCCCGACCTGCGGCGCGTGTTCCAGTATCACGCGGCCGAGCACAAGGCGATCAACGCCTACGAGGCAGGGGAGGAGCTGACGCCGGAGCGGGTGCAGCGCTTCAGCCTGATCCACGTTCGCTGCGGAACGGCGTTCCTGCTCTGGGTGATGGTGATCGCGATCTTCGTGTTCGCCTTCTTCGGCCGCCCGGCCTGGTACTGGCTGATCGCGACACGTGTGCTCTTGCTGCCGGTGATCGCGGGCGTTGCCTACGAGCTGATCCGCTTCGCCGGCAAGCATGCGGGCAACAGGTTCCTGATGATGCTGCTCGCGCCCGGGCTGTGGCTGCAACGCCTGACCACGCGCGAGCCCTCGCTCGATCAGCTCGAGGTCTCGATCCGGGCGCTCCGTGAGGTACTCGACCGCGAGGAACGCGTCGCCGCGTCCTCGCCAGTGGAGGTGATGGCGTGACGGCCGAACGTCGTGCAGAGGTGAGCTGGAGTGGGAACCTGCTCAGCGGGACCGGAAAGATCCAGTTCACGGGCAGCGGAGCGATCAAGGATCTGGACGTGACCTGGGCCTCGCGCGCCGAGCCCGACGAGGCAGGGCGCACGAGCCCGGAGGAGTTGATCGCGGCCGCGCACGCGTCGTGCTTCTCGATGGCGCTCTCGCACGCGCTGGCCGAGGAAGGCACTCCGCCCGACCGCCTGAACGTCCGCGCCACGTCGACCTTCGTGCCCGGCACGGGCATCACCGCGATGAAGCTCGACGTCACCGGCCGTGTGCAGGGCCTCGACGAGGAGGGCTTCGTCCGCCTGGCCGAGCAGGCCAGCGAGACGTGTCCGGTCTCGCAGGCCCTGAAGGGCAACGTCGAGGTCTCGGTCGACGCGCGGCTCGAAGGCTAGGAGGAACCTCGCCGCGGCCGGCCACGGTGCCCGCGCGCCGCGAGTCGTTCCTCGAACTGACGCTTGAGCCCATCGGTGGTCACGTGCCGTGGCGTCTCGACGTCCCACGGGATCTCGGGCGTGTCTACCGGAGCGACGGCACGAACCCGATCGACGTGATCGAAGACGTGCGGTCCGTACGAGTGCGCGTAGCAGTCCGTCTCGTCGAGAGCTCTGTCGGGCGTGTCCCCTCGATGAAGCAGACCCATGGTCGGAATTATTGCTCCCGCGAGCCGCACTCAAACGAGAAGCGGCGTAGAATGTCGCTTGCCGAAAATTCATCATCCGAGGGACGAGCGGGGGGCTCGTGCACGTCGGACGCAGCTTGCGAGAGGCGCGTCAGAGCCGGGGTTTGAGCCTCGACGACGTCGAGGGTGCGACGAAGATCCGGGCGCGGCATCTCGAGGCGCTCGAAGCGGAGCGCTTCGAGCTCCTGCCCGGAGATGCCTACGTGAAAGCCTTCCTGCGCTCGTACGCCGATTTCCTCGGGTTGGAGGGTCAGCGCTTCGTGGACGTCTACAGGGCGCGATTTCCGGACGCCGAGCCGGCCCTCGAGTTCGCGCCTGCGCCCCTGGCGCGGCCGCTCGTGTCGCACGCAATGAAGACGGCGGCCGTGGTCGTCGGGTGTCTCGGGCTGCTCGGGTTGCTGGCCTGGCGGCTCGAGAGCCAGCCTCGGCGCGAGGGCGCCCCGATGCCCGCCTTGTCGCAAGCGCGCCGTCTCCCCAAGCAGGCGGTGCCCCAGTCACGCGCTGACCTCGTCAAGGCTCGCCGCCATCCCGTCCCTCTCCCGCGCCTCGTGCTTGTCGCCGCCCGTGGAGACTGCTGGCTGTCCGTTCGCGTGGGAGACAGGGCCGGCTCCGTCCTGTGGGAGGGGATGCTCCATCAGGGCACGTCCCTCCATTTCTCGCGGCGCAGCGTCTGGATCCGTATGGGCGCGCCGTGGAACCTGGACGTCCGCCTGAACCGGGAGCCAGTGCGCACGCTTCCGGCGAACACCGGCAACGTTCTCGTCACCGGCGCCGGGGCGAAGGTTCTCGCTACGTAACGGCCTCGGCGTGCCGGCCAACGCCGGGCCCAGGGGTCTCCGCGGCCCGCTCGAGCCAGGGCGTCGCCCGCAGTTGCTCGAAGATCTCGCGAGCCTCGGCGCGGGAGGCCTCGTCACCGGTGAGCTCCGCGTGCTCGAGCAGCGTGACCGCGAGCCAGAAGGGGATGCGGAGCTCACGAAAGCGTGCAACGGCGGCCTCGTAGCCCGCTGGGTCGCCGTCCAGCCGCGCCCGGAATCGCTGCGCCTGGGCCTCGAGGTACGGCGGCCTGCGCCCCGGCGGTATCGTGTCGATGGCGGTCAGCAGTTCCCGGCCCCGCTCCCGCTCGCCGAGGGCGAGCGCTGCCTCCAGCGCCTCGACGAAGCCCTGCTCGACCGCCTGATGTCCGACGCCGAGGGTTTCGCCGGTTTCGGTCGCCGCCTTTCCCGCCTCGAGTGCGTCCGAAAACCGGCCTTCGGCCCGGCTTAGTGCGGCCGTCGCCGCGAGGTGACAGGCCTGCTCCTGAACGTCGGCCGAGCCCTCGAGCCGGGAGAAGAGCGTGAAGAGGCGCCGCGCCTCATCGAATTCGCCTCGGGCGAGGTGGATCTCGAACACCCCTGAGAGCAGGCTGAGGAACATGGCGCCGGAGCGGGCCTGCTCCTCGGTCAGCTCCTCGATCACCGTCAGCGCCTCGTCCCACCGACCCGTCATGTAAAGAGGAAAAGTCATCTCCGCGAGGACAGACCATTCACCGGGCCGGTCGCCCCGCCGTCGGTTGAGCTCCAAGCATTCCCGCAGGTAGGTGAGGGCCTCGTCGTAGCGGTCCCGGCGGAAGGCGGCGTCGGAGAGGATGAAGTAGGCGGTGCTCGCCTCCTCGCTGAGGTCGTGCTCGAGCGAGACAGCGAGCGAATGCTTGACGAGGGCCACTGCCTCTTGGGAGTGGCCGCGGCTCTCTGCGACACCTCCCTTCGTCCGCAGCGCGATCGCCAGAGACTGCGGCAACGCCAATGCCTCGGCGAGATCCAGCGCCAGCTCGGCACGCTCGGCGGCACGATCGAGGTCGCCTGCGAACCAGTACCCGTTCGCTAGCAGCGCTGCCAGCAGCGCGAGGTCTTCCCCAGGCTCGTCGGCGGAGATGACAGCGAAGGCGCCCTCGCCCCGGGCGAGCCCCTCGTGGAGGCGACCGGTGTTTGCCTCGACCCGTGCCAGCCTGGCGGATACTCGAGCGGCCGCATGTAGGTCGCCTTCGCCCTCGTACAGCACGATGGACTCCTGGAAAAGTCGCTCCGCCGTCTCCGGCTCGGCCGCATACACGGCCATCTGACCCGCGCGGTCGAGCAGGTCGCCCTTCTCGGCCGAATGGTCGGCCAGCTCTGCTGCCTCCTCGAAGTACCGCCGCGCCTCGGCCGCTGCGCCCAGCGACCTGGCACGCTCGCCGGCGCGGGCGAGCATGAGCTGCGCTTTCCCCTTGATCTCGGCCGCGTCATCCGCGTCCGGCGCCGCCTCGTACGCGGCGAGATAGTGAGAGGCGATCACCTCGACCACCTCGTCCTCGTCCGTCGCGAAGGCGCGACTCAGGTATTCGGCCGCGGCGAGGTGTCTTATACGCCGCTCGCGCCTGGAGAGCGTCTCGTAGGCGACGTGGCGGACGAGGTCCTGGAGGAAGCCGTACTGGCCGTGCTCGGGCGAGCGCGGGTCCGCCTGGAGACCGAGCACCTCCTTGCGGACGAGCGCGCCGAGCAGCGGATCGAGTGCGTCCTCGGATGCGCCGGCGAGCGCGGCGAGCCCTTCTTGCGTGAAGGTCTTCCCGAGGACGGCGCCGTCCTGGAGCAGGCGCCGCTCCTCGGCCGCCAACCCGTCGAGGCGCGCGGCGATGAGCGCGTGCAGCGTCTCCGGCACTTCCAGCGTCTCCATCTCCCCGGTGAGCTGGTATACGGAGCCCTCCTGGACGAGCAGACCGCGGTCGAGCAGCATGCGCACGGTCTCGACCGCGTACAGCGGAACACCCTCGGCTCGGGCCAGGATCTGGGCGCGGAGCGCCTCCGGCAGGCCCGGTACCAAGCCGGTTAGGAGCTCCTCCATCGCCTTGCCCGAGAGCGGCTCCAGGTAGAGCGAGGTGAAGCTCCGCTGGCCCGCGCCCCAGGTCGGCCGGCGCTCCAGCAGCTCCGGTCGAGCCAGCGTGATCACGAACAGTGGATGGCTACGCGACCAGTCCAGCAGATATTCGACGAAGTCGATCAGGCTCGCGTCTGCCCACTGCATGTCCTCGAACGCGAGCACCGTCGGGTAGGTCTCCGCGAGCCGTTCGAAGAAGAGGCGCCAGGCGGCGAAGAGGTCCTGCTTGTCGCGGGCTTGGTGCTCGGCGAGGCCGAGCAGGTGGGCGAGCCGGGGCTCCAGGAAGGCCCGTTCCTCCGGATCGAGGATGTGCTCCTCGAGTGTCGAGCCGAGCTTGGCGAGAGCGGAGGAGGGCTCCTCGTCCTCGGAGATCCGGCAGCGCATGCGCACCATGTCGGCGAGCGCCCAGTAGGTGACTCCCTCGCCGTAGGGCAGGCATCGCCCCCGGTGCCAGTAGATCGTCTCGGCGATCCCGTCGAAGTACTTGTAGAACTCCCACGCCAGCCGCGACTTGCCGATGCCCGCAATGCCCGTTACCGAGGCCAGGTGGGCCTTCCCCTCGCCGGCGCACGCGTGGAAGAGGTCCTTGATCTGCCGCAACTCGCGGTCGCGCCCAACGAAGGGCGCCTCAAGCCCCTGGGACTTGAGCGACCCGCGCAGGCCGGAGACGACCCGCTGCGCTTTCCAGAGCGGGGTCAGTCCCTCCTTGCCCTTCAGCTCGAAGGAGCCTGCGTCCTCGTAGACGATCGTCTGCTCGGTCGTCCTGCGGGTCGACTCGCCGACGAACACCTGCCCCGGCTCGGCCACCGACTGGACCCGCGACGCGGTGTTGACCAGGTCGCCGGCAACCATGCCCTCGCCTTCGGAGGCGAGCGTGACGGCGGCCTCGCCCGTGAGCACGCCGGCCCGTGCCCGGAGGTCCTCCGCGCCCACCTCCTGGCCGAGCGCCGAGACGGCGGCGATCAGATCGAGCGCGGCCCTGACGGCGCGCTCGGCGTCGTCCTCGGTCGCGGTGGGCGTGCCCCAGACGGCCATGACCGCGTCGCCGATGAACTTCTCGACCGTGCCGCCGTAGAGCGAGATGATGCGGCGGGAGGCGTCGAAGTAGCGCGAGAGCAGCTCTCGCACCTCTTCGGCGTCCCTCGCCTCGGAGAGGGGCGTGAAGCCGACGAGGTCGGCGAAGAGGACGGTGACAAGGCGCCTCTCCGCAGCCGGTGCCTCGCGCGCGGCGGCAGGACGCGCCTCTCCTCCGGTGAGCTGTGTCCCGCACTCGGCGCAAAAGCGCTGGCCGGGCGGGTGCGGGGATCCGCAGGAGGGGCACGTGAGCGCGAGCGCGGATCCGCACTCGACGCAGAACTTCGCGCCGGCCTGGTTCTCAGTCGCGCAGGAGGGGCAGAGCACCTTGACCCGAGGGTATCCACGTACAGCAACCTCGTCTAGCCTGTTCTCATGGCCGACATCGAGGCACTCGTCGCCGAGCTCGAGCGCTCCTATGCGGAAACCCAGGAGCGCCTCTCGGACCCTGCCGTCTACAACGACCGCCAGTCGGCCGCCCAGGTCGGGAGGCGGCTCAAGGAGCTCGAGACTCCGTATCGTCTCGCCCAGGACTGGCGGGGCGCGAAGGCAGACCTCGATGCTGCGCACGGGGACGGCGATCTCCGCGAGCTCGTACCCGAGCTGGAGGAGCGGCTCGCCTCGATCGAGGAGGAGCTCAAGCTGGCGCTGGTCGAGACCGACCCCGCCGACCGCAGGGACGTCATCCTCGAGATCCGGCAGGGCGTTGGAGGTGACGAGGCCTCGCTCTGGGCCGGAGACCTCCTCCGCATGCTGACCCGCTATGCCGAGCGCCGCGGCTTCAAGTGGGAGCTGATCTCGGCGAGCCCGAACGAGGGCGGCGGCTACAAGGAGGTGGTCTTCGCAATCAAGGGAGACGGCGCGTATTCGGTCTTCAAGTGGGAGGGAGGCACGCACCGGGTCCAGCGAGTTCCCCAGACCGAGTCGCAAGGTCGCATCCACACGTCGACTGCGACCGTCGCCGTCATGCCCGAAGCCGAGGAGGTCGAGGTGCAGATCGATCCCTCAGACCTCAAGATCGACGTCTACCGCTCGACCGGGCCGGGAGGCCAGAGCGTGAACACGACCGACTCGGCGGTCCGGATCACGCACCTTCCGACCGGGATCGTGGTCGCCATGCAGGACGAGCGCTCCCAGATTCAGAATCGGGAGAAGGCGATGCGCGTCTTGCGAGCCCGGCTGTACGAGGCCGAGCGAGCGCGCCAGGAGGCGGAATCCGCCGCCGTGCGGCGTGCGCAGATCGGCTCCGGCGGGCGGGCCGAGAAGATCCGCACGTACAACTTCCCCGAGAACCGCCTCACCGACCACCGCGTGAAGCTGACCGTGCACCGCCTCGACCAGGTCCTCCAGGGCGACCTCGACGACTTCACCGAGGCGCTCGCCGCCGAGGAGCGTCGCCAGGCGCTCGAGACGGTGGGGTGACCGTCGCAGACGTTCTGCGTCGCTCGACTGAGTACTTAAAACGGAAGGGGGTTCCGAGCCCGCGTGTCGACGCCGAGCACCTGCTCGCCAAGGCGCTCGGCCTCTCCCGGCTCGAGCTCTACACGCAGTACGACCGGCCGCTCGCAGACGACGAGCTCGCCGCCTCCAGGGTGCTGATCGAGCGGCGTGGGCGGCGGGAGCCGCTGGCGTATGTGCTGGGTGAGTGGGGTTTTCGCCGCCTGAATCTCAAGGTCGACAGGCGGGCGCTGATCCCGCGCCCCGAGACCGAGGTCGTCGTCGAGCGCTGCCTGGCGCTGCTCGAAGAGTTCGAGGAGCCCGAGGTGCTCGACGTCGGCACGGGCTCCGGCGCGATCGCGCTCGCGCTCGCGGACGAGCACCCCAGGGCGCACGTGACGGCCATCGACGTCTCTGCGGACGCGCTGGCGCTCGCGCACGAGAACCTCGTGCTGACCGGGCTCGGGCCCCGGGTCGAGCTGCGCCGGCACGACGTCACCGACGGCCTCCCGGGCGGCCCCTTCGACCTCGTCGTCTCCAATCCGCCGTACGTCGAGCCGGAGGAGATCGACACCCTAGAGCCGGAGGTTCGCGACTGGGAGCCGAGGGAGGCACTCGTCGGCCACGGGGTCACGGAGGCGATCGTGCGCGGCGCACGGGAGGTGCTCGGGCAGGGGGGCCGGCTCGTGGTCGAGGTGGCCGACGGGACCGCCGAGGCCGTATGCGGCCTCGTGGCGCGGCTAGGGTTCCGCGACGTTCGGCCCACCAGCGACCTGGCCGGGCGAGATCGGGTGGTGGAGGGACGATGGGAGTCGTAGAGGAGGCGGTTGCGGCGATCGAGGCGGGGAAGCCGGTGGTCCTCCCGACCGACACGGTGTACGGGCTCTGCGCCAGCCCGTACCGCGAGGAGCCGACCTTGCGTGTCTACCGCCTGAAGGGCCGTCCCGAGTCGCAACCGAGTGCGCTCCTGTGCTCGGATCTCGACATGCTGTTCGAGTGCGTGCCGGAGCTTCGGGGCCGCGCGGGCCTGATCGCTCGGGCGTTGCTGCCGGGGCCGTACACGCTCGTGCTCCCGAACCCCGCTCGCCGGTACCGGTGGCTGACCGGGGGAAGGCCCGACGTGATCGGGATCCGCGTCCCGCAGTCAGCCGGCGTCGCCGCGGACGTCATGCACCGCGTCGGCGCCGTGATGGCGACGAGCGCCAACCGCCACGGCGAGCCCGATCCGAAGCGCCTGGACGAGGTTCCGGAAGAGATCCGGGCCGGGTCTGGCGCGGTCGTCGACGGGGGAGAGTTGCCTGGGACGCCGTCCACGGTGATCGACTTCACCGGTCCCGAGCCGGCGGTGCTGCGGGAGGGCGCGGCCGCCGCGGGCGAGGCACTCCAGCGCATAGCCGCGCTGGTCTGAAGCGACCGCACCGGCGAGTACCATCCGGGCCGATGGCGGTTGCGCAGGAAACGCTGCAGCAGCTGAGGAGCGCCGGTCTCGCCGACGTCGACCCCGAGATCGCCGAGCTGATCGGCCGGGAGCTCGAGCGGCAGCGCAACCAGATCGAGCTGATCGCCTCCGAGAACTTCACCTGGCCCGCGGTCCTCGAGGCGGTGGGCTCTGTGCCGACGAACAAGTACGCCGAGGGCTATCCCGGAAAGCGCTATTACGGCGGCTGCGAGGTCGTCGACGAGATCGAGCAGCTCGCGATCGACCGGGCGAAGGAGTTGTTCGGCGCCGAGCACGCCAACGTCCAGCCCCACGCGGGGGCGCAGACGAACATGGCCGTCTACATGGCGTGCCTCGAGCCCGGCGACACCATTCTCTCGCTCGAGCTCTCGCACGGCGGCCACCTGACGCACGGCCTCAAGGTCAACTTCTCCGGCCGCCTGTACACGATCGCCCACTACGGCGTCTCGCGGCGGACGAACGTCGTCGACTACGACGAGGTGCTCGCGCTTGCGAAGGAGCACCGGCCGAAGCTGATCGTGTGCGGCGGGTCGGCCTATCCGCGCACCGTCGAGGCCGACCGCTTCCGCGAGATCGCAGACGAGGTCGACGCCTACCTGCTCTGCGACATGGCCCATTTCGCCGGGCTGGTCGCGGCAGGCCTCCACCCGAATCCGGTGCCACACTGCGACTTCGTCACCTCCACCACTCACAAGACCCTCTCCGGCCCCCGCTCGGGCTTCGTCCTCTGCCGCGAGCAGCACGCCCAGACCGTCGACCGCGCCGTGTTCCCGGGGATGCAAGGCGGGCCGCTCGTGCACGTGATCGCCGCCAAGGCCACGTGCTTCAGGATCGCGGCCGGCGAGGCCTTCCGCGAGTACCAGCGCCGGATCCGCGCGAACGCCGACGCGCTGGCGGACGAGCTCCAGCAGGGCGGACTCGATGTGCTCACGGGAGGAACGGACACGCATCTGCTCCAGGTCGACCTGCGGCGCACCGAGTGGACCGGCAAGGACGCGGAAGAGCGCCTCGCCGAGGTCAAGCTGACCGTGAACAGGAACACCGTGCCCTTCGACGAGCGCAAGCCGACCATCGCCTCCGGGATCCGCATCGGCACCCCGGCTGCAACGATGCGAGGCTTCGACGAGACCGACTTCCGCGAGGTCGGTCGCATCATCTGTAACGCGCTGGGCTCTGAACCCGACCTCGGAGCCCTGGCCGCACGCTCGGTCGCACTCTGCGAGCAGCACCGGCTCTACCCGGATTTTTCCGGCTACACGAGCTATGTCGCATGAGCAACGTCACAGAGGTGACCCATCCGCTGGTGCGGCATAAGCTGGGCCTGCTGCGCGAGCGCACGACCAGCACGGGGGACTTTCGCCGCCTCGTCGACGAGGTCACGCTGCTCCTGACGTACGAGGCGACGAAGGACCTGGCGACCGAGAGCGTGGATGTGGAGACACCACTCGAGCGCACCACCGTGCCGCGCATCTCGGGGAAGAAGATCGCCGTCTGCCCGATCCTGCGGGCAGGCATCGGCATGCTCGACGGGGTGCTGTCGCTGATCGCCGGTGCCCGCGTCGGCTTCATCGGGCTCTATCGGGACGAGGAGACACTGGAGGCGATCGAGTACTACGTGAAGCTGCCCCAGGACATCGCGCAGCGCGACGTGATCGTGCTCGATCCGATGCTGGCCACGGGCAACTCGACCACCGCCGCGATCGAGACGATCAAGCGGGCCGGCGCCACGTCGATCGTGCTCGTCTCGATCATCGCCGCGCCGGAAGGCATCGAGCGCCTCACCTCGGCCCACCCGGACGTGCGCATCGTCGTCGCCGCGATCGACCGCGCGCTGAACGAGCGGGGCTTCATCGTCCCGGGGCTCGGGGACGCGGGCGACCGGCTCTACGGAACGAAGTAGCTCTCCGGGGCGGCGTTCCGCGCCGTCTTGCGAAATCCCAACGGCCTCCACGGCTCGAAACTGACAGGCGTCAGCGGCGTCTGACGCCCGTCAGGTCGTTCGGCCAGGCGACAAGGGCCGCGGGTCGAAGTACGCTTGACCGCAGCCAGATGCTGGACAAGCTCGCCGACACCCCTGATGTCCTCTACGGCGCGGCCGCGGCTCTCGTCGTCGTCATTCTGCTCACGCCGGCCGTCGGGGGAATGGCGCGCCTGCTGGGGGTCGTCGACCGGCCCGGCGTCCGGCGCCCACACGCCCACGCGGTACCCCGCCTGGGCGGCCTCGCCCTCTTCTTCGGGATCATGGTGCCGGCACTGGCCTTTCTCGACTTCACCAGGGAGACGAGGGGCATCCTGCTGGGCGCCGCGGTGGCGACCACGGTCGGGGCGGTGGACGACTTCCGGGGCCTGCGCTGGTGGGAGAAGCTCGGCGGCCAGCTGCTCGCGGCCTCGATCCCCGTGGCGTTCGGCATCTGGGTCGACCGCTTCACCTTCCCGGTCGTCGGGGTCCACACGCTGCCCGACTGGGTGGGCGTGCCCCTGACCGTGATCTGGATCGTCGCGATCATGAACATGGTCAACTTCCTGGATGGGCTCGACGGGCTGGCGGCTGGTGTCTGCGGCATCGCCGGCGTGACGTTCAGCGTCATTGCGCTCTCACTTGGAAAGCCGAATCCGGCGATCCTCTCGGCGATCGTCTTCGGGGCGTGCCTCGGCTTCCTGCGCCACAACTTCTACCCGGCCCGGATCTTCATGGGCGACTCGGGAGCCCTCCTGCTCGGCTTCGTGCTCGCGGCCGTCTCCGTTCAGGGCCTGCTCAAAACGGCCGCGACCGTGGCCCTGTTCCTTCCGCTGCTCGTGCTGGCAGTTCCCATCCTGGACACCGGGTTCGTGGTCGCGCGGCGGCTCAAGTACCGCCAGCCGATCACTGCTCCCGACCTCGAGCACCTGCACCACCGGTTCGTTCGCATCGGCTACTCGCAGCGGCGGGCGGCACTGACCATCTGGGCGTGGTGCGCGATCCTGGCCGCGGCGGCGCTCGCCACGCGATTCATCCCCTTCCGGGAGCACGGGCGCTGGCACCTCTGGCCCACGGTCGAGACGGCCGCGATCGGACTGCTCGCCGTCCTCGCCTCCCTGTACATGGTGTACCTGCTCGAGATCGTCAAGCTGGCCAATCCGCGAATCAGGAGACGGGAGCAGGCGGCCAGGACCGAGGCCCGCGCCCGCCGCACCGCCTAGGCTGGCGAGCGCCACAAACTCGCGCGTTTTCCTTTCAACAAGCGCGTTTTCGCGGTTACAAGCCCAGAGGGCTCTGGTATGCTCGCACCGATGGAGGGAGCGCCCCGCCAGAGCTTTCAGCCTGCTGGCGCAGGCGCCCTGCTCGCTTCGACGACGGCCGTCGCTATCGGCGTCGGCGCCTTGGTCGGCTGGGCGTCGGGCGCCCTTGGCTACGGGCTGCTCGTGGGCGCGCTCGTCGGCATTCCCGCAGGCGTCTTCGCCGTCTACCGCCGTTATAGGGGCGCTTTCTCGTGAGGAGCGAGATCCTGGCCTCGCCGAGGCCGGTGCCGAGCCGTCTCCTCCCCGCGGCCGGCGGTGTCCTCGTGCTCGGCATCGCGCTCGTCGTGTTCGTCGTGCTCGGCTGGGCGCTCGCGGGCTGGGCGCTCGGTGCGGTGCTCTGGGCCGGGCTCGAGGCTGTGGGTTTCCTGCTCGCCCGCGCTCGCAGGCAGACGTCCGGCGTCGCCTCCTCCGGAGTTCTCGCCTTCGGGCTGATGTTCAAGGCGACGATGGCACTCGCCGTCCTCGTGGCCGCCGCCTCGAGCAACCCCGATGTCGCCCTCGCCGCAGTCCTCGTCTTCGCTGCCGCGTACACCTTCGAGCTCGTTCTGTCCCTGGCCGCCTACTTCGGGCCTGAGCGATGAAGCGCCTCGTTCTCGGGCTCGCCGGGCTCGCGCTCCTGCTCCCGAACGCCGCCCTCGCCAAGGGGGAGTTCGATCCCTCCGAGGAGTGGAACCTCGACGAATGGGTGCCGATCCACCTCGGGCCGCTGAACCTGTCGATCAACAAGGCCGTCGCCTACCTCTGGCTCGGCGCGCTCCTGACGATCCTGCTCGGCATCGTGCTGATGCGCGTTCGCCTCGGGGTGAGGCCCGGCCGGCGGCAGACAGTCGGGGAGCAGATCTACGAGGTGGCCCAGGTGCAGGTGGCAGAGCAGGGGCTGCCGACGAAGGCGATCGGCCTCTGGTTCCCCTACGTGGCCTCCCTGATGCTTTTCATCTGGGTGGTCAACATGCTTGGCTTCATCCCGCTGCCGCTCTCCGACGAGAAGTTCCACGTCGGCGGCGTCGCTCTCCCGACCTTCGCCATCTTCGCCGCCACCTCGACCCTCTCCGTCACGCTCGCCCTGGCGCTGATGACCTGGGTCTTCACACACGTGGAGGGCATTCGCTGGAACGGGCCGGGCAAGTACTTCAAGAGCTGGATCCCCGACGTGCCCAAGGCCATGTACCCGCTGATCGTGCCACTCGAGATCCTGGGCCAGTTCATGCGGCTGATCTCGCTGTCCGTGCGTCTGTACGCGAACATGCTGGCCGGCCACATGCTGATCCTCACCTTCATCGGCCTCATCTTCGTGCTGGAGTCCGCGGTGCTGGCCGTGGTCGCCGTTCCCGCCGCGACCGCCTTCTACCTCTTCGAGGTCATCATCGTCGTCTCGATCCAGGCCTTCATCTTCGCCGCTCTGTCCGCCATCTACATCGGCTCGGCCATCGAGCCCGAACACTAGGAGGAACACGATCATGCTCAGTCTCCTCGCAGCCGCGACGGGCAACGTCGACGCCGGCAAGGCGATCGCCCTCGCGCTCGGCATCGGCCTTGGCGCGCTCGGCGCCGGGGTCGGCATCGGCAACATCTTCGGCTCGATGATCCAGGCGGTTGCCAGGCAGCCAGAGCTGCGCGGCGAGCTCCAGGGCATCCAGTGGCTCGGGTTTGCGCTGACCGAGGCGGTCGTCTTCTACGGCCTGATCGGCGGTTTGCTCGCGTACGTCCTGATCTGATGCCGGGAGCAAGTCTCATCCTGGCCTCCTCCGGGCTGATCAAGGTCGTGCCCGGGCTGATGATCTGGACGCTGGTTGCGTTTGGGCTCACGTTCTGGGTGCTGAAGCGCTACGCGTTCGGCCCGATCCAGAAGGCGATCGACGAGCGTCGCGAGCGCATCCGCCAGGCGCTCGAGGAGGCCGACAAGGCTCGCGAGGAAGCACGGAAGCAGCTCGAAGAGCATCGTGCGCTGCTGGGCCGGGCCCGGAAGGACGCCGAGGAGATCCTCGCCGAGGCGCGGCGCGTCGCCGAGGCCCAGCGCGAGCGGGTCAAGGAAGAGACCGACGCGGATCGCCAGCGGCGGCTGGAGGAGACGCGGCGCGAGATCGAGGCGGAGACGCGTCGGGCGCTCGAGCAGATCCGAGCGGAGGTGGCCGAGCTGACGCTCGTGGCTGCGGAGAAGGTGACGCGCAAGTCCCTCGACGACGCCGACCATCGCCGGCTGATCGAGGAGGCCGTCCGCGACCTCGACTTCTCCGTCCTGGAGCGCTGATGTCGGCCGTCCACCGTGTGTACGCGCGCGCCCTGTTCGAGGCGGCAAAAGAACGCGGCAGGCTCCGAGAGGTCGACGAGGAGCTGACCCGGTTCCTCGAGTCGGTCCAGCAGGTTCCCCAGCTGGCCGCGGTGCTCGAGAACCCGGAGCTCGACTCCAAGGCGAAGGCGGAGCTCGTCGGAGCCGTGCTCGGGGAAGCCGACGAGCTCGTGCGAAACGTCGTGCAGCTCGCGATCGAGAAGGGTCGCGGACGCGAGCTGCAGGACATCG
>WNFU01003061.1_pt1 | contig 33420 bp, 31 predicted proteins | sample 5400121 | NCBI WGS metagenome assembly WNFU01 (sample SAMN13153360, study PRJNA577476) | soil metagenome | isolation source: 100 cm soil or saprolite under grassland replicate 1 | place: USA:California | collected 2016-06-15
CCGAGGCCGCGCTCAAGGCGGTCGACGCGGCCATCCAGGTGCACGGCGGCAACGGCTTCGCCGCCGAGTACGGCATCGCCGGTCTCTGGTGGATGGCCAGGTTGCTCCGCACCGCCCCGGTCAGCCGCGAGATGATCCTGAACTACGTCGCCGAGCACTCCCTGCGGCTGCCGAGGTCGTACTAGGCGTGGCGACGTCGGACGAGGTGACGCCGTTTCGCATCGAGATCCCCGACGCCGACCTCCACGACCTACGTGAGCGCCTGCGGCGTAGCCGCTGGCCCGAGGCGGAGACGGTCACCGACTGGTCGCAGGGCATCCCCAGCTCGTACGTGCGGGAACTCTGCCGCTACTGGGCCGATGGGTACGACTGGCGGTCGACCGAGGCGCGCCTGAACGCCCTTCCCCAGTTCCGTACCGAGATCGACGGGCTCGGGATCCACTTCGTCCACGTCCACTCGCCGCACCCCGACGCCCTCCCCCTGGTCATCACCCACGGCTGGCCCGGTTCGATCGTGGAGTTCCTGAAGGTGATCGGACCGCTCGCCGAGCCCACCGCCCACGGCGGCGACGCGGCCGACGCCTTCCACCTGGTGTGCCCGTCGCTTCCGGGGTACGGCTTCAGCGACAAGCCGGCCCGGCCCGGCTGGGGGGTGGAGCGGATCGCCGACGCCTGGACCCGCCTGATGGCCCGGCTCGGCTACGAGCGCTACGGCGCGCAGGGAGGCGACTGGGGGACCAGCATCAGCACGAGCATCGGCCAGCAGGACCCCGAGCACGTCGCCGGGATCCACCTCACCCCGCCGCTGGCGCCGCCGGACCCGGCGACCTTCGACGACCTCACCGAACGGGAGCGCGCGGCGCTCGCCTCGCTCGAGCATGCCGCCGAATGGGACTCCGGCTACTCCCGGCAGCAGGCCACCCGACCCCAGACGATCGGGTACGCGCTGGTGGACTCACCGGCGGCGCTGTGCGCCTGGATCGTGGAGAAGCTGTGGTCGTGGACTGACTGCGACGGCCGTCTGGAGAACGTGCTCACCCGCGACGAGGTGCTCGACAACGTGATGCTCTACTGGCTTCCCGCCACCGGCGCCTCCGCCGCGCGCCTGTACTGGGAGAGCATCAGGCGGGTGAACGAGTGGATCTCCGGCCGGGCGAACGACACGGTCACGGTCCCTACCGGCTGCTCGATCTTCCCCAGGGAGCTGCAGCGCCCGTCCCGGCGCTGGGCGGCCAAGCGCTTCCTCGACATCCGCCACTGGAACGAACTCGACAAGGGCGGCCACTTCGCCGCCTTCGAGCAGCCTGCACTGTTCGTCGACGAGGTCCGCTCGTTCTTCCGCCTGGTCCGATGACGGCGCCGAGGAGGGTGACGGTATCCTGGGCTGCCTGATCGCTAGAGGGGACCCACCATGCCGATCCAGCGCCTCAACCATGCCGTGCTGTACGTCAGCGACCTCGAGCGCAGCGTTGCCTTCTACACCGACGTGCTGGGTTTCCGGCGCATCGACATGACCCCGGAGGGGTTCCGCGGGGCCGCCTTCATCCAGGCGCCCGGTTCGACCAACGACCACGACCTCGGCCTGTTCGAGATCGGCGCCGGCGCCGGCCCGTCGGCCGCGGGCCGCGAGACCGTCGGGCTGTACCACCTGGCGTGGGAGGTCGACACGCTCGCGGAGCTGGAGCGGCTGGCGGCCCGGCTCGGCCAGGCCGGCGCGCTGGTCGGCGCGTCCGACCACGGCACCACCAAGAGCCTGTACGCCAGGGACCCCGACGGCCTGGAGTTCGAGGTCGCCTGGGTGGTGCCCGCCGACCTGCTGGACGACCAGGCCCGCGATGCCCGCAAGCGGATCGGGCCGCTGGACATCGACCGGGAGAAGCGCCGCTACGGCGCCGACACCCGCGGCGGCGTCGGCATCTCGGTCCCGGCCGGCTCCTGACACCGGCCGGTCAGGTCTCCTCTTGTTGGGTGCTTGGTATCGATAGAGTTCTAGGTTAACCTCGCGCCGCTTGTCTGGAATCGCGACCTCAGTGGAGGCCCTGGTCCATGAAGCGACGTGTAGCAGTGATGCTCGGCGTGGCCCTCGCCGCCGTCGGCCTGTCCATGGGGCCAACCCGGGCGGCGACCGTGCTGCTGGTCGACAACGACACGGTCCTGGACGGCTGCGACGCCGGCGTCACCCCGTTCGGCACCATCCAGGAAGCCGTGGTCGCCGCCAACCCCGGCGACCTCATCCGCGTCTGCCCCGGCACCTACCACGAGACCGTCACGGTGCCGGTCGACAAGCACGACCTGACCTTCGAGGGCGCCAAGGCCGGGATCGACGCCCGCTCGCGCAGCCAGACCGGCGAGTCGATCGTCACCGCCGACAGCGCCGGCGGCGTCGTGCGGCTGCTCGCCGACGACGTCGTCTGGGACGGGTTCCTGATCGCCGACAACATCGCGGGCCCTGGCATGTACACCAGCCCGGAGGCCTCCGGGTACGTGATCCGCAACACCGTCTTCAACGACAACGGTCTGGGGCTGTACCTGAACGCCAACGGTGAGGTCCTGACCAGGGTGCGGCACAACCGCTTCACCGCCAACAACGAGTTCGAGCACCCGATCGCCGGCAACGGCATCTACTCCGACCAAGGGGCGAGCTGCATCCTGGTCGCGGACAACCTCTTCGAGCGCCACAACGGCGCCGGCATCCTGTTCGCCGACAGCGGCAAGCCACAGCACTGCGTGACCGTCGAGCGGAACGAGAGCATCGACGACCGCACCTTCGCCGCGTTCTTCGCCAGCTCTCACGTGCGGCTGATCGCCAACACCGTGCAGAGCCAACGGGTCGGCGAGCCCGGCTCGGCGATCTTCATCGGCGCCCGCAACCAGGGCGTGCTCGTGAAGGGCAACCACATCAAGTCGACCGACGGCAACGGCATCGACGTCCGGGACACCGGCGGGCCGGGCCACCCGCCCGCCGCACCGCAGGACGTCGACATCTGGAGGAACAAGGTCCGCCAGGCAAAGCTGAACGGCATCGACGTGGCCGCCTCGGGGGTCGGGGAGTACCAGGTGCACGGCAACCTCGCGGTCGGCAACGTCGGGGTTGGTGTCCACGCCGGCCCCAGGACCGATGACGCCGACTTCCGCTTCAACACCGCGCGTGCCAACGGCATCGACTGCCAGGACGAGTCGGACGGAGACGGCACGGCCGGAACCGACAACACCTGGCGTCGCAACATCGGCATCAACGACGACCCCGCCGGCATCTGCCGCGCGCACCGGCCCAAGCCGAAGCCCTCGAAACCGAAGCCACGGAAGCCGAAGCCCAGGCAGTGCTACCCCTGGCGCAACTGATGCGAGTGGCGACGAGGATCCTCGTCTGCGCAACGGCCGTCGTCGTGCTCGTCGGTGGGAGCCAATGGGCCGGCGCCCGCCCCCGAGCCGCCGCCAGGCCCCCGAACCACGACGCCTCGGCCGCCTACGAGTGGCACGGCGCCAGCCGGCTCACCACGCGCGAGGCCCGGCAGCGCCTGCGCTTCCTCCACCGGCGGGGCTTCAAGCTCGTCTACCTCGACCTCGGTGACTACCTCGACGTCGCCGACCAGCCGGAGAGCTGGCAACAGCAGCGACGAATCCGCAAGCTCCGGCGTCATCTCAGGCGCTACGTGGCGGACGCCTCGCGGTTGGGGCTGGCCGTGCATGCGGTCGGCGGAGGCCCCACCTGGACCGACCCGCCGTTGCGCTACCTCGGGCTGAAGCTCGTACGGCTCGTCGCCGGCTACAACGCCGATGTCGCCGCCAGCGAGCGCCTCGGCGGAGTCCAGCTCGACATCGAGCCGTATGCGGTCCCGAGCTTCTTCGACGACGAGGATGCCGCGCTCGTGGCCTACCTCGAGACCCTCCAGGGCATCGTGCGAACCTACCGGCGGGTGGCGACCCAGTCCGCCAACCGCCGCCTCCAACTCGGCTTCGCCGTCCCGTTCTGGTTCGACGGGCGCAGTGGGTCCCCGGGTCCGGTGCCCTTCGCGGGAGCGACCAGGCCCGCCGTCCACCATCTCATCGACCTGGTCAAGGACCTTGGCCGCGCCTACCTGGTGGTGATGAGCTACCGCAACTTCGCGAAGGGTGCCGACGGGTCCATCGACCACGCCCGCAACGAGCTCAGCTATGCGCGCTCGGTTGGCGCAAGGTGCGGGCTCGTGGTCGGCCAGCAGTTCGGCGACGTCCAACCACCGAAGGTCACCTTCCACCGTCACGACCGTCGTGACTTCATGCGGGCGGCGGGGCAGATCGGCAGGGCGTTCGGGCGGTTCCCGCAGTTCCGGGGCCTGTCAGTCGATGATGTGGACGGCTACATGCAGGTCTGGCAGTGAGGACCAGGGAGGCCGGCGCATGGCCGGCCTCCCTGGTCAGTGCTGGGCGATCCTTGCGCCTCCGCTAGGGCCGGCAGAGGCCGTCCGGTGCGTCGGTCCTGCCCCTGTTGTCCATCCAGGTGTTGGCGGTTCCAGCGGTCCCGACGACGGTCGGTGTGGCGAGCGAGTCGTCCTCGCAGTCGAGGCTGCCGTTCCCGAACGACGTGTTGTTGAGGACGAGGCTGGCCTTGGTGTCGGGGTCGAAGAACAGCCCGCTCCTACGGCTGTTCCGCACCGCGTTGGAGCGGACCTCGACCTCGCCGACGCCAGTGGCGGTCACGTCGATGCCGTGGTTGTAGGCCTTCTGAATGCTGTTGCCGATGATGTCGACGCTCTTCGGCGCGGCACCAAGGGTGTCGCGAACCGCGATGCCGCTGAAGCCGGCCGAGGTGATCTTGTTGCGCTCGACGATGACGCCGTCGTTGTCGCCGCCGACGAAGATGGCCGACCCGGTGTCGTCGAGGTCGTTGCGGATCGTGTTCGCGGCCACGGTGGTGTTGGAGGTGTTGAACAACGCCACGAACGTGGTGTCGTCGATGCTCTGGTTGCGCTCGACTGTGAGCTGGTTCTGTGTGGTACCGGCGTTCGCGAAGACGATCCCCGCGTTCTGGTTTAGCTCGAACTTGTTGGAGGTGATGAGCGCGCGCTGCGCACCCTGGTCGGAGTAGATGCCGTTACCGGCAGCGGCCCCGGGCTGGTTGTTGCTGGTGAACCGGTTGCGCCGCACCAGGTTCTGGTTCACGCCGCTCGAATTCAGGTAGAGCCCGAACACGTTGCCCTTGATGACGTTGTTCGAGACATCGTGCCCGGAGAAGGACGGGCTCGTGTAGATGCCGGGACCAGCCGTGTTGCCGCTCACGGTGAACCCGTCCCACTCGATGCCGTTCTCCTTCAACTGGACCGCACCGGTCGGGTCGGTTCCCGTGACGATCGATTCGTTGGTCTGGCTCCGGGTGCGGGCGTCCTTGCCGGCCTTGGCCCCATCGATGGTCAGGTTCGCCTTGTCCACGGAGACGTTCTCGTTGTAGGCGCCCGGGCAGACCTTGATGGTGTCGCCGGCGCTGGCCAACCCGATGGCGGCCTGGATCGTCGACGACGACGCGGGCGAGGCGGCGTTGCAGTCGGTGATGGATGCCTGGCCGTCGTCGTCGACGACCAAGGTGGCGGCATGGGCCGGAGCGACCCCCAGTATGAGCATGGCGAGGAGCGCGCTAAGTACCAACAGAGCACGTTGCTTCATGTCATGGCCCTCCAGGCGGAACGTCGTTGACGGAGCGAAGCCGGTTACGCCAAGGCCACCTCCTTCACAACGGTCACGATGGCAGCGCCAGGGGCGCTCGCAGATGTTGGGAAGGGCTCAGTCCGGCTAAGACACTCATGCCAAACGAGCGACTCGAACCTAACCCCGCCTGCGGCCGATTCCAAGAAGCCGCGGCGGTTTTGGGTCAGAAGGAGGACGCCCGGAAGCCCGGATGGCGGTCAAGTAGCCCCCCGGATGGGCATGGTTACTCCGGCATGCCAGGCCGCACGAGGGGTCAGCGTCGCTGTTCGTACAGTCTCAGCCGAAGCCCGCGGAACCGCTCCTCCCGCCAGTGGCGATACCTGCTCGCCAGTTGGTCTTGGATGAGGTGGCTCTGCGGATCGCCCGTGTACCCACCATGACTGAGAACGAGCCACACGCGGTCGTGCCCGCCGGTGGCCCGGTCGACCACGCTGATGGCCGGTTCGGGAGGCACGCGGTAGGCCGATACCGCCGCGGGGATCTTGTAGGCGGCACGCTCCCACGGCGTGGGCGGGTAGACGATCGCCGGCGCCACCCCGCCGTTGATCTGCTGTCTGGCCAGGTAGTACTCGATGGCGGTGCGGCCCGACGGGCGGTACGTGAAGATCGCGTCGTCGGGCGTGCCGTTGGCGAGAATATGGCGGGTGACGGCGCGGAAGTCCTCTTGCTCCGGCTGCTCCTTGTAGGCGTTGGCGGCGACCGGCACGGAGACGACCAGCAGCGCCGAGGTGGCCGGCACGAGCCAGCGCAGCCGTAGCCGGGCCAACCCGGCACCGACGAGGATCACCAGGGGTGGCAGGGAGACGATCAGGTACCGGGGAACGAAGACGGGCCGGATGTAGGAGACGAGGAACGCGCTCGCGACGGGTAGGAGAAACCAACTCCACGCCAGCGCATGCCCCCAGGCGTCGACGTCGATGCCTCGACGCCGCCAGAGGTGCACTGTGCGGTGGAGCGCCATCGCACCGGCGGCCCCATACGCCAGCAGGAGCGTTCGGCTCCCAGAATAGTCGAGGAGGAGGCCAGGCAGCGCAGTCAGCCTCGGCCGCTTGATCCACTCGATGAGGGCGACATCTCTGGAGAGGAAGAACAACAGCAGCGGGACGAGCAGGACCGCCATGCCGGCCACGCTGGCCGCGAGGCGCCTCCAGGGTACCTCCCGCCGGGGCAGGAACAGCAGCGAGACCGCGTGGGAGGCCAGCACGAGGCCAGCAAAGAAATGCGTGTAGATGCCGAGTGCGCCACAGACGCAGTAGGCGGCCCAAAATCGCCAGGATCGCTCCTGCACGCCGCGCACAAAGCTGTACGACGCCGCCGTCACGAGCAGCATCAGCAGCGTGTAGCTCCTCGCGTAGTGCGCGTGCAGGGCCACGAACGGATTGGCGCCGAAGACCACCGCAGCGATCATCGCCGGACGTGCCCCGAACAACCGATGGGCCAGGCCATAGACGGTCGGGATCGTGGCCAGCGCGGCCAGCGCCGACAGACCGCGGATCATCAGCTCGCTCTGGCCCAGGATGGTCCACCAGTGCAGGAGCAGGTAGTAGACGGCCATGTTGGCCTCGCGCTCGGTGACCACACCTGGGATCGGGATCCATGGCAAGCGGGCGATCTGGTAGCTGATCGCCTCGTTGGTGGACAGGCTGTCCGAGCCGAGGGTGACGAGCGTGACGGAGGCTGCCGTCACCGCGGCGGCGGCGACCGCAACGCCACCGGCCCAGCGCGGTTGGCCTCGGGTCATCGTCCCCGACGGAGCAGCCCGCTGTCCTTGCGTGTGCGCACCACCTGGACGGTCGGGTCGGCGTCGGCGACAGTCGGCTCGGCGTCGCCGGAGGGCGGTTCCGGCAGCAGCGGCGGTGGCGCCGCTGCCTTCCTGTCGACACCGGCCTGGTGGCGACCCGTATACCCGAAGCCACCCCGCATGGCCAGCGAGGAGGCCTTGCCGCGGTCCCCGAGCAGGACCACGCCGACGGTGTGCACGCCGTCGCGGCGGAGCGCCTCGGCGAGGTGCTCGATGGCCCGCCAGCGACTGGTCCCGGCGCGAGCCACCAGCACGGTGGCGTCGGCCACGGTGCTCAAGGTCATCGCCTCGGCTGGCCACAGGGCCGGCGGGGTGTCGATCACCACGGTGAACCCGGCCTGGCTCAGCGGCTCCAGGCCCTGCCTGAGCCGTCTGGCGGTGAGCAGCTCACTCGGGCTGAGCTGAGTGGTCCCAGCGGGCAGCACCAGCAGGTGGTCGGCCACCAGCCGCATCGGCAGCTCGATGCCGTCTCGGGTGTCCTCGAGCCACTCGGCGAGGCCCGGCTCGTCGCCGACTCCCATCATCTGGTCGAGCCTGGGGCGGCGCAGGTCGGCCGAGACGAGCAGGACATCACGGCCCTGGCGGGCCAGGAGCCGGGCAAGGTTCGCCGCGAGCGTGGTCCTGCCCTCGCGCCGGTCGGCCGAGGCGATGGCCAGGATGCGGATGTCGTCGCCCAGACCCCGGCGCTCCAGCGCCCCCGCCACCCGCCGAAAGCCCTCCGCGGAGGGGCTGAGTGGCCGCTGGAGCACCGGCAGGCCACCGCGCATGCCGCCAGGCGGCACGCTGGCGACCACCGGCAACCCGGTAGCGTGCTCGACGTCGACGGGGGCGAGCAGCTTGGGCTGGGTCGCCTCGGCCACCAGGGCGAGCCCAACACCGGCGAGCAGGCCGATGAGCAGGCCGAGGACCAATAGCAGCACGGGGGAGGTCGGCGCGGTGAGCTGGCTGGTGACTGGGGTGCCGAGCACGGCCGTCGGGGGACCGAGGAGCAGCCGCTGCCTGAGGATGTCGTCGCGGAGCGCGACCAGCGTGGCGAGCCTGCCCTGGGCGTTGCGCAGCTCGGCCTGCTGGCTCCCGGTTCCAGCGGACTCCAGCTCGTCCACCCGCTGTCGCAGCTCGACCACCCGACCCTCCACGCCGGCCATGGCGGTCTCCAACCGCTTAACGTCGACGGCGTTGCGCCGCCTCGCCCACGCCTTGGCGTACGCCTGGGCGAAGGTTGCGGCCCTGTCCCGGTCGGAGTCGCTGAAGGCGAGGTCGACGTAGGCGCTGCCGGGGACGGGACTGGCGGTCAGCCTGCCGACGACGTCCTGGGCGGTGAGCCCGTCCGCTTGACGTCCGAGCCGGCGGAGGACCTCATCGGCCAGGACGACGTCCTGCAGGGCGTTGCCGTTCGCCGTGCCACGGTTCGAGTCGAACTGGGGCCGTTCGCGCACGATCGTGTCCGACACGAGCTGGGCCACCTTGAGGCGGACGGTCGCCTGCCAGGTGCCCTCGTCGCCGGCGGTGGCCGGCAGCACGAGCGTACCGAGCCCCAAGCCGACCACCAGACCGGCGGCGGCGAGCAGCCGGCGCCGGTAGATCGCCCGGGCGTACTCGCCCAGGGTTGGCGCAGCTCCGGACGCGCGTTCCTCGGCCGCACGGGCCCAGCTCGTGTCCAGCAGGATCCCCCCCGGGTGCTGTCGTGGCCAGCCCGGCGGCCGTTCCCATCCGCCGGGCACAGCATCCTAACCCCTTAAGCTACTCGATCGTCACCCAACGGACTTCGTATGCGGCGGTACGACCTTCGCTGTGGGCCATCCTGGGGGCAGAACGGCGGGTCGGGGCATGCTACGGTCCCCCACCATGGCGGAGCGGGGGGGACGAGCCACGGTGCTGGCGGTAGCCGGAGTCGGCTGCCTGGTCCTCGTGGTGCTGCTGGGGCTCGCCGTCGGTCCGCGCGCCAGCGGTCCGGACCGGGACATCAAGCGGGTCCTGCGCTCCCCGCTCGACGAGCCTCCGTACCGGCGGGCGGTGCAAACGCTGGCAAGCGAGACAGCCTGGCCGTACGCTTCCTATGCCATGGCGGTGCTTCCGGGAGCAGTGGCCGCCGCCCTGCTTGCCCATGAGGTCTGGCTGCGAGCCCGGCCCGCCGTGTTCGGCAGGTGGCGATGGCTGTTGCCGGCGCTGGCGGCCCTGCCGCTGCAGCACGCGCTCCGCGTGGCCTTCTGGCGCTCCGGGCCGAAGGTACCCCTGTGGTCGGAGGGAGCCAGAGGCGCCTACCCATCCGGTGCCGCCGTGTTGGTCGCGTTGGGATGGGCGGTCGGGGTGGTCGTCGTCGGAGACCTGCGACCGCGCTGGCGGCCGATCGGCGTGGCACTGGGCGTCGCAGTTTTGGGCCTCCACGCGGTCGCGCGGGTCACCGCCCAGAAGCACTGGGCCACCGACATCCTTGGCTCCTACTTGCTCGCTGCGGGCGCGCTGCTGCTCGCCGCCGCGTTCGCGTCGCGACCCGCGGCGGGCCGCTGATGGCGCCGACCGCCAGCGTGGCGACGTTCATCGTGATCGGCCCAGGCAAGTCCGGCACGACGTGGGCGTACAGGCTGCTCAAGGCCCACCAGGAGGTCTGCGTCGCCACGGCCAAGGAGACGATGTTCTTCGACGACCACTACCACCGGGGCGTCGACTGGTATCACCGGTTCTACGCCGCATGCGGTGGGACCAAGGCGGTCGGGGAGGTGTGCAACAGCTACATCTTCTCCGAGGAGGCACCGGGCAGGATGCGCGCCTACAACCCGGCCCTCAAGCTCGTTGCGTCGCTCCGCAACCCGATCGACCGCGCCTTCTCCAACTACCTGTTCTTCCTGCGCAACGACCAGGTCGCTGGCAGCTTCGAGGACGCCATCACCGCCAGACCCGATCTGCTGGCCCAGGGGCTATACGCGCGCTACCTCGAGCGCTACCTGGCCTGCTTCCCGCGCCAGCAGCTGCTCGTGCTCGCCTTCGATGACCTGCAGCGGGATCCCCTGGCCTTCGCCCGTGGGCTGCTGGAGTTCATCGAGGTCGACCCGGACCACGTTCCGGGCGTGGCCGCCGACAAGGTGCTCGGCGCGAGCCGGCCGCGCAGCCGCGCCGCCGCCCGGCTGGTCAAGCGGGCCGCGGTCGCGGTGCGGCAGGCCGGGATGCCCGCTGTGGTGACGCGCGTGAAGGGCGGCCCGCTCCCGCGCCTGCTCTACCGCCAGTACGGCGATGGCGAGTACCCGGCGATGCGCAAGGAGACGCGTGCCAAGCTCATCCGCTACTTCTCGGCCGACGTGGCGCGACTGTCCGAGCTGACCGGTCGCGACTACGAGGCGATGTGGTTCACCGGGCCGGGTGCGGCGGGCTGACCGGCTCAGCGCCGCTCGACCTGCCAGGCCGCTTCGACATGCACGGGGGCCAGGCAGATGACCCCATGAGGACCGCCGTCGTGGTTGGGGCCGGTCACGTCGAATCGAGCGGCCGGTTGCCAGGGCAACGGGTCGCGGTTGAGGCCCTCGAACACCCCGACCCACAGGAAGAAGCGCCCGCGCGGCAAGGGCAGGCGAGGGATCGTGCAGCGAGCCTCGATCTGTCCAGCGGTGAGATCCAGGTCGCGGCGCAAAACGAAGATCGGCGACGGCGTCCCTTCGCTGATGCCGAGGTACAGCCGGCAGGCCCCGGCCCGGGGGCTGTCCAGGATGAGCCGCACCTCGAGCGGCTGCTGGGTCCGCGGGGTGCCGCCGTCCGGCCCACTCGCCTCCAGCTTGGACACCCGCAGCTCGCCGTCCAGGCGCACGGCCGACTCGGCCGCCGCCTCGATCGACTCGCGGTAGCCGGCGACGACCTCCCGCACCGGCCCGTCGACCTCGACGATGCCCTGGCGCAACCAGACGCCGCGATCGCAGGTGGCCTCCACGGCGGCCAGGTCGTGGGAGACGAAGACCAGCGTGGTCCCGTGAGCCAGGACCGTGCGCATGCGCTCCAGGCAGCGTTGTTGAAAGGTGGCGTCGCCGACGGCGAGGACCTCGTCGACCAGCAGGACGTCCGGCTCGAGGAAGGCGGCGACCGCGAACCCCAGTCGCATCTGCATGCCGGTGGAGTAGTGTTTCACCTGGCGGTCGACGGCATCCTCGAGCTCGGCGAAGCCAACGATCTCGTCGAAACGCTCGCGGACCTGCCGCCTGCCGAGCCCGAGCAGGGCGCCGTAGAGCTGGACGTTCTCGCGGCCGGTCAGGTCGTGGTGGATGCCGGCCCGCACCTCGATGAGCGCACCGACCCGGCCACCCGTCTCCACCCGGCCCGAGTACGGGTACATCACCATGCTCAAGAGCTTCAGTAGCGTGGACTTCCCCGAGCCGTTGGAGCCGACCAGGGCGACCGACTCGCCCGCGTCGATCGTCAGGTCAACGTCGCGGAGCGCCCAGCGCCACCCGCGATGCTCATGGCCACGCAGACGCGCCGGTAGGCGCTGGAGCTGGTCCCGTAGGACACGTCGCTGGCGATCGGCGTGAAATCGCTTCCAGACGTGGCTGGCGAGGATGACTCCGTTGCGACTAGGCGACATCGGCAATCCCGGTCTCCAGGCGCTTGAACACCAGGTAGCCGATGAGCAGCGTGGCCACGGCGGCGCCCGCCGCCGTGGCGATCAGACCGCCGGCGGGAGGCTGGCCGAGCAGCACCGACCGCCGATAGGCGTCGATGACGGCGGCCAACGGGTCCAGTGCGACATAGGCATGGAGCAGTGACGGGGGGATGACGTCCAGCGGGAACGCGACCGGCGTCACGAAGAGCCCCAGCTGCAACAGGAGGGGTAGGACATGCCGGAGGTCGCGCAGGTAGACCATGACGATGGAGACGAGCAGGGTGATCCCGAGGGTGTAGGCGAGCTGAACGGCCAGGATCAGCGGGACCCAGATGGCGGTCGACCGCGGCGCGAACCCGAAGCGGAGGAACAGGATCCCGAGCACGGCGACCCCGATGAGACTGTCCATCCCCGCCACCGCGACGCTGGCCATCGGGAAGACCTCGCGTGGGCAATGGACCTTGTTCAGCAACGGAACGTTGTTGATCAGGCTGAGGCCGCCCTGGGCGACGGAGGTGGAGAAGAACGTCCAGGGGATGAGCGCGACAAAGGCGAACAGTGGATACGGCACGGGGCCGCTGTCGATCCTGGCCGCCTTCCGGAAGAACAGCGCGAACGCGATCATCAGCACCAACGGCGTCAGGACCGCCCAAGCGAAGCCGAGGACGGCCTGCTTGTAACGGATTCGGATCTCCCGCTCGGCAAGGGTGACGACCAGCATGCGGGCACCCCAGACCTCGCGCACCCACCTCCACGGCCGCAGGCGGCGGCGGAACCGAGCCCCAGGCGGCGGACCGGCCGCCAGGTCGACGCCGATGTCAGCTGCCATCGCGGTGCGGGCGGAAGCGCGCCCGTGCGGGATCGAGCAAGTCCCAGATCCGCGGGCCGCCCAGGCTGGCCAGCCACTGTGCGATGCCCCTGGGCCGGAACGGAGCCAGCCAGAGCGACCGGGTGGTGGCCACCATCGCCAGGTCCCAGTGGCCCATGCGCAGCCAGGCGATCCCCATCGCACCCAGGTATCTGGCACGACAGGAGGGATGGCGGGCGAAGGCCGCCTCATGCTTGTCGAGGGTGCGCCGCATGCTGTCGACGCGGGCGGGCAGGTTCTCCGACAGCCGTGACTTGTGGACCCGGCGCCGGTAGGTGACCCGCTCGACGCCCTGAACCGAGCAGGCCGCCTGCAGGCGGAGGAAGAGGTCGGTGTGCTCCCAGACTCGCAACGTCTCGTCCCAGCCGCCGATGGCTCGCGCGACGTCGGTGGGGACGACTAGGGTGGCATGGGCGGCCGGGGCGCCAAGCGGGTTCATCGCGGGGACGCCAACCCGGCTTCTCGGCAGGGTTCCTGGCAGCAGGATCCGGATGGTCCGGCCCGCCTCGTCGACCTCCTCGATCGCCGAGAGGGCGGCGACAGGAGGCGGCAGCGTCGACGCGCGTGCCGCCTCGAGCGACCGTTCGAGCATGTCGGGGAGGAGCCGGTCGTCGTCGTCCAGGAAGGTGATCCAGCGGCCCCGTGCGGCCGCCAGCCCGCGGTTGCGGGCGGCGCAGACGCCGCCGGAGCGTGCGTTGCGCACGATCCGTAGTCGGTCGTTCGCGCGGGTCAGCCGAACCGGTCTGGTCGAGGCGTCGTCAACGACGACGACCTCCACGGCGCCGACGGTCTGGGCGAGGGCGCTGTCGACCGCCTCGCCGACCATCGTGGGCCGGTTGCGGGTCGTGATGACGACGGTGACCTCGGGTTCGGCCGTGGACCCTCCCTGCGCGGTCATTGGGCACGATCCCGAGGGCGCAAACCGCCGTTGCGGCCGAGCATCCCGATGCTCACCAGCGACCGCGCGGTGCCGACCGAGGCGAGCAGGTGGGCGCAGGGGCGCAGCAGCGGCGCGAAGCGGAGCTCGCGGGCGGCCCGCCGGCGGCAGGCGGCGTGCCGTGCAAGGCGACGGCGCCGGTCGACGGCGGCGAAATGCTGGCCGGCATGGAGCCGCTTGGCGGCCAGCGGGGCGTCGAGGTTGGCCAGCTGGTACCGCTGGCCAAGCCGGAGCAGCAGGTCGGCGTCGTGTCGTTCGGCGTAGGCCGGGTCGTACCCACCCACCTCGGCGAGCGCGGCGGCCCGGAAGGTCGCCGAGCTGTGGAAGACGGGGTTGCGGAACAGGAACGACCACCGGATGGCGCGGTCGGAGCGGGGCAGCCGGCGCGGCCGCCGACCCGCTGAGGGCCCGACGTACGGCTCGACGGCAGCGCCGACGACGGCCACCTCAGGGTGCTCGTCGAGGAAGCGGACCGGGAGGGCGAGACGGCCGTGCAGCGCGACGTCGTCGGCGTCCAGGTTGGCCACGTAGCAGCCCCGGGCCAGGCCAAGGGCGTGGTTGAGCGCCGCCACCCGGCCCAGGTGCGGCCGCTGGACCAGCAGCATCCGCGTGTCGCCGCAGCGGGCGAGGGCGTCGAAGGTTCCGTCGGTCGAGCCGTCGTCGACGACCACCAGCTCGAAGTCGTCGTAGTCCTGTCCGAGGACGCTGTCGACGGCCTCCAGCACGAACGGCAGCCCGTTGTGCACGGACATGACGACGCTGACGGTCGGCGTGGAGGCCGGCATCACTGCCCCTTGCGAAGCAGCATGACGACCACGGTCCTGGCCAGGATCTCCATGTCGAGCAGTGGGGAGCGGCGCTTGAGGTAGTACAGGTCGTACTCGTGCGACCGCCACTTGTCGGTGATGCTGTCGCCGTACCCGAACCGGACGGTCGCCCAGCCGGTGATGCCCGGCCGTAGCAGGTGCCGGCGGTCGTAGAAGGGGACGGTGCGCTCGAGGAGGCGTACGAACGCGGGGCGCTCCGGCCGCGGGCCGACCAGGGCCATCTGGCCGCTGAGCACGTTGAAGAACTGCGGCAGCTCGTCCAGGCGCGTCCGCCGCAGCATCCGCCCGACCCGGGTCACCCGGGCGTCGTTCTGGGCCGCCCAGACCGGGCCGTCGGCCTCGGCGTCTACCCGCATGGTCCGGAACTTCCAGATCATGAACGGTCGGCCCCGGCGTCCGATCCGCTCCTGGCGGAAGAACACCGGCCCACGGTCGTCCATCCGGACCAGCAGTGCGACCAGCGGCACGAGCAGGCAGACGAGCAGGCTGCCAAGCAGTCCCGCCACCAGGTCGGTGATTCGCTTGATGGCGGCGTAGATCCGCCGTCGACGGAGCGGCCGGTGGAACAGGAACCATGACTCGTCGAGGTCGTCGAGGCTGACCCGCCGCATGACCTGCTCGTAGTAGTCGTGCGGCCGAAGCACCCTGATTCCGGCGAGCGACAGGCCGGCCAGCAGATCGGCGGTGCGCTGGTCTCCGAGCGCGTCGCTCGTCACCACCACCGTGCCGCCCCGCTTGAGCCGCAGCACCTCGGGCATGGCATTCGAGGAAGAGGCGATACGCATGCGCGCCGGCGCCGTCCCGGCCACGGCAAGGGCCTCGACCGGCTCGTCATCGGCCTTCAGCAGCAGGGTGGTGCGACGGTCAGCTGCCAGCATGTGCCAGCTCCCTTCTCAGGAGCTGGTTGGAGGCCCATACGAGGCCGAACAGGATCCACACGTGGCGGAAATGGAACGACTCGTGGTTGGTGGCGAGAACCAGGTTGGCGGCCACAGCAGCGCCCAGTCCGGCCGGCCGCAGGCGCTCACCGGGGGTGTCCCGCGGAGGCGAGCCGAGCAGGCGACCGGACCAACGCAGGAGGACGAGGCAGAGGCAGAGCAGGCCGAGCAGACCCAGGATCCCGCGCTCGAGCAGAAAGGCCAGGTAGTCGTTGTGCAGGCTGCGGCCCAAGGTGCTGCCGGTCTGCAGCGGGATTCGGGGGGCCGCCCCTGGCCCGACGCCCGTGAGCAGGTGCGGGCCGGCACTCCAGGCGGCCGACCAGAGCTCCAGCCGGCCGCCGACACTGCGGTCGAGACGACCGATGCTGCCGCCGAATGTCCCACCTTGCTCCTGCTCTGCCAGCGCCTTGACGCCGCTGACCTCCATCCGAGGGATGCCGGTGGTCACCAGGACGACGGTGAGGGTCAGAATGGTAGCGAGGACGGCACCGCCGGCCACGCCGAGTCGTTGGCCCGGCGTGCGGCCCGCGCGCAGGCAGGTGGCCACGCCCAGCACGAGCGCGCCAGTCACCAGCCCGAGCGTGGCACCGTTGGAGCCGGTCACGTAGACACCAGCCAGCAGCCAGCCGGCCGCGGCGGCCCTGGTCGCCCGGCGTCGCGGCCACGGTGAGCTGAGCAGTACGAAGAACGAGGTCATCATGTAGCTGGCGGCCAGATTGGGGTTCTTGGTGGTGCCGGACACCCGGTAGCCCCTGCCCTTGGAGTTCTCCTCCAGGAGTCGCTGCATCGCGTCGGGCAGGAGCTGGTTGTGGAAGGCGATGAACAGGGCCGCCCAGATCAGCGCGGCCGCCGTCCAGGTGGTCAGGACGATCTGCAACGCCCGGCGGTCGCTGCCCAGGTCGTTCGCCACGCACACGAACAGCAGGACGAGGTACGCCTCGACCAGCAGTGAAAGCATGCCGTCGGGGACGCTCAGGCCGAACACGGTGGCGGTCAGGCTGGCCACCAGGATGAGCAGGAGCGGGCCCTTGGCCGGCAGGTGCACGGCCCGCCGCTGCCTGGAGAACCCTGCCAGCCCGGCAAGGGCGAGCAGCACATACAGCAGGGCGACGGCGTCGACGGGGGCGCTCTGCGCGAACCCGCGCGGGATCAGCAGCGGCAGCGTGGCGACCGTCGCGGCCAGCAGCCAGAGGGTCACGCCGACGACCATGACCGCCGCTCCCGCAGAGCCTCCTGGTAGACCTGGTCCAGCCCGGTGACCATCTCCGCGACCTCGAACCGGCCGGCCACCCTGGCCGCCCCGGCCGCCCCCATCGCCGCACCCCGGTCCGACCGGGCCAGCAGGTCGAGGATCCGCTTCGCCAGTTCGTGGGGCTGGCCGGGGCGGGTCAGGTAGCCGGTCTCGCCGTCGGCGATGAGCTCGGGTACCCCGTTGACGGCGGTGGCCACCACCGGCTTGCCCGCCAGGACCGCCTCGGTGAGGCCTCGACCGAGGCCCTCCCAGAGGGAGCTGAAGGCAACCACGTCCATGGCGGCCAGGACGTCCGGCACGTCCGTCCGGAAGCCGAGCAGGTGCAGCCGCCGGACGCCTCGCGCCGCCGCCGCGGTTCGGTCGCGCAGCGGCCCGTCGCCGACCATCAGCACGTGGACGTCCGGGTCGGCGTTGACGACCTGCCCGGCGGCGGCCACGAAGTCGAGCGGTGCCTTCTGCTCCATCAGGCGCGTCACCGTGCCGACCACCGGGGCATCGGCCGGGATCCCGAGTTCGCGACGCACCCGCTCGCCAGAGCCGGACCGGACCTGTTCGCCCGACACGCCGCTGACCACGACCCGCACCTGTTCAGGCCGGGCCATGCCCAACTCGAGGACCTCGGCAACGTTGCGCTCGCAGACGCACACGATACGGTCGGCGCAGCGGGCGGCGATCCGCTCCACCGCCAGGAGCGCGCGTCGCCGCAACCGCGGCATGTTGTCGTGGACCGGGAAACCGTGGACGGTGTGGACCACCGCAGGCACCCGCCGCATCCGCGCCGCGAACCGGCCGAGAACGCCCGCCTTGGAGCCGTGGGTGTGGACGACGTCGTAGTCGGACGCGAGCCGCCACAGGCGGAGGGCCACCCGGAGGTCGCCGAGGCTCCATAGCGACCGGTGGAAATAGGGGAGCACCAGCACCCTGTCCGCCGAGGCGCGCGCCTGGCCTTCGAGCACCCCTGGACCGGCGGCCAGGTCGACCCGGTACCGCCTGCGGTCGAGTCCGGCGACGCTGAGCAGTGTGTTGGCCTGGGCGCCGCCGTGGTCGAGGTGGGTGATGATGTGAAGTACCCGGGCGCGACCGTAGTTCATCGGCGCACCTCCACCTGCTCGAGCACCCAGGCGGCCTGGGCCGCGATCCCGGCGGCGAGGCCGGTTTCGGGCCGGTAGCCGAGCAGGGCCTCCGCCCGGGTGCCGTCGGCGCCGGTGTGGCGGACGTCGCCCGGTTGGACGGGCCGGTGGTGGATCTCCAGGCGCCGCCCGATCGCCTCGCCGATGAGGTCGAGGGTCTCGTTCACGGTGACTCGGCGGCCGCCGCCGATGTTGACGGCCTCGGCCTCGACCGGTGCAGTCATGGCGAGCAGGTTGGCCCGCACGACGTCGTCGATGTAGGTGAAGTCGCGGGTCTGCTCACCGTCGCCGTAGACCACGATGGGCCGGCCGGCGAGCGCTGCCTCCATGAACCGTCGGAACCCCATGTCAGGCCGCTGGCGAGGGCCGTACACGGTGAAGTACCGCAGGATGGCGACGGCCATCCCCGAGACCTTCGGACCTGCATAGGCCAGGCACAGGTGCTCACCGGCCAGCTTGGTCACCCCGTAGGGGGACACCGGATGTGTCCTGGCCTCCTCGGTGGTCGGGTAGCTGGGGGCGTCCCCGTAGACGCTGGACGACGATGCGACCACCAGCCGCGGGACGCTCGCCCGCAGGCAGCTCTCCAGCAGCTGCTGGGTGGCCAGCACGTTGTTGTGCAGGTAGCTGGCGAACTCCCGGCCCCAAGAGGCGCGAACCCCGGGCTGCGCGGCCTGATGGAAGACCGTGGCCGCGCCGTCGAGCCAGGCGGTGGCGTCGACGGTCGCCAGGTCCACCTCCACGAGCTGGAAGCCCGGTCGATCCAGCAGCCCGGTGAGGTTTCCCCATTTGTCGGTGCTCGGATAGTGGTCGGTGAAGGCGTCGATGCCGACGACCTCGTGCCCCCGGTCCACGAGCGCCTCGGCGAGGTGAGAGCCGATGAAGCCGGCGACGCCGGTGACGACCATGTGCTCGCGGCGGGTGGTTGCCATGGCGTCAGGCGAGAAGCTCGTCGAGGAGCCGCGCCGTCGCTGGCGGCGGCCCTGCGGTGAGCGCGTAGGCGGGCACCTGCCGGCACAGCCGCCGGAGGGCCCGCTCGGTGCCGGCGGCGTCGCTGAGCGGCTGGTACACGCCCTTGAGCAGCCGGGGGAGCGCCTGGTCCGGCCGGACCTCCTCCAACCGTGGCTCGGCGGCTCGGGCGGGGCCGAGCAGCACGATCCCTCCGATCTCTGCCGCCGCGCGGCCGATGCGCGAGCCGAGCAGCGCATGCGGGTCGGCCCGCCACTCGAGGGCGCCCGACAGGGTCCGGAACGGGGTCAGGGCGGGGTGGGCCGGCTCGATCGAGAGCAGGGAGAGTGCCTCCTGGCGGAGCCGGACCGCTTTGGGAAAGGGAGTCAGCAGCAGATCACTTGGGTCCAGGGGGAGCAGCTCATCGGCCTGCAGCGAGGCGCCTCTGGCGACCGTCGAGAGGGCGACCACGGTCTTCCCGGCGCGCGGCCCGGCGACGATGACGACCGCACGCCCGGCCCGGCAGACGGCCGCGGCCCGCAGGTACACCCAGCGGTCGAGCGGTGGGATCGTGAGCGGGGGAAGGACCTCGCCGTTTCCCCACCAGATCCGGCGAACGCCCTCTGCCTCGATCGTGACCCGGCCGGGGACCGGCGGACCGTCGCCACGGTCGTGGACGTGCACGGTGACGGCGGCCGGTCCCGGTGAGATCCGGAAGGCGCCATACACGGCGGCCCAGTGCCGCAGCAGCCCCACGTTCTCGGAAACGACCCTGACGCCCGTGCCGAGGAAGCGGAACATCACCTCGGACGCGAGTGCGTCGAGGATGGGCTCGGTCTCACGGGTGCGTGATTCGAGGGCGACGTCGGCCACAGTACACCTCGCTCCCTAAGCAATACCGCCGCATATCGTCCCGCCGTGCCCTAAATTTGGCGGCAAGAAGACGCGGACATTTGTTCAACCAAGTGCCGTACCGGAGGGCTAGGAAATTCGCTAGCCGCTATGGAGAACGACCGGCTGCTCCCGTGCGCGGTGCTGCGCTGGTGACCGATTCTGGCAAGTTCACGATGCCGATGCAGAGCCACAGCAATTCTGGATCCCCCCTTAGACCGGTCGCCCCATCCTACATGGTTCGACGGGTTAGATAAATTCGTGTCTCACAAGCACACCACCCGCTCGCGGATAGAGCCTCTAACCCGGCCCCAGCGGTGCCCGGCGTCGCGCAGCCAGATTCCGCGAGAACCCCGGCGGCCCAGCTCCGGCAGTCGCAGCAGCAGGCCCCGATAACCGAGGAGCGCCCGGCCAAGGGGTCGCGGGCGCAACCCGTGGGCTCGATAGCGCTGGTACAGCAGCACGTCAGCCATCCCGTAGTTGAGGTTCTGACGCCAGACCCCATGCAGGTCGTGTCGGTGGCGGTAGAAGATCAGCGCGCCGGGCTCGAAGTGGAGACCATGCCCGCTGAGCTGGAGCCGCCACGACAGGTCGATGTCCTCGCCGGCGGCCCCGAGGTGGGCGAACCGCTCGTCGAAGGCGCCGACCTCGAAGAACGCGGCCCGGGAGACGGCCATGTTGGCGCTGCTCGCGTATGGCTTGAAGTCCATAGCCACCGGTGCCGCGGTCTCGAACGAGCGGGCGTGCCAGTTGGCCGTGCCTCCCGGGTTGAGCGTCTCGTGGTCACAGGCGCCCGCGACGAAGTCGTGCGTTTCGAGTGCCGTCGCCAACGCGGCCAGCCAGCCGGGTGCGACGACATCGTCGGCGTCGCAGAACGCGAGCGCCTCGCCGCTGGCGTGCTCGGCACCGAGGTTGCGGGCCGCCGAGGCCCCCCGCCGCGCCGAGGCGTCGACCATCCGCAGCTCCGGGACCCGGGAACGCCAGCGATCGACGGCGGCGGCGCCGCCGCCGTCGACCGAGCCATTGTCGGCGACGACCAGCTCCCAACGGCCGCGGTAGGTCTGACGGGCGAGGGCACCGAGCTGCTGGCCGACCACTCCGGCGGCGTTGCGGACCGGCATGACCACGCTGATCATCCCGCGCCGCCCGGCGCCGGGCAGCGCGCCGACGGGAAGTCGGGCGCCGAGGCCCAGATGGACAACGAGCGCGGGTACCAGCCGGCGTTCCGGAACGCATTGGTGGGATAGGTGACGAAGTCGAAGGTGCCCTCGGCCTCGCCTCCGCGGCGCCGGTTCCACGTGTCCCATAGCTTGGGGCCCTCGGGCTCCAGAGTGGTCCAGGCCGGCCACCGCCGGCGGATCCAGGCCGCGACCGCGTCGCCGTCCAGCGCCTTGGAGATCCAGGCGATGGTCTCGCCGGTTCCGTTGGGCGCAATCGCCGTCGCGGCGCTGGTGCCAAGGACTGCCGCCTGGTTGGCGACCAGCGCCTGGTTGAGCCAGGAGTCCAGGACGATGTCGAGGATCGGGTTGGTGCCGAGGACGGTCGCATACAGCAGCGCGTCGGCTAGGTAGCCGGGGTTGTGGTCGTGACCGGACAGGCTGGGATCGGACGACAGGCGATGCCGGAACGCCCTGGCCTGTTCGAGATGCCGCCAGGCCCGGACCGCGTAGCTGGCGCCGGAGCCCGGCAGGTACCCCCGGCTGGCCGCGAACGACTCGATCACGCCCATCTTGGTGGTGAGGATCGTGTTGCCGGCCTGCACCTTGCTGGCCAGTGAGGTCGAGCCGTCGTAGGTGGTGCCGAGCTCGGAGGTGCGGCACGGACCGGAGTCCGGCAGGCACGCGGTCATCACCGAGACGTCGATGCTGCCGTCCTGGTCGACGTCGTGGGTCTCGGCGGCGTCCAGCAGCTCCCGGACCAGCGCCGGGTCGTACGACCCGCCGGTGCGGTCCTCCCACACGAAGATCATCGCCACCATGTCGAGGTTGTGCTCGACGGGCATGTGCCGGCGCAAACCGGCCTTGGTGTCGTAGGCGGGGCCCGCTGTCAGCCGGTCGGCGATGCCCAGGTCGTGAAGGAGGAACTTGCTTCCCGCTGCGTCGACCTCGTAGCGGCCGCGCCACTGGTCCAGCTCGAGCCTGGACTTCCAGGGCTCGTAGCGGGTTTGGAACGGGTGGTAGTCGTAGCCGACGTCCACCGTCGACAGGTAGGCGAAGCCTCCCTCGGTCACGGCGAAGAACGGGTTGCCGTCGGGCCTGCGAACCAGCCAACTCGAGTGACGCCAGCCACGGAAGGCGTGGACGGCGGCGAAGCGCGCATTCGCGTTGGTGGAAACGTCCTGCACCCGCTGGTCGAACGCGGACGAGCCGTCGAAGGCGGCGCCCATGTTGTCGATGGCGAACTCGAGCATCTCCGCGGCACCGGCCCACCAACCACGTCGTTCCAGGCGCCGTACACCAACGTGAGGGCGTGGACGGCTCCCGGGTCGAGCGCCGGCACGGGCAGGGCGACGGCGGCGTTGCCGCTGCCGTCGCCTCCGCTCAGCGCTCCGTCGGCCTGGAAATCGGCAACGGTGCCGGAGCCGGTGCCCCACGTGGACCCCGGCACCGCGGGGACCGCCAGGTACCGGACGCCGCCGGCGTCACCCGCATTGCAGAATCGCAGGGTCCGCCAGCCCGGCTTGGGCGACTCCTCGACAGGGGCGCCGCAGCTCGCGTTGAGCCCGACGTAGACGGCCGCGGGTGGCCTGGTCGAGGTCGATGTGTTCGCGACCTCCAGGTGGAGGTACATGAAGGGGCCATTGCTGATCCGAGCGTCCAGCTCGTCCGGCGATTCCGAAGGCAAGTAGGGCTTGGTCACCTGGGAGGTCAGCCGTAGTCCGTTGGCGGTGCCTTCGACGAGGGTAGAGGTCGGGGTGAGGCCCACCCGCAGCGACGCCAGCCGGGAGTCGATGATCCCGGTGGGCGGCAGCTTGCGGGTGGCGCCGTCGCCGGATGTCCGCAGCAGCACCGAGTAGCCGGATGGAGTCCCCCGCGATGCCGCCTCCAGGAGATGAGCAGTCGAGGAGGCGACGTTGTTGGGCGCGCCGAAGTTGAAGTTCAGGTTCAGTGAGTGGTCGCCCGACTCGACCGAGTCGTTGTGGGGGTAGCTCTTCCATGCGACCGGGCTGAAGATGCGCGGGCCGGGGCCGGCCAGGGCAGGTCCCGGCCGTGACTGAAGTGAGGAGGTCAGGAGGCCGGCGAGCAGCGCGACCACGAGCACCGGCCGGGCGCGGACCTGGGCGCCGCGCCTTGGCGCGGGCCAGGTCACCGAGGTCTGCGGCTGCCATGGTCTGGTCGTCATGGCAGTCGCACCTCCCGCAGCCGCGGCGCGGCCATGCGCCGCCGCCGCAGCCATCCGCCGGTGCGGGTGGCCGCGACCTCCAGGTCATAGAAGGCCAGGTAGGCCAGGATCAGGCCGAGGAAGTTGATGTTCAGGACCACCAGCGTCCCGGCGTGGAACAGCACCGCGCAGACCACGTAGGTGTCGCGGGCGCGGCCGCGCACGAACATGACCCAGGCCGTCGACTCGAGCAGCAGCGTGAGCGCCGCCATGACGTGGACAGCCCAGGCGTGCTGCACGATGAACAGCGCCGCCGGTGTCCCGTTCTTGATCATCACCGCTTCGAGCGCGCCACCGGTCACCCAGCCGATGCCCGAGACCTTCAGCTTGGAGTACGCGGCGATCAGGTAAGCCGCGACCACCACGACCATCACCAACCGCAGTGCCCACCCCGCCAGCTCGTCGTCGGCCGCCCGGCGCCGAGAACGAAGCGAGTCCAGCGAGTAGGCGTCACCCGCCGGGGCGATCGCCATCGCGAACAGGGCCACCACCACGGTGATGCGACCGTGATGGACGGCGCCGAAGGAGTAATAGGTAGCCCACCACCACAGGTATAGCGGTGCCGCCGCCCAGAGGGCCGCCCGGGTGCAGAGCCCGACGAGGGCGAGAGACAGGCTCACCACGAGCACCACGTGGATCACCGTGGTCGCCTCCGGGCCGAGCCTCGGTAGGGGCCGCAACAGGAGCAGCGGCCGGTAGAACTCGCCGTCGACGCGGGCGTACCGGCTGATGAACCCTGACACCAGCCAGATGTCGACGAGCGCGAACGCCGCCATGACGACGCGGAACACCGCCAGCCGCCGCACCGGCACAGCCGGAAACCAGAACGCCTGCCAACGCCGGATCGGGCTCATGGCGCCGTCCAGCGGAGCAGCCGCGGCGGCTCTGGCGGTGCGCCGGGCCGCAACGGGCGGACGACGTTGCTGATCGTCATCCGCACCGCCGGATCGCCGGGGTGGCCGCGGCTCCAGGCCGCGGCGAGCCGGGCCAGCCGGTCCTTGGCCTGCGGCCGGATCGCACCGTCGTCGCCGAGGATCGTGCGTTGGTAGTGGAGGAGCTGCAGCTCGGTGAGCCCGAAGTCGGCCGGCCCCACGGTGACCTCGCGGCCGCTGCGCGTGCGTACCTCCAGGCGGCGCTCGAACGCGGAGGAGCGCTTCTCGCTGAACATCGGAAATCCGGCCACCGGCCAGGTCTGCACCTTCATGAGAACACCCGCCGCCAGCTGCCCGAGCAGCCACACGGCGGTCGCGGACGACAGGACGGCGACCAGCATGCGGTGCCAGGCACCGCCTCGCCGTCGCCGCTGCGCCACGACTGCCGTCGGGTCCGGGAGCCGGACCGGGACAAGTCGAAGGGACACGTCAGAGCTACCTCCCGGTCGCGTTGGATCGGGGCGGCTTCGACTCGCCGCCGGGCGCCAAGGGGGGGCGACACGGGCAGGTGCAGTTGCGGCGGCGAGCATATCGCAGGGCTCATCGGCCCGGTACGGCGAGCGGCGTATCTACCCTACGGTGAACAACTGAAACCTCTCGGAGTCCTCAAGTAATCCTCCAACCGTCGAACTCGTCACCGAGGTGCCTGCGAAGGCGCAGTACGTCGTCACGGAGCTCGAGCCGGAGCCGGTCCGCCAGCGCCTCTGGGAGCAGCGCCTGCCGGCCGTCCCGCCGGCGCCTGGCCAGCCTGCGCAGCGGCCCGGGGGCGAGCCGCTGGAGGATCCGTCCTGCCGGCGCCCGCAGCGCGACGTCGGCGAGGGGCCGCCGTGTGAGACCGTCCACCGTGCGGTGGAACTCCTGGTCGAGCGTTGGGGGCAGCCAGTCCGGGTCCACCCCGAGGAACGCGAACACCCGCCGGATCGTCTCCGGCCGGTCGTGGCGGAGCTGCTCGGCGGTGATCACCAGTATCCGCTCGGGCGGGAACCGGAGCAGATACCGGTCCAGTTGCATCGCGTAGCGGCTGGTGTCCAGGTATCTGGGATCGCTGGCCACAGCCCGGCCGATCGGGGCGCGCTCGCGGCCCCGCGCGACCTCGTGCAGGTAGTGGGAGCGGATGCGTTCGATCGGGTCGCGGACCGTGTAGACCAGCCGGGCATGGGGGAGAAGATCGGCGATCCGGTCGGCCACCCCCTCGAACTCCGGATACATCGCATAGGTCGGCGAGGCTTCGCCAACCGCAGGAGCGTCGCCGGCCCCGGCGAACTGCGCCTCGTACCACGCCTGACCCCGGCTCCAGGACTTCTCGGCCACGAAGAAGTGCGGCTCCTTCTCCTCGGGCATGAAGACCTGGGGGTGCTCGCGCAGATACCGGTGCAGACTGGTCGTCCCCGCCTTCATGGCGCCGATCACCAGGAAGTTCGGCAGCATGGACGCCTCCCTCACAGACAGAGGGTCCGGAACCGGATGCTGCCGTGCAGCCTTCCGTAGCGGAACGCCGCACGCCGTAGCCACGGCCCCTGATGGGCTGGCGACCGCACCAAACTGGGAAGGTTCACCACGATCCATCCCCACGCCCGGCAGGCGCGATAGACGCTCGGGCGGGGGATGCCGTGGCGGCGGAACGACCGATAGAGCTGGGCCTCCCCACGACCGTAGCGGTAGTGCTGGTAGACGAGCTCCCGGCGGTTGCGCCGGTAGCGGTAGCACATCACGGCCTCGGGCACGAAGCCGAGGCGGTAGCCGGCGAGCTGCGCCCGCCAAGAGAGGTCGACCTCGGTACCGCCGCGGACGAACTCCTCGTTCCAGCCGCCCACGGCGCGCAGCACCTCGGCCCGCATGCCGATGTTGGCGCTGGTGGCGTATGGCCGGAAGCCGAGTCCCATCGGCAGCGCGGCCGGGTCAGGCCGCTTGCGCCAGCAGCGGATCTCCGGGTCGTTCAGCGCCTCGTCGTCGAGCCGGCCGCCGACCAGGTCGTGGCTGTCGAGGGCCGTGACCAGGGCCGCCAGCCAACCGGGGGTCGCGGCGTCGTCGGCGTCGCAGAAGGCGAGCAGCTCCGCACCAGCTGCCGCCGCGCCGACGTTGCGGGCATGGTTGGTGCCGATCCGGTCCGAGGCGTCGACCAGGCGCAGCAGCGGCAACCTGCCGACCCAGGCATGCACCAGCTCGGCGGTGCCGTCGGTCGACCCGTTGTCAGCCACGATCGTCTCCCACGGGCCGCTGTAGGTCTGGCCGGCGAGCGCCTCGAGCTGCTGCGCGAGTGTGCGAGCCCCGTTCAGGACGGGGATGACGACACTGACCAGCGGGGCCTGTCCGGCCGCCTCAGGCATGGCGGCCCTCGGCGAGCCGGGCACGGACCCGGTCGCACAGCGAGGTGGCCCATGGGCCGGCCAGGCTGGCCACCCACCAACCGCAGGCGCGAAGACCCGGCTGGATCATCAGCGAGCGGGTGGTGGCGGCGACGGCCGGGGCCCAGCGGCCGCCGCGCAGATGGGCCAGGCCGAGGGTGCCGAGCAGGTAGGCATGGCGGGTGGGGTGGGCGGCGAACGCGGTGCGGTGCTTGGTCAGGGTGCGCTCGATGCCGCGGGCGCGGGCCGGTAGGTCATTCGAAAGCCTGGGGCCCGCATGGGCGCTGACCCGGTAGGCGACCGTGGGGACCCCCTGGATGGAGCAGACGGCATTGAGACGGAGAAGGAGGTCGTCGTGCTCCCACGCGGGCAGCCCCTCGTCCCAGCCGCCGATCCGCCGCATGACCTCGAGCGGGGCGACGAGGGTGTTGAGCAGCCTCCCGCGTTGGCCGTCCTCGAGAGGATAGTGGCCACCCCTCGGAACAGAGGCGGGCAGCCTCGTCTCGAGGACGCGGCCGTCCTTGTCGACCACCTCGACACCGCAGAGGGCGGCTACCGGCCCGGGCAGCGTCGACGCCCCGATCGCCCGCAGGCTGACGGCCACCATCTCGGGAGCCAGCTCCTCGTCGTCGTCCAGGAAGGTGATCCAGTGGCCCCTGGCCGCCGACATGGCCGTGTTCCTGGCCGTGCACGGACCGCCGGCCCGCTCCCGCCGGATGATCCGCAGCCGGCCGTCCCGCACCGGGAGGTGGAGCGGCTCGGCAGAGCCGTCGTCCACCACCACGACCTCCAGATGCTGCACCGACTGGGCCAGCGCACTGGCGATCGCCCGGGCCGCCAGTTGGGGGCGGTCCCGGGTGGGGATCGCGATGGTGACATCAGGACCGGCCAAGACTGCCTCTCGCCTTCTGTCGGATCGACGGGCGGGAGCATAGGTAGCGCCCGAGGTCCTCGCAACGTGCGAACGTCGTAGCCGGTGCGGAACAGTCAGGGGGCGACCGGGTAGCCGTGCCGGGCCAGCCAGGAGGCCCGCGCCTGGTCCCACACCGACCGGTCGGTGGTCACGGTGACCCCGCTGGGCGGCAGATCGCCGGGGTAGGCGCCGGGACCGAGCCACACCAGCGTCACGTTCTCGTATGCCGCGCGACGCGGGAGATGCATGCTGGCGGTGCAGTTCACGCTGGGGCGCTCGGCGAGCAGGATGGTGTTCCTGACGACGAGTCGGTTGGCAAACGACGACCACTTGAAGAACGTGCTGCTGGCCAGGCCGTCGACGGCGTTGCGGCGGCACTTCGCCCTGCTGGTGTCGTAGGGCATCGGCTGCAGGCGGAGAAGCACGCGATCCAAGGTCATGGACTCCCCGGCCGGGGCCCGTTCGGGGTCCGCAGAGGGGCCCGGGCGCTCCGAGATGCCGTTGAAGCAGCCATCCAGCAGGCTGTCCCGCAGGGTGACCTTGACGATCCAGTCGTTCTCGATGCAGTCGTCACGGATGTAGGACAGGTAGGCGTTGCGGATGACGATGCCGCCAGGGTCCTTGCCGGTGGTGGCGATGCCGTCCTCGACGTTGTCGATGCGTATGCCGTCGACGGTCCCGCCGTTGCTCTTGATGTTCAGGCCGTCGCCGTCCACGCGGTGCTTCATCGTCCACCAGGTGAGGTCACGGGGCTGGTGGCCGACCACGGTGCCCCCGACCACGCACGTGGATCTGCCCGGATTGTTCTTGCCGAACATCAGCGGGTAGTTGTGGGCCGTCGGGTAGCCGACGATCTGGGCCGAGCGGAGGTCGTAGCTCTGGTTGTCCCGCACGGAACCCACCCGGTAGGTCGGCATCGCGCCGGCGACGGCCGTTGGCGCCGTCCCGTACCGGCTCGGCGCCGGGCAACCTGCCAGCTCGATCCCCTGGGTGGAGATCTGTGGCCGGAGCGGCTCCTCCTCGGAGTCGAGCGCCTTCACGACGACGATGCCGGCGCCGGCCAGGACGACCAGGACCGCCAGCGTGCCGAGTACCTGCTTGCGCGTGAGGCCAATCATTCGCAGCCTCCCGTGGTCGAGTCGTCCGGAACCCCATTCGGCGTGGCATCGGCAGCGACCGCGGTCGCCTTGAGCTTCGTGGGAAGGAATATCAGCTTCGCGACGTTTGCGTCAATCCATCGCGGGGCCTGCTCCGAGCGCGGTGGTCTTTGGGATACTTCGCGGCGTGTCGTCCACGCCGCCGCTCGCCGACCGGCCCAGCCCTGACGCCGGGCCGGCCGCGCCGGGGTCGCCCGCCGCCGCCTGGCCGCGGAGCCGGCTGCGCGCCTGGATCGCCCTGGAGGCGTTCGCGGTCGCGCTCGGCTATGCGGTCGCTGTCCTGTGGGACGGCCTGCCCACGACCCTGTCCCGCTGGGCGCTGGTCGCCGCCGGCGCGGTCGCGGTGGCCATCCCGCTGGCGATCAAGTCCCGGCGGGAGCTGCGCCAGGAGGCCGAGGCGCGCTCGGCGGAGACGATCGCCATCGAGGCCGACACCAAGCTGCGGCTGGTGGTCGGCGACGTGGTCACCCCGATCGCCGAGGTCGTCGGCAGGGTCCACCAGGCCGGGAACCAGACCGAGCGCACCTCGCTGCGAGGGCAGCTCAAGCAGCTCATCGTCGAGGCGGCCGCCAACCTCTGTGACGGCGAGCGGGCGCGGGCGACCTTCTTCGAGCTCGCCGGCGGCGAGATGCGGGCGGCGGCCTGGTTCGGGCGCGGGGACCAGCCCGAGACCGTGTTCACCGACGCGCCGGACGACCGGCGCGGCCAGGAGGCGCTGCTGCTGGTGCGCTTCCACGACTTCCTGCTGGTCGACGACGTCCGCGCCGAGACGATGCCGCGCGGGGCGGAGCCACGGCCCGGCGCGAGCTACCGCTCGTTCATCAGTGTGGCGGTGTTCTGCGCCGACGAGGACCTCGGCATGCTGTCGGTGGACGCGCCGGAGCCGTACGCCTTCGACGAGACCGACCTCAACGTCATGCGGGCGATGGCACAGCTTCTCGGGGCGGGTCTTGTCGACCGCTCGTGAAGCTGGCAAGGTGGGCCGAGGCGATGAGAGGGGACAGCGATGCAGCGGGGCCAGGTGCTGCCCGACGAGGCGCGGGCCTGGACGGCCGGGCTGGTGCTGGCCAGCGACTACTTCGCGTGGGCGCGCCGGCGGGCCGTCTCCAAGGCGAGCGCGGCCATCCGCGGCCGCCTGGACCGCCGCCGGGTCAGGTCGGAGGATCCCGGAACGTCACGGTGATGTCGCGATAGCCCAGCGAGCGGAGCATGCTCTGCAGCATCGCCCGGGTGTTCTGCTCGGCGACGCCGACCAGGCCGCTCTGGGTCGCCGCCGCCTCCAGCCGGTCCTCCGCGAGCTGGTAGAGCTGGCGCTCGCTGGTGGGGTTGTCGGACAGCACCGAGCCCAGCCGGTCCAGCAGCCCCCGTTTGCGTGAGAACACGTAGCTGCGGTCCGGGTCGATGCGCGCCCTGGTCAGGCGGGCTCTCGGCAGGGTGATCCGGGCCGAGCGGCCGTCGGCCGACACCTCGATGGCACCCCTGCCGATGGTGGAGAAGTCGACCTCGGCGTCGACGCTGCCGGCGGCCACGAACAGGGTCCGTTCGCCCTTGATGACCAGCGGGATGCCCCTGGCGCTCTCCTCCAGGTCCACCAGCACCTGGAAGTTGCCGGAGGCGGCCTTGTAGACCTTCAGGTCCTCGATGGACTTGAGCAGGACGGGCTGGCTGCGGTCGACCTCCCTGGAGGCGAACGGGTTGGGCAGCGACGGCCACAGCCGCAGGTCGGTCAGGCGCGACACGGCCAGCAGCACCGCCAGCAGCACCACGATCCCGACGACCGCGGCAGGCGCGGCCGTGGCGGCTGCCACCCGGGTGTGGTCGGGCGGTCGTCGGCGGTGCCGTGGTCCGGCCGCGACCATTGCCGCTCGGTGTCCATGTGCCTTACCTACCCGTCGTACGGTGTTGCGGAACTTCGCGGCTCCAGTGTGCCGTTACCAGTCTTGTGAGTGTTTGTGGCAGGGCTCACCGAGCTGGTACCCCTGTTCGGGGTTCCTCGCCCCCGCGAGCGGGGGGTTGGTTCTGGTGTCGTTGGCCTCCGCCACCGTGCGGTGGTCTGACGAGGCCTCGCACGCCCACGCTTGTGGTGTGAGCCTGCCCGCCGTGGTCGCCCACGAGCGGCACCGGGGTGGCAACTCCACCCCGCCGGACATCCCGGTCGGTGACCGGTCCGGTCCAGTCACGAAGATTCGCTGCGGCATTGGCGTTGCGGTCCACCAGTGCTCCGCACTTGGGGCACGCCCACGCTCGCTGGCTCAGCTTGAGGTCCGCGCGGTAGCCACCGCAGCGGTGATGGGTCTTGGAGGACGCAAACCAGCGGTCGGCCACGACGAGTTGCCCTCCGGCCCATGTGGTCTTGTACGCCAGGGTGGGGCGGACCGCGCCGATCCCGGCCTGGTAGACGGTCCGGCGGAACGCCCGCCGGCCCATCCCGTGCGCCATGGCGGCGATGTCCAGGTCCTCCACGACGACCGTGCCGTACCGGCGAGCCAATTGCGTAGTGAGGGTGTGCATGGACTCGCGACGCAGGTTGGCCGCCCGCCGATCCAGGGCCGTCAGCTTGGTTCTTGCTTGGCGGTGGCCTCGGGAACCGACGATGCGGCGCGACGCCTGCCGCGCGACACGGCGGCGCTGCTGCTGGGTTTGCGCCCACGGGGCGGGATGCTCCGCGCGCTGGATACTGCCGTCGAAATGGGCGATGACCGCCCACTGCTGCCCGATGCCGAGGTCGATCCCGCAGCGGGCGTCGGGCTGGCTGGGGCTGCGGGGGGCGTGGGCGATGATCGTGGCGACCGAGACGAACAGCCGGCCACCATGCTCGCTGAGCGTCATCGACAGCACCCGCGCCTGACCCTTGCCGAGCAGCCGCTGCAGCCCCCGGGTGTTCTCCTTGCAGCGAAGCGTGCCGATGACCGGGAGGGTGAGGTGGCGGCGGTCGGGTTCCAGGCGCATCGTCCCGGTGGTGAACCGGACCCGGCCACGGTCGCGACGACGGGCCTTGAACCGGGGGAACCCGACCCGACGACCGGCTCGGTACCCGTGCTTGGAGCCCGACCAGTTCTGCAATGCCTGTACCAGGTCGGCGATCCCGCAGGCGTAAGCCTCCTTGGAGCAGGACGGCCACCACGGCGCGACCTCATTCTTGGCTTGGTTCCATGCCCCGCGGAGGGTCGGCAACGTCCACGCCAACGGCGGGACTGCCGGGTCGGCGGTGCGGGCATCCAGATTAGCCTTGACCTGCGCCAACGCCCAGTTGTGGGCGAACCGGCGGGCGCCGAAATGCCGCAGGATGAGCGACCACTGCTCAGAGGTGGTCGGCTCCACCTCAAACCGCCAGCCGCGCGCGACCCAGCCGTCGGGAATCTGGTAGTGCGGCCACCCGCCCATCAGGGACCTGTGCCGCTGGCGGGATCGGGAGGCCGCTTGGCGCAGGTTACCGCCCGCATGGCACGGTTGCGGGCACCGCGACGACCATACAACCGCGCGCAGAAGCCGGTGAGCACCTCGATCATGTCCCGCACCAGGTCGTCGCCGCTCTCGCCGGGGTCGACCACCACCAGCCGGCGGCCCTGCGCCGACAGCGCCGCTTCCAGCTGCTCCACGCCGAAACGGGCCAGCCGATCCCGGTGCTCGACCATGATCACGGTCGCCTGCGGGTCAGCGAGCAGCCGCTTGAGCTTCGGCCGCTTGCCGTCCAAGCCCGAGCCGACCTCGGTGACCACCTCAGCCACGGCGACGCCCTGCCCAGTCGCCCACGCAGTCAGCCGAGCGACCTGCCGGTCCAGATCGGCCCGCTGGTCGTGGGCGGAGACGCGCGCATACAGCACAGCTCGCCCGCCTGACGGCCTGTCAGGCGCGTCGACCAGGATCGTGCCAGACGGCAGCCGCCGGGCAGGGACCGGCATGGTGCCCTGGCGGAACCAGCGATAGGCGGTCTGCGGGTGCACCCCGCTGACACGAGCCCACCCGGCCAGCTTCATACCCCGCAATACTAGCACACACGTTCGATCACGAATGCTCACGACATACACAGCAGCTGGCAACCCTCTGCGATGACTACCATCGACCCGCAGACCGGCTACGCCTCGGTGAACGGCCTCGACATGTATTACGAGGTCCACGGCTCCGGCAGGCCGCTGGTCCTGCTGCACGGCGCGCTGTCGACGACCAGCGTCGACTTCGGGGCGGTCCTGCCGTCCCTGGCGAAGAGCCGGCAGGTCATCGCCGTGGAGCAGCAGGCGCACGGGCACACCGCCGACATCGACCGCCCGCTGACCACCAAGGCGATGGCGGCCGACACCGTCGCGTTGCTGCGGCAGCTCGGAGTCGAGCAGGCCGACCTGTTCGGCTACAGCATGGGCTCCGGGGTCGCCCTGCAGATCGCCGTTGACCATCCCGAGCTGGTGCGCAAGCTCGCCGTCGCCTCGTTCGCCCACACCCTCGATGGCCTCCATCCCGGGCTCCTGGAGGGGCTCGAGCAGCTCACCCCGGAGGCGCTGGCCGGGACCCCGTTCGAGCAGGCGTATGCCAGGGAGGCGCCGAGGCCCGAGGACTGGCCCACGCTGGTCGCCAAGGTGAAGGTCCTGAACAGCCAGATCCTGGAGTGGCCCGCCGACACCATCCGGTCGGTCGCGGCGCCCACGCTGATCATCATCGGGGACTCCGACATCGTCCGCCCCGAGCACGCCGTGGAGATGTTCCGGCTGCTCGGCGGCGGCGTGGTCGGCGACGTCGCCGGCCTCCCGAGGTCCCAGCTCGCCGTGCTCCCCGGCACCACGCACATCACGCTGGTGCACCGCGGCGACTGGCTGAGCTCGATGATCGGAGAGTTCCTCGACG
>WNFU01003096.1_pt1 | contig 33394 bp, 29 predicted proteins | sample 5400121 | NCBI WGS metagenome assembly WNFU01 (sample SAMN13153360, study PRJNA577476) | soil metagenome | isolation source: 100 cm soil or saprolite under grassland replicate 1 | place: USA:California | collected 2016-06-15
CGGGGCGGCCCAGGTCGTAAACGAGAAGGCCGGTACCGATCGAGGCGCCTGCTGCTGCGATCCACCGGCACCGTTTGATGAGCCCGTCCAGCTCTCCGCGCCCGGCAACCTGAGCGGTTGCTCCGAGCACGGCGGCCGCACCCGCAACGCCGCCGGTGAAGAAATAGGCGGGCACGGCCCAGATCCACACAGGCTGCTTGAGGACGGGGCGCCCGAAATAGGTGGGCTCGGTGGCGACCGGCCCTCCCGCCCGGCCATCGCGGGACGGTGCCGCCTCCCACACCGCGAAAGGCGCCCCTTCGGCTTCGGCCCGGCGCTCGGGCACCTTCTGCTCCGAGCCTTCGCCCTGGAGGATCCCCATCGTGGGATCGATGTTGCGGCCGTCGTCGGGAGTCACGCCTCGGCCCCGGCCGCTCCCGGGCCCGCCGCTCACCGCCGATCTCCGCCGGCGGACGACACGACCGCTCCGGCCGCAGCCACGGCCATGCCGAGGACGGCGGCCGCCAGGGAGAGCCACGCCTGGCCTGCCTTCTTGGTCGGGACCACCGGGTCGGGTGGCAGGTTGTACACCTCCGGCCTGTCGACCAGGAGGAAGAACGCGTTCAGCCCCTCGGTCCCCGGTTGGTTGTCTGCATCGACCCCGTACAGATAGGCCTCGGTCGTCCCACGCTCGTGGAGATGGTCCACGCGCTCTCTCGCCCGATCCTTCAGCTCATCGAGGTCGCCGAACTGGATCGATTCAGTGGGGCAGGCCTTGGCACACGCGGGTGTCATGTCGTCCTTGAGCCGGTCGTAGCAGAGCGTGCACTTCCACGCCCGTCCGTCGTCCTCTCGCCGGTCGATCACTCCGAAGGGGCAACCCACGATGCAATAGCCGCAACCGTTGCACACGTCGGGCTGCACGTAGACGGAGTCGAACTCGGTCCGTACGATCGCCCCAGTCGGGCAGTTCTCCAGACACCCCGCCCGCTGACAGTGCTTGCACACGTCCGACATGAGCAGCCACGAGAAGTTCCCGTGAGCGGTTTCCGGGCTTTCCAGGGGAACTGGCCGCTCGATGAACGACACGTGGCGCCACGTGGAGGCTCCCAGGTCGACCGTGTTGTCGTAGGACATGCCGGTGAAGAACATCCCGTCGTCCGGCAGCTGATTCCATTCCTTGCAGGCGACCTCACAGGCCTTGCAGCCGATGCAGACAGTGGTGTCGGTGAAGAACCCCTTGGCGGCCATTTAGGTCTGCTCGCCCTCCTTCGACTCACCGGCCTTCACGCCGTGCCAGCCCTCGGGCCTTCGACGCGCGGGCGGTAGGTCTCGAGGATGGTCCCGGCCAGGTGGTTTCGGCTGGAGCGGGCCGGTGGTGACGACGCGCCGCTGCCTGCTCCGACGGCCAGGCTCGATGTTCCCTGTGAGGGCCTTCGACTCCTGGATCGAGACGTTGGGGTCCGCGACGAAGGAGATCAGCTCGTTCGCGGCGTCGCCTCTGACCAGCCCCTTCGAACCCCAGTGATAGGGGAGCCCGATCTGGTGCACCGTCCTCTTGTTGCGCCCCCTGCCCACCGTGAGGGGCTGGACCCGGTCCGTGACCAGCACCCTGCACTCGATCTCGGCCCGCGCAGTGCTGACGGTGGCCCAGTCCCCGTTCTTCAGGCCCTTTTCCGCGGCGAGCTGTGGAGAGACCTCGCAGAACATCTCCGGCTGTAACTCGGCCAGCCACGACAGCCACCGAGTCATGGCTCCCGCAGTGTGGTGCTCGGTCAGACGGTAGGTCGTGATGACATAGGGGAACCTGGGGTCGCCCCACGCCTTGTGGTAGGGGTTGTCCTTCCGGTCCCATTCCACCCTGGCCGGGTTGCACTGCTGCCCGTACAAAGCGTTCTTGCAGATCGACTCCTCCGGCTCGTAGTGCGTGGGAAGAGGACCGTCGAGGAGCCCATTGGGCGCGAACATCCAACCCTTCCCGTCTGCCTGCATGATGAAGGGGTCGTCTCCGGAGATGGTGTCCTTCCCCTGCGCCCCCTCCTCGGGTCGGTAGGAGGGCGGCCGGTCAGGGATGAAGTCGGGTTCGTCGAAGCCCGTCCACTTCCCCTTCGAGTCCTCCCACCAGACGTACTTCTTCCGCTCCGACCAGGGCTTTCCTTCGGGGTCGGCGGAGGCCCGGTTGTACAGGATGCGCCGGTTCGACGGCCAGGCCCATCCCCACGCGGGCGCGACCCAGGTCTGCTCCGATCCAGGCTTGCGCCGGGCCGGCTGGTTGACGCCATCCTTGTAGCACCCCGAGTAGATCCAGCAGCCGCAGGCGGTTGAACCGTCGTCGGCGAGCTCCTGGAAGGAGCCCACGGGCTTGCCGTCGGCCACCGTGTACCCGTTGATCTCCTTGAGGACGGCCTCGGCGTCGGGCTCGTCGTGCGGGTCCATGGTCGGGTACCCCCACGTGAGATCACGGATCGGGCGATCCTTCGGCTCGCTCGAGTCCCGGTACAGACCCTTCAGCCTGGTGCCGAGGTGATACATGAACCACAGCTCGCTCCGGCAGTCACCGGGCGCCTCCACGGCCTTGTGATGCCACTGCAGCAGACGCTGGGTGTTGGTGAAGGTCCCATCCTTCTCCGTGTGCCAGCCAGTCGAGCTGGCGAAGACCCTTGCGGTGGAGCGCGCCGTGCATGGATCCCACCGTGGGGTTCTCGCCCATCACGAAGTAGCCCTTCACCGAGCCGTCGGCCATATCGGCGACGGTGACCATGTGGGAGTGGTCGCCGCTGAGGTGGGGGAGGTAGTCGTAGCAGAAGTCGTTCTCGTTCGTGGCAGCGTCGCCGTACCAGGCCTTCAAGAGTGACACCACGTACTTGGGCATCTCGCTCCACCAGCCCGCCTTCGACGAGTTGTACTCGAGGTATTTCTGCAAGTTCGTGGCGTAGCCCGCCTTGGGCATCGACAGATAACCGGGGAGGAGGTTGTAGAGCGTCGGGATGTCCGTGGAGCCCTGGATCGACGCGTGGCCCCGGAGGGCGAGGATCCCACCGCCCGGCCGGCCGATGTTGCCCAGGAGCAGCTGGATGATGGCGGCCGTTCGGATGTACTGCACGCCGATCGAGTGCTGGGTCCATCCGACGGCATAGCAGAAGGCGGACGTCCGTTCGGGCCCCGAGTTGTCACAGAGCGCCCGGGCGACCCTCAGGAAGAGCTCCTTCGGAACCCCACAGACCTCCTCCACCATCTCGGGCGTGTATCGCGCGTAGTGTCGCTTCACGATCTGGAAGACGCAGCGAGGGTCCTGCAGCGTGTAGTCGAAACGCTCGGCGGCGATCTGGGTGCCCCGCTCCGACTTGGGCTCGCCGGAGAACATGTCCCGTTCTTCGCTGGCCGGAGCCACCTCGACCCCCTCGTACTGCCAGGACTCGATGTCGTACCGGCCCTTCTCCGAGTTCCACCCACTGAACAGGCCGTCCAGGTCTTCGGTGTCCTGGAACTCTTTCGACACGATGGCCGGGGCGTTCGTGTAGTGGATCACGTAGTCCTTGAAGTACCGCTCGTTCTGGATGATGTAGTTCACGATCCCGCCGAGGAACGCGATGTCGGCGCCCGCCCTGATCGGCACGTGGATGTCGGCCACGGCGCTGGTCCGGGTGAAACGGGGATCCACGTGGATGATGGTTGCTCCCCGGAGCTTGGCCTCCATGACCCACTGGAACCCGACGGGGTGGCATTCGGCCATGTTGGACCCCTCGATCACGATGCAATCGGAGTTCTGGAGATCCTGCTGGAAGGTGGTGGCGCCGCCTCTTCCGAACGAGATCCCCAGACCGGGGACCGTGGAGCTGTGTCATATGCGGGCTTGATTCTCGATCTGAACCATGCCCAGCGTTGTGAACAACTTCTTGATGAGGTAGTTCTCCTCGTTGTCGAGGGTGGCCCCTCCAAGATGCGCTATGCCCAGGGTCCGGCGGAGCGGCTGACCCTCGGTGTTCACGTCCTCCCAGGTCTCCTCCCTGGCCTTCTTGACCCGGTCGGCGACCATGTCCATGGCCCGGTCCAGGGGGATGACCTCCCATTGCGTGGCGTGCGGCTTCCGGTACAGGACGCTGTGGACGCGGTGCGACCCCGTCACCAGCTGGAACGTAGCCGCGCCCTTCGGGCACAGGCGGCCCCGGGAGATCGGAGAATCCGGATCCCCCTCGATGTCCGTGATCTTCCCGTCCTTGACATAGACGTTCTGTCCACAGCCGACGGCGCAGTAAGGACAGACGGACTTGACGACCTCGTCGGCTGTGCGCGTGCGAGGGATCAGGTCGAGGGTTCGCTTGGAGAAGGCCGTCTTCCCCAATCCCTTCAGGTCCCGTTCCTTGAGCTGCCTGAGGACGGGCCATCCGGCCCTGGAGCCGAACCCATCGAGCATGCCCACGCCAGCCTTCCCTTGCCTGCCGGTGGTGATGGCAAAACAGCTACCCACCGGATGTTGGCATGAAACGGGGCCCCGCGCTGGGGCAGCGATTGAACGAAGGCGTCGAGGGTAGAGAACGAACCGAGCATGTCGAGGGCGCAACGGATTCGACGAAGGCGACGCGCGGTCGCCTGGGTGCGCTGGTGGGTGGCCTCGATGCTCGTCTGATGGCTGCTCACAAGCACGATCAAGGCTCAGGAACGGGTGGTTGGGGCAGGCGCAGCGGCCATCGCCGCGAGCGTCATGACCGTGGTCCGGGGCCGGGCGCGACCGCTCGTACGAGTCCGGCTGCGATGGCTTGCGCCCGCGTGGCGGTGGCCGGCGCTGGCCGTCCGGGACACCGTGTCCCTGGTCGGGGTGCTGTGGAAACAGCTCGCCCTGGGCCGAGAAGCTCGGGGCAGCTTTCAACAGATCCCGATGGCCCTTCCTGATGATGAGGCCTTTCGCCCTGCGGATAGCTCGCGGGTGGACACGTCGCGCGCGGTACGATTTTCCGAATGAATCGTTACAACCCCAGCGAGATCGAGCCCAAGTGGGAAGCCATCTGGGAAAAAGAAGGGGTCTTCAGGGCTGTTGAGGAGGACGATAGGCGGCCTCGCTTCTACAAGCTGCACATGTTCCCGTACCCCTCGGGCGATCTGCACATGGGTCACGCCGAGGCGTTCGCCATCAGCGACATCATCGCTCGATACAAATGGATGCAGGGCCACAACGTGCTGCACCCGATCGGCTGGGACGGTTTCGGGCTGCCGGCCGAGAACGCCGCCATCCAGCGAGGAATCCACCCGAAGGAGTGGACGTACAGCAACATCGAGGAGCAGCGCAGGACGTTCGAGCGGTACGGCATGTCCTTCGACTGGACCAGGGTACTCGCCACGTGTGATCCGGAGTACTACCGGTGGACGCAGTGGATCTTCCTGAAGCTGTACGAAAAGGGGCTGGCCTACCGGAAGCTGGCGCCGGCCAACTGGTGCCCCAAGGATCAGACAGTGTTGGCCAACGAGCAGGTCATCCAGGGCAGGTGCGAGCGATGCGGCACGCCAGTGGTTCGGAAGGACCTCACCCAGTGGTTCTTCAAGATCACTGACTATGCCGACCGGTTGCTGGACGACATGGAGCTGCTGGAGTGGTCCGAGCGCGTGTTGACCCTGCAGCGCAACTGGATCGGCCGGTCCCACGGTGTCGAGGTGACCTTCGAGATCGTCGAGACCGGCGACAGGATTCCCGTGTTCACCACCCGGCCGGACACGCTCTGGGGCGCGACGTTCTTCGCTTTTGCGGCCGAACACCCCGTGCTGGACCGCCTGGCCGAGGCCGGCGGGACGTCCGCTGCCGTCAAGGAGCTTCAGGATCGGCTTCAGCGGACGGCGGCGGCCGAGCGCGACGAGGCTCTGTCCCGGGAAGGGCTGGCACTGGGAGTCTACGCGGTCAACCCGGTGAACGGGGAAAAAGTGCCGTGCTTCGTCGCCCCCTACGTGCTCATGGAATATGGGACCGGAGCGGTGATGGGCGTGCCCGGGCACGACCAGCGCGACTTCGAGTTCGCCCGGGAGCATGGCCTGGAGATCCGCGTGGTCATCCAGCCCGAGGGACAGGAGATCGATCCCGACGAGATGAGTGTGGCGTGGCCCCACGAGGGCGTGATGGTGAACTCGGGTCCGTTCGACGGGACCCCTTCGCCCGAGTCGATCGAGAGGGTTACCGCCTGGCTGGCCAAGGAGGGCAAGGGGAGGGAAGCAACGTCCTACCGGTTACGTGACTGGCTCATCTCCCGCCAAAGGTATTGGGGACCTCCGATTCCGATCATCTACTGCTCCTCCTGCGGCGAGGTCCCGGTTCCCGAGGAGGATCTGCCGGTCCTGCTGCCGGAAGACGTGGACTTCTCGCCCCAGGGCGAATCGCCCCTCGCGAAGAACGAAGGATTCGTCAACGTCTCGTGTCCGAGCTGTGGTGAGGCCGCCCGGCGGGAAACGGACACGATGGACACGTTCGTGGATTCGTCCTGGTACTTCCTGCGCTTCGCCTCTCCACACGACGACCGGGAGGCGTGGTCGCGCGAGTCGGTGGAGCGGTGGCTGCCCGTCGATACCTATTCCGGTGGGATCGAGCACGCCATCCTTCACCTCCTGTACTCGCGGTTCGTGGTCAAGGCGCTGTACGACCTGGGGTACCTCGGGTTCGTCGAGCCGTTCACGACCTTGGTGAACCAGGGCATGGTGATCTACGGCGGGGAGGCGATGTCGAAGAGCCGCGGGAACCTCGTGGAGCTCGGGCCAACGATAGAGAAATGGGGAGCGGACACCGTCCGGCTGTCCGTCATGTTCGCCGGGCCCGTTGATGACGACATGGACTGGGCGAACGTTTCTGTGTCGGGCGTGCACAAGTGGCTGGGCCGGGTGTGGCGGACGGTGTTTGCGGCCGCCGAGGCGGCGGCGGGCGGCGGGTCCGGGACCTTGGGTAACGGGAACGCCGCCGCACCGGTCGGGGACGAGCTGCGCAGGTTCGTCCACCGAACGGTGAAGGCGGTGACGACCGACTACGAGCGGATCGGTTTCAACGTGGCCATCGCCAAGTTGATGGAGCTCACCAACAACTTCCAACGGGCGCTGGACGCCGGGGTCCGGGGCCGGCCGGCACGCGAGGCGGCCGAAAGCCTCGTGCTCCTCCTGGCACCCATGGCTCCGCACATCGCCGAAGAGCTGTGGCGTGAAGCTCTGGGTCACTCCGACCTGGTCTCGATGGCCTCGTGGCCCACTTGGGACGTGGCGTTGGCCAAGGAACAGGAGGTGGTCCTGGTCGTCCAGGTGGACGGCAAGGTCCGTGACCGGATCACGGTGCGGGCTGAGGCTACCGAAGGCGAGTGCCGCGAGCTGGCGCTGGCGTCGGAGAGGGTCAGGGAGTTCCTGAAGGGTCACGAACCCGTCCGGGTGATCGTACGGGCGCCGAAGCTGGTGAACGTCGTCACGGCCGACTGATCGCCGTCCCCCGGGGGGCCGCCGACGTGGGCCGACATCGAAGAAATCCTGCTCTCAGTGACTTAGTTCACTGACAGCCGGCTCGCCTGCTGTTAGCGTGCCGGAACTCGCACGCGGCTGGGCGCGCCTTGCGTCTCCGTGATCTCCTCCTCGTCCTTCCCGGACTACAGGCGAAGGGGTGGTGCGGTGGGCAGCAAAGGTCGGTGGGAACGAGAGGTCTGGCGTGATCGGTGAGCCGCTCCGGGAGCGGCTCCGCTCGCTGGACCGGCGCGAGTGGGTGGGACTTGTCGTCGTGGCCGCTCTCATCGTGGCCGGGGCGGCCCTCTGGTATGTACGTTCACTTCCCTCCCCGGTGAGCATCCAGGCTTCGACCGATCGCCGAGGTCCGAGCGGGCGGGCCGCGGCGGCGCCTTCGCCCACTCCGGCCACGATCATCGTGGACGTGGCCGGGTGGGTCAGACGACCCGGCGTGTACGACTTCCGCCACGGAGACCGGGTCATCGACGCGATCCGGATGGCCGGCGGTGGGAGGCCGGGCGCCGATCTCACGTCCATCAATCTGGCCGCGCCGCTTATGGACGGCCAGCAGATCGTGGTCTTCAGAAAGGGAAAGCTCGGCGTCGGCAGCTCGGGGTCGGGCGGCGGGGCGGCGGCTCCCGGCTCGGGGGGAGCCGAGGCCTTGATCAATCTGAACACCGCCACGCTTGACCAGCTCGAGTCCCTCCCGGGAATCGGTCCCGCATTGGGGCAGCGGATCATCGACTACCGCCAGGAGCACGGGCCGTTTCGATCGGTGGACGACCTTCTGAACGTGTCTGGCATCGGCGATAAGAGGCTGGCCGATCTCCGGTCGAAAGTGACCGTTTGAGGTGGGAGGGTGGACGCTGGCGATGGCCGCGGCCGCCTTCTGGTCAGGCATCTTGTGGGCGACACGAGGCGAGCGCGAACTCGGACTGCGCACGGGCGCCGCGCTTCTCGTCGCCGGGACCGTCCTTCTGTGCGCGGCCGCCGCCAGCGTTCGAAGCAAGCCGAGCCCGCCCGACCCCCAAGCGCTGATCCCTCGCCACCGTGTGGCTGTGGTCGGCCTGGCGGGGCCCGCCCTGGCATTCCTGGCGGTATTCATGGCGTTCGGCCTCATCGGGGCGGGCTGGGCAGGAATCCGGGACGCCCACGTCCGCTCCTCTCCTATGGCGGCACTGGCCGGGCGCGCGGTGAGGGTCTCGGGTGATATCGCCTCGAGTCCCGAGCAGGGAACGTTCGGCTGGACAGGAGCCATGCGGACGCAGCTGGTCATCCTCCAGGCGTCGCCATCCTCGGGTGTTCGGTCTTCGAGCGCCGTGTGGCTCGAGGGGTGGGGCCGGCCACCCGGCCTTCCCCCAGGTGAGCAGGTCGTGGTGGAGGGAACGCTCGAGCGGTTGCGCGGCTCCTTCGGGGAATACCTGCGACGGCGAGGCTACGCGGCGAAGCTGGCCGTTGACGCCGTGCTGGATCGCAGGCCTCCGTCCAACCCGGTCGTCCGTCTGGCCAACTCGCTTCGGAGATCTCTGCGCAGGTCTCTTGCCCGGGTCTTCCCTCGGAAAGAGGCGGGACTTCTCATGGGGCTGGCGCTGGGGGACACCTCGGGCCTCGATCGTCGAGTCGAAGAGGACTTCCGAGGCACCGGACTGTCCCACCTGACCGCCGTGTCCGGCGAGAACCTAGTGATGTTCCTCGCTCCCATCCTGGGGCTCGCCGGTTGGGTGGGCACAGGCCGACGGGCCCGGTTCGCGCTCGGAATGGCGGCCATCGGCTTCTTCGTTCTTCTCACCGGGGCCGAGCCCTCGGTGCTCCGTGCTGCCGCAATGTCGGGCCTGACGCTCCTGGGTATCTTCCTGGGAAGGCCGCGCAGCCCCCCGGCAATCCTGGGAGGCGCGGTGCTCCTGCTGCTCGCCCACGACCCGACCCTGGTTCACTCGGTGGGCTTCCAGCTCTCGGTGGCAGCCACCGTCGGGATGGCTCTGATGGCTCAGCCGCTGGCGATGCGCATTCCCTCCCTTCCCCCGTCGCTGGCGGTGGCGGCGGGGACCACCCTGGCAGCTCAGGCTGGGGTGATGCCGCTCTTGCTCTTCTACTTCCGTGTGTTTCCCTTGGTGTCCATCCCGGCCAACCTGCTGGCCTTCCCGGCGGTCGGGCCCGGGATGCTCCTCGGTCTGGTCGCCGCAGCCCTGGATGTGCTCTGGCACCCGCTCGGGATCGCAGCGGCCGCGCTCGCTCGGGTCCCCATTGGGTACCTGGAGTGGTTGTCCGACCATCTGGCGCGCTCACCGCTTCCTTCGATCACCTCACCGGGCGGCCAGGTCGTGACGCTGATCGTCGGCGTGGCTGCCCTGGCGGCAACCGCCTGGTGGATCCGATCCGGCCGCGGGATCCCTCGAAGGGCCGTCGTCCTGGGCGCACTGATCCTCCCCATCCTCGTCCTGACCAGTGCCTTCCGAGCGGGGCCTCCTCCCCGCCTGACGATCGTCTTCTTCGATGTCGGTCAAGGCGACGCCGCGCTGATCCGCTCGCCCGGCGGGGCCACCATCCTGATCGACGGAGGGCCCGACCCCGACCTGGTGGCGGCGAAGCTGGCCGCCCTCGGTGTCAGGCGAGTCGACCTGATGGTGGCTACCCATGCCCACGCCGATCACGTGGGAGGCCTTCCCACGGTCCTGGCCCGGTTCCCCGTGGCCCTGGTGATCGATCCGGGTTGCCTGGGCGACTCGCCCTTCTACGCCGACTTCTTGCGAGCGGTCCGTTCCGCAGGCGTGCCCTTTCGCCATCCTTCAGCCGGAACGGTCCTTCGAATCGGCGACGTCCGCCTGGACGTCCTCGGCCCGGAAGCCTGCTATCACGGCACGGCGTCGGACCCGAACAACGATTCGATGGTCCTCCGCATGACCGACGGCCCTGCCTCGGCCATGTTCTCCGGCGACGCCGAACAGCCGTCCCAGACTGAGCTCCTGGAAAGACATGCGGGCATGCTGCTGGCCTTGGTCTTCAAGGTGTCCCACCACGGCGGCGCTACATCGCTGGATCAGTTTCTCCTCGCTGTCCACGCGAGGGTGGCCGTGGTCAGCGTCGGGCCCAACCGGTACGGACACCCCGTCCCGGCCGTGCTTCGAAAGCTGGCCGAGGATGGCATGCGCGTGTTCCGGACAGATCGCGCCGGTGACATCACGATCTCGTTCGACGAAGGGAAGGTACTGGTGAGCTCGGGAGGATGAGGGCGCACGATCGGACGTGGTCGGAGCCCACGTGAACGGCCGCCGAATAGAATCGGCTCCATGTCAAAGTCGTCGGCCGTGATGCTCTTCTGGGGCGACGACGAGTTCCTCCTGCGCCGGGCCGCGCTCGAGTTCCTGGCCGAGCGAGGTCTCCGTGCCACGGAGGTGGACAGCTCGGAGTGGCGGGGAGGGGAGACCTCGGACCTGGCGACGCCCTCGCTGTGGGGGGAGCAGCGCGCCCTGCTCGTCACGCGATGCCAGGCGCTTCCGGAGGAGGGCACTCGGGAGATCCGCGGGTACGTGGCGGCTCCCTCGCCGGACACATTCTGCGTGCTCACGCTGGTGTCCCGAGCCAGGTCCCTCCCGCCACTGGCCAAGTTCGTCCAGTCGTCGAGGGGGCTGGTCCGCCAGATCGCCGTGAAACGACAGGATCTGCCCCGATGGATCCTGGAGAGGGCCCGCGCCCGCGGCCTCGCGCTGGCCCCACCGGGGGCCACGGCACTGATCGGTGTCATTGGAGAGGACCCGGCTGCCCTGGACCAATCTGTCGAGCAACTGGCCACAGTCTTTCCTGGAGCCGCGGTCGGACCCGAACAGGTCCGGTCTCAGTTCAGGGGGCTGGGCGAGCAACGGGTTTGGGACCTGTGCGATCGAGCGCTCTCAGGCCGGCTCCCGGAGGCCCTGCTCGTCCTTCGTTCGCTCCTCGAACAGAAGGAGGACCCTCTGCTGGTCCTCGGCGGCGTCGCCTCACGCGTGCGTGACCTTCTCCGGGTCCAGGAACTTCCCGATCGGATGTCCTCAGCCGAAGCGGCCAAGGAGGCGGGCCTTCGGTTCGACTGGCAGGTGCGGCGATACCGGGATCAGGCCAGGAGGTTCGCGCCGGGAAGCCTCGTGAACCTTCATGCGCGGGTGGTGGAGGCGGACCGAGCCCTCAAGGGAGGCGCTCCGCCCGACGTGGTGCTGGCCGCGCTGGTCGCCGTCATGGCCGGGGAAGGAGACGCCGCGCTGGACCTTCCCATGCGCGTATCCCGCTGACGCTGAGCTCGGTCGGAGGCCTTGGGCCCCGCGAGTTGCCCTACGTGCTCTTGGCGGCGGCGTTGGCCGCTCGGGCCAGCCGGGACTTGCGGCGGCCGCCCGCGCGTTTGTGCAAGGCCCCCTTGGCCACCGCCTTGTCCAGCCCTCGAGAAGCGCGTTGGAACACGACCTGGACGTCGGTGTCGCCGGACGTCGCCGCAGAGCGGACCTTCTTGGCTTCGGTCTTCAACGCCGTCCGAACCGCCTTGTTGCGCAGGCGCCGGCCCTCGTTCTGCCGGTTGCGCTTGATCTGCGACTTGATGTTTGCCACGGCGGCCGAGTCTAGCAGGGCGGTTCCAACCAACGACCTTCGTCGGTGGGGGGTCGCCGACCGCGTACGCTAGCTGGGCTGTGGATCAGTCCCTCATCCGCAATTTCTGCATCGTGGCGCATATCGACCACGGCAAGTCCACGCTGGCGGATCGCTTCCTCGAGCTCACCCACGCCGTGTCCGAGCGACAGATGCGCGAGCAGTACCTGGACCGGATGGACCTCGAGCGAGAGCGGGGGATCACGATCAAGGCGCAGGCCGTGCGACTGCGCTACGCCTCGGGCGGGACGGAGTACGAGCTGAACCTCATCGATACGCCCGGCCACGTCGACTTCACGTACGAGGTCTCGCGCAGCCTGGCCGCCTGCGAGGGAGCCATCCTTCTGGTCGACGCGGCCCAGGGCATCGAGGCGCAGAGCCTAGCCAACTACCACCTCGCTCGCGACGCGGGACTGACGATCATCCCGGCCGTGAACAAGATCGACCTGCCCGCTGCGGACCCAGACGAAGTGGTCAGCGAGCTGGCCGAGCTCATCGGATGCGACCCGTCAGACGTCCTCCGGGTGTCGGCAAAGACCGGCCAGGGCGTGCCCGAACTGCTCGAGGCCATCGTGTCGCGGGTCCCGCCACCTTCGGGCGACCCGGAAGCGCCGCTCCGGGCGCTCATCTTCGACTCCAGCTACGACCCGTATCGGGGCGTGATCGCCTACTCACGTGTGGTCGACGGTGAGATCAAGGGCCGCTCGAAGATCCTGTTCATGTCGAACAGGGCCGCCTCGGAATCCGAGGAGGTCGGTGCGTTCGCCCCCGAGCCCAGCGTGTTGCCCTCGTTGACCGCCGGCGACGTCGGGTACCTGGTGACCGGGGTCAAGGACGTTCGGCAGGCCAAGGTGGGGGACACTGTCACGCTGGCGGGGCGGCCGGCCAAGCAACCCCTCCCCGGTTACCGCGAGCCCAAGTCGATGGTGTGGAGTGGCCTGTTCCCTGCCGAAGGCGGTGACTACACCATGCTGAGGGATGCCCTGGACAAGCTGAAGCTGTCGGATGCAGCGCTCGTGTACGAGCCCGAGTCCTCCATGGCCCTGGGGTTCGGCTTCCGGTGCGGGTTCCTCGGGCTGCTGCACATGGACATCGTCAAGGAGCGGTTGGAGCGCGAGTTCGGCCTGGAGCTCATCGCCACCGCGCCCAACGTGGAGTTCCGGGTGGTCAGAGGCTCTGAGATCATCGCGGTCCACAACCCGTCAGAGATGCCACCACCGGGCACCTATGACCACGTCCAGGAACCGTTCGTCCTGGCCACGATCATCACGCCGTCCACGTATCTCGGGCCGGTCATGGAGCTGTGCCAGCAGCGGCGGGGCGAGCTCCAGGACATGCGGTATCTCTCGCCGGAGCGGGCCGAGGTGCATTACCTCCTGCCTCTTTCCGAGATCATCTTCGACTTCTTCGACCTTTTGAAGTCGAAGACCCGCGGCTACGCCTCGCTCGACTACGAGCACCGGGGCTATGAGCGCTCGGACATGGTAAGGGTCGACGTGGTTCTCCAGGGCGAGCCGGTCGACGCGTTCTCCTCGGTCGTGCACAAAGAGAAGGCCTATGCCTATGGACGGGCCATGACGGCTCGCCTCCGGGAGTTGATCCCGAGGCAGTTGTACGAGGTGGCGATCCAGGCGACGATCGGCAACCGGATCATCGCCCGGGAAACTGTACGCGCGAAGCGGAAAGACGTGCTGGCCAAGTGCTATGGCGGCGATATCACCCGGAAGCGGAAGCTCCTGGAGAGGCAGAAAGAGGGGAAGAAGCGGATGCGGCGGGTCGGGCGGGTGGACGTGCCGCAGGAGGCGTTCATCGCCGCGCTTCGAGTGGACCGCGAACCGGCCGGGAGGCAGGCGTGAACGCCGCGCTGTACGTGCACATCCCGTTCTGCCTGACTCGCTGCGGCTACTGCGACTTCAACACGTACGCCGGCCTTGATCACCTGGCCGGTGGCTACGTCGACATGCTGGTCAAGGAAGCGGGGCTGTGGGCAACCGATTGGGAGAGTCTGGAGTTCGTCTCGTTCTTCTTCGGTGGGGGAACGCCGACGACGCTCCCCGCGGCGAGATTGGTAAGGCTACTTGACGATCTCCGGGGAGTATTCGCGTTCGTGCCAGAGGCCGAGATCACCTCGGAGGCGAACCCCGATACGCTCGACGAGGCTTACCTGAGCGCGCTCCTGGAGGCAGGGGTCACGCGCCTGTCGATGGGTGTGCAATCGTTCGATCCGGAGGTGCTGACGGCCCTGGAGCGAATCCATTCGCCGGAGGCGGCTCTCCGAGCGTTCGCCGCGGCCAGACAGGCCGGTTTCGGCAACGTGAACCTGGACCTGATCTACGGCGCCTGCGGGGAGACGCTCGATTCCTGGCGACGGACGTTGGAGTGGGCGATCGACCTCGGCCCCGAGCATCTCTCCTGCTACGCGCTCACCGTCGAACCGGCCACGCCTCTGGGCCGGAAGGTCGCGGCAGGTCTGGTCCCGGCGCCGGATCCCGAGCTGCAGGCTGACATGTACGAATCGGCCTGCGCGCTCCTTGCCGACGCGGGCTATGAGCACTACGAGGTCTCGAATTGGGCCCGTCCGGGCTACCGCTGCCTTCACAACATGGGCTACTGGGAAGGCCGCCCCTATCTGGGACTGGGCGCGGGAGCGCACTCCTATCGAGACAGGGTGCGCTGGTGGAACGTCCGCCCGCCCCAACAGTACATGGCCACGTTGGCCGCGGGGATGAAGCCCGTAAGTGGCAGGGAGATGCTTTCGGAGGAAGAAAACAAGCTTGAACGGCTACTCCTTGGCCTGCGAGTGGCTGACGGCGTTCCGGCGATCTGGGTCGATCCTTCGAGGGCCGAGCCCTTCTTGGCGGAGGGGCTCGCCGAGCATCGTAATGGGCGGCTGGCTCTCACCGACCGCGGGCTGTTTCTGGCGAACGAGGTCGTGCTCGAGCTCGTCGAGTAGCTCGACCTGAGGCTAATCCATCCAGCAGGGGCCGCCCGGCTCGAACCGATCTCCCGGACCAACCTCATTGTCGTATGGCTCTGTGCGATCCTCTGTCGAGGTCACGGTGAATTGACCAAATGGCGGGTTGTCGATCGGATCGAAGCGAAGCACTGTCTCGTGGACCGTGTATTCGGTCTGCTTCGAATCGAGCTTCGCGATCTCCACGATGATCTCGTTGTTGCCGGGCATGCATCCCAGCGCCGCGAAGGCACTGACCGAGCCACCGACGCTGAACTGAGCGGCCTGGTCAGGCGGGAACCCAGGCGCCCCGGGAGGCGCCGTTCTGGCGGGGTCCCCGAACGCTTCGGTGGCGGGAAGCTCGTAGACCTCGATGATAAATGACGAGGAGCCCTGGTCCACCTTCAGGATGAACTCGTCGATTCCGTCGAGGTTCAGATCTGTCGCAGCCAGCGCCTGACACGCGTTGGCGCAATCGGGGAGCGGCACCAACCCCTCGGTTGGCGGCCATCCCACCTGCAGCGAGTATGAGGTCTTCTTCCCCGCACCCGGCTCGCGAGGGAAGCACTCTGTCTTCGCCACGGTCGCGGTATCGGGCTGACCGTCACCGTCGAAGTCGCCGGTCACCTGCGAGGCGTTACACTTCGCCGGAAAGGGTGAGGTGCTCGGCGTAGGGGACGGTTCCGGTGACACGGAGGGAACGGGGGACTCCGGGAGGACGATGGGCTGCCAGTCTGGACCGATCACGCCGGCACCAGGCGTAAGACCTGTTGACGCTAGGTGCGAGCCGTCAGCACGCATCACATAGATGGCCGAAAGAGCCTCGCCGGCGGAACTGTGTTCGAATACGATCTTCCTCCCGTCCGGAGACCATGCGGCCCGGGCGGACGGCGAAGCGCCGTGGTGGTCATTTGTGATCCTATGCAAGGCGCCGCCGTCTACGTCCATCACGTACAGATTCGGGCCTCGAGAGAAGAGGATGGTCGTGCCGTCCGGCGACCAATCGGGCCAATCGTCGGCGCCTACGGGGGGACCGCGGGTCAGCCGGGTGACGCCGCTTCCATCAGGGTTCATGACGTAGATCTGACCGGAGGGAGGCGACACAGGACCAACGAGAGAGTCGTCGTACCTGAGCCTGGCGAAAGCTACCCGAGATCCATCGGGCGCCCAGGTCGGATGACTTTCCTGCTCCGGGGTTGATGTCAGCCGGGTCGCACTCGATCCATCTGACTCCACCACGAACATATCGTTATTGGAGACATAGGCGATTTTCGTTCCATCAGGCGACCATGCCGGGAACTCGTCGCTGGATGCATCATGCGTAAGCTGCATGACGCCGGCGCCCTGGGCGCTCATTACGTAGATATCCTCGTTGCTATTTCTTTCGCTTACGAACGCGATCTTGCTTCCATCTGGTGACCACGCAGGATTGAAGTCAGAGGAAAGCGAGTCCGGTGTGAGGTTGTCTGCCTGGGTGCCGTCGGCTTGCGCGGTCCAGATGTCCAAATTGCCGCTCTGGTTGCTTGTGTAAGCGATCAGTCCGTTCTTCGCCGGGCCAGGAGTCGGTTCGATGCCGCCGAGGCGTTCCGTCGTGCCACTCGATCGAAAGGCCCGAACCAGAGCGAACGTCCCTCCGACCGTGGCAGAAACGACGACCACGGCCAGTCCTGCTGCCTGGAAGCGGCGTATCAAACGGCGGCGGATCTTCCTTTCCAGGACCCGGTCGAACGCCCCCGATGGATCCGCCGGGGGTGCGGCCCGCTCCAGATATTGCTTCAGCCGTTCGTCAAATCCCGGCAACGTCGTTCGCCTCCTCCAGCGTCTCCTCGCCGAGCGCGGTGGCCAGCGCTCGCCTTGCGCGATGCAGCGTCGTCTTGGCCGTGCCTTCGCCCACCCGCAGCGCCATGGCGACCTCAGCCACGTCGAGGTCCAGGTAGTAACGAAGAACGGTTGCCTCTCTCTGGCCGCGGGGGAGGGCCATCAGCGCCCGCCGCACGTCTACGGCCTGCTCGGCTGCTGGCACCGAGGGCAATCCAGTACCCGCATCGAGCCATCCGCGATGGCCCGACCGCTGCCTCGCCCGGCGCTCCGCCAGGAGTCTCCGGAACCCGCTCCGAACTTGATTCAGGGCCACTGTCGTCACCCACGCCTTCAACGACTCGATCTGCTCGCCTCGCTCAGACCGTTCCCACGCCCGGGCGAGGGCCTCCTGGACGGCGTCCTCGGCCGCTGCCCGACTTCCAGAGATCAGCGCGATCCCCGCAACCAGCTTCGGATACTCCGTTGCCAGGAAGGCTCGGATGCTGTGCTCGTCCAGGTCAACCTCCAGTCGGGGCCCGAGTCTGGGCCGCGGCTACCAGTAAGACGCCCTCAGGCTCGCAGGGGTTGACCGCCTCTTGCCAGAACCTTCAGGTTATCCGTCGGCCCTGAGGCTCCGCCGGCGACGACGCTCGCCAGGCCCACCAATCCCAGGGCTCTCCGAATCATGCCTGCGCTCCTCCCGAGCAGCTCGCGGAGCTGCTTCGTGCAGAGAATAGTTTTGCTCACCGGGAGTGGTAGACGAGCCTTCCGGCTGCCGCGGAGCTAGCACTCCAGGTAGTAGAGTGCTAACGAACGGATGAAGACCCCGAAGGAGCTGAGCGACCGGAAGGCGGTGATCCTGCGCGCTCTGGTTCGCCTGTACATCCGCACGGGGGAGCCCGTCGGGAGCGAGGCCCTTGCTGCGTCGGCCGGCCTCGAGGTGAGCTCCGCGACCATCCGCAACGAGCTGGCCTCCCTGGAAGAGATGGGGTATCTGACCCAGCCCCACACCTCTGCGGGGCGCGCCCCCACGGACCTGGCCTATCGCTCGTATGTCGACATGCTCCCGGCCCGGCCCCGGCTCCGCGAATCCGAGCGAAAGGCCATCGTGCACTTCTTCGACGAGGCCCTGGCGGACGTTGACGACATCCTCCGCGGTACCACCCACCTGTTGTCCCGGCTGACCCGGTACGCTTCGCTGGCTCTCGCTCCCAGCCAGAGGGAGACCGCCATCGCCCGGGCCGAACTGGTGCGCCTGGGCACCGCCACGCTCCTCCTGGTCGTCTTCGACACGGGACTGGTGGACAAGCGACTGATCGACATACCCGGGGAAGCTACGGAGGAAGAGATCGACGGCATCTCCCGGGCCATGACCGACGGCTTCCGGGGCAAGGCCGCCGCAGCCGCCCGAGAGCTGGCGACGGAGCGGGCCCGTCGAGCCGAGGACCCGGAGCGGGCGATCCTGTCTCGCGTGGCGGAGGCCCTGAAGTCGATCGACGAGGCGGCCGAGGCCGAGCACGTGTTCCTCGGAGGCGTGGCCAACATCGCCGCGGAAGAAGCCTTCAACCGGCGAGAGACGCTCCGCCAGATCTACGAAGCCCTCGAGCGGGAATCGGCCGTCCTCGGCTTGCTCCGGGAGGCCGCGGCCAACGCGCCGCTCGGGGTGATGATCGGGCGGGAGAATGCCATACCCGAGATGTGGGAGGCCAGCGTCGTGGCCGCGCCGTTCGCGGCGGGCGGGGCGATCGGGTCGATCGGCGTGGTCGGACCGCTTCGGATGGACTACGCCGCAGCCATCTCCGCCGTTCGTGCCGTGGCCGAGCGACTGTCCGCGGCCGTGGAAGCCCTCTCGCATTGAAGATGGGAGCCGTGTCGCCCTGAGCGGAACGTTCGCGATCCGCCGGTACACTCGACTCGATGGCACGAGTTCCTGACCTCTATGCCGTGCTCGGCGTTCGGCCGGAGGCCTCCGACGACGAGCTCAAACGGGCTTATCGCAAGCTCGCCCGCGAGTTGCACCCAGACGTGAACAAGAATCCGGAGGCGGAGCGCCGGTTCAAGGAGATCTCGGCCGCCTACCAGACGCTCTCCGACCCGGCCAAGCGCCGCCAGTACGACCTGTTCGGGTCGGCCCCCGGCGGTGGAGCCCCCGACTTCTTCCCCTTCGGTGACATGGGGGACATCTTCGACGTGTTCTTCGGCGGCGGGGTCGGATCGAGGCGCCGGGGCGGTCGCCGCACCCGCACGCGCCGGGGCGAAGACCTCTTCGTCGAGCTCACTCTGTCGTTCGAGGAGGCTGCGTTCGGCACCCACAGGGAGGTCAGGGTCGACAGCCTGGAAACCTGCCGCAGGTGCCAGGGCACGGGGTGCGAACCAGGAACGCACCCCTCCCGATGCGGGCGTTGTGGAGGGACGGGTGAGGTCCAGGACATCTCGCGGAGTGTGTTCGGCACGGTCATGACCGCCAGGCCGTGCACGGTGTGCGAGGGAACGGGGGAGGAGATCGCCGCCCCGTGCAAGGACTGTGCAGGGGAGGGCCGGGTGCCGAGAACCCAGGACCTGACCGTCGAGGTCCCGGCAGGCGTCTCGGATGGGATGGAGCTGCGGGTGTCCGACGGCGGGCAGGAGGGTCGGCAGGGCGGCCAGCCCGGCGACCTGTACGTCTCACTCAAGGTCAAGCCGCACCCCTTCTTCGAGCGACGAGGCCAGGACCTGGTGTGCGGGCTCCCCGTTCCCATGACCCTCGCCGCGCTCGGAGGCGACATCGAGATCACGAACCTCGAGGGAGAACCGGAGCGACTCCCCTTGGAGCCTGGGACCGAGTCGGGGACGACGATTCGCCTGCGAGGCCGGGGCATTCCTCATCTGGGGCGTCGGGGACGAGGGGACCTGTACGTCACCGTCCTGGTGGAGACGCCCAAGGCCCGCAACCGAGAGGAGGAATCGCTCCTCAGGCAGTTGGCAGATCTCCGGGGCGACCTTCCGGAGAAGGGCCGGGGGCTGAGGGGCACGCTCCGCAAGCCGCCGAAGAAGTGACCGCTCCGCACTTCTTCGTCGAACTGCTGAAGGGAGCCGATACCACCGTGTCGCTCTCTCCGCAGGACAGCCGGCACGCGCTTCGGTCGCTTCGGCTCCAACCAGGGGAGGAGGTCTCGCTGTCGGACGGTGCGGGGATGCTCGGCCATGGCCGGCTGGCACACGAAGAGGACGGGCTGGCCGTGATCAGCGTCGAGGAGGTGCACCGGGTGGTGCGGCGTCCGCCCATCGTGTCGGTGGCGCTGGCCCCTCCGAAGAGCGACCGTCTGTCCTGGGCGGTCCAGAAGCTGGCGGAGGTGGGAGCAGACGAGGTGGTACTGGTGGAGACGGGACGCGCCGTAAGGACGTGGAAAGACGATCGGGCCGGCCGAGCGGCCGACCGGCTTCGGGCAGTGGCAAGGGAAGCAGCCATGCAGTCGCGGCAGCCGTTCGTCATGGAGGTGAGCCCGGCCCTCCCGTTCCAGGATGCCTTCCCTCCTCGCCGGGCAAGCGGCATCCTCCTGTGGGCAGGGGCGAAGCTCGGGCTGGGCCAGGTCCTGCCGGAGGAATCCAGCGGAATCAGGCTGTTCGTCGGGCCGGAGGGCGGATTCTCGCAAGAGGAGATCGACACGGCGATGGAGGCAGGTCTCGTCGACGCGTCCCTCGGGTCGAGCATCCTCCGGACCGAGACGGCCGCGCTGGTCGGAGCCTCCTTGGTATTGGCCCGGTACGGCAGGCTGGGCTAGATTGGTTGAAGTGACCCAAAGGGATCAGGCGAGTGACTGCCTCTTCTGCAAGATCGCGGCCCGAGAGATCCCGGCCGACATCGTCCACGAATCGGACCACGTCGTGGCGTTCCGGGACGTCAACCCCAAGGCGCCGACGCACATCCTGGTGATCCCCAAGAAGCACATCGAATCGGCCGCCGTGGTCACCGACGACCATGGGGACCTCCTTGCCGAGATCTTTCAAACGGCCACGCACCTGGCCGAGGCGGACGGCGTGGACGGCTCGGGCTGGCGCCTGGTCACGAACGTGGGCCCGGACGCCGGCCAGAGCGTCCCCCACCTGCACTTTCACCTGCTCGGTGGCCGCGGGATGGGCTGGCCCCCCGGCTGATGGCCGCGAGATCCACCCAGGTGAAGATCCTGGTCCCCGGCAGCCAGCCGATGGTGGCGCTCCTCGGTCAGCGAGACGAGCTGCTCAGATTGATCGAGTCCGCGTTCGAGTCGAAGATCCTCGTTCGGGGAAACGAGATCACCATCACCGGCGAGGAACGTGAAGCCGAGAAGGTGGCTGTGCTGTTCGAGGAGCTGCTGGAGATCCTGGGCCAGGGGCAGACGCTGACCACCGACTCCGTTGGCAAGACGATCGACATGATCAAGGAGGAGGTTGCCAAGCCGTCCGTCGTGCTGGGCGACGTGATCCTCTCGGTCCGAGGCAGGACCATCGCCCCCAAGACCCTCGGACAGAAGCGGTACGTGGATGCAATCAGGGAGTCCACGGTGAGCTTCAGCATCGGACCCGCCGGAACGGGTAAGACCTATCTTGCCGTGGCCACGGCGGTGAAGGCTCTCCAGGACCGGGACGTGTCCAGGATCATCCTGACCCGGCCCGCGGTGGAGGCGGGCGAGAAGCTCGGGTATCTGCCGGGCACCCTCTACGAGAAGATCGATCCCTACCTCAAGCCGTTGTACGACGCCCTGTTCGAGATGATGGATGCGGAGGCGTTCCATCGTCTGATGGAGCGAGGAACGATCGAGGTGGCCCCGCTGGCCTATATGCGCGGGAGAACCCTCAATGATTCGTTCATCATCCTGGACGAGGCCCAGAACACCACTCCGGAGCAGATGAAGATGTTCCTGACCAGGTTGGGGTTCGGGTCCAAGGTCGTGGTCAACGGAGACATCACGCAGATCGATCTTCCCTCCGGGACGCGGTCGGGGCTGGTCATCGTGCAAGAGATCCTGTTGGGGATCGAAGGCATCCGCTTCGTGCACCTGGGGGCGCAGGACGTCGTCCGCCACCGGATCGTCCAGAACATCGTCGAGGCCTATCGGGCCCATGGGGAACGCAGTGCCACCAGCGAGTGAGGGTGAGCCCTCGAGCGCGGGGCTTGCGGTCTTCGTATCGAACCGCCAGGCCATCGCAGTGGACGAGCCTGAGCTTGTCGCCGTGGCCGAACGGACCCTGGCGGGGGAAGGCCGGGTGCAGGGTGAGCTCTCCGTGTCCCTGGTGACCCAGGAGGAGATGACCGATCTCCACGTCACCTACACGGGCGAACAGGGCCCCACCGACGTGCTTTCGTTTCCCATGGACGAAGACGGGCTGCTGGGTGACGTGGTCATCTGTCCGGCCGAGGCCGCCCGGAACAATCCGGACCTCGCCTCGGAGCTTCGCCTGTTGGTGGCCCACGGCGTCCTTCACCTCCTCGGGCACGACCACGAGGAAGGGAAGGAGCGCCGGGTGATGTGGGCCAAACAGGCCGTGTACTCGAAGGTGACCCGGGCGTGACTTCCACCGACTGGGGCGAGCTCCTCGGCATCCTCGTGCTGATCCTGGCCGTCGGGATCATGGCCGCGTCCGAAACCGCCATCATCAGGATGAACCGGGCCCGGGCCTACAAGCTGTTGGAAGAGAAGAGGCGGGGTGCGCAATCCCTCCTCCGCATCGTGGAGAACGTGGCTCCGTACCTCAACGTGGTGCTGCTCCTCACGCTCCTCGCGACGATCGGTGGGACCACGCTGGCCACGATCCTGGCCAGCCGTCACCTGGGGGGCTGGAGCGAGGTCGTCTCCACTGCGGGAATGACGCTCCTTTTGTTCATCTTCGCCGAGGTCACCCCGAAGACGTTCGCCGTCCAGCACACGGACAGGGTGGGCCTGCGAGTGGCGCCGCTCATCGTCGCCCTGACCCGCGTGCTCGGCCCCGTGGCCAATGTCCTGATCAAGGTGGCCAACCTGGTGATGCCGGGCAAGGGGCTGCCCCAGGGACCGTTCATCACGGAGCAGGAGATCAGGGCCATGGCGGAGGTCGCCTCCGAAGAGGAGGCCATCGAAGAGGAGGAGAAGGATCTCATCCACTCGATCTTCGAGTTCGGCGACACCCTCGTGAGGGAGGTGATGGTTCCCCGACCCGACATCGTCGCTGCGCCGGTCCGGTCCGGAGCGCCACACGTGCTCGACCTCATGCTCCGCCATGGCTATTCGCGGATCCCCGTGTATCGGGAGAACATCGACGAGATCGAAGGCGTGGTCTACGCCAAGGACCTCCTTCGCCACCTCCACGCCGGTAAGGGGGACGTCGCCCTCGACACGATCATGCGCGAGCCGTACTTCGTGCCGGAGACGAAGAAGGTCTCCGAGCTTCTCCGGGAGATGCAGCAGCGCCGCGTCCATATCGCCATCTGCCTGGACGAGTACGGGTCCGTTGCCGGTCTGGCCACCATCGAGGACCTCCTGGAGGAGCTGGTGGGGGAGATCGCGGACGAGTACGACCGCGAAGAGCCCCAGATGGAGCCGGTGGACGAGGACACCTACCGCGTGAACGGGCGCTTGTCGATCGACGACGTGAACGAGCTCCTTGACGTGGACCTCCCTCACGAGGAGTGGGACACCGTGGCGGGTCTCATGTACGGCCTGCTCGGCTCGGTCCCCACCCAGGGCGAGACCGTCACGTTCGACAACCTCACGTTCGTCGCGGAGAAAGTGCAGGGACGGCGCATCTCGAAGGTCCTGATCAAGCGGGAGAAGCACCCACAGAAGGCGGGGGCGGTCGTTGAGTGAGCGGGCCGCCGCACAGGACGGTGAGGGGGCAGAACTCGACGACCTGATGGCCCGGGCCCGAGCCGCCAGAGGCCACGCCTACGCTCCCTACAGCCGGTTCCGTGTGGGGGCGGCCGTTTCCACCGACCGGGGGGTCTTCTCGGGTGCGAACGTCGAGAACGCGTCGTACGGAGTCTCCATCTGTGCGGAGCGGGTGGCCGCATCCACGGCTGTGGCAGGAGGAGCGAGAAGGATCGACGCCGTCGCAGTGACGAGCTCGGCCTCCGGCCCTGCCTCACCGTGCGGTGCCTGCCGCCAGTTCCTCTACGAGTTCGGTCCTGAAATGACCGTGGCCGCTGAAGGCACCGACGGAGAGCGCAAGGTATGGGCCCTTTCGGAGCTGTTGGTGAACGGCTTCGGACTGTCGGATCTCGAGAGCGCCAGAAACGGCGAATAGTCCTTCGCGTTCGAAGGTCACAGCAGGACTACGATAGGTAGCTTCCAAGCCAGGCAGGCACGAATGGCCACACCCTCCACCGACATCGAGCGAGCGGGAGCTTCCGCCCCGGATACCTTGGGCTTCACCCCCGCCCAGGCTGTCGCCCTGGTGGCGCGGGCGGCCGCCGTCGATGCCGTTGGCCTGGAGGAGCGCGCAGCCTCACTCGGCAAGCGTTCGATCAAGCGCGAGTCGAAGCTGTGGGCGCTGGACCTGGCGATCCGGTCGATGGACCTGACCACGCTGGAGGGGCAGGACACCCCGGGAAAGATCATGGCCATGTGCGCCAAGGCCGTTCGTCCGGACCCCACGGACCCGTCGATCCCATCGGTTGCAGCCGTGTGTCTCTACCCGGAGCTCGTTCCCGTAGCGGTGGGGCAATTGAAGGGGTCCGGGGTGCAAGTGGCCAGCGTGGCCGGAGCGTTCCCCAGCGGCCTGGCCCCCCTCAAAGAGCGCGTGGCCGAGATCCGGCGTTCTGCGTTCCTGTCGGGTCGCTACCGCCAGGCCTTCGAGGAGATCGTCGCGTCGAAAGAAGCCTGCGGGGGAGCTCGTTTGAAGACGATCCTGGAGGTGGCCGAGCTCGGCTCGTACGACCAGATCCGGCGAGCGTCGGTCCTGGCCATGGCCGCCGGCAGCGACTTCATCAAGACTTCGACGGGGAAACTCTCGACGGGAGCGACGCTCCCCGCGGCACTGGGCATGATGGAAGCGGCCCGCGACTTCTATCACGAGACCGAGAGACGGGTCGGGATCAAGGTGGCCGGTGGAGTTCGCCGGGCCAAGCAGGCCGTCCAATACCTGGTCCTGACGTACGAGACACTGGGCTCCGACTGGATGACCCCAGATCTGTTCCGGATCGGAGCTTCCACACTCCTCAACGATGTGCTGATGCAGATCCAGAAGGAGCGGACGGGCGCCTACCAGGGTCCCGACTACTTCACTGTCGACTAGCCAGGGAGAGAACGTGTCAGAGATCGAGCGGCAAGGCGAACGAAGGCCGGAGAAGGCCTCACCCTGGGAGTATGCGCCGGCACCTGAATCGCGCGAGATCGTCTCGATCAGCGATCGGTACGGGTTGTTCATCGGCGGCAAGTTCATCGAGGCTCTGTCGGGCCGGTACTTCGAAACGATCAACCCGTCGAACGAGGAGAAGCTAGCCGAGGTCGCCGAGGCAGGGCCGGAGGACGTGGAGGCGGCCGTATCCGCAGCCCGGGATGCCTTCGACAGCGACTGGCGGGCCATGCCGGGCATGGACCGGGCCAAGTATCTGTACCGGATCGCCCGATCGCTGCAGGAACGGAGCCGTGAGTTCGCCGTCCTGGAGTCCCTCGATGGGGGCAAGCCCATCAAGGAATCGCGGGACGTGGACCTGCCTCTGGCGGCGGCGCACTTCTTCTACCATGCGGGCTGGGCAGACAAGCTCGACTACGCGTTCCCCCACCGCGTCGCCAGGCCGCTGGGGGTAGCCGGGCAGGTCATCCCCTGGAACTTTCCCCTTCTGATGGCTGCCTGGAAGCTGGCACCCGCCCTGGCGTGTGGAAACACGTGCGTGCTCAAGCCAGCCGAGACCACGCCGCTCACGGCGCTGTTGCTGGCCGAAGTCATCCAGGAAGCCGAGCTTCCACCCGGCGTGGTCAACATCGTCACCGGAGCCGGGGAGACCGGCGCGGCCCTGGTGAAGCACCCCGGCGTGAACAAGGTCGCGTTCACGGGTTCCACGGAGGTCGGCAAGATCATCCAGCGGGCGGTGGCCGGCACGGGAAAGCACCTCACCTTGGAGCTGGGGGGCAAGGCCGCGAACATCGTGTTCGAGGACGCCCCGCTCGACCAGGCCGTCGAGGGCATCATCAACGGCATCTACTTCAACCAGGGACACGTGTGCTGCGCGGGTTCTCGCCTGCTGGTCCAGGAATCCGTGTTCGAGCCCGTCCTCGACAAGTTGAAGGACAGGCTGCAGACGCTGCGGGTGGGCGATCCGCTCGACAAGAACACCGACGTGGGGGCCATCAACTCGGCAGCCCAGCTCCGGAAGATCCAGGAGCTGGTGGAGGCGGGAGTCGAAGAGGGCGCGGAGATCTACCAGCCCGAGTGTGCGCTGCCCGAGCGGGGATTCTGGTTCCGGCCCACACTGTTCACCGGCGTGTCGCAGTCCCACCGGATCGCCCGGGAGGAGATCTTCGGCCCGGTGCTATCGATCCTCACGTTCCGCACTCCCGAAGAAGCACTCGACAAGGCCAACAACACACCGTATGGGCTGTCCGCGGGAGTGTGGACCGAGAAGGGCTCACGGATCCTGTGGATGACCGAACGGCTGCGGGCCGGCGTCATCTGGGCGAACACGTACAACAGGTTCGATCCCTCCTCGCCCTTCGGGGGGTACAAGGAGAGTGGGTTCGGCCGCGAGGGCGGGCTGCACGGGCTGGAGTCATACCTCGAGTTCACGGAGCCCAACGGGGGTGGCCGGCGCAGGGCAGAGACCGGGGGAAAGCGGGGAAGGCGATGAGTCCGGACCGCCTTTTCGTTCGCAAGACTTACAAGCTCTACGTGGGCGGGGCCTTCCCGCGGTCAGAGTCCGGCCGCTCGTACCCAGTACTCGATCGGAGGGGGGAGGTGTTGGCCCGACCGGCTCGAGCGTCTCGGAAGGATCTGCGCGATGCGGTGGGGGCGGCCCGCACGGCCTGGAAGGGCTGGGCGGGAGCTACTCCCTACAACCGCGGCCAGATCCTGTACCGGGTGGCCGAGCTCATGCAGGGCCGGAGAGACCAGTTCGTCGGGGAACTCGAGGTGTCCGGGTCTTCGAAGGCCGGGCGTGAGGTCGATGCGGCGATCGACCGATGGGTGTGGTACGCGGGATGGTCGGACAAAGTCCATCACGTCGTGGGAACGGTGAATCCCGTCGCCGGGCCCTATTTCAACTTCACCTTCCCGGAGCCGACCGGCGTGGTCGGCGTGGTCGCCCCCGAGGAGCCGCCTCTGCTCGGCCTGGTCTCGCGGCTTGCCCCCGCGGTGGTCAGCGGAAACGCCACCGTCGTGTTGGCCAGCGAGGCTAAGCCACTGCCGGCGGTGACACTGTGTGAAGTGCTCGCTACCTCCGACGTCCCGGCCGGAGTGATCAACGTCCTGACCGGCTACAAGAAAGAGCTGGTGCCCTGGCTCGCCTCGCACATGGACGTGAACGCCGTCGATCTGACCGGGGTGCCCGAGCACCTGAGGGCCGAAGTCGAAGCCACGGCGGCGAACAACGTGAAGCGCATCGTCCAAGACGGCTCGGTCGACTTCTTCTCCGAGTCGGCCCAGAGCCTCTACGCCATCACTGGCTTCATGGAGATGAAGACGGTGTGGCATCCGATGGGCGCGTGAATCCCAGCTGCCCGGGTCTCCCGGCCCCTTCGGAGTGGTGCTGCTGTGGAGATTTGGTCACGCGCAGCTAGCAGCGCCGCTTGAGCACGAGTGACGGGCGGTACCATTCGGGCCATGCCGCTGTACAAGGAACAGGGCATCGTCCTGCGCGCGGTCAAGCTCGGTGAGGCCGACAAGATCGTCTCCATCCTCACCCAGGGCTCTGGAAAGGTGCGGGCTGTGGCCAAGGGGATTCGCCGCACGAACAGCAAGTTCGGGGCGCGGCTGGAACCGCTGACCCACGTCTCGCTTCTTCTGTACAGGGGCAGGAACCTGGACACGGTCACGCAAGCAGAGATCGTCAGTCCCTTCCGGACGATCGGAGGGAACTTCGAGCTCATCGCGGCGGGGGAGACGCTGCTGGAGTCGGTGGACAAGGTGGCCGAGGAGCACGAACGGAACGTCCGCCTTTTCCTCCTGCTCCTCTCCGGCCTTCGGGCGCTGGAAGCCCGTCCCCGCGACGCCGCCGCGGTCGCTGAGTGCTTCCTGCTCAAGCTGCTCTCACTGTCGGGGTTCCGCCCCAGCCTCTCTGCGTGCGCGGTGTGTGGCGCGTCGGGGTCGCCGGGGTGGTTCTCGGCCGGGCAGGGCGGGGTGGTGTGCCAGGACTGCGCCGAGCACGACGCCGGAAGGGTGGCAGAGCCGCCCGTTCGGTGGCTGGACGCGCTCGCCCGCATCGACCTGGTCTCGGCGGGGGATATGACACCGGCGATCGACGTCCGCCGCGAGGCCAGGGCGATCCTGTACGGCTTCGCCGAATATCACTTGGAACGGCGGATGCGAAGCTTCTCGCTCCTCGCCCGCCAGCCGAATCCCGTCCTGATCAGCTGATGAGCTTCCTCTCCGACCTCGACCTGGAAAGGCTTCCCCGGCACGTCGCCATCGTCATGGACGGCAACGGCCGGTGGGCGAGGCAGCGGGGACTTCCCCGGACCAAGGGCCACGAGGCCGGCGAGGAGGCCCTGTACGACGTGGTGCTCGGGGGGCTCGACATTGGCCTCTCTCACCTTACCGTGTACGCGTTTTCGACCGAGAACTGGAAGCGCCCCCGGTCAGAGGTCCGCTTCCTCATCAACTTCAACAGGACCCTGCTCCGCAAGAGGCGCGACGAGCTGCATGAGCGGGGCGCTCGCGTCCAGTTCCTCGGTCGGCGTGATGACTGGCGGATCCCGAAGTCGGTCCTGCGCGACATGGAGGAGGGGGAGCGGCTAACCAGACACAACACCAGAATGACCCTGACGATCGCGTTCAACTACGGTGGCCGAACCGAGATCGTCGACGCGGTCAAGAAGCTCCTCGCCGAGCACGACGCCGGAAAGCTCGAGGGCCGGCGCCTCAGTGCAGACAGTATCTCGGCGCGCCTCTATCACCCGGAGATGCCCGAGCCGGACCTGCTCATCCGCACGGGTGGCGAGATGCGCATCTCGAACTTCCTGCTGTGGCAAGCCGCGTATGCGGAGCTATGGTTCACCCCCGTGTACTGGCCCGACTTCAACCGCGAGCATCTCTACGAGGCCATCCGCGACTACCAGAAACGCGACCGCAGGTTCGGTGGAGTCGAGGACCAGTAGCCAGACAACCCAGCTACTTCACGCGGCGTATCATCGAACGTCATGCAGCTGTATTTCGCATACGGATCGAACATGGAGGCCCGCCGGATGACGAGCCGGGTCCCAGGTGCGCGTTTTTTCGGGTATGCCAGGTTGGAGGGGTTCCGCCTCGCGTTCAGCGTCTACTCGACGGAGTGGAAGGGCGGAGCGGCCAACCTGGAACTCGATCCTGACGCGCACGTGTGGGGAGTCCTCTGGGACGTGCCCGAAGGAGAGGCCCGGGGGCTCGACGCCTTCCAGGGACACCCGACGTTCTTCCGCAAGGAGGACGTGGTGGTGGAAGGCCCCGAGGGACCGGTTATCGCCTGGACCTACCGGGTGGCGCATCAGGAAGGTACGTACGTCCGTCCCACCGATGCCTACGTGCAGCTGCTTCGATCGGCCATGAGGACCCAAGGTCTGCCGCCCGAGGCGTTGGACATGCTCGACCGCGCCGCTAGGCCCCCCAAACCGTCGATCTCCATGTAGAAGCGCCGGGCCGCCCTGCAGTCATCCCATCGATGCCCTCATATGATGGTAGCCCGCCAGCGGCTGCAGCCAACGGCCGGGAAAGGAGTCATCGTGGCCGACCTCATGGAAGCCGTCACCTCACTGGCCAAACGCCGGGGGATCGCGTTCCCATCCAGCGAGATCTATGGGGGGCTTCGTTCTTCCTGGGACTACGGACCCCTGGGGGTCGAGATACGGCGAAACATCCGCCAGGCGTGGTGGCGGTCCATGGTCCAGCTTCGCGACGAAGTGGTCGGACTGGATGCCGCCATCATCATGTCAGCGCGGGTGTGGGAGGCGAGCGGCCACGTCGCCTCGTTCAGCGATCCGCTGGTGGAATGTGAGGATTGTCATCGCCGGTTCCGCGAAGACCACGTGCCAGGCTGGGGCACTGCCTCCGGCCACGATACTGAAGGGACAGTCGATGCCGCCTCGGGCGAGGTGAAGTGCCCCGAATGCGGGGGAAAGCTCTCCGAGCCCCGGCGGTTTAACTTGATGTTCAAGACCCACATGGGCCCGGTCGAGGACGAGGGGTCCATCGTGTACCTCAGGCCCGAGACCGCCCAGGGCATGTTCGTCGACTTCAAGGCCATCCAGCAGACCAATCGGCTGAGGGTCCCCTTCGGCATCGCGCAGATCGGGAAGTCGTTCCGCAACGAGATCACCCCCTCGAACTTCATCTTCCGGACCCGCGAGTTCGAGCAGATGGAGATGGAGTTCTTCGTCGAGCCCGGGACCGACGATGAGTGGTTCGAGTACTGGGTGAACCAGCGGCTCCAGTGGTTCGTGGACCTTGGGGTCCACAAGGAGAAGCTCCGCCTCCGCCCGCACGAGCCCGACGAGTTGGCCCATTACGCCAAGGCCGCCACCGACATCGAATATGAGTTCCCGTTCGGATGGTCCGAGCTGGAAGGCATCGCCAACCGTACCGACTTCGACCTGAAGCAACACCAGGAGTTCTCGGGCGAGGACCTCTCTTACTACGACCAGGAGAACGATCGCCGGTACATCCCATTCGTAGTAGAGCCGTCCCTGGGTGTGGACCGGGCCATGCTGGTGTTCCTGCTGGACGCCTACCGGGTGGAGGAGGCACCGACGGCTTCCGGCGGGACGGAAAAGCGCACACTCCTGGCCCTGCACCGGGATCTGGCGCCGATCAAGGTCGCCGTGTTGCCACTGTCCAGGAACGAAGCTCTGGTGCCCGAGGCCAGAGGCGTTCTCGATCGGCTGAAGAACAGATGGATGACGACCTTCGACGACGCGGGGTCCATCGGCCGCAGATATCGCAGGCAGGATGAGGCGGGGACACCCTTCTGCGTGACGATCGATTTCGAGACGTTGAATGACCGACAGATAACCGTGCGGGACCGGGACAGCATGGCCCAGGACCGGCTGCCCATCGACAACCTGGTCGGATATCTCGAGGAGCGATTGCGCTGAAGATCCGATCCTCCGAGTCCTTGGGCACGCCTCCTTCCGCTCCGGTGCCGGAAGCGCCGCGGTCACTTCGGCGGTCGACGCGGGTCACTTCACTTCGGTTGTACGTCCTCGGGTTCGTGTTGTTCCTCGGGGCGACGGTCGCCGTCGCCATCGGACAATTCTCCCCAGGGAGCAAGGTCGCCCCCCTGACTTCGATCGGACTTTCCTCCGGGGCGGTCGTCTTCACCATCTTCGCCGTGGTGATCCGCCTTCCGCGGTGAGCCCTTCCACCGTGACTCGTCGGGCCCTCTCCGCTCTCATGGGGGTCCTGTTTCTGGCCGGGGCGTGTACCGGGGCCAAACCGTTACCGGTTGCCTCGGGCTCGCCATCGACGTCGCCATCGTCGTCGGCAGGCGGCTCGCCGTCGGGATCACCCGCCAGTTCTCTCGTCATCGATCCCCTGTGCAAGCCCCCTCCTCCGGAGAAGCCAGGGCAGCAGAAGGGAGGCGCCCTCCCGCCGGCCATCGCCAAGATCGCGGATCAGGTCGAGAAGGAGCGAGGACTGAAGTTCAAGCGACCGGTCTCACCCGAGCCGGTGTCACGACAGCAGATCGCCAGGATGCTGACCCGCTCCTACCAAGAGCAGTATCCGAAGGCGCAAGCGGCCGCCGAGGGGCGGGCGCTCATCACGATGGGGGCTCTACCGGCTGGGACCGACCTGTACAAGGCAGTGCTCGATTTCGGGACGAGCCAGATCCTTGGTTTCTACGACTCGCAGACGCGCAAACTGGTGTTCCAGAGCAACAAGGCGTTCTCTCCGCTCGCCCGGTTCACCTTGGCGCACGAGCTGACCCACGCTTTGCAGGATCAAAACTTCGGGCTCGGGCGGTTGGATCGGCTGAACCGGATATGTCAGGACGACCGGGCGGAGGCGTTCCTGTCGCTGATCGAAGGGGACGCCGTCGAGTCCCAGATCCGGTGGGCTCGAGCGAGCCTGTCCAACGACGACATCCGACAGATCCAGCGCGAAGCGGCCAGCTTCCCCCCACCACCGGCCTCGGTCCCCAGGTTCGTGCAGGAGGAGTTCGGCTTCCCTTATGCGGCGGGACAGTCGTTCGTGGAGACCATCATCGCCCGAGGTGGACTGGACGCCCTCGACAACGCCCTGCGCCACCCGCCTGTCTCCACCGAGCAGGTCCTTCACCCGGCCAAATATCCGAAGGACACCCCGCGGGACGTCCGGGCCTCCGACATTTCGGCGATGCTGGGGAAGGGCTGGAAGGCCACCGACTTCTCCGACGTGGGCGAGGGATTCCTGCAAGACATGTTCCAGCTCGAGCTCCCGGCCCCCGAGGCCCGACTGGCAGCGGCCGGTTGGGACGGTGGCCAGTACCGCGCCTTCGGCAAGGGCTCCCGGACCGCCGTGCTGCTCACGACCGTATGGGATACGGAACGGGATGCCGGGGAGTTCTCCGCCACCATGGGACGCTGGATATCGAAGCGGTCGGCGAAGGTGGTGCGCAAGGGCACGTCTGTCACCGTCCTGTTCGCCTCCGACAAGGCCACCCTTCGAATCCTGGAGACCGCGGTCGGTTAGTCGCTGACCGCAGGTTCTTCCCGTTTGTCGGCCGGCGAGCCGGGCGGGCTGAACACGCCGAGGACCTTCAGCTTCTCCGAGCCCTGATTCTCCAGGCAATGAGACGTGCCTGGCGGGAGGAAGATGCTGGTGCCCGGCCGGATCGGGGTGGTCGAACCCTCGGCGTGCACAAGGCCCTCGCCGCTCAGGACGTAGATGGCCTCTTCATAGGTATGGGTGTGCGGCGGCGCCTTGCTCTGGTCGATGAACCCCACGAACTGCGTCATGTGCTCCGATTCGATCAGTAACTTGAATGAGCGATCTTGACCCGCGGGTAGCGATTCCTGGTCGTCCTCGCGGAGGCTGATCAGAGGGTGATCATGGGCCTCCAGGGGGAGGTACCCCTCGAAGGGAAGCGGCGACTGCACCGAGATGAGGGCTAGCTCCTCCAAGCCCGTGTTGTGGACGGAGGCGGGGACGTTGCAGGGCACCAGTGCACCGGTGCCAGGGCTGAGGCGGTGGTTTTCCTCCCGGGCCGTAGAAGCCAGAAGCCCGGATCCGTGAGCAACGTACAGGACGTCATGGCCATCGCCCGGGTGACCCACGTTGACGCTCGCCCCGGGAGGAAGGCTGAGAATCGTTGAAGGAGCCGTTCGCTCCCCGTTGAGGCATCGATGAGCACGCGGACCGACCCCATGCGACCCTGAGACTGCCCGGCCTCCTCGGGAGGGCGGCGGACGATCCGGGCCCCGGGCATCACACCGGCGCCAACGCGTACACGCGAGCGGGGCTGCCCGATCCCTTCACGATCTTGAGCGGAGCCACGATGAGGAT
>WNFU01005319.1_pt1 | contig 33327 bp, 41 predicted proteins | sample 5400121 | NCBI WGS metagenome assembly WNFU01 (sample SAMN13153360, study PRJNA577476) | soil metagenome | isolation source: 100 cm soil or saprolite under grassland replicate 1 | place: USA:California | collected 2016-06-15
CGTGGGTGCTGGGAAAGGGGGCCACCGGGCCGGGGTCAACCGCGGTCATCGCGAGCGCTGGCGTCGTGGGAATGCTGGTGGACTCGCTCCTCGGCGCGACCGTTCAGGGGGTCTACGAGTGCCCGCAATGCGCGGCGCGCAGCGAGCGCCGGGGCACGGTGTGTCACGAGCCGGTGCGCCTGATCCGGGGCTGGCGATGGCTGGACAACGACGCGGTGAACCTCGCGGCGACGCTGGCCGGCGCAGCGGTCGGCGCGCTGGCGTAGAGACCCAACACGTGAGCATCGCCACGACCGCATCGCTCCCGTCTCCGACCCCTGAAGGGGCGGCTCGGCGCGTTCAGGCGTCCTTGAAGGACGCGCGATTCGGCCGAGCCGGGGCTTCAGGCCACGGAACGGCGGCCTGATGCGCTGGGACGCTGTCGTGGTCGGCGCCGGTCCCGCGGGCTCCGCGACCGCGCTGCGGCTCGCCCGCGCGGGTGCCGCGGTGCTGCTGCTCGACCGCGCTCGCTTCCCTCGCCACAAACCCTGCTCCGAGTACCTGAGCCCCGAGACGGTGCGCTTGCTCGGCGCGCTGGACGCCGGCGCGCTCGCGGAGGTGCTGGCGCGCGCGCCCGCCCGGCTCTACGGCATGCGCGTCGTCGCGCCCGACGGCACGGAGGCCCTCGGCCGCTTCGCGAGCGACCACCGCTGGCCTGCGCCACTCCCCTACGGCCTCGCCCTGCCCCGCGCCGATCTCGATTTCATTCTGCGAACGGCCGCGCAACGCGCGGGGGCGACGGTCCGGGAAGGCACGGTCGTCGAAGACCTGTTGTACGAATCCGGTGCCGTGGGTGGCGTGGTAATCCGGGATGGGGGATGGGGGATGCGTGAGTCGGTGCGAGCGAGGGTCGTCGTCGGTGCCGACGGGCTCCGCTCCGTGGTCGCGCGGCGGCTCGGCGGCCGGCGCACCGGCTGGCCGCGGCGCGTCGCCTTTACGGCGCACGTCGCGGGTGTGTCCGACGTGGGTGAGCTGGGGGAGATGCACATCGGCCGCCCGGGATATGTCGGCCTCGGGCCCGTGGGCGGAGGCGTCACGACCGTCGCCCTCGTCGTCCCGGAGCGGGCGGCGCGGCCCGGCCCCGGCACTTCGTGGCGCGATCGGTTTCTGCCGGCCCTCGAGCGGTTCCCCCGGCTCGCCGGTCGATTCGCGCGCGCCGAGCTGGTGCGCGAGGTCATCGCGGTGGGACCCCTGGCGCAACGGTCCCATCGCCCGATCGCCGACGGCGCCTGCCTCGTCGGCGACGCGGCGGACTTCTTCGACCCGTTCACGGGCCAGGGTATCTTCGCCGCGCTGCTCGGCGCCGAGCTGCTCGCGAACGTGCTCATCGCCGCGTTGGCCGCGCCGGGGCACGGACCGTTGCCCCACGCCGCGCTCGCGCCGTACGCGCGCGCGCGACGCCGGGCGTTCCTCGGCAAGTGGGCGATCGAGCGGCTGATCGGCCTCGGCGTCGGCTGGCCGGCGCTCACGAACCGGGTGGTGGGGCGGCTCGCGCGCCGGCCCCGGCTCGGGGATCTGGTCGTCGGGGCGACCGGCAACTTCGTGCCGGCGCGCGCCCTGTTCGCTCCCCACACGCTGCTACGATTGCTGTGGTGACTACCACCGGCGTCGATCCCGCCCTGTTCCGCCAGCTCCTGGGCCGTTTCGCGACCGGCGTGACGGTCGTCACCACGCGCCGCGCCGACGGCGCGCGGGTGGGGATGACGGCGAGCTCCATCGCCTCCGTCTCGCTCGAGCCGCCGCTGCTCCTCGTCTCGATCGACCACCGCAACGAGATGCACGGCGCGCTCCAGGCGGCGCAGCGGTTCGTCGTCAACGTGCTCGCGGCCGACCAGGAGGCGATCTCGCGCCGGTTCGCGGACGCCACCGAGCACCGCTTCGATCAGGGGGAGGCGATCGGCTACCGGGACAACCCCGAGGGCCTGCCGGTGCTGGACGGCGTGCTCGCGCACATCGAATGCACGAAAGTGCAGGCGGTGCCGGCGGGCGATCACACCGTGTTCTTCGGCCTCGTGACCGGGGGCGCGGTGACCGACCGGCGGCCCCTCCTTTATTACCGGGGCGGCTACACCGGCCTCGCGGGGAGCTGATGCTCGGCGCCGAGGTGCTCGACGATCCGCGCGCCGATCCCGCGGCGGTGCGGCGGACGCTCAAGGACATCGTCCTGCTCAATCGACTGTTTGGCGGGACGGGGGCGGTGTTGTGGGGACTCGAACAGATAATGCGGAATGCGGAACGCGGAACGCGGAACAGATGGACCATGGTCGATGTGGGGACCGGCGCAGGTGACATACCGATTGCAGCGCAGCGGCTCGCGCAGCGCTACGGGATCGAGCTCGTCCCCATCGGGCTGGAGCGCATCCCGGAGGCGGCGCGCGCGGCGCGACGGGCGGGGCTCGCGACCGTGCTCGCCGACGGGAACGCCCTGCCCTTCGCCGATCGGTCGGTCGACGTGGTGATCGCGAGCCAGGTGCTGCACCACGTGCCGCGCACGACGGCGGTGCGCTGGATCGCGGCCCTGGACCGGATCGCGCGCCGCGCCGTGGTGCTCGCCGACCTCAAGCGCTCGGTCCCCGCCATGGCCGGGATGTGGCTCGCCGCGTTCCCCCTGGGACTGCACCGCACCACCCGGCACGACGCCGTGCTATCCCTGCAGCGCGGGTACACGCGAGGAGAGTTCGAGGGGATGCTGCGGGAAGCGGGGATCGGTGCGCCCGCGCATTATCGACCCATTGCAAGGATAGTCGCCGCCTGGGAGCCTGGACCTCAGACGTCGGACGTCAGACCTCAGCCGCTGATGTCTGATGTCTGACGTCTGAGGTCTCTCTCTCCCCATGCGCACCGTCGACCGCATCCACATCCGCGCTCCGCTGGCGAACGCGTTCACCATCGCCAGCTCCGTCGAGCGCTGGCCCACGATCCTGCCCCACTACCGTTGGGTGCGGTTCCTGGAGCGGCGCAGCGGCGGCGGTGTGGTGGAGATGGCGGCGCATCGGCCGTTCGGGCTCGTGGCGTATCCCACATGGTGGGTCTCCGAGATGACGGTGGACGGCGGGCGCGCCGAAATCCGCTATCGCCACATCCGGGGTATCACGACCGGCATGAACGTGGTGTGGCGGCTGGTGCCCGCCGGCGACGGCGTGGACGTGACGATCGTCCACGAGTGGACGGGGCCGGGCTGGCCCTTCATCGGGCGCCTGGCGGCCGACCTCGTCATCGGGCCGGTGTTCGTGCATGGCATCGCGTCGCGGACGCTCGCGGGCCTGAAGAAACATCTGGAGACACCATGAGCGGTGGGGAGTCATCCCCGGGCTGTCGCCCGGGGTCCGTGAGGCCATTCCCTCACAAGGTCGGACGAACCCCGGGTGCAAGCCCGGTGAAGCCGGGAGGCACGCAGTGAAAAACGGGTATCGGCGGGTGGTCGTCACCGGAGTGGGAGCCGTGACGCCGATCGGGACGGCGGCGGAGGGACTGTGGTCGGGGCTCGCGTCGCGGCGCTCGGCGGTGCGCGGCGTCACGCGCTTCGACCCGGCGCCGTTCCGCAGCCGCATCGCCGCCGAGATCCCTGATTTCCGGCCGCAGGACCACCTCGATGTCAAGCGCGCGCGGCGACTGGATCGCTTCTCGCAGCTCGCCGTCACGTGCGCGCGGCTCGCGCTCCAGGACGCGGAGCTGCGCCTCGAGACCGAGGACCGCGATCGCTTCGGGGCGATGATGGGTTCGGCGCTGGGCGGCGTCGCCTTCGCAGAAGCCCAGGTGCCGAAGTACCTGGCGCAGGGGCCGCGGGGGCTCGACGCCTCGCTCGCGCTGGCGGTATTCGCCGGGGCGGCGAGCTGCAACATCGCGATCGAGTTCGGGCTCACGGGCCCCAACGCGACCAACGCGATGAGCTGCGCGTCGGGGACGATCGCCGTCGGGGAGGCGTTCCACGTCGTGCGCGACGGCCGCGCCGACGTGATGCTGGCGGGTGGCGCGGAGGCGCCGCTCGCGCCGCTGACGTTCGCCGCATTCAGCAACATCCGGGCGATGAGCACCCGCAACGACGATCCCGCGACCGCCTCGCGGCCGTTCGACGCCGAGCGCGACGGGTTCGTCATGGGCGAGGGCGCGGCGGTGGTGGTGCTCGAGGAGCGCGGTCGCGCGCTGGCGCGCGGCGCGCCGATCTACGCCGAGGTGGTCGGGCACGCGTACACGAACGACGCGTATCACATGACCGCCCCGCGGCCCGACGGCCGCCAGGCGGCGCGGGCGATGCTGCTCGCGCTGGAGGACGCCGGCGCGGCGCCCGCCGACGTGGGCTACGTCAACGCGCACGGCTCCTCGACCCCGCTCAACGACTCGACGGAGACGCTCGCGATCAAGCAGGTGTTCGGCGACCACGCCTACCGACTGGCGGTGAGCGGCACCAAGGGCTACTACGGCCACGCGCTGGGGGCGAGCGGCGCGATCGAGGCGGCGATCTGCGCGATGGCGTTGCAGCGCGGCTGGCTGCCGCCGACGATCAACCTGCAGCGCCCCGATCCGGCGTGCGACCTCGACTGCCTCCCCGGCGACGGCCGCACGGCTGCCCCCGAGGTGGTCGTCTCCAACTCCTTCGGCTTCGGCGGGGTCAACGCCACGCTGGTGTTGCGGCGCGCCTGAGTCCCCCTAGATTGACCACTCCATGAACCCCAAAACCCTTCGGCCCCTCGTGGCCGAGCTGGCAGGCACCGCGCTGTTCGTGTTCTTCGGCGCGGGTTCGATCGCGGCGACGATGGCGGCCGCGGTGTCGGGCGGCGTCCAGAGCATGATCGTGGCGGCGGCCCACGGCGTCGGGATGGCGATCATCGTGTCGGCGACGATGAACATCTCCGGCGGACACATCAACCCCGCCGTCTCGTTCGGGCTCTTCGTCGCCGGCAAGATCAACGGCAAGACGCTGGGGCAGTACGTGGGTGCGCAGCTGCTCGGCGCCCTCGTCGGGGCCGCGCTGCTCAAGGTCATCCTCCCGTGGGGGCCCGTCCACGCCTCCGCGGCCGGCACGCCGCAGCTCTCGATTACGACGGACGGCCTGCACGGCATCCTGATCGAGGCGATGCTCACCTTCTTCCTGGTGAGCGCGGTGTTCGGCACGGCGGTGTCGTCGGAGTCGCCCAAGATCGGCGGCTTCGGGATCGGGCTCGCGATCTTCGTGTGCGCGCTCGTGGGCGGGCCGTTCACCGGCGCGATGATGAACCCGGCGCGGGCGTTCGGGCCGGCGATCATCGCGTGGCAGCTGACGGCGCAGTACGTCTACTGGGTGGGACCGCTGCTCGGGGCGGCGCTGGCGGGACTCTTTTGGAAGCATCTGCTGCTTCCGAAGGATCACGCGAAGCTCTAGAGCGACTCTGCGAGGGTGGGGGCGAAGTAACTGAGGATGATGTCCGCCCCCGCCCGGCGGATCGCATAGACCGTCTCCCACATCGCTTTCGTCTCGTCCAGCATGCCGCGCGCCGCAGCCGCCTTGATCATCGCGTACTCGCCGCTCACCTGATACGCCGCGAGCGGCGCGCCGAACTCCTCCCTGGCGCGCCGGATCAGGTCGAGGCACGGCAGCGCCGGCTTCACCAGCACGATGTCGGCGCCCTCCGCGACGTCGAGCCGGATCTCCTTCATCGCCTCGTCCGCGTTCGTCCCCTGCATCTGGTAGGTCTGGCGGTCGCCGAATTGCGGGGTGGAGCCCGCCGCCTCGCGGAACGGGCCGTAGAACGCCGAGGCCATCTTTGCCGCGTAGCTCATGATCGGCACGCGCGCGAAGCCGGCCGCGTCCAGCGCCTTGCGGATCGCCGCCACGCGGCCGTCCATCATGTCGCTCGGCGCCACCAGGTCCACGCCGGCGCGCGCCTGGACCACTGCGATCTTGCCGAGCAGGTAGGCCGTCGCGTCGTTGTCCACGTCGCCGTCCACGATCACGCCGCAGTGCCCGTGGTGGGTGTATTCGCACAGGCACACGTCGCCGATGACGAGGAGGTCCGGCGCCGCGCGCTTGATGGCGCGGATCGCCTGCTGCACGATGCCCTGCTCGTCGTGCGCCTCGGAGCCGGTGGGGTCCTTCGCCGCCGGCAGGCCGAAGAGGATCACGCCCCCCAACCCCAGCCGCTGCGCGCGCTCGGCGTCCTTGACCAGCTCGTCCACCGAGGTCTGGAACACCCCCGGCAGAAGCTCCACCTCGCGCCGGACGCCCTCGCCGTGCGTCACGAACAGCGGCCACACGAGCTGGGACGGCACGAGGTGGGTTTCCTGCACCAGGCGGCGCAGCGCCGGGGTGCGGCGCAGCCGGCGCATGCGCCGGATCGGGAACTGGCTCATCGCGCGAGTAAGCTCGCCGCGCCCTGCGCCAGCAGCAAGCGGGCGACGTTCAACCCTGCGTCGGCAGGATTCGCCGAGTCGATCTCTGCAGAGGCGGTCACCTGAATCGCGCCATCGGGGGCCGTCACGCGTCCGAACAACAGCCGTTTTCGGTTATCGGCCGTCGGTTGTCCGACGTAGGCAGCCACTGCCGCTTGACAACCGCTATCCAGCTCGGCGAGTAAGGCCCGCTCGGCGGCGACAGCCACAGACGACTCGGCGTGCTCCAATGGTTGTAGCACGGTGCGGGTGGCGCGGTCGTCCGAGCGGATCTCGAGCCCCAGGGCGCCCTGTCCGGGCGCGGGCATCACTTCCAGCGGATCGAGCCGCGCGGCCACGGCCCCACCCAGCCCCAGCCGCGTGAGTCCCGCGACGGCGAGCAGGGCCGCGTCGAGCCGGCCCTCGCCCTGCACCTTCTTCACGCGGGTGGGCACGTTGCCGCGCAGCGGGACGACCTCGAGGTCGGGTCGCAGGTGCTTCACCTGAGCGCTGCGCCTGAGGCTCGAAGTGCCTAACCGGATGCCGGCGGCCAGCTGCAGGACACCGGTTGCTCCGCCCTCACGCACGACGAGGGCTTCCGCCGCGTCGGCGCGCTCGGGCACGGCCGCGAGCGCCACGCCGGGCGGCAGCGCCGTCGGCAGATCCTTGAGCGAGTGCACGGCGACGTCGATGCGCCCGGCGAGCAGCGCGTCCTCGATCTCCTTGGTGAAGAATCCCTTGCCTTCCAGCTGCTGCAGCGGGCGGTCCACTTCGGCATCCCCGCGCGTCTTGATGATCACGAGCTCCGCGGCCACGCCGCGCTCGGCGAGCCGGGCTCGCACCCAGTCGGCCTGCCAGCGGGCGAGGGCGCTGCCGCGAGTGCCAAGCTTGAGCGGCTTCACGCGAAGCGACGCGCCAGGGCTTCGGCGAGGCCCTCGACCGACGAGCGCGCCGCCATGACCAGGTCTCCCATCCCCGCGTCCCGCGCGGCCTGGGCGGTGACCGGCCCGATCACCACGGCGGCGAACTGGCCGCTCCGGGCGACGTCGTCCCCGACCATGTCGACGAAGCCGTCGACCGTCGAAGGCGACGTGAAGGTCACGGCGTCGATGAGGCCCTGGAGGATGTCGGCGGCGAGCTGTTTCCCGCGACCGTCAGGGAGTCCTTTAGGGTTTCCCGTTTCCCGGGTCGTCACGTACACCGGAATGACCTCGACCTCCGCCCCCGCCGCCCGCAGTCCGTCGGGCAGGACGTCCCGGGCGCCCTGGGCGCAGGGGATCAGGACCGGAGCGCCGGCGAGGTGGTCGGCCTCCGCGAGGGCACTGAGTACGCCCGCGGCGGTGGTCTCCGCGGGCACGAGCCCGACTTCGATCCCTTCCCGCGCGAGCGCCGCGGCCGTTTTTGGTCCGACCGCCACCACGTGACCCGTCGCCAGCGCCGCCGGCTGCAATCCCCAGCCGCGCATCGAGTCACACACGACGTGCACGGCGTTCTGGCTGGTGAACACGATCCAGCGCCAGCGGGAGACGTCGGCGAGGGCCGTCCGCAGCGCGGCGACGTCGGGCAGGGGCTCGATGCGGATCGCGGGCGCGACGATCACGTCCGCGCCGAGCGCCTCGAGCGAGCGCACGAGGCCCTCCGCCTGATCGCGCGTGCGCGTGACCACGATGCGTCGTCCTCGCAGCGATGCCATGCCGGTTGCAATCTCCTCGGGCCCCGGCCCATTATCAAGCAATGTGGAAGCGCTTCCGCGCCGCGCTGGTGCGTTTCGCCGTGCGCCGCGCCGCCGCCTGCCAGCGCCACGCCCCGAAGCGGGCGGCGGCGTGGCTGCGCCTCGCCTGCTCGTGGACGCCCGCGTTCGGCGAGCCGTACGTCGCGCTTGTGCACCTGTCCCGGGCCATGGATGACCGCTGGGGCGCGCTCGCCACGGCGCAGGAAGCGACCGAGCGGTTCCCCGAGAACCCCGACGCCTGGATGCTGCTCGGTGACGCCTCCCAGATGGTGTTCCGCCAGCGCGAAGCCCTCGGCGCCTACGAGCAGGCGCTGGCGCTCGAGGAGCGCGTGGACGCGGCGATGGCGGCGGGAGAGCTGTACCGCCGCGCCGGCGACCATGCCGACGCCGCGGCGCGGTTCGCCCGCGCCTATGCGGCGGGCGGCGGGCCGGAAGCCCTGTGGCAGAACGCCCAGTCCCTGTTCGCCGCGGGCGACCAGGAGGTGGCGGACCAAGCGCTCACCCTCTGGGCGACGCTGGTGCCGAACGGGATGGAGAAGCTGAAAGAGGCGCGGGCGGAGCTCAGGGGCGGGAAAGGCTAACCTGCGGCTCGTTCACCCCGGGCTGCCGCCCGGGGTCAGTAACTACAGCCCGCGTGTTCTCCGAAACAGCGACACCGCATACGCGACCAGAATCATTGCGGCGACGGTGTAGGCCGCGACCATGTAGCCGGCGTTCTGTGGGAAGCCCTCAGGCATGGGCGGTCTCCGGCCGCGCCCCCGCCCGGGCGAGCGCGTAGCGTTGCATCACGAACCCCACGTACAGCACCGTGAACGCCACGAACGAGAAGCCCCACGTCGCGAGCATGCTCCCCGGCAGCGACGGCGCGCTGGGCTTCAGGATGATCGGCATGGGATGGAGGGTGCGAAACAGGTACACGCTGAAATGGATGAACGGCACCAGGCACATGCCGCAGATCCCCAGCACCGCCGCATACCGGGCCCGGGCCCCCGCCTCCATCACGGCCCCCCGCAGCAGTAGGTACCCTATATAAAGGAAGAAGAGGAACAGGGTGGAGGTGAGCCGGGCATCCCAAGTCCACCACGTGCCCCAGATGGGTTTCCCCCAGATCGGGCCGGTGGTGAGCACGACGGTGGCGAACGCCGTCCCCACCTCCGCCGAGGCCACGGCAAACGAGTCCAGTCTCGCGTCCTTCAGAAATAGATAGAAGATGCTCGCCAGGCCCACCAGGATCATCGCCGTCTCGGTCCAGACGGCGGCGGGAACGTGGAGGTAGAAGATCTTCTGCGCCGGCCCCTGCGTGCGCTCGATGGGCGTAAAGCCGAGCGCCCGCACGTACACCGCGGCGAGCAGCGCGAGACCGGCGACGGTCGTCCAACGGCCCTTCTGCGCGAGCGTCATTCGTCCACCGTGTAGGGAAAGAGCAGCGTGGAGAGCGTGACGAACACGATATCGTAGCTGGCGAGCAGCTTCAACCACCCGGCGGCTTCGACCACGGGCCGTCCCGCGAGCAGCCGCGCCGTCACCTGCACGGCCCCCACCAGCGGCGGGATCAGGAACGGCAGCAGCAGCACTGGCAACATCAGCTCCGCGAAGCGCGTGCGGATCACCATCGCGCTGAACAACGTCCCCACCGCCACGAAGCCGACGGTGGCGAGGGCGATGACGCCGACCAGCGGCAGCAGCACGTGCCAGACCGGGACGTCGAAGAACAGCACGAACAGCGGCAAGCCGACCGCTTCGACGACCGCGACGAACACGAGGTTCGCGATCAGCTTCCCCCAGTACAGGCTGGTGCGTGACAGCGGCGAGACAAGCAGCCCCTCGAGCGCCTGGTTCTCCAGCTCCAGCGCGAACGCGCGGTTCAGCGCCAGCATCGCGGCGAACGTGAACGTCACCCACAGAATGCTGGGGGCGAGGTCGATGGTCGGCACGGCCGTGGGGTCGCGGCCGAACTCGAACACGGTGAGCACGAGGGCCGTGAACACGAGCGCCGAGAGGATCGCCGTGCGCGTGCGGAATTCGAGCAGCAGGTCCTTGCGCGCCACCACCCAGGCGAGCTGCAGGCGCTCACGCACCGGTGCCCCCCCCGCCGACGGCCTTGCGGTATGCGTCGGCGACCTGGGCCCCGTCGCGTCCCGCGCGGGGCGCCAGCTGCACGAACCGGCCGCGATGCTGGAAGGCGATGTCGGTCGCCAGCTCGACCCCCTCGTCCACATTGTGCGTCGCGATCACGACGATCCGCCCCGTGCCCACCTGCTCCATGAGCAGCCGGCGCAGCTCGGCGGCGGCCGCGAGGTCGAGCCCGGTGAACGGCTCATCCAGCAGCAGCACCGTGGGCTCGTGCATCAGCGCCCGCGCGATGGTGGTCCGCTGCGCGAGACCCCGTGACAGCGCGGCGACCGGCTGGTCCGCCAACTCGACGAGGCCGAGGCGCGCCAGCAAGGCCTGGGCACGCCGCTCGCGGGCCTCGCGCGGGACGCCGTAGAGCGACGCCCAGAACCGCAGGTTCTCGATGACGGTAAGATGTCCGTACAGAAAGGATTGGTGGCTGATCCAGCCGATCGCCGCGCGCCCGCCGCGCACTTCCGCCCGGCCGCGCTGCGGGCGCACGAGGCCCGCCAGAACCTTGAGCAGCGTCGTCTTCCCGGCACCGTTGGGGCCGAACACGGCGAGGGTGTGTCCCGCCTCGAGCCGGAACGAGATGTCGTCGAGCGCCCGGATCGAACCGAAGACGTGCGTCAGGCCTTCAGCCGACAGCATCGATGCGGGCGGCGAGGTCGTCCAGGTCGAAGGGTTTGACGAGGTAGCCGCTGTGCTCCAGGTCCAGGACGCCCATGAGCGGCTCCATGCTCGAGTAGGCGGTCGTGACGACCACCGGGAGCGCAGGGCTCTGCGCGCGGATCTTCTGGAGCAGGGCGATGCCGTCGGTGTCGGGGAGCCGCATGTCGAGCACGAGGATGTCGGGGGTGAACGCGTCGAGCTGCTTCATGGCGTCCGCGCCGCTGCGCGCGAACGCCATGGCGTAGCGCCCGGCGAAGTAGCGGCGATAGGAGGTCTGCAAGGCCTCTTCGTCTTCGACGAACAGGACTTTGCGTTGCGGAGTTTTATCGGGCATCGGGGCTCAATATACGCCCCGGGCTGCTACGCCGCGCCGCTCTCCAATTCGAACAAGTCGTCGAGCTTGGTGAGGACGAGCAGGAACCGCAGCTCCTCGTTGGCGCCGCGCAGGCACACGACCTGTCGCCGCTCGGCCGCCTTGCGCTGGATCAGCATCAGGGCGCCGAGTCCCGCGCTGTCCACCGTGCGGGTACCCGAGAGGTCGATGACCAGACGCCCCGACCCCTCCGGCAGCTGGTCCAACAGCTCGGACGCCGTGCGGCGGAACGCCGTGCGGGTCTCCAGGCTGAGGGCCTCCGGGGCCGCCAGGATCTTTTCCGTCTGGCGCAGCGACATCACGACGCGGTTCTCCTCGAAAAAGGGCTCCACAAGCGCCCTTCCCAATGCCAATTCGGTGCCGTATAACTAAGCTCAACGGGTTCAAAGGGTTGTCAAAGGCGCGTGAGCGGGCTCACCCCCACGCCTGCCGCAAAGCGCAACTAACAGAGGCATAGAGGCACGGACATATGACGGCCATCGACCGGATCGAAACACTCCTCGACGAGCAACGGAGCTTCCCGCCTCCGGAAGGATTCCGCAAGCAGGCGAACGTCTCGGATCCCAAGGTCTACGAGCAGGCGAAACGGGATCGTGAAGGGTACTGGGCCGACTGGGCGCGGCAGCTCGAGTGGATCAAGCCCTGGAACAAGGTGCTGGAGTGGAAGCCGCCGCACGCGAAATGGTTTCTGGGCGGCAAGCTGAACGCCTCGGCCAACTGTCTCGACCGCCACGTGACGGCCGGCCGGGGCAATAAGGTCGCGCTGATCTGGGAGGGCGAGCCCGGCGAGGTGCGGCGCATCACCTACCGCGAGCTGCTCAGCGACGTATGCCGGTTCGCGAACGTCCTCAAATCACTCGACGTCAAGCGCGGCGACCGCGTGGCGATCTACCTGCCGATGGTGCCGGAGGTGGCGGTGGCGATGCTGGCGTGCGCGCGCATCGGCGCACCGCACACAGTGGTGTTCGGCGGCTTCTCGGCGGATTCGCTCAAGGATCGCATCAACGACAACCAGGCCAAGGTGCTGATTACCGCGGACGGCGGGTATCGGCGGGGGTCGCTCGTGCCCCTCAAGGTGAACGCCGATGAAGCCGTGAAGGACACGCCGTCCATCAAACACGTCGTCGTGCTGAAGCGTACGGGGAAAGACGTAGAGATGACGCGTGGACGTGATCAGTGGTGGCACGACTTGACGAAATCGGCGAGCGACACGTGCCCGCCCGAGGCGATGGACGCCGAAGATCCGCTGTACATCCTCTACACATCGGGGCCGACGGGCAAGCCGAAGGGCATCCTGCACACCACCGGCGGCTATCTCACCCAGGTGTACGCGACCACCAAGTGGGTGTTCGATCTCAAGGACGGCGACGTCTTCTGGTGCACCGCCGACGTGGGTTGGGTGACGGGGCACTCGTACGTGGTGTACGGCCCGCTGGCGCTCGGCGTGACCGAGGTGATGTACGAGGGGGCGCCCGACCATCCGGCGAAGGACCGCTTCTGGGCGATCTGCGAGAAGCACGGCGTCACGGTGTTCTATACGGCGCCGACGGCGATTCGCGCGTTCATGAAGTGGGGAACGGAGCTGCCCGCGAAGCACAACCTGAAGAAACTTCGCCTGCTCGGCACGGTGGGGGAGCCGATCAACCCCGAGGCGTGGATCTGGTATCACAAGAACATCGGCGGCGAGCGCTGTCCCATCGTGGATACGTGGTGGCAGACGGAGACGGGCGGGATCATGATTACCCCCCTCCCCGGAATCACGAGAACGAAGCCTGGCTCAGGGACCGTTCCCTTCCCCGGCATCGAGGCCGAGTTGTTGGACGGTCAAGGCAACGTCGTCCCGGTGGGCGGCGGCTTGCTCGCGATCACGTCACCGTGGCCGGGGATGCTGCGGACGATCTGGGGTGACGACGAGCGGTACCAGCAGACCTACTGGAGCAAGTGGAAGAACGTGTATTTCGCCGGCGACGGCGCCAAGCGGGACACCGACGGCTACTTCTGGATTCTGGGCCGGGTGGACGACGTGCTGAACGTGGCGGGCCACCGCATCGGGACGATGGAGGTGGAGAGCGCGCTGGTGGACCATCCGGCGGTGGCGGAGGCGGCGGTGGTGGGCAAGGCGCACGAAATGAAGGGACAGGCGCTGGCGGCGTTCGTGACGCTGAAAGAAGGAAAGCAGCCGAGTGACGCGCTGCGGGACGAGCTGAAGAGCCACGTGGCGAAGAAGATCGGCGCGCTGGCGCGACCCGACGACGTGATCTTCTCGGCCGACCTCCCCAAGACCCGCAGCGGCAAAATCATGCGGCGGCTGCTCAAGGATATCGCCGAGGGAAGGACGTTGGGAGATACGACGACGCTGGCGGACCCGGCCGTAGTGGAGCGGTTGAAGAATCAGTATGAGGAGAAGGAGGGGTAGGCGCCGCCGCTTTTCCGGAGCCCGGCGATGGCCACGACCCACGTCGCCACCATGACGCCCGCGCTCCCCAAACACCACCGGCACCACGCGTGAATAACGAATGCCTCGAGGTACGTGAGATAGGCGGTGAACAACAGGCCGCCCGTGGCCAGGGCGACCAGCAGCGCGCTGACGCTGCGCTTCGGTAGAAATGACGGCTGCAGCCCGACCAGTGCCGTGACGAATAGCGCCACGTAGCCCAGGACGCCGAAGAACGCCACCGGCACGCCCGCCACCCGCGCGTACGGACTCGCCTGCACCACCTCGCAGCTGCCTGTTCCGCACTGCAACTCCCCGATCACGCCGATGGCGTGGAGCCAGAGATACAAGGAGATGAGGAATCCGACTAACGAGAGGAGAGCGATTGCTTGTCGATGTCGCATGCGGGTTTTACTAACCCCGGGCGCAAGCCCGGGGTAGGCGAATCCTTGCCGGCATTATTTCCGGCGCCGCTGTGTCAGGATGCTGTCCACCACGTGCTGGAACGCGTCGGACGAGATGTCCCGCGTCTGCCACTCGCGTCCGTTGATGAAGAACGTGGGCGTACCGCGCACCATGCGCGCCTGCCCCTCCTCGCGGCTGAACTGGATCCGCCCCCGGTAGCGGCCGCTCGCCATGCACGCGTCGTACTTCGCCATGTCGAGCCCCACCAGGTCCTGCGCCCAGCCGCGGAACAGCTTCTCGGGGTTCTCGGCGCGCTGCGACCACATGCGGTGATGCGAGAACAGCGCGTCGATCATCTCCCACGCCTTGCCCTGCTCGCTCGCGCACGCCACCGCGTGCGCCGACAGCCGCGACCAGCGGTGCGTCTCCGGCGGCAGCGGAAAATCGCGCAGCCGCCAGCGGGCCTTGCCGGTGACGATCAGCTGCTGCCGGATCACCGGGAACTGCACCGCGCCGAACGTCGCGCAGATCGGACACTCGAAGTCCGCGTACTCGACGATCTCCACCGGCGCGCTGTCGCTTCCCATCACGTACCCGGCGAATGCGCTGTCCGCCTTGGTCTCCGGCACCGTCGTTTCGGCGACCCACTCCACTCCCTGTCCGCCCGCCTTGGAGCCGAACCAGATCCACACCAGCCCGCCCACCAGGACGGCCGCCACCAGCCAGTAGAAGCGCTTCATTCGTCCTCGTCGTCCTCGCGTTCGTCGAAGCGCAGATCGTCGAGCTGCCGCTGCGCTTCCTCGACGATGCGCCGGCTGTCCGCTACCTCCGGCGAATCGTAGGTCACCCGGACCTCATAATGAAACAGCTCGCTGCGCACCGTGCCGAGCAACTTCTGCATCTCGGCCGCGTGCTCCAGGAGTCGCCCTTCCTGGTCGAGCGCGATGATCCGCGCCGCCAGCTCGCGCAACAGCGCCGCCAGCCGCTCGGCGCGCTCAGGCCCGTACGTTTCTTCGCTCATACCGCTCTCGCATTATACACGGAACCTTTCGGCGCCGCCCGTCGTTTGCTTCGATCAGCGACGTTCGTTAGATTGCGCCGCGATTTTGCTCCTCCGACCCGAAAGGACCGCCCCGGCATGACCAAGAAACGTAAGGAGCCCCGTAAGGCCTCCCCCCCTCCTAGCGCCTTCGATCAGGCGCGCGACGAGCTGTTCTCCCACATCCTACGCTGCGGCGTCCTCGAGGCGACCCCCGAGCATCAGAAGGAATGGTTCGACGACACCCTGCTCTACCTCGCCGACCGCTACGCGGACCTGACCGAGGACGACCTGGCCCAGCTGCGCACCCTCGGCGAGCGCTACTGCCGCCCCGTCGTCGGCCGTCGCACCCCCGTCGGCGCGGACGCCTGATCCTTACGTAGGCCACCACGTCGGAAATTGTCGCCAGCGCAGCCCAACCGACACCCGGACTCCGCCCCCCACTCCCGCCTCCACGTACCACCCGCGCGGCCGTCCCGGCGCGCGCTCGACGCCCAACAGGGCCGTGAGATAAACCGCTCCTCGCTCCCCTGCACCCCCCATCCACGCGCCGCCCATCCCGCAGTAAAAACCGGTGCCGGCGCGGGCGAACGGCAACAGCACGAGTTGTCCCCGCACCTCGAGACGGCCCCCCCACCCGTCACGGAGCCGGCCCCCGGCCGCGGCCAGCATCAGCCGACCCTGACCCGCCCGCCGTCCCGCGCCCAGCTCCGCCGCGTAGAAGTCGCGGTGTGACCAGGCGGCCGCCACGCCGGCGCTCAGCTCGGTGACGCGTTGCGGCGCCGTCTGCGCCGGCGCGACCGGGGCGACGAATGCCAGGCCGATGACGGAAAGCCTAAGCGATCGCGACGTCGTAGGTGACTTTGATGTCCGGGGCGAGGCAGCGAAAGTGGATGGCGGTGAAGCGCCGCGGATGCTCTTCGCGGCGCGTGCCCTTCACCGCGACCTCCAGGGAGCGCAGCGTGACGCGTTGCTTCTCCAAGATCGCCACCACGTCGCTGCCCGTGCACGCCGCCGCGGCGACGAGCAGCATCTCGACCGGGGAGCTCCCCAGCTTCGAGTCGCCGTCCACCGTCGCGGGCGGGCGCCCTGCTCCCCCGCCCTCGAACACGAGGCCGTTTTTCCAGCGCAGCGTGATTTCCGCCGTCGGCCCCGCCATGCTCAGTTCCCCCGGCGCGTCGTGAGTCCGATGTACACGCGGTTACGGCGCAGCGCGTCCATCGCGTGGTACTCGATCAGCCAGTTGAAGGTGGACTTGTAGTGCAGCTCGAACCCGAACACGAGGTTCACCCAGGCCGAGGGGCAGTTGGGATCCCGGCCGCAGTCCGCGTGTCCGGCCAGTGACATCCCACCGCCGATATAGGGGATCGCGGTTTCGTCGTCGCCGGTAAAGCGGTACAGGGCTTCGAAGCTCCCCACGTAGCTGTTGTCGCCCTTGAAGACGCCCACCTCGGCCGACGGGCGCAGCCGCAGGCGGGGGCTGAAGAGATCGCCGATGTCGAGCGTGGTGCCGAACACCATCTGGCCGCTGCCCAGATCGACGCCGCCTCGGACCCCGAAGCCGAACAGCCCCAGCCCCTTCCCGCCGGCCCCGGACCGCACGCGCGGGGGCTGGAACTCCTGCGCGGTCGCCACGCCGGCGCAGGAGAGGATCAGCAGGAGCAGCGTCCGAACTGATCGGCTCACGCCTTCCCCTTTCGGGCCGCCTGCGCGTAGTCCCACAACGCGTAACACGAAACGGCCGTGGTCGCCCAGGCGAGCGGCCGCAGGAACGGCGATGCGGCGATCCACGCCGTGAGCGTCATCAGCTGCAACACCGTCACCCACTTTCCGCCGGCGCGCGCCGGCAGCGCGACGGGCCGGCCTCGCAGCCACGTCCCGAGGAACGCGAGGACCGCGATGATGTCCCTGAGCAATACCCCGAGGATCTCCAGCGGGTGCAGCACCGTATCGCGCGCCACCGTCACGAAGGCGACCGCCGCGAACAGCTTGTCGGCGATCGGGTCGAGCAGCGCCCCGGCGCGCGTCGCGCCGAAGCGGCGGGCGAGCATGCCATCGAAAAAATCGCTCGCCGCCACGGCCCCGACAATCGCCAGGCGTCCCCCGGCGTCGGTCACGAACGGGAACAGCACCGCCAGGGGAACCCGAAGGGCGGTAAGCACATCGGCGGCCGAGAACCCGCGTTTCACTTGCTCCCCCCGGAGGCGACACGTAGCTTCACCGCGTGGATCTCAATCTGCTGAAGCAGGCGGCCATCTTCCAGGACCTCGACGACGGGGAGCTGGCCCGCGTTTCCGAAGTGTGCCGCGAGCAGAAATTCAGCTCCGGGCAGAACATCTTCAAGGAAGGCGAGCCCGGCAATCGCCTCTTCATCATCTCCGAAGGGGAGGTCCGCATCTCCCGCACCATCCCCGGCTCCGGGGAAGAGGCCCTGGCTGTCCTCAAGCCGGGGTCGTGCTTCGGGGAGATGTCCATCTTCGACCGCTCGGAGCGCTCCACTGACGCCATCGCCAACATCAGCTGCACCCTGATCACGATCTCCCGGTCCGATTTCGAGCTGCTGCTCGACTTCAACCGCGACATCGCCTACAAGGTGCTGTGGTCGGTGGTGCGCCTGCTCTCGGCGCGGCTGCGCGTGACGAACGACAACCTGCGGTCGTTCCTCGCGATGTCCATGTTCTAGGGCCCCCGGTGACGATGGCCGTCATCCCGTGCGGCGGCCGCGGCACCCGGCTCGCCGCCCGCTACCCCGACACTCCCAAAGAACTGCTCCCCGTCGCCGGCAAGCCGCTGTTACAGTGGACGCTCGACGAGGCGGCCGCCGCGGGACTCGAGCGGGTCGTCATCGTGACCAGTCCCCTGAAGCCCCAGATCGCCTCGTATTTGACCGCCCGACCGCCTGACCGCCTGACCGCCCTCGTCGTGGTGCAACCCCAGCCGCGCGGTCTCGGCGACGCCATCACCTGCGCCCGTGACCACGTCGCCGGAGACGACGTCGCCGTGCTGCTCCCCGACAACCTCTTCGCCAGAGGCGTCTCCGCAATCACCCCGGTGCTCGCCGCGCGGCGCGCGACCGGCCTCGCCGCGGTGCTGCTCGCCAGGCGGCCGGTCACCGCCGGCGCGACGGGCCGCGCCTCCGTGCGGCCGCGACCGGACGGACTGCTGCAGGTCGCGGCGGTCGCGGACAAGGGCGCGGGGACCGACTCCCCCCCCCTCGCCCCCATCGGGCGCATGGTGTTCGGACCGGATGTGTTCGAGCGCTTCGAGCGCCTGCGTGCCGGACTCGCCCCCGGCGCCGAGCTGGATGACGTGCCCCTGTTGCAGACGCTCGCCGCCGAGGGGCGCCTCGTCGGCGTCGAGTTCGACGGTCCTTTTTACGATGCCGGGGTACCCGAAGGATACACCGCGGCTCTTAACGCGCTATCCTAGAGTTATGAAACGTCTCGCGAGCCTCGTCCTCGCCGTGGCGGCCGCCGCCTGCAACGTGGGCGAGCCGCCCAGTCTCGCGCGCCTCGTCGTGAGCCCCGTGCTCGACTCCATCTTCGTGGGCGACAGCGCGGCCGCCCGCATCGCCCTGTACTACGACGATCGCGGCACCCTGGTGGGCCCGGTGGTCCCGACGTGGACGAGCTCCGCCCCGAGCGTGGTCGGCGTCGACGCTGCGACGGGGAAGATCGCGGGTCTGTCACGCGGCTTCGCGGTGCTCACGGCGGTCTATCGTCAGGCGCAGGGCCAGGCCCTGGTCGTGGCGTCGCGCCCGCTCGAGCTCAGCCTGCTGCTGGATACGCTCTACATGATGGCTGGGGACACCTTCTTCGTACCGGTGGAGGTGAAGGTCAAAGCCGGCTCGCCGCCCGCGCCGTGGTTCAAGGGGTTCACGTCGTCGGTTTTCACGATCGATTCCACGACCGGCCGAGTCGTCGCCGTCAGCGAAGGGGGGCCGCTCACGTTCTACGTCCACGCCGATTCCCTGGTGGACAGCGGGACCGTCGAGGTCATGAACCTGACGGACACCGTCGGCGGCAAGTCCTACTACACCGTCCTCGGCACCTACCTGCGGCGCACGACCAGCGGCTCGCGGGCGGTGAACTACGCCCGCGCCGGCGACACGCTGACGTTCCGGCTGCGCGACTTCATCGCCGTCCAGGGCGTGACCGTGGAGGCGATCCTGCTGACCAGCCGCGATTCGGTGACCCAGCCCGACACCATCGTCGTCGACTCCATGTCCATCGAGCAGGCGTTCGACCGCTCGGCAGGCTTCGATCCGATCTGCCACCCGCTCTCGAACTGGGGGTTGTGGTCCACGCGCGCGGCGGCGGTGCCCGTCTCCGCCTTGTCGCGCCAGGGGGGGACGTTGGTGATCAACCAAGTCAGGTCGATCCCCAATGGGCAGGCGGTGAGCGGTTGGTTCTCGTTCGTGGCGCAGCGGGTGGACGGCTACGACGATCCGATCTGGGCCCTGCCGATCCGCGGCACGTTCGTCGCGCCCCTCATCACCGACCGCTCGCCCTGCGTGTCGTGACGTTCGAGCACACCTTCGCGGACCTGGGCGGCGTCGCGGCCGACCGGCTCAGCGACACCCAGGGGCTGGCCGCCGTGCTGCTCGCCGCGGCCAACGCCGCGGGGCTGCACCCGGCGGGGACGCCGCAGGTGCACGGCGGTCCCAAGGGCGTCGCCGCCGTTCTCGTGTGCCACGGCGGGCACGTGGCGCTGCACGCGCTGCCCGATGCGGGCCTGTGCTTCGCCGACGTGGCCGGCGTCGGGGCGGTGCGCCCGCAGCGCGGCCTCGACGTGATCGTCAAACGGCTCGCGGCCCGCGAGGTGCGCACCGACGCGCGGCGCCGCGCCCCTCCCTCCACCCCTCAACCGGAGCGTCCATGAACCAGCTGGCCCCGTACGCCGCGTTCTTCATGCGGCTCGCCGTCGGCGGCGTGTTCCTGCGCCACGGCATCCAGAAGTTCGAGATGGGCATCCCCGCGGTGGCCGGGTTCCTGCACAACAGCGCCGGCATTCCGTTCGCCAGCATGTTCGCCGTCGTGCTGATCGTGGTCGAGACGGTCGGCGCCGTGTGCGTGATCCTCGGCATCCTGACCCGCGCGTGGGCGACGTGCATGGCGGTGGAGATGGTGGTCGCCATCCTCACCGTGCAGCTGCCGCACGGCGGCAACTTCGAGCTGGAAGGACTGCTGCTGGCCGGGGCGGTCACGCTGATGGCCCTGGGCGATGGACCGCTGAGCGTGGCGGTGAGGTTTAAGAGGCCGGCGATGTGACAATGCGGATTGCGGAACGCGGAATGCGGAATGACCTGCCACTTCAATTCCGCATTCCACATTCCCCATTCCGCACTAGTGAAGGATCCGCAGCAGCCCCGCCCGCGCGCTCCCCTGGATGTAGCGCTCGGCGTCGGTTGGCGCGATCGCGACGCCCATCTGCAGGACGATCTCTTCCCACGTGCCGGCGTAGGTGACGCCGTTCGGCAACGCGACCCGATGCTGCTCGCCCTGGCCGGACCGGGTCTTCATCCCCTGGAGCTCGGTGAGCAGGGTGCCGAACAGCTCGAGCTGCCGGGGGTCGCGGATCTGGCCGTCGGGGCCCATCGCTTCGATCTCCGCCAGGAGGAGGTCTTCGGGCGCGGCTTCGCCGGCCAGCTCGTCGATGCGCGTATGCCAGGGCTCGAGCTCGGGATCCTCGTCGGGGAGGCGATAGACCCCCTTCTTCAGCTCGATCAGCCGCCAGATGGCGAGCCCGTCGCAGTGGTCCTGGGGCTGGGTGCGCTCCAGGTGGAACAGCGCGGCCTCGTACTCGCCGCGGTCGTAGAGGAGATTGGCCAGGTAGATGCGGGCTTCGGCGTGCTGCGGCTCGAGCTCCAGCGCGCGCCGCAGCCAGTAGAGGCTGCTGCCCTCGTCGCACAGGCGGTGCGACGCGTAGCCGACGCTGGCGGCGGCGTCCGCCGAGTCGGGGTGGGCCGTGATCGCCACCTCGAAGAAGCGTCGCGCCTGGTCGAGCACGCCTTCGCGGAACAGCGCCCGCCCGACCTGCAGCATCAGGTCGTGGTCGTCGCGGAACCCCAGGGCGAGGATGCGGTCGAAGCAGGCGACCGCGCCCGCCCGGTCGCCGAACTTGAGCAGCACTTCGCCGAGCCCCGCCAGGGCGTCTTCGTGGTCGGCGTCGAGGGCGACCGCCTCCTCGAACGCGCGCCGCGCCCAGGCGAACTCCTCCCGCGCCAGCCGGGCATACCCCATCCCGACGTGCAGCTCGACGGCGTGGGCGTACAGCCCCAGTCCCTCGCGGAGCACTTCGATCGCCTCGTCGTATTGTCCGTCGTTGTACAGCTGGTGTGCGCGTTCGTCGTATTCGTCGGAGCTCAGAAAAGGTTCCGACATTCGGGAGGTCCCCCGGGAAGGTCGTGCTATGATAAGAAACGCCGAACCGTTACACAAGCGTTTTCACGGCGTATCTTGAACCGGCCATGACCGCCACCCTGGTCCCGCTCGCCGACGGCTCGATCACCTCGCCGCAGGGCTTCACCGCCGCGGCCGCCCACGCGGGGTTGAAGAGCGGCGGCGCGCTCGACGTCGCCCTGCTCGTCAGCGCCTCGAGCTGTGCGACGGCGGGCGTGTTCACGCGCAACGCCGTCCGCGCCGCCCCAGTCGTCTACGACCACGACCTGTTGAGCGAGCGGCCCGGCCGCGTGCGCGCCGTCGCCATGAACGCCCGCGTCGCCAACGCCTGCACCGGCCAGGACGGGCTCGCCGCCGCCCGGGCTATGGCCCAGGCCGCCGAGCAGGCCGCCGGGCTCCCCCCCCGCACCGCGCTGGTGCTCTCGACCGGCGTGATCGGGGTGCCGCTGCCGGTGGACCAGGTGACGGCGGGCCTGCGCGAAGCGAGCGGCCGGCTCTCCGCGGCGGGCGGACTGGACGCGGCCCGGGCGATCATGACCACCGACACGCGCCCCAAGCACTGCGCGGTCCGGGTGGACACCCCGGCCGGCGGCTTTACGGTTGGCGGGATCGCCAAGGGGGCCGGGATGATCCACCCCAACCTGGCGACGCTGCTCGCGGTGCTCACTACGGACGCGGGGGGCGACGCGGCCTCCCTCGCGCCGCTGCTGCGCCGCGTGGCCGACCGCACTTTCAACGCCATCTCGGTGGACGGCGACACCAGCACCAACGACACCGTGCTGCTCCTGGCCAACGGCGCCTCGGGGCTGGAGCCGTTCCACGACGGCGCGCTCGCCAAAGCGCTCGAAGACGCGGTGCAGCAGGTCGCGCGCACCCTGGCCCTCGCCATCGTCGAGGACGGCGAGGGGGCGACGAAGGTCGTGGAGATCCAGGTGACGGGCGGGGCGACGGAAGCGGCGGCGCGGGAGGTCGGCCGGGCGATCGCGCGCTCGACCCTGGTCAAGACCGCCGTCTACGGCGCCGACCCCAACTGGGGGCGGGTGCTGGCAGCCGCGGGGTCTGCGGGCGTCGCCCTCACCCCCGAGAAGCTCACGCTGTCCGCCCAGGCGGACGGGGGGGGGGACGCGTGGGTGGTGCTCGCCAAGGGCGGCGCCACCGCGCATCCCGACCAGGCCAAAGCCCGCGCCATCTTCAGCCAGAAGCGCCTCCGCCTCCGCCTGGACCTTGGGATGGGCCGGGCGGAGGCGGTGGTGTGGACCTGCGATCTGTCGCCGGAGTACGTCCGGATCAACGCCGACTACACGTCCTGACTACTGATGCTTGGTGGTGTCCTTCGGGGCCGGCTGCGCCGCGGGCTTCGGGGTCCGGCGCGTCATCCGCCGGGTCGAGCGGCGGGCGGTGGGCTTCGGCTTGGCCTTGGACGTGTCCGCCGGAGCCTGGGTCGGCGTCTGCGCCGGCTGCTGCGCCACCATCGCCGCGGGCAGGCCTGCCAGGGCGACCAGCGCGAGCGTGAGAATCGTCTTCCGCATATGCGTTCCCCTCCAATGGAGACCGCGGTCCACCCCGGACCGCTTCGAGCCTAAGACCCGGAGTGGCTTCCTGGCGTCACACGCCGGGGTGGGGCCGGCGGGCCCGATTCACCTGGGCCGGGGAGGGTTTCGGGGGCGAGGGCAGGTCGGGCAGCGCCCGGCGCACCGAGGCCAGCGCGTCGCCGTGCGTGGCCCCACGCTGCAGTTCGTGGACGGCGGCCGTGGCCACGTCGAGCAGCCGCAGGCCGCGGAGGCCCACCCGGGCGGACGCCACGATCAGGTCCACCGCCGCGTCTTCGGCGAAGCCGTGCCCGGCGAGGTCCGCCACCGCGTGCAGCGCCGGACCGGGGGGCTCGTCGGGGAGGGCGGTCACGATGCGCTCGGCGAGGGGCGGCGGCAGTCCCCGCACCATCGCCGCGGCGACGGACGAGATCTCGGCGGCGGTCGGTGGCGGACCGCCGGCGCGCTCCAAGAGCGTACGCGCCTGACGCAGCTGGTCGGCGTGCGCCGCCACCGCCTGGACGATCCGTCCGGGCGGCGCGTGTTTGGCCGCGCCCTCGAGGGCCTTCTGCACCAGCGGCTCGGTGGGGAGGTCGTCGGCCTGCGCGGCCCGCACCAGCGAGTCCACGGCGGCGATCGCCGCCTCCGGGACCCGGCCCGCCAGGCGGGCGCGCGCGCCGCCGTCTATCTGAGCGCCGAGCGGCGTCGCGACCGCCAGCAGGGCGAGCACGAGCGGTCTCACCGGCCGACGGGCCTCACGATGAGCAGCGCGTTCTGGCGGCCGAACCCGTCGCTCACGTAGCGGCCGGCGAGTGGATCGGCGATCCAGCGCTCGCCGTCCACGACGAACATGTACTCGTGGGCGCCGGTGGGGAGCACGACCACGGCGCTCCACACCCCGTCGTGGTCTTCGTCGCGCAGCGGGATCACGCCGGAGCGCCAGTCGGTGAACGGGCCCACCACGTCAACCGAGCGCGCGCCGGGAAAGTGGCCGACGAACTGGGCGATCCCCTCCTGGGCGCCGAGCAGCGGCCCGGTCCCATGGGTGGGCACCAGGACCACCGCGGCGAGGACGGCCGCGAGGGCGAGGCTCCACACGGGCCGCATCGCGATGGTGACCGCGTGCCGCTCGGTGAACCAGCGGAGCAGCCGCCGGCGGCGGGAGCCGCCCGGGGAGGGGCGGCGCAGCGCCGCGAGCACGCGAGTCGCCACGCCCGCGGGCGCCGCCGCCGCGCGCAACAGGCCGGCCGCGCGCTCGAGCCGCAGGACCGTCGCCTGCAGCTCGGGCGGCAGGCGCTCCAGCGGCAGCTCGCCGTCCAGGACCTGGTGGATTCGCGGATCGAGTTCGCTCATCGGTGCTCCTTCAACGCCTCCAACAGCGCCTCCCGCGCCCGGTGCACCCGCATCTTCAACGTCGGGATGCGCTCGCCGGTGACCGCGGCCATCTCTTCGTAGCTCAGCCCCTCGACATGCTTGAGCAGGAACGCCTCGCGCTTCTCCGCCGAGAGCGTCGTCAGCGCGCGCTCGACGAGCGCCAGCTGCTCGGTGCGTTCCAGCTCCGCCTCGCCGTCGTACGGGTCGGGGACAGGACCCGCTTCCTCGAGCGACACGCCCTGCGCCGACCGCCGGCCGAGGTGGCTTTTGCAGCGGTTGGCGACGATGCGGTACACCCAGGTCCGGAACCGCGCCGGGTCATCCAGCGACGCCAAGTGGCGGTACGCCCGGATCAGCCCTTCCGCCACGGCGTCCGCCGCCGCGTCCGCGCTGCCCAGCATCCGGGTCGCGAAGCGCAGCAGTCCGGCCTCGTGACGCCGCACCAGGATCCCGAACGCCTCGGTGTCCCCGGCGAGGATGCGGGCGATCACCTCCGCGTCGGGAGGAAGCGCATCGGCAAACCCGCTCAACAGCAAGACCTGCGAGACACGATGGGCGTCACGCTACCATGCGGGTACGGCGGCGGCCAGTCCCACGGTGGAACCGGCGGAGGTCAGTGGGTGAGGAGCGCTTCCCGGGCGGCGGCGAGGAACGTCGCGGCGCGCAGTCCCGCGCCGTCGACGCCGCCGGCGAACGCTTCCAGGGTCGCGCGGGCGCGGCGGCGGTATCCGGGCTCGCCGGTGACGGCCGCGAGGCGCAGCAGCACGCGCGCGGCGGCGGCGTTGGCACCCGGGAGCAGGTCGTCCAGCACCTGCTTGGTACGGTCGGTGAGGGCGGGGGCGGACGCATCGGGAACGGCGGCGTCGAAGTAGCCGCCCTGGGGGTCGGCGAAGTCGCGCTCGAGCACCGCGGCGAGGTTCTTGGCGACCTCCAGGTAGCGCGGCTTCCCGGTGGCGTTGTAGGCGGCGATGCTCGCCGCGGCGACCTGCACCTGGTCCTGCAGCAAGCCGTGCACGGAGCCGGCCACGGCGTGCCGGACGCCGAAGCCGTGCGCGTAGACGCGCTTCAAGAGGCTGTCGAGCGCCGCGAGCACGCGCGTCTGGGCGGCGAAGTCGCCGAGGGCGGCGGCCGCCTCGAGGGCGCCGGCGATGGCGTAGGCTTCGCGGTCGGCGAACAGCGGTCGCCTGTCGTCGCCGCCCAAGGCGCGGATCAGCGCGCGCAGCTCGATCGTCGCCGCGTCGCGATAGCGCGGCTCGGCCGTGAGCACCCAGGCGACGGCGAGATCGCGGGCGAGCCCGGCGCGCACCAGCGCCGGCGGCACGTCCGCAGCGGCGACCGCCGGCGGTCCGGCCGAGTCGAGGAGCGCATCGAGCGCCGCGCGGGCCGCGTCGAGTGCCGCCGTGTCCGCGGCGAGCGCGAAGTCGGTGAGCAGCAGCGCCACGGCCTGCGTCGGCACCAGCGCGCCGGCGGGAGGCCGCCGCGCCAACTCCACGACCGCGAGGCGCACGCTGTCGATGCCGCGCCCGACGGCATCGCCACTGAGCACACCGTGCGTGGTCCCCGCCTTGGTGATGGCCAGCTGGCGCACCACCGCGGCGTGCTGGAGGATGAACTGGCGCTGATCCCGAAAGCTCCGGGCGATGTCGGGCAGGATCTGCTTCAGTCCCCGACCGGTGACGGGGTCATCGGCCGGGAAGTACGTGCCTCCGAAAAACGGCGCACCGTCGGGCGTGAGAAACACGGTCAGCGGATAGCCGCGCAGGCCGGCGAGCGACTGCACCGCCGCCTCGTAGCGCTGGGCGACGTCCGGGCGCTCGTCGCGGTCCAACCGCACCGGCACGAACAACGAGTCGATCAGCGCGCCCAGCGTGGCATCGGCGTACGCCTCGCGGTCCATCAGGGCGCACCAGCGACAGTCCTCCGCGCCCACGTACAGGAGCACGGGGCGGTCGAGCCGCGCGGCGAGCGCGAACGCCTCCCGCCCCCACGGCTGCCAGCTCACCGGCTGGCGGGCCGCGCGGGTCAGGTACGTCGTGCTCATCTGCGCCATCCGGTTGGTCAGCGGCCCGCGTTCGGTGACACAGGCGACCAGCAGGAACAGCGGTAACAGCCGCAGGGATCGCATCGCGAACGTGGCACAAGATACCCTGGCCGCCGAGCGTCCGTTCCCAACGCCACGGCTCTGCCTTCCTTAATACAGCGCGGGTATCATTCCCCCATGAGCGAACTACCGACCGTCACCATCACGCCCAAGGCCAATGGACCCCTCATCGTCGAGGGTCCGTGCCGCGTCCAGCGTCCGGACGGTACCCCCATTCCGGTGCCGCCCCGCAAGGACGGCTCGCCCGCGCAAGTCGTTGTGCTGTGCCGTTGTGGGGGCTCTGCCACGAAACCGTTCTGTGACGGGACTCACAAACGCAACGGCTTTACGGACGCCCCCAAGGCGCCCGGCACCCCCACGGTTTGAGGGGCCGGTATTATGTTGGGAGCCGATTTGGGCCCCCTTCCGGGGGTCCACCTGCCCCCGAATGGAGGAGCAACATGGCGAAGGGTAAATCCCCGATGGCGTCGGACGAGGGTTATTGCGTGAAGTGCAAGGCCAAACGCAAAATCTCGAACGCGCAGCAGGTGAAGATGGCGAACGGGCGCCCGGCCTTGAAGGGCGTGTGCCCCGTGTGCGGGACGGGGATGTTCAAGATCCTGCCTCCCCAGAAGTAGGCCGCACCCATCCCGACAACACGAACCCCCGGCGAGTCGCCGGGGGTTTTTTCTTGCCTCCCACCCGGGCCTTCCGCTACTGCGCGACGCGGCGGCTGCCGTCGCCTTGATAGACGTAGCGGAACGTGAGACACGCCACGCCGACGTCCACACAGTAATAGGCGAGCAGCTCGAACTTGGCGTAGCGGCCGTCGGCGGTGCGCAGCGCGTACACGTGATGCTTCGAGGTGAGCAGGTGGCTCAGCATGCTGTAGCGATACCACTTCCCGACGCCGGGGTTGGTGGTGTCAGGATCGGCGACGTTGCCGAGGTAGCCGTGCTCCGGCACGACCGCGACGGAGTCGAACGGCACCGCGCCCAGGTCCTGGAGGCCGGCGCCGGGCGCGGCGATGACGTGGAAGCGCCGGAAGGCGATGTCCCACGCGCCTGCCGGCGACACGGTGGATCGCCGCGCGAAGGCAAAGGCGCGCCAATCGGCCGTGGATGAGGCGTCGAGAGTGTAGATCGCCGGCCCGAGGAGCGCGTCACCGACCGGGGCGGCGGCAGGCGACAGATGGTACGGCGGGTACTCCGGCTTGGTGAGCGCCCCGATCACGAGGCTCGCGACGAGCAAGAGGAACGCGGCGGCCAGCACGAGCACGAGGACCGGCGGCCGGCCGCCGCCCCGGCTCACGGCTCCGCCATGAACGGGTAGGGGTAGTCGCGGGGCGGGACGAAGTTCTCCTTGATCGCGCGCGCGGACACCCAGCGGATCAGGTTCAGGATCGAGCCGGCCTTGTCGTTGGTGCCGCTGGCGCGGGCGCCGCCGAACGGCTGCTGGCCCACTACCGCGCCGGTCGGCTTGTCGTTGATGTAGAAGTTGCCGGCCGCGTAGCGCAGCGCCGTGAGCGCCTCGGTGACGGCGCCGCGGTCCTGCGCGAACACGGCGCCGGTCAGCGCGTAGGGGGACGTGCGGTCCACCAGCTGCAACGTCTCCCGCCACTGGTTCTCGGGGTACGGGTACAGCGTCAGCACCGGTCCGAAGATCTCCTCGCACATCGTGCGGTAGCCGGGATCATCCACCTCGAGCAGCGTCGGCTGCACGAAGTAGCCGTCGCTGTCGTCGCACCCCCCGCCGGACAGGACCCGGACGCCGCGCGCCTGCTTGGCCCCGTCGATGTAGCTCTTGATCTTCTCGAACGCTTTCCGGTCGATCACGGCGCCCATGAAGTTCGTGAAGTCAGCCGGATCGCCGACGCGGACGCCGCCGAGCATCTCGAGCACGCGCTCGCGCACCCGCGGCCACAGCGTGTCCGGCACGTACGCCCGCGACGCGGCGCTGCACTTCTGCCCCTGGTACTCGTAGGCCCCGCGCACGATGGCGGTGGCGAGCGCCTCCACATCGGCGCTGGCGTGCGCCACGATGAAGTCCTTCCCACCCGTCTCGCCGACGAGCCGCGGGTAGTCGGCGTAGTCGCCGAGGTGGCCCGCGACCTGCCGCCACAGCCCCTGGAACACTTCCGTCGAGCCGGTGAAGTGGATGCCGCCGAAGTGCCGGTCGGCGATCGCGCGGGCGCTCACGTCGGCCGCCGGGCCGGGCACGAAGTTCACGACGCCGGGCGGCAGCCCCGCCTCCTCCAGCAGTTTGAGCAGGTGGTAGTTGGAATACGCGGCGGTCGCCGCGGGCTTCCACACGACCGTGCAGCCCATGATCGCGGGGGCGGTCGGCAGATTCCCGCCGATCGAGGTGAAGTTGAACGGGGTGATCGCGTACACGAACCCTTCGAGCGGGCGGTACTCGAGCTGGTTCCACGTGCCCGGCGAAGAGATCGGCTGCTCGGCGTTCAGCCGCTCCGCGAAATGGACGTTGAAGCGCCAGAAGTCCACGAGCTCGCACGCCGCGTCGATTTCCGCCTGGTGCGCGGTCTTGGACTGCCCCAGCATCGTCGCCGCGTTGACCACCGCGCGGTGGCGCGTGGCGAGGAGATCGGCGGCCTTGAGGAACACGGCCGCCCGCCGCTCCAGGGGCCACGCCGACCAGTCGCGCCACGCTTCGCGCGCCGCCGCGATCGCCGCGTCGATCTCCTTGGGCCCCGCCTGGTGCACCTTGGCCAGCACGTGGCGGTGGCAATGGGGCATGACGGCGTCGACGGTCTTGCCGGTGCGGACCTCGCGGCCGCCGACGACGACGGGGATCTCGAGGACGCGGGCGGACAATTCCTTCAGCACCCGCTTCAGCTCAACACGCTCTTCCGTGCCGGGCGCATGGGAAAGGACAGGTTCGTTTCGAGGGGGCGGGATCATGATTAAAAATCTAACAGACGCTAGGCACTAGACGTCAGTAGAGTTCCCAGACGCCAAGCGAACAGTGGTCTCAAGTGCCGGTTGCCAGCAGTGCAACGCTGGCACTGGCGTCTTGTGACCACTGTTCGCTTGGCGTCCGGCAACTTTTCTGGCGCCTATTGCCTGCCGTTCCCTACTAACTCCGGCGATACTCTGGCCGCCGTGAGCGGCGCCACCGGCAGCCGTTTGTCGCCGCGCGGGATCAGAACCGGCAAGTTCGCCAGCTCCCACGCCGACACCGCCATCACCGTCGACGCCTGCATCAGGTCGGCCGGGATTGCCTTGTCCCAGGTATCCGACTGGGAATGGTGGGTGTGGTTGTAGCCGCGGCTGATCTGATTGAAGTTGAACCCCGGCACGCCGTACGGCAGGAACGACAGGTGATCGGTGCCGCCCTTGAAGCCGTCGGTCACCGTGTCGGCGCCGAAGCGGCGCACGGGCGCGAGGATCGCCCGCCACAGCCCGTAAAGGTCCGGCCGGCCCTGAAGCGCCTGCCCGGTGATGGCGCCGACGCCGTTGTCGAGCACAATCACGGCCTGGATCGAGTCCGCCTCGCCCGCGTGGGCCTCGGCGTATTTGCGCGAGCCGATCAGGCCCTGCTCTTCCCCCGTAAACAGGATGAAGCGGATGGTGCGCTTCGGCTTGAGGCCCGACTGCGCGATGATGCGCGCGGCTTCGAGCGTGGCCATCGACCCGGTGCCGTTGTCGCTCGCGCCCGTGCCCAGGTCCCACGAGTCGAGGTGCGCGCCCACGATCACGACCTGGCCCGGATGCTCGCTACCCTTGATCTCGGCCACCGTGTTCCACTGCGGCACCGAGTCTTTCATGTTGAGCGTGTTCTGGATGCTCGCCTCGAGCTGCGGCGTCGTGCCCGCCTGCAGCAGCCGGTCGAACAGCCCGAACTCCTCGTGGGCGACGACGATCTGCGGGAGCGGCAGCACCCGCGTCGGGGAGCCGCTCATGTTGAGGAGGTCCTGCTCCTTGCCGCCGTCGAGCAGGATGCCGAGCGCGCCGGCGTTGCGCAGCAGGAACGGCTGGTCGGTGTTGTACTGCTGGATCCGGGCGCGCCGCGCCGAGTCCATCGCCTGCGGGCCGCCGAACGCCCCGCGGAACTGATCGCGCATGCGCTGCGTGTCAGCCGCGGACATCGGGGGGCCGTCGTTGTTCCAGACGAAGGACGGCGGCCGCAGCATCACGAACGCGCCCTTCACCTTGGCCTTGTTGGCCTCGAGACTCTCGGGGGTGCTGGCGTCGATCCGCACCACGGGTCCGCGCACCGTCTTGCCGTTGGTCCCCGGGGCCCACGCCCAGCTCGCCGCGACGACGTCGTGCGCGCGCGGGGCGACGAGCCGCGCCCACATCGGACCGCGCGTCCACGTGCCGCCGAAGTTCCAGGGCTCGAGGTGGCCGTCGAGCCCGTATTCCTGGAATTTGCGCAACGTCCAGTCGTTGGCCGCTCGCGCCGCCGGGGAGCCGGTCAGGCGCGGGCCGATCACGTCCGCGAGATACTGCAGGTTCTGCATCACCTGTGACTTCGTCATGCCCTGGTCGATCAGGGCGCCGACGCCCGTGGTGTCCACGGGGATGGGCGCGGGGACCTGGGCGGCGAGCGGCGCGCCCGCCAGCGCGAGCGCCAGCGCGGCCGCGGCCAGTCGGAAAGCGGTCATGGGAAGTAATCCTCGATCGATGGAAGGGCTTGTCCTGGGTACGCGCGACACCGGGAAAGTGTTACGACGACCGTGGTCCCCTGGCCCTCGACGGACTCGAGCCGCACGCTGCCGCCGAACCCGGCGACGATGTTGCGCACCACCGCGAGGCCGGTGCCGCCCTCGCCCTCCGTCTTGGTCGTGAACCCCGCCTCGAACACCCGCTCCACGAGGTGCTGGGGGATGCCCACGCCGCGATCGCGCACGACCACCCGCACCGCTTCCGCCTCACGCTCGAGCCCCACCGTGATGGGGTCCCGCTTCCCCGTGGTGGCGTCGGCGGCGTTGCGGACCAGGTTGCTCACGAGCTCGTAGACGAGGTTGCGGTCGCCCTCGATATAGACGTGGTCGAGATCGGCGGCCAGCTCGACGTTCAGGCCGCGGCCGCGCAGCCGCATGCTCTCGAGCGCCACGGCGGAGCGCACCGCGCCCACCACGTCGAAGCGCTCGGGCCCCGCGCGGGCCCCGCGCGCCCGGTCCGCGACCGCCCGCAGGAAGTCGATCGTGCGGTCCACCGCCTCTTCGACCTCCCCGAGCTGGGTGAGCAGGTCCTGGCGCGCGGCGGCGTCGAGGCCGGCGACGCGACCGACGCTTTCGGCCACGAGCTGCAGGCCGGCGAGCGCGGCGGCGAGCGGGTTGTTCGCTTCGTGCGCGATCACCGAGGGCATCGTGAGCAGGTCGCGCAACGGGTCGGCCACGTCCGGTGCCGGGGTCCCGAACTCGGTCGTCCCGCGCCGGTCGATCAAGCCGAGGCACAGCCCCGCCAGCTCGATGGTGAGGCGCTGCGGGCTGCGGCGCTCCTTCCCGCCCGGCGGGGGCTCCGGTGGGCGGCTGCGCAGCGGGGCGATGACCCAGGGACCCTCGTCCGCGACGCGGGCGGCGATCCAGCGGCTGCCGGGGGGGATGATGTGGCCCCAGCGCCGCAGCGTGGCGTCGAGGTCGATCTTGGTCTCGTGGTAGCCCGGATGGCGGGAACTGGAAGCGCGCGGCACGAGGTCGCCCGTTTCCGAGGCCTCGTAGAGCGTGACAGTCCGGCCGAGCGCGACACTCGCCTGCCGGAGGACCTCGCCCACGCCGTTGAGAAACCCTGCGGCCGCGCCCAATCCCCCTCCCCGCGTGTACAAACCCTAGCCGGCCAGCGCTAACCGGTGCTAGCTATACAAACCGGTGTGACGCGGGCCCCCAAAACGGGTCTTGGGCGCGCTCAACCTTGGGGAGGCAGCCCCCCAGCGTCAAGACCCACGCGAACTACACCCTGCCTGGAGGAGTCCTATGACCCTCGCGCGTTCGATCGGCCTCTTGGCGCTGGTCCTCGCCGCGGCGTGCGGCGGCGGCAACGGCGGCGGCGGCGGGCCTGGTCCGACGCCGACCTCGCTCGCCAAGACGACGACCGTCACCGGCGATAGTCAGGTCGCGAGCCCCAACGCCACCCTTCCGACCCCCTTTCGCGTGATCGTCCGCGACCAGGACGGCAACCCGCTAGGGAACGTGGATGTGACCTGGTCGGTGGTCACGGGCGGCGGTTCCATCGCCCCGGCGACGAGCCCCACCGATGCGAACGGCATCGCCTCCGCGACCAGCACGCTCGGCGCCGGGGCCGGGGTTCAGACGTCGCGAGCCAGCCGCACCGGGCTGAGCGGCTCGCCCGTGACCTTTACGGCCTTCGGCGAGATCAACGGGGCGATGACGATCGCGGCCAGCGGACCGACGCCCACCAGCGTGACCGACACCGTCCTGTCCACTATCCCAGTCGTCGTCACGGTGACGAACCACACCGGTGCGGGAGTCCCTGGCGTGATCGTGAGCTGGTCGGTGAGCGGCGGCGGCGGCGGGCTCAGCCAGGCCGTCGACACGACCGACGGGAGCGGGGTTTCATCGGTGAACTGGACCCTGGGATCGACGGCGGGCAATCAGGCCGTGCAGGCGTCGGTTACGGGGCTCGCCGGATCGCCCATCACCTTCTCGGGCGGCGCCGCGGGTATCGCGGCGCAGATGGCGCTCAACGGGGGCAACAATCAGGTGGGGATCGTGAACACCGCTTTACCCACCGCGCACAGCGTGATCGTGCGAGACGGACACGGCAACCCGAAACCGGGCGTCGCGGTCACGTGGGGAGTGTACACCGG